>Ga0210400_10001491_pt1 | contig 23170 bp, 21 predicted proteins | sample IncBWH26MmetaG_FD_155456 | JGI IMG/M metagenome (GOLD analysis project Ga0210400, IMG submission 155456) | Forest soil microbial communities from Barre Woods Harvard Forest LTER site, Petersham, Massachusetts, United States - Inc-BW-H-26-M | ecosystem: Environmental > Terrestrial > Soil >...
GGGAACCGCGGTCGAGCGCTTCCCAGTGACGCTCAAAGAGATTTTCCTGGAGCATGTGAGGAGCAACTGAGATGCTTTGGTACAAGGGCTGGCTGGAGACCCGGTTTCGGCTGCTGTTTGTGTTCGCCTTCTGCGCCGCTGGGTTCGGCGCATCTTCGGTCGTCAAACCGCCGCCCTCGTCCCCGTTTGCCGCAATGAATTCGCTGGATCAAGTCAAGGCAATCGTCAGATCCGGATTTGCCATATATGCGGTAGCGATGGCATCCCTGACGCTTGCGGGGGCGGGGATCGCTACCCAATCTTCGTTTCAGCAGACCAAAGGCCTGCACGGATCGACGCTCTTCACCCTGTCGCTGCCGGTAAGCCGGTTCCGTTTGCTCGTGGTCAGGGCTGGTCTAGGATGTTTGGAAACGGCCGGCTTTATTGGTGCGCTATGCGGGGTGATATGGATTGCGTTCTTGCCGCTGCGCGCAAACTTTAAGCCGGAAGAAATGGCCGGATACGCGATAACGCTCATTGGGTGCTCATTGGGAATCTATTCCATACCCATGCTGCTGGCCACTTTCCTGGACGACGTATGGCGGATGTTTGGAAGTGTCCCTATTTTCCTGGCGCTATGGTGGCTCTTCAATCACACTCCTCTGCCCGCCTCGGTGAACATATTTCGAGCCATGGGAGAAGATTCGCCCATCGTTGCGCACACCATGCCGTGGATAGCGATGGCGTTTTCGTTCGGGTTGGCCGCAATTCTGTTTTTCGCGGCGCTGAAAATCGTGCAGCGCCGGGAGTACTAATATGCTCTGGTACAAGGGATGGCTGGAGACCCGGTTAAGGTTGTGGATCGCGCTCGGCTGGATGGGTATGCTTTTGGTTTTTGTTTCACTACGGACCATCGCGCCGCCGCCGCAATCGCCGCCTGGCCGAAATCCAGTCCTCGGACTCGCCTTGATGATGGGGAGCTTCGTGACGGTGATGTGCACGTGGTTCGCGGGGGCGGGAATCGCTAGTCAAGGCGCGTTTCAGATGTTAAAAGGCCTCCATGGCTCGACGCAATTCACTCTGTCCTTGCCCGTGAACAGGCTCCGGTTGCTGGCAGTCCGAGCCGCTCTCGGATGGATGGAAATGGCTTGCGTGATCGGAGCGTTCTGCTGCGGCGTTTGGCTTGCAGCTCCGCTGCTGACGGCAGGGGCGACAGCGGTCGAAATGTTCGAGTACGCCGTAATAGTCATTGCCTGCGCTTCGGCGCTCTATTTCCTATCCGTGTTGCTGGCGACTTTCTTCGACGACCAATGGCGCAGCTGGGGCACGATGTTTGCGTGCGTGGCGATATGGGGGCTTCCAAATCTTACCGGGGTGCCCGCTTACACTGATATCTTTCGAGCCATGGGAGAGGGTTCTCCCCTCGTCGCACACACCATGCCTTGGCCCGTGATGGCGTTCTCGCTGGCGTTGGCCGCGATTGTATTCTTCGCGGCGTTGAAGGGTGTCCAGGCGCGGGAATACTAACGAGGCCTTTGTCAGGCTGCTCGCAAGAGGACGGCAGTGATATTGTCGGGGCCGCCGTGCTTGCGCGCCAGCGCGATCAGATCCTTGCTCTTGGCCTCGAGCGACGCGGAAGAGGATAGCGCCTTCTTCAGCTCCTCTTCGCCGACCACTCCATGCAGGCCGTCGCTGCACAGCAGGATCAGCATGCCCGGCGACGGTTTGATCCGATGGGTGTGCACGCGCAGATTTTCCGAAACGCCAATAGCCATGGTCAATACATGCCGCATAGGGTGGTTCTTGAGGTTTTCCTCGTCGATCCCCAGGCGCCGGCCCACTTCGTTGACCCAGGTTTGATCCTCGGTGATGGTATGGAGCGAGCCGTTCTCAAACGTATACACCCGGCTGTCTCCGACGCTGGCAACGAGGAGTTCGCCGTCGTTCTCGACGGCCGCTACCAGCGTGGTGCCCATCCCTTCCATCTCGGGGTTGCCCGCGGCGGCATCCATGACGCGCTGATTGGCACGGCCGAACGCGACCACCAGACCGTCGGAATCCATGGCCTTGCCGTTCTGCTGAACTGCCTGTTCGATGGTTTCCGCGGCCAGACGCGAAGCGTGCTCGCCCGCCTGAGCGCCTCCCATGCCGTCGGCCACCAAATACAAGCCGATGGCGGGAACCACCAGGAAGTAATCTTCATTATTGCTGCGGACGCAACCTGGGTCCGAAGCTCCAAAGGCTTCGAGCATGAGCTTTAAGGATTATAGCCAACAGCGCTCCGTCACTGTCGCGGCTCGGAAGGGGGGTTTGACGGCGCCGGTGATTCCAAAATCGATTTCAACTGGAAGTACACGCGCTCCTCGTAGGTATTCTTCAAACGTTCTAAAGCCTGGAGCCGGGCGTCCGAGGCGGTCGCCTCGCCCTTGGACGCGCGCAGTCCCTGTTTTTTCAGGCAGCGCCCGAGCAGCAGCGTCGCCATCTGATCGTTGGGGTCGCGATCCAGCACTCCGCGAAAGCGGTCGGCGGCGCCGGCGAAGTCGCCTTTCTTGAACAGCGCGTAACCCAGATTGAAATGGTAGTCGGGATCGCTCGGATCCTGCTCCAGGGCCTTGCGGAAGGTTTCGACGGCTTGGGGGAGATTCAGACGGCTCTCCGCCGCTCCCAGATTGTTCCAGACCGGGCTGATGGGCACCTTCTCCGCGATGGTCTGAAACGCTTTGCGCGCGGCTTCAAAATCGCCCGCCTGATACCGCGCGAAGCCCAGAAAGAAGCTGGCTTCGCGATAGTGATTCTCGGCGGGGCCCACATGCTCCAGCCATACCGCCGCTTCCCGGTACTCCTTCCGTTCGAAATGGATTTTGCCCAGTTCGAAGGCCGGGGGAGAGAAATCCGGATCCAGGCGCGCCGCCTGGGCGAAATACTTCTCTTTCTGCTCCGGCGCCGAGGCCGTCAGCCCGCGGATATAGTTCTCTAGCACATCCAGGGGCACTACGGTGCGCAGGGAACGGAATTCCGATTCGGCGGGAGCGCGTGCCGGAGCGACCACGGTCAGGGCTCGCCAGGCCAGATGCGATTCGAGCGTCGCCAGGTCCTCCAGCGCGCCGGTTTCCTCGAAGACGGCGCTCTGCCGCAGGCGCCGGCGGTCGGAAACGCGCGCCTGGATCTTCAGGGATCCCTTGGAAGAAGATGCTGGGCCGGCGGCCGCCGGCACAAAGGAAAAGGTCCCGTGGACCACTTGTTCCGCATCCAGAACTTCTCCCAGCTTAAGGATGGATGCTTCGGTCAGCTCAGTCCGTTCGCGAAGCTGGAGACGCCGGTAAGCCTCAGCGATGCGGTCGCGCTCCAGAGGAAGGATACCGCGCGCGGAAAACGCGGCGCGCAAGGTTTCGGCGATGCTTTCGCCGATCCAGTCCATGCTGGCGGGGTTGCGAATCGTCCCTGACAAATTGGAAACGTTCGAAAAGGGAAGGACGGCGGTGTTATCCGCGAGTAGCGGCAGCACAGCCGCCGAGAGGGCGAGGGCGAAGCGCAGATAGAGCCGCATTTCCACAGTCTGGCTCTTCACAGTCTAACAGCGGCGTGGCTTACGCCTGCCGGGCAGGCTCGGGGAGTTCACCGGCCGTCTTTGGCAGCTGCACGCAGCGTTCTTCGGCTTCCTCGAAACCGTGGACAGTCAGCGAATAACGTCCACCGTCGGTCCTCTGGACGTAGCCCTTTCCCCTCAAATACCACAGGGCCGCTTCCAGATGCTCACGCGGACAACCCAGCATCTCCTCAAATGCGTGGACCGTCATGGACGCCCGCTCCGGATCTTTCACCGTGATCGCGTACAACAGCGCGAGAATCCCTTGGCGTTTTCGCTTTTCGACTTCGGGCCCAGTGGCTACCACCGCCTGGTCGAAAATTTTCCAGCGCAACTGCCTTTCCGAGCTGTAACGCGCATCGTAGGAGGCCCTCCGCTCCGGATCGCTCAAGGCCTGGAAGGCCTCGGTGAGTTGAACGAATAGCTCGGAGTTGCCGGTGTCGGCGTTGTCGGGATGATAGCGCTGTGCCAGGAGGCGGTACACGCGATGAATAGTCTCGGTGTCGGCGTTCGGACTCAATTGCATGATCTCGTAGTAGTCCTGCGCCTGGAACTCGGACCCGACGGTCGAATGTTTGTAATTTGCGCGCTGGTTCGAGTCTTCGCTGGATCGTTCGGACTTCTCGGACTCGGCGTCTAAGAACTCCACACCGGCGCGATACCCGCCCTTGGAATCCTCGTTGCACCAGGTGATGGTGGCGCGGCGCGAGATCTCGAGACGCTCGTCACCCAGCTTCCCGCGCACTTTTACAATCGCCCCAGCTTTGATGGGTGCAACCAGAGCGATACTGAGCCCAGAGTCGGACCAATCGACCAGATCCGCGGTGATGTTGCGCGGATTGCCCATCCCGTCCCGCAGTTCGATCCGGATCACGGAGGGCGCGGAAGCGTTGCGGCGCGGCGCACGCCGGCGCTGATCTCGTTCGGTTGTACTCATCGGAGCTTCAGTACTACTCCATCGGCGGTTCCGATGGTTCTCTATAGAATGCTAAGAGTCATCCTGACAGGAACTTGCGGACCGCCTCCGTGCCAGCGTCCGCGATCGATGGGTCGGACCCGAATCCTGCGAACCACACGATGCCGGCGTCCTGTTTTGAAGGGCCGCGGAACCACGTGAGTTGTCTCTTGGCGTACTGGCGAGTTTCGATTTCCGTGGCTGCAATGGCTTGGTCGAGTGACAGCTGGCCGCGCAGATGAGCCAGCGCCTGCTTGTAACCCAGCGATTCGAACGGCTTCTCGTCTCCGGAGAGGCCCTGGTCAAGGAGCGCGCGAACTTCTTCGATCAAGCCAGCCTGAAACATCTGCCGTGTGCGGACCGCGATCGCCTCCGCCAGCAGCGCCCGCTCAGGCGCCAGACCCAGTTGAAGCAGCCTGAAGCCTTCAAACGAGCGGGCCGTTGAAGGCGGCGGCAGGGGGGCGCGCGTCAACAGACGGATTTCAAGAGCACGAATCAGCTTTTGCAGGTCGTTGCGGTGAATGCGGGCGGCGGCCGAAGGTTCCAGCCGGGTGAGGAGTCTGTGAAGCGCGCCGGGGCGACGCTGTTCCCGCCCGCCCAGACGCTGCCTCAGAAGTTCATCGCGACCAGGCAACGCCGGGAGGCCGTCGAGCAACGCCCGAAGATAGAACCCGGTGCCGCCTACCACTAATGGCAGATGCCCGCGCGCGGATATTCCGGCGATTACCTCGCGAGCCGCCCGTGCATAATCACCTGCGGAGAAACGCTTTGGGGGGTCAAGTACGTCAAACAGATGGTGAGGTACGCTGCGGCGGGCGGCGGCGGGCGTCTTGGCCGTGCCGATGTCGAAGCCGCGGTAAAGCTGGAGGGCATCGCAATTGACGATTTCACCCGCAAAGATTTCGGCGACGCGCAGGGCCAAATCGGTCTTTCCCGATGCGGTCGGACCGACGATCACGACCAGGGGCCGTTCTGGATCATGGCATGCCACGTGCTGCCATCGTAACGTGTGTCGCGCGGACTCCACACGAGCTAGATATACTGGGGATGTGGGATTTCGCCAGGCGGTTGAGGAAAGCGAACTGAAATGCGACTACTGAACGCAGTCTTCCTGATCTTGCTGCTGGGCGGTGGAGCGTGCTGGGGGCAGGGAAACGCGCCTGTCTCGAACGGAGACCGCGCGGCGGCGTACTATCGCTACACGCTCGCTCACATGTATGCCGAGCTGGCCGGCAACACCACCAATCGCAACGACTATGTGAATCTCGCGATCGAGAATTACAAGGCCGCCATCAAGGCCGATCCTGGCTCGGCGTTGCTGGCCGAGGAGCTGTCCGATCTGTACAGCCAAAGCGGCCGCATGCGTGACGGGCAGAACGACGCCGAGCAAGCTATCCGACAGAACCCCAATGATCTCGCGGCGCATCGCGTGCTCGCCCGGATCTATGTGCGGCAGATTGACGCGCAACGCGGCCGCGTGAACGAAACCATGCTGCGCCAGGCCGTGCAGGAATATCAGAAAATTACCGAGCTCGCTCCCAAGGATGCGGATGCGTGGGTCTGGCTGGGCCGGCTGCAAAGCGCCTCGCAGAACATGGATGGAGCTGAGCGCGCCTTCCGGAAAGCGCTGGACATCGACAAGGACAATGAAGATGGCCTCACCGGGCTGGCTACGGTTCTGGGCATCAAAGGAGACGGTACGGGCGCGGCCGATCTGCTGAAACGCGCCTCGGACAAGAATCCGAGTCCTGATAGCCTCAAGCGGCTGGCGGACGCTTACGAGCAGATGAAGGAATACGGGCTGGCGGCCGACACGCTGCGCCGCGCGCTGGAACTGAATCCGCAGGACGCTTCCGATATCGAGCGCAAGATGGCGCGGTACCTGATCTCCGCCGAACGCTACGATGATGCGCTCGAAGCCTACCAGGATCTGGTGAACGACGATCCCAGCGACGCCGATTCGTATCTCCGGATATCCCAGATCTACCGCCAGAAGGGCGATATGGCCAAGGCGCGCGAGGCTTCCGACAAGGCCAAGGCCATCGATCCCAAGAACGTCGAAATCAGAATGAACGAGGCCTACATCCTCCAGCGCGAGGGCAAGACGGCCGATGGCATCGAGGTCATCCGGGGTATCCTTCAACAAACCGAGCTGCGTACCTACGACCCGGCGCAATTGGGCGCGAGAGTCGAGTTGCTGGAGCAACTGGCGGTCATGCAACGGCTGGCCGATCAGACGCAACCGGCGGTCGATACCTACCGCCAGATCGCGACTCTGGATCCTTCCAGAGCGCCGCAAGCGAGCGCGAGCATCATCGACACCTACATGGGCGGGAAGGAATTCTCGAAGGCCCAGGACGAAGCCGATGCCGCTTTCAAGAAATTCCCCAACGACCCCGAGGTTCGATTAGGCCGGGCGTTGCTGCTGGCTGAAATGGGCAAAACCGATGCGGCCGCGGCGGATGTGAAGAAGCTGCTGGACGGAAAGAACGACCTCGCCATTCAGCTTAAGCTGGCCGAAGTCTACGTCAAAGGCCGCAAATTCGATGATGCCGCCAAGGCCCTGGACGCGGCCGAGAAGCTGTCAGAGTCCCAGGACGAAAAGATCGATGTATGGTTTCAGCGTGGGGCGATGTTCGAAAGACAGAAGAACGTGCCGGCCGCCGAAGCCGAGTTCCGCAAAGTGCTGGCCGTGAGGTCCGACAATCCCGCCACACTCAATTACCTGGGCTACATGCTGGCGGACCGCAACCTGCGGCTGCCGGAAGCCCTCGCCATGATCCAGAAGGCCGTGGATCAGGAACCCAACAGCGGAGCCTATCTAGATAGCTTGGGCTGGGTTTACTTCCGTATGGGACGCCTCCCTGAAGCCGAGGACAACATGCGCCGCGCCGTGGAGCTGACGCCCCACGATCCGACCATGCTGGATCACTACGCGGAAGTGCTCTTCAAGGCCTCCAAAGTTCGCGAAGCAATCGCACAGTGGGAGGCTTCGCTGCGGGAGTGGCAGACCGTTTCACCTACCGAGCTCGATTCGGCCGAAGTAGCCAAGGTCCGGGACAAGCTCGAAAACGCCCGCGTCCAACTCGCGCGCCAGAATGGCTCCCGGCAGTAATCGCCTGTTCACTTGGCGTTGCTAGACTAAGTACCTCATGCGAAGGCGATTTCCAGCCCTCTTTCCGGTCCTGTGTCTGGGTGGTGTGTGTACCTGGGCACAGACACAGCCCGGCGCTACGCCACAGCCCAAGCTGGTCCTGGCGATCGTGGTGGATCAGTTCCGCTACGACTATCTGACGCGCTTCCGGACCGACTTCAGCGGAGGTTTGAAACGGCTGCTCGAGCAGGGCGCGGTCTTCACCAACGCCAACTATGACGCTTCACCCACCGTAACGGCGGTGGGGCATTCCACTTTTCTCACCGGCGCCACTCCCGCCAAGAGCGGCATTGTCAGCAACACCTGGTGGGATCGCCCGGAAGGGAAAACGGTAACCAGCGTTTCCGACGATAAGACCAAGCTGCTAGGTGGAGAGATAAATGCCGCGGGATCCTCTCCTGCGCGGCTGCTGGTGTCGACTGTTGGCGATGAGCTGAAGATTTCGGGCAAGGGCGGCAAAGTCATCGGCATGTCCCTCAAGGACCGCAGCGCGATTCTGCCGGCGGGCCACAAGGCCGACGGCGCGTACTGGTTCGATGGGCAGACCGGTAACTTCGTCTCCAGCACGTATTACTTCGCCGAACTTCCGGCTTGGGTGCGCGAGTTCAACGCCACCCGCCCTGTCGATCGGTACGCGGGAGTGGAATGGCTGGGCCACCAGATGCCCTCCGCCGCGGGTCCCGATCTGTACAGCTCCGTTGACGCTACGCCCTTCAGCGACGAGCTGCTGCAAGCCCTGGCGCTTCGTGCGCTAGTCGCGGAAAACATGGGGACTGGTCCCAAAACTGACCTTCTGGCCATCAGTTATTCAGGCGTGGATTACGTGGGGCATCGCGACGGACCGGATTCGCCCGAGATCCACGACATGGTGAAGCGCGTGGACAAGCTCATAGGCGCTCTGATTGAGGCCGCCGAGGCGCGCGCGGGGCAGGGAAATGTCTTAATTGTCTTCACCGCCGATCACGGCGCCACGCCGCTCCCGGAGGAGACCCGGAAGCGCGGGCTGGACGCAGGCCGGATCGTCTGGAGTAACTACCGGGTGGAAGTCGAGCAGGCGCTTAACAAGAAATTCGGCAAGGGGGATTGGATCTCTTTCAGCTCGGACGGTGTCCTATACTTCAGCGCCGATCCGATACCGGGAAAAAAGCTGGATATGGCCAAGGTTCAGAACGTGGCTGCCGACACCATCCGTAAGCAGTCTCACATCGCTCGGGTGTATACCAAAACCCAGCTCGCGACAGGCGCCGTTGGCGGGGATCAGGTGGATTCCCGCGTCCGGAACGGATTCAACCTCGCCCGCGGCGCCGATATCTTCACCGTGACCGACCCTTATTACATTTTCAACGGCAGCGGAACCTCCCACGGCTCGCCTTATGAATACGATACCCACGTCCCCGTCATCTTCCTGGGCTCCGCGCAGATCCGTGCGGGTAGCTATGCGGGAACCATCGGCGTCCAGGACGTCGCCCCGACACTCGCGAAGCTGCTGGCGATCGGGACTCCCAGCGGGAACATGGGGCGCGTGCTTACGGAGATGCTGAAGTAGCCGGTCGGTTGTAGAATGGATTCAAAGGAGTTTGACTCGCTCATGCGTTCATTTGTGTTTTCCTCGGTGGCAGTGTGCGCCGCTGGTTTGATTGGTATGTCGATTTCCGTTTCCCCGGCGCTGGGGCAGGCGCCGGCCGGCTCGAGCCAGACCAAAATCGCCGTGGTCAACTTCCAGAATGCCGTCCTGAGCACCGCCGAAATCCAGAAGGTGCTTAAAGATCTCCAGGTAAAGTACAAGCCCCGCCAGGACGCGCTCCTGAAGGGCCAGCAGGAGCTGTCCGATATTCAGACCCAGCTCAGCGCCAGCCAAGGCAAGTTGAGCCAGGCCGGCGAGGCCGATCTCCAGGCGCGCGGCCAGCGTAAGCAGACGCAGCTGCAGCGCTTGAACGACGACTTGACGGCCGATTTCGAAGCCGACCGGGACGATGCCATTCGTCGCGCCGGGACGCGCATGCAGGAGCTACTCAAGAAGTTCGCCGAAGAAAAGAGCTTGGACCTGATTGTCGACTCGGCCGCCGCGCCTTTCATAAGAACCGGACTCGAGCTCACGGACCAGGTGGTCGCCGCCTACGACAAGGCTTATCCACCTAAGTAAAACGTAAATGCCAGGCTATCTGGACACCTACGGAGTCGGCGAGGAGCGCCGTGGGCGCTGGGTCAAGCGGATCGTGTTTAGCGTCCTGGCCGTTGCCATCATCGGTACGTGGGCCTACCTGTACTTCAGGACATGGGGCCAGGAACAAACCATCCATCGTTTTTTCACCGCGCTCGAGAACAAGGATTTTCACGGCGCTTACAAGATGTGGTGCCCCACCGACGATGCCTGCAAGTACAATCCTTTTGAGATGTTCGAGAAGGACTGGGGTCCCGCGACGCCTTATTCCCACGGGAGCGCGGCCAAAGTAGATAACATCGACTACTGCGGCGAGGGCGTGGTTTTCAACGTTTCTTTCCCCAACGCGGATCCTCTGGTGTTGTGGGTGGAACGCGACACCAACGTCATCAGCTTCGCCCCCTCGGACTGGGAACGCTGCCCCGGGCGGCACTGGCAATTCCGGCGGTTCTTCAAGTCCTTGTTTTCGAGTTGAGGCGTGGAGGCGTTATCGAGTTCCGATCGCGACGGGTATGGCCGGGCTGGATGCGTTCCCGATCGTTAGATTCAGGGAAGCCGTTGCGGACGGCGGCAGATCTGACGGGAGCAGGACGTTGATCTGGAAAATTCCCGAAGAACTCTGCGGCGAGGCGCCCGCATACAGCACGCTCGCGTTTTCTCCGCCAATGGTGACGGACACCTTTAGCGTTAGCGTTGGCAGCGGCGTGGTCAGCGTCCAGAGCGCGCCCGTGACTCCGGCCGGACTGGTCGGCCCGCCGCCGGTTCCATAGATAACGATGAAGTCTCCGGGCTTGGCCGGATTCGAAGGCGAGTTCAGCGTCCCGTCGGAGTTTCGCACGCCAAAGATCCCAGGCAGCGACCGCGCCAGCAGCACCGGCGTGTCCGCGGATGCAACGCCGGGATAGGAAATCCGCACCGTCGTGGATGTCTGGCCCGCGAGCTCCCACGGAACCTGCGCGTTAATCACGTGCGACTGCACGTAGAGCAGCGGGGCTGCGAAACCTCCGAAGGAAACCTGCACGCCCGCCAGTTGGTTGGGCAAACTCGGACCAGACGCGCCGACACCAGTTGTGGGACCGATCCCATAGCCCAACAGCGAAACGAGCTCGCCCGGTGCAATCTGACTCGCGACATAGCTACCCTCATTTAGAACCGTCAGCGAAGGAAAGATGCTGGTCACGGAAGCAAACCCGGCTACGACCACCGAACCGTTCGGGTCTAAAGCGATCAAACTGGCGGAATCGTCCTTAGGGCCTCCCAGATAGGTTGAGGCTGCCAGATGACCCTCTGGTGTGAATTTCGCGATATATACATCGGAGTTGCCGCCGCCATACTCCGGCTGAAAGGCGCCCACCCTGACGGGGAGATTTCTTTCGGCGGTGGCGCCTGCAACCGCGGCATTACCGGCGCTGTCTACGTCCAGGGTCCCAAGCGGAAAGCTTTCGGCTGGGACATAAGTTGAGTAAATGAGTGAGGAGCCATCTGCACTAAAGCGCGTGAGGAAACCGCTGAGAACCCCGCTGCCGCGCGTCATGCCACCGGGAGTCGTCGGAAAGTTCCCCGAGCCGGTTGAACCGGCTACGAAGGCCGTGCCTTGGGCATCCAACTTTACCGCTGAGCCATATCCAACGGCCGCAAGATAAGTGGAATAGACCAAGCCGTTTCCTTGAGGATTCAGTTTGGTGAGGAAGATGCTCCGTGGAGCGGGACTGGTCGTGAGGAATGCTCCGGAGGTCACCGGAAAATCGGTCGAATTCGTCCACCCAGTAATAAAAGCGTCCCCCATGGCATCCACCGCAACTGACATCGGATATTCGCCACCGCTGGACGCTCCGCTTCCGGAAAGATAAGTAGCATATACAAGCGCGGAGCCGGATGCGTTCAGTTTGGCCACAAAACCGGGGAAAGAACTGCTGCCTCCTTTCGGCGAGATCTGAAATGCACCCGCCATAGTCGGAAACGAACTAGGAGATCCTGGCCCCGCGACGTACGCGTTTCCGTCAATGCCGAGCACCAGCGTTGATATAGACGCGCCGGGGACGAAGGTCGAGTACACGAGTTGACTCCCGGAAGGGTTCAGCTTCGTGATGAATCCGGAGCCCCTCGTGAAATTGGTAAACGCGGCACCGGGCGTCACTGGGAAAGTGTTGGTGCTACTGATACCGGCTGACGTTGTGCCTGCTACATAGACATTCCCTTGCTGATCTACGGCAATTGCGTTCGCCGAGGTATCTCCGTTCCCTCCCAGGTACGTTGCGAAGACAACCGCTCCGGTCGGATCCAGTTTTACGACGAATGAATCATTGCAGAACACCGGAGTACCAAAAGTCGCGACGAACCCGCACACTGAAGCGGCGGTGGGTTGAGTTTGAAAAGCGCCCGGAGTGGTGTCAATCGTACCGTCGAAGGTGGTCCCCGCTATATACGTGTTTCCAGCGGCGTCCGTGGCGATCCCATTGATCTGGGCCTCGGAAAACGAATAGGTGAAAGTCGGAAGGTTCGCCGCGAAGGCGCACGGCAGAAAGAGCAGCCACGCTCCACGGAAATGCATATCTTCAGTCTGGCATGGATTCGGCAGGCTGGTTCGTTTGTCACTGGCACTCTCCAGCGTCTCCCGCGATAGAATCAGGAACGGAAATGACGCTTTCCCCCGGCGAACAGCTCGGCCCTTACCAGATCCTCGCCTCCCTCGGCGCGGGCGGCATGGGGGAAGTGTATCGCGCGCAGGATACCAGGCTGCATCGCACGGTAGCCATCAAGATCCTGCCGCAGGACAAGCTCGCCGACAACGACCGCCGGCGGCGATTCCTGCAAGAGGCGCGCGCCGCATCCGCCCTGAATCATCCGCATATCGTGGTGCTGCACGATATCTCCAGCGACGCCGGCGTGGACTTCATGGTGATGGAGTACGTCCGCGGCACGACGCTCAAGGATCGGATTCAATCCGGCGCGCTGCCATTTGGCGATGTCGCACGCTACGGTTCACAGATTGCCAGCGCGCTTGCGGCCGCTCACGCCGCGGGCATCGTCCACCGCGATATCAAACCCGCCAACATCATGATCACGCCGGAAGGGCAAATCAAGGTGCTGGATTTCGGTCTGGCCAAACTGACCCAAGTCGTTGCCGGCGACTCGGAAGCCGACACGCGCACGATTCTCGAGACCACGCCGGGGATGATCGCGGGCACGGTGGCCTACATGTCGCCGGAGCAGACACGTGCGGAACCGCTGGATGGGCGTACCGATGTTTTCTCTCTGGGATCGGTGCTGTATGAGGCCGCCACCGGACGACGGCCTTTCCAGGGGCCCAGCACGCTGGCGGTGATGCACGCGATCGCGGCGGAGGAGCCTTTGGCTCCCAGCACCGTGAAACGGGATCTCCCGTCGGAATTCGACGACTTGATCGAGCGCGCGCTCGCCAAGGACAAGAATCATCGTTACGCCTCGGCCAAGGAAATGGCCAACGAACTAATTGACGCGCTTCAGGCGCTGGAGTCCCGCTCGTCCCGAGCTCCGGCTCGCTCCGGTGGAAGTAAATGGCGAGTGGCGGCGGCAGTATCCGCATTGCTGCTGGCCGCGGGCGCGGGCGCGTTTTACCTCTGGCAGGCGCGCCAACCCAAGAGTCACGTTCCCAACGCGGAAGCCTACCAACTGTACCAGCAGGGGAGACGTCATATCCAGGAGTTCACTGAGCAGAGTTTCAATCAAAGCATCGTGGATTTTCAAAACGCGGTGGCACTCGATCCGGATTACGCGGCTGCTTATGCGGGGCTTGCCGACGCCTATAGTTATCAGGCAGTCTTCGAATTGAGAGCGCCGGGCGAAGTGATGCCGCTGGCGGAGAAGAACGCCGCCAAAGCCCTGGAAAAGGATCCGGGCATGGCAGAAGCCTACACCTCGCTGGGACTGGTGGCGCTCGACTATGACTGGGACTGGCCGCTGGCGGAGCAACGCTTTCGGAAATCCCTTGCTCTGAATCCGCGCGACGCATACACCAATCACTTCCTGGCTCACTATTACGAGACTCAAGGAAGATGGCAGGACGCGTTGAAGCAGATGCAAGTTGCGCTGGACATGGAAAAACTAAGCCCCATGTATGGCGAAGACCTGGCGCAGGAGCTGTTCGTCACCCGCCGTTTTGACGAGGCTGCCCGGCTGATCGGCCCGATTGTGGATCGGAATCCGCAGGATCCTTTTGCGCTGAACATCGAAGCATTGGCACAGGAGGCCCTGGGGAAAAAAGAGGAAAGCCTGGCTGCGGCGGACGGCGCTATGAAGCTTCCGGGTATGTTTGGAAACGCCGGTTCCCTCAGCGGGGTCTACTGCCGGCAGGGCCGGGAGAGCGTGGCGAGGGATATTTTGAAGCAGCTCCAAGACGCGCAGAAGCAGCGGCGCTACGTGGCTCCCCTGGAATTGGCCGGCACCTACTTTGCGCTGGGAGACAAGGAGCATGGAATGCAGAGCCTGCGAGACGCCGTGAGAGAACATGGCGCCAGTCTCGCGTTCGCCATGCCGGATCCCGTGTTTGACTCGGTGCGCCGCGATCCCGAATTCGCGGCCCTGATGAACCAGATGCGCCTGCCGCCTGAAAACTGGCGCAACCCTCCCCGATTCGGAAAATGAAGCGCGGTTTCCTCTCTCGGTCCATTTCTAGTTTGCCCACTTGATCGAGTAAACTAAACTGAATCACGCTTGGCGAGGTTGTCGAACTGTTCGATATGGCTGCGGAAAAAAAGCGTCCGCATGGACACTCGTGGGAATCAGGGAGGAAAAATGGAGTTCCGTTTGAGTAGCCCGTGTCACCGCGGCGCTGCGCTGGCCTTCGTTCTGCTTGCGGCGCCGGTTGCGGCCCTGGCCCAGACGGACGAGATCCAGGTATACGATGCCGAGATCGCGGAGCCGGGTGTGTTCAACCTGATGATACACACCAACTACACGCCGATCGGGCGGAAGAGTCCTGTTTTTCCCGGCGGCATCATTCCGAATCACTCCGTCAACGGCGCCGCTGAATGGGCCTGGGGCGTGAAGAGCTGGTTTGAGCAGGGACTTTATCTGCCGGTGTGGACTCCTTACTCACCGGAGCGAGGCGGATCGATCAACGGCTTCAAGCTGCGGGAGCTGTTTGTGCTGCCTCATGCCGAAGACCACAAATTCTTTTACGGCGTGAATTTCGAGTTCAGCGTCAACTACCACTATTGGGAGCAGAGGCACGTGACCTCCGAGGTCCGGCCCATCGTAGGGTTGCATCTGCATCCGGTGGACATCATCTTCAATCCAATCATGGATACCGACTACACAGGCGGATTCGGAGGTCTCGAATTCGTTCCGGCAACGCGCGTCGCGTACAACTTGAACGACAAATGGGCCGTCGCCGCCGAGGAGTATGCCGACTTGGGGCCTCTGCGCAAGCTGGATTCTTTCAGCAATCAATTCCATGAGGTCTGGGCCGTCCTGGACCACAACACCAAGATTGTGAACATCGAGGCCGGCGTGGGGGTCGGCGTGACCCACGGAGCCGATAGGTTGACCTTCAAGCTAATGGTGTCGCGCGATCTGAACTCCAAATCGAAAGATTGATCGCGGCGGCTATTGCCGCAGGACGGTGAAGCGGCTGATCGAATATCCGAGTGCGCCGCCCATGAATACGTCGGAGACGAAGTGAGCCGATAAACTGACCCTGGAGAACCCGACCAGGCAGGCGCCGCCATACGCCACGTAGGGGACCCAGCGATGGTGAGTTCCGTAACGCCGCGCAATGACGGTGGCCACCGAAAACGCCGCGATCGTGTGCCCGGATGGAAAACTTCCATTTGAGCGCAGAATGCGGGTATTGTCCTCGAACCAGGTGTCGGAGAAATCTCCATGCGGCGGTATGGCGGCCGGCCGCAGGCGCCGGTCGATATCCTTCATCACGGTCGTCAGGATTTCAGCGTTCGCGACCGCTTCGCCCGCCAGGAGCGCGGTGGACTGCATTTTCGAATCTTTTCGAATCAATCCGGCGGCGTAAAGCGATACGGGAGCCACAACCGTTCCAATTGCGGTGGCGTTGCTCGTGAACACATTGTTGAATCCGTTGAACGAAGAAGTCCGTCGGAAGTAAGGGGCGGTGTGGGGATCCAGAGCCACCAGGGCCGCTGTCGCGCCGACGATCGCAGCAGCGGGCATCCAATGTTTTCCTCGTGCGAGTTTCGCCGGAAAGGTCCAGATCTGTTTTTCATCGCTGAGGATGTTGGGTACCAATTTAGGCCACGACACCGGCCGGTCCGGTTCCGCCTGAGAAGTGGCGGGAGGCGCTCCGGGGACCTGGCCCCACAGAGCTGAGCACGGAGCGAGCGCCAGCAGCAACGCCAACCAAGTAATCTTTGCCATTCGGCACTCCCTTCACTACTTTACCCCTGGTATTCTCAGTTGCGATAATTCGAGTCGCAAAAGATCCGCTATGAGGCGCAGGGATTTTACATTTCTGGCCGGAGGAATCGCGCTGGAGACGGCGTTGGGAGTTGGCCCGCCGACTCGTCTGGAAGCCGCCGCCAAGGCGGACTTTACGCTTCGCATTGCTCCGGTTTCCGTTGAAATGGCAGCCGGCCAAACCATCCGGACGATCGCCTATAACGGAAGCGTACCGGGACCCGTTCTGAGAATGAAGGAAGGTAAGCGCATCAGCGTCGACGTTTTTAATGACACCGATGTTCCCGAGCTGGTTCACTGGCACGGGCAGTACGTATCGGCCGAGGCGGATGGAGCAGAAGAGCAAGGCAGCCCGTTTGTGCCCGCTCACGGGCATTTACGAGTCAGTTTTACGCCGAGGCCGGCGGGGACGCGCTGGTATCACACGCATGCGATGGCGATGGACGATCTGACGCGGGGAGCGTACTCGGGCCAGTACGGATTCCTGTTAGTGGAGCCGAAGAGCCAGCCGGGCAATTACGACCAGGAGGTTTTTCTGGCTGGCCGCCACTGGAATCCTTCGATCCTCCATCGGGGCGCACCGAACAATGACTGGACCGTGGATTACAAATTGTCCACGCTGGGGGACCGGGCGTTAGGACACGGCGAGCCCATTCGCGTGCGCCAGGGACAAAAAGTGCTTTTCCGGGTCCTCAATGCCGACGCCACGCGCCAGCTCAACCTCGCTTTACCGGGGCACAAGTTCCAGGTCATCGCCCTGGACGGCAACCCGGTTCCAACGCCGGGGGCGGTGGACCTGCTGACGGTGGCGGTCGCGGAACGGGTCGACGCGGTAGTCGAGATGAACCAGCCGGGCGTTTGGGCGCTGGGTTCGACACGGGATGAAGACCGGAAGATCGGCATGGGGGTGGTGATCGAATACGCGGACCGCAAGGGCGAGCCGCAATGGAAAGCACTGGAAAACCCGATGTGGGATTACACCGCCTTCGGTTCCCAAGCGAGCGTTCCCAAGCCCGACGGCAAATTCGATTTGATGTTCATGATGCTGCCGGACGAAGGCAAGCCGTTCAATCGTTGGACCATCAACGATAAGGTTTGGCCCAACATCGATCCACTGATGGTGAAGGCGGGTAAGCGCTACCGCATCGCGCTTCACAACGGGATGGAGGACAGCCATCCTGTGCATTTACACCGGCACAGTTTCGAGCTAACCAGTGTCGGCGGAAAACCAACGGCCGGGATCATCAAAGATACAGTGAATGTGGCCCGAAACAGCGTGGTCGAAGTTGATTTCGTGGCGAACAATCCGGGTCCGTCATTACTACACTGCCACATGCAACAGCATATGGATTACGGCTTCAAGATGCTAGTGAAGTACGCGTAAGCCGTGACGAACGTCTTCTGCCAGAATTAAGCTATACGTTGAGCATCCAGATCTTCGGCTTGAAAAACTCTCAGGCGACCCGCGCCGCCGATCGGTTCTTCAAGGAGCGCCGGGCGTTGATCCAGTTGGTGGATTTGAAGCTGAAGCCTATGGCGCCTGGAGAGATCCGGCGGTTCATCGAACGCTTCGGCTTGGCCGAACTTCTGGACCACGAAGGCAAGGCTTATATAGACGCCGGCCTGAAGTATCTCAAGCTCTCCGAATCCGAGCTCCTGGGACGGATTGAGCGAGATCCGATACTCCTGCGGCTGCCGCTGGTTCGAGCCGGCAAACTGTTGAGCGTCGGCCACGATGAGGGTTCCTGGAAGTCGATGCTCGCTACTGCAGCAGAGAATCTAGCGCCGGGAGCGGCACGCCGCTTTCCTTGAGCGCCCGCTCATGGAACTCCTTCAGCGAATACGAGCTTCCTTTGCGCTGTTTGTAGTGTTCGCGCACGTCGAGCCAACCTTTCCAGCCGACAAAATAAGTCGGCAACTGGCAGGAGGAGAGCTGCGCGCGCTGCAGCTTGGCCGTGGCTTCTTCCTTCTCCTGGTAGGTTGCCTTGATCATTAGATCCAGCGCCTCTTGATCAGTCATTCCCATGGTCTGGAGGCGGATATCCAGAATGGTGTTCGCCAGCACGCGCAGGATCTGTTTGTAGAACGTGAGCCATAACCCTTTATTGCCGTCGAGGTACCCGGCGTCCGACATCATCTGCTGGGTGTACACGGCCCATCCCTCCACGTACGGGGTATTCGAGTAGATCGTTCGCAGCAGGCGGCGCGAGACTGGTTGCACGTCGTTCGCGTATTCGAATTGGACGTAGTGCCCGGGCATGGCTTCGTGGATGGTCAGCTCTTGAAGGCCATAGTTGTTGTACTCCCGGAGTTTCGATTCGACGCGGGCCCGCGGCCAGTCCGTCGGAATCGGAGTGATCCAATAATAAGCGCCCAATTGCGGTTCGAGAGCAGGCGCGGGATTGAATCCGCCGACGCCGTAAATGCCGCGCATGAATTCCGGTGTCTCGATCACCTGCAGATTGGAGCGTGCCGGAAGCGTCAGAAGATCCTTTTCCTTGACGAATGCCGTGGCCTGCGCCAGCGCCTCCTTGGCCTTGGCGATGTAAGTATCGGGCGTGGCATGCTGGCGCGCCACGTCATCCAACGCCTTCTCGATCGACTTGGGCGCGGCGAGCTCGGCCATCTCTTTACGAACCGTTGTTAGATCAGACTCCGCCGCGGCCAGCAAGTCTTCGGGCGTGCGGCCGGATGCTAAAACCAGCGCGAATTTTCGCGCGTACTTCTCCTTTCCCAGCCGCCAGTCGGACGTTTTAGAGGCCAACTTGTCTTTGAGGTAGGCGTTGAAATCACGCACGGAAATGAGCGCCTTCTCCGAGGCCGCCGCATAAGCCGCTTTCTGCGATTCCGGCGCCGCATCCCGTAGAGTTTTGTCAATAAGCCCGATGTTGCCGTCGTTTTCCTCGCGTGCGACGCGATTCCAGACTTCCGGAGCATCCACCAGGTTGGCCTTGGCTTGATCGAACAGGGCCGGGATTCTTTCCAACCGCTTGATAATGTGCCCGAAGCGTTTTTCGATGGGCGCATAGTTGAGCATGTACGGGGTGTACAAAGCGTTTCCGGCCAGTTCGACGTAGACGGTAGGGTTGTGCTTGTAACTTTGGATGGAATCGAGCTCCAGCAGAGCCAGCTCGACATTGCTCTTTATGATTTCGAGATCGACGCGCTGTTCTTTGTCCAGCGTGGCCGCGTCCAGGGCGCCGATCCGCAGCTGGAAATCCTTGTAGAAGTTTCGCTGCTGGTCTAAACCTCCGGCGCTGTAGTCGTCCACCAGTTCGTCTAGTGGTACTCCATTATGCGAGTGGTATCCGGTTGCGGTGGCGCTCACCGGGGATAAGGCCAGGCTCCCGTAGAGAAAGTCCTGGGTTAGTTTGTCGAAGACCATGGCCGGATTCTGGCGGCTGCAACCGCCGACTGAAATAAGTAGCAGAGCGAGAACGGGACGCCGCATCACACCACTATACGGCCTGGTCGTGAGCAAAAACACGCTGTCCGCTTAGGTACGTCTCGAGCACTCGAATCTTGCCGTCTTCCACCCGGAACCGCACCACATCTGCCCGATCCCCTGATCTCAGTCCGCGCATGCGCCCCCCGATGCGGCCCACTCGCGCGGGATTCACCGTGGCCATGGCGATCGCTTCCGTCAGGTTCAGCCCGGCCACATTCATCACGTTTGAGATAGCCGTATCCATTCGCAGACTCGATCCGGCCAAGCGCGTGCCGCCCCTCAGAACGACGCGTTGGTCGTCCATCAGTTCCACTTCGACCTCACCCAAGCGATAGGGACCCGGTGCGCACAGCGCGGGCATTACGGCGTCGGTGATCAAGATACTTCGCTCGACCCCTTTGGCCCGCAAGGCGACGCGCAAAAACGAATCGGGCAAATGATGGCCGTCAACAATGAAGCTGGCCGCAAGCTTATCCTGGGCCAGTTGCTCCCAGATGTAGTTGGGATGGCGGGGCAGCACGGCATCGGCTCCATTCCCCAGGTGCGTCGAAAGCGTCGCGCCGGCGCGAACCGCGTCCTCGATCTGCTCTCGCGTCGCTCGCGTGTGGCCGATACTCGAGACCACGCCTTCCCGCGTCAAGTGTTCGATATAGCGTGTCGCCTCCGGCCATTCGGGCGACAGTGTCACCAGCCGAACATTGCCTTGTGACGCATCCTGCCAGCGGCGGAACTCGTCAAAATCCGGCGGACGAACCCAGCGCGCCGGATGCGCCCCGCGCGGCCCGTCGTGCGGAGAAATGTGCGGACCCTCGACGTGAAACGCCTCCATTGCAAGACCTTCATGTGCCGGACCTTCAGCGATCTTCTCGCGCGCCCGCGCCAGGTTCCTGAGCGCCGCCAGCATGTCTTCCGGCGATCCGGTGATCACGGTTGGAAAGAACCGCGTGACACCGGTTGAAAACACAGCGCGGATAGATCGGGCGATTTCCTCAAACGAGGCATCTGTGAGCGCGACTGCGGAATTGAAGTCCACGCCTGCGAATCCGTTTACCTGCAGGTCGACGAAGCCGGGTGCGATCCAGGTCCCATCGTCTGGCGTTCCCAGAACCGGATCCACGTGTGTGATGAGCGAATCGCCCTGGATCTCGATGAAATCGCGCGTGGAGGTTTCAACTCCGTTACATTTCATCGGAATCCTGATTTTTGCACAGCATACTCACAGAGGCTAGCTGGTAACCCAAGCAAACCGCAAGGGAAACATCTTGTGAATATCGATACTTTGTCCTATCCACGGGCACCTCGCTCCTGGTAGAAAGAGGAACAAGATTCTGCGCGGAGCCGGACTAGTGAGTCAATCTCGGGGGAGGTGGCCACAGGTTCGGTTCCCGTGGAATTTTCCTCCAAGTCGTAAAACCTATGGTCGGGCCCGTCCGGGCCCGACCTTTTTCCAGCGAGTCCCCACAGCTATTAGCGAGTTCCAACCGGCTGGGCCACTGGCGCGAGCCATCCATGCCGGTCCGCCGACTTGCCTTCCACCAGGGAGAAAAACTCGCGCTGCAGTTTCTCCGTGATGGGCCCCCGCTTGCCAGCGCCGACAGGGATTCGGTCCACCGAGCGGATGGGCGAAATCTCGGCCGCGGTGCCGGAGAAGAATACCTCATCCGCGATGTACAGCATCTCGCGCGGGATCAGCGTTTCGGTAACCGTAATCCCCAGGTCCCGAGCCAGCGTAATCACGGTATCGCGCGTGATTCCTGGCAGCACACTCGATCCTATGGGTGGTGTGAGGATCTTGCCATCACGCACCACGAAGACGTTTTCGCCCGAACCCTCGCACACGTATCCCGACACATCGAGTGCGATGCCTTCCGAGTATCCGTTGGCCGCCGCCTCCATCCGGATCAGTTGCGAGTTCATGTAGTTCGCGCCTGCCTTGCTCAGCGTCGGCAGCGTGTTCGGAGCCAGGCGCGTCCAGCTCGAGATGCAGACATCGACGCCTTCTTCCATCGCTTCGGCGCCCAGATACTTGCCCCACTCCCAGCACGCCAGGTAGGTTTCAATCGGCGTATCTTTGGTGGGTAAAACGCCAATATCGCCATAGCCGCGGAATACCAGAGGACGCACATAGCAGGATTCCAGCTTATTGACCCGCACCACCTCGTGCATCGCCGCTACCAACTCGTCGACCGAGTAGGGGATGGCCATGCGATAAATCTTGCCGGAATCGAGCAGCCGGCGCATATGCTCGGCCCCCCGGAAAATGGCCGGCCCGGACGCGGTCGCATAGCAGCGGATTCCCTCGAAAACCGAGCTCCCGTAGCTGGTCACGTGCGCCAGGACATGGATCTTGGCGTCATCCCAGGCGATCAATTTGCCGTTGTGCCAGATCTTCTCCGTGGCTTTGATCATGAGATGATTATAGCCTGATCACCCCTTCTTCTATCCCTGGCTTCGACGCCCTTCTCTTCGATTTCGACGGAGTTCTGGCCGATACCGAGCCGGTGCATCATTGGGCCTGGAACCAGACCCTGGAACCTCTGGGGATTCAGCTCGATTGGGACGCTTATCGAAAGAACTTCGTGGGAGTTGCTGACGAAGTCGCTCTGCGCGAAAGGCTTCATCTCATCGATAAGAACGGATTGGTAGTCCGGAAGCAGTCCCTGTTTCGCCAGAAGTTGGCGGAAGCACAGCCGTTCTTGCCAGCCACGGTTAGTTTGGTTGAAGAACTTAGTAAAGTGTATAAGTTAGCAGTGGTTTCCTCAAGTTATAGATCGGAAGTGGAGCCGCCTCTGATCCGGGCCGGAATGCGCCCTTGTTTCCAGCTTCTTACCACTGGAGAAGACGTGCAGAACTTTAAGCCTTCGCCCGAGCCGTATCTGCTGGCGGCGGAACGCCTGGGAGCACGGCGGCCGCTGGTGATCGAGGATTCCGATGCGGGCGTCGCATCGGGCCGCGCGGCAGGGTTCGAAGTGCTGCGTGTAAGTGCGGTGGAGAATGTCGGAAGGGAAGTGCGGGAGTACCTGCGATTGGGCTAGCTTTGTTCCTGCGGAGGTTGTTTCCGGTTCGTTTCGAGCCGTTCCAGCGTCGCCGCGAGCCGCGCTTGAGCTTTGAGTAAGCGCTCGTACTCCTTGTCGAACCAAACGTGACCTTCAGCCAGTTTCGCCATCTGCCGTTCCATGCGATCCAGCCGGGATTCGCTTGAGCCGTTCTCGTGCGTGTCGGGCATGTAGCTTTGGTGCTTCCTGGAGAGTATTATCTCACTTAAGGAGGCCGCACCTTATGAAGGCATCGGCGTTCAGGATGCTTATCGTGTTGAGCACGCCGCTCGCGATACCTGTCCACGCCCAGTGGCTGGACCACCCCACGCCGGGGATCCCGCGTACGCCGGGCGGCAAGCCGAATCTCGCGGCGCCCGCGCCGCGCACTCCCGACGGCACGCCCGACTTGTCGGGTCTGTGGAACAAAATCTCTCCAAAATA
>Ga0210400_10001493_pt1 | contig 23159 bp, 33 predicted proteins | sample IncBWH26MmetaG_FD_155456 | JGI IMG/M metagenome (GOLD analysis project Ga0210400, IMG submission 155456) | Forest soil microbial communities from Barre Woods Harvard Forest LTER site, Petersham, Massachusetts, United States - Inc-BW-H-26-M | ecosystem: Environmental > Terrestrial > Soil >...
CCCGTCACCGCCCGCGGGAACGCGACCGTCACGGCCCGGGGGAACTCGACCGTCACGGCCCGGGAGAACTCGACCGTCACGGCCCGGGAGAACTCGACCGTCACGGCCCGGGGATATGCCTTCGTGCGCGTCTTCTCGGCGAAAAAGGTCGATGCGGGCGAAGCCTGCATCGTCGCGCTTCACACCGACGCTTCGTCGGGCGGGGCGCTGGGGGTGGGCGGCGGCCGGCAACTGATCTGCCCACTGCCGACGACCCCGCGGGCTTGGTGCGATCACTATGGCGTCGAGGTGAAGGACGAGATCGCCATCGTCTACAAGGCGGTGGACGACACCTTCAGATCGCCGCGCGGCGGCGACTATAGGCCGGGCACCATCCCAGTCTGCGCCGACTGGGATGGCGGTCGCGCGGAATGCGGCGGCGGCTACCACTTCTCGCCGCATCCGATGATGGCCAAGGCCTTCTTCGATGGCGCGACCCGCTTCCTCGCCTGCCCCGTCGCCCTGACCGACATCGCGGTTCACCCGAGAGGCAACTGTCCCGAGAAGATCAAGGCTCGCGGCTGCTGTGCGTCGCCGGTCGAGGTCGACATCAACGGGAAGTTGCTGATCCCGGCGCTCAAGCCCCAGGCGGCTGAGTGATGGCCATCTATCCCCTGCTCCTGAAGTTCATCGCCGCCTGCGCCTTCACCGGCGCGGTCTGCGCCATCGTGTGGTTGGCCTAGATGTCCCGGCCACCGCTTCACATCGTCCAGCCGGACGAAAAGCCCGAACTCGCGGCGACGCCAGAGACCGTCGCCCAGCGGGTCCGCAGGCTCCAGGCCGAGGCCCGAAACCTGGCGCGGGACCACATTGGCGCCCTGGTGTCGACCATCGCCGACGCCCAGCGCGTGGCCGTGGAGATCGCCGATGGCGGCGAGGCCTATCCGGCCGGCGTCCGCGATCTCGCTCGCCGTTTCGCCGAGGACTGCGAGGCGCGCGCGAACACCCTTGAAGCTTTGAATGCGAGGACGTGATGAACAAGCCCGTTGGAGACCTCAAGCCGGAAAGCGAGGTGGCGCCCGATCCGCTCGAACTGCTCCGCCGCCCGTTCCCCGATCACCAAGTCTCCAAGCTCCCAAAGGAGACCAAGGCTCAGGCGGACGAGCGAAAGGCCGATCAAGACAAGGGCAAGTGGCCCGCCAGGTGCGCCGTCTGCGGCGGCCTCCATCACGCCCGGGCGGTGCATCTGGATTACGTCGGCCACGCCGCCCTGACTGACCGGCTGCTCGACGTAGATCCCCATTGGACGTGGGAGCCGGTCGCTCTGCGCGATGGCCTGCCGGCGTTCGATGCGGTCGGCGGCCTCTGGATCAAGCTTACGGTCTGCGGTGTCACGCGGCTGGGCTATGGCGCGGCGGACGGAAAAAAGGGAGGCGACGCGGTGAAAGAGATCATCGGCGACGCACTCCGCAACGCCGCTATGCGTTTCGGAGCAGCTCTGGACCTTTGGCACAAGGGCGACCTCCACGTCGAGGAAGAAGCCGCTCCGGCGCCTAGCCTTGAAGAGAAGGCCATCACCCATCTGCGAACCTGCGCCGCAGTCGGCAAAGACCAGTTCGTCGATGCCTGGGAAGCCAACAAGGGCGGGTGGAAAGCCACCCTGGAAACCGCCGCATGGGCGCGCGTCATCGCTGAGATGAAGCGCCTGGCCGCGACCTTCCTGAAGGAAGAGCCGAAACCTGAGCCAGCCCCGCAAACCGCCGCGCCGACCAGCGAGAATGACTTCGGCCTGGGCGATGACGATCTTCCAGAGGGCCTGCGGTGAGCGGCCAACCCCTCCCGATCCGCGAAGGCTTCTATTGGGCCAAGTGGCGCATTGCCGAGGACGGCACGCGCGAGGCCGATGAACTGACGCCCAGCGATGACTGGGAGGTCGTCTACGTCTTCGAGAACTGCCTCGATGAGGCGAGCGACGAACGGTTCATGGCCTCCGTGCCTGGCGTCGAGCGCGCCCAATCCATGGAGAACTTCTTCTGGGGCCCCGGCCCCTTAACCGAGCCTGGAAAGAGGGCTGACTGATGGCCGCTGTGACCCACTACGACTCCCTGAGCAAGGGCCGCGTCGAGATCGCCTCGATGCAGTTCGACCACGCCCAGCGGACCCACGCCAAGCTGGTCCGCGAAGGGGCGGATCCTGAGCTGATCGACGCCATCGCGGCGCACATCGCCGCTGTCGAGGCAACCTTCGGCGACAAGGCGGAAACGCTGTGAGCGTCGCCCTCGCCGAGCCCGCTGGCGTGGGGCACAACATGGCGCCCATCGATCCATTCGATGCCCACGTCACCCACATGTCCGACCTTCTCATCGAGGCGAGGAATTGGGCAGACGGGGAAGGCGTTCAGACGCAGGCCCAGGCCGACGCGGTGTCGCGCCTGATCTCTGATCTGCGGGAAGCCGGCGACGCCGCCGACGAGCTGCGGCTGGAGGAAAAGAAGCCGCTGGATGAGCAGATCGACGCCATCCAGGCCAAGTTCAACGTCTGGATCGCCGGCCTGAAGTCCAAGGTCAAGAACCCCGGCAAGGTCGTGGTGGCTATCGATGCGCTAAAGGCCACGCTGAAGCCCTTCCTCGACAAGATGGAGGAAGAGCGCCTGGCCGAGGCCAAGCGCCTGCGCGATGCCGCCGATGAGGCCGCCAGGGTTGCTGCGGAAGCCGCCCGCGCCGCGGCGCCGGAAGACCTTACCGCCCGCGAGGAGGCCGAAGACCTGATCGGCGATGCCGCGCGACAAGCCGCCGAGGCAAAGCGGGTCGAAACGGCCCGCACCCATGCCAACGGCGGCGCTCGGGCGATGGGCCTGACCAAGACCTACACCGCCCGCGTGGACGATCCGCGCGCGCTGCTCCTCCACTACTGGGGATCTGGCGACAAGCCGCCGATCCAGCGCGAAGCCATCATCGCCTGCCTGCAACAACTCGCCCAGGCCGACGTGAACCGGAAGATCCACACGATCCCCGGCGTGTTCGTGGTTGAGGGCACCAGGCTGTGACGGAAGCCATGGCCTTCATCAAACGCCCGGGCGGCTTCGCGCCGACGCCGCGGTTCGCCGCCCAGGTGGCCGAGAACTTCTCCGACGGCGCGGTCTACTGGCTGACCCCGGAACCACAGCGCAGCGAGAAGTCCCATGGCCACGAGTTCGCCTGGTTGACCGAGGCGTGGAAGACGCTGCCGGATCATCTGACGGCGGAATATCCCACGAGCGAGTTCCTTCGGAAGAAGGCGCTGATCGCCACCGGCTGGCACACCGTGCAGGACTACGTGTGCAGTTCGCGCGCCGAGGCCTCCAGATGGGCGGAGAACTTGCGGCGCGAGGCCGACAAGTACGCCGTGATCGTCATCAGTGGGACTGTCGTTCGGGTCTTCAAGGCGCGGTCGCAGTCCAAGGCCGCCATGGGCGCCAAGGATTTTCAGGACTCGAAGACCGCGATCATCGAATGGGTCGCCGACCTTCTGAAGGTTGAGCCGGCGGCTCTCCTGCAGGCGAAGGCCGCCTAATGGATCAGCCGCGCACCCTCGCGATCAGATTTCACGAGCCGAAGCGCGCGCCTGTGTCGCGCCCCAGACCTGCTCCCGAAGCGATCCAGGCCGAACGCAAACGTCTCGCCGAGATCAAGCGAGCTCGCAAAGCCGCAAGGATGAAGCCGTGATCAACTACCAGCCCATCTCGCGCCGTGAACGCAGGCGCCGGTTCATCATCACCCTGACCATGATTGCGGTCATCGCAGGCGCGTTTGCCGCCATCGTGTTCCTGGGTCTGGAGGGGTAGATGGCTGGTCCCTCACCCCGTGATGTCGCCCAGGCCCGCGCCACGCTTGCGGCCGACCGCAAGGCCAAGAAGACCCTGAAGCTGAAGAGCTTCTCGGCGCGACCCTTCCCGAAGCGCGCCAAGGCCGCCCACGGCCGCGAACGCGACGCCAGCTACCTGACGTGGCTGCACCAGGATCTACCCTGCCTCGCCTGCAACGTCCTGGGAACGCTGCGCCTCGTGGTGGATGGTCAAATCGGCTCCAACCCCATAGAGGCCGCCCATCAGAAGCTGAACGTGGCCAGCCGGGGCGTACAGAAGCGCCTGGGCGTGCGGCCATCCGACCTGTGGTGCGTCCCGCTTTGCGCAGGTCACCATCGACTGAGCCCGCTCTGCTGCGACCCGGCTCAGACCAAGTTTTGGGCGGTCATCGGCCTGACCCCCGAGGAGGTCGCTGACTTCTGCCTCGCGCTCTACCGGGCTTACGAGCAGGAGAGCGATGGGGCTGTGGTCATACGGGACTTCGCATCGCTCGCTGCCGGCAATCGGGTGGCGGCATGAACCTCGCCGCCGAGTTCCTCACCGCCTTGAGCGCCCTCAAGATCAAGCGGGGCCAGTATTTCAGCGATGGCGAAGGCGGTGTCCGCATCGTCCAGCAGGGCAAGCCCGACCTGATCCTCACGTTCGAGGCCGCGCGCCGGTTCGCGCATGAAGTCGAAGAGGCGCGGGCATGATCGACCGCCAGCACAACGCCATCGTCTTCGAGTGCGACGGCTGCGACGAGACCCTCGAAACCGGTGAGACCGAGTTCCCCGATGCCCTGTCCATGTTCCGGCGTGATGGCTGGAAGTCGGAGAAGGTGGGCGACGAGTGGGTCCACCTTTGCCCGGCTTGCCGGAGGCGCCCATGACCCCTGAACGCCAAGCCCTCCTCGAAGTCATCGATCAAGCACCAGGCGCACCCGTCGCCTACGGCATCGATCGCCGCGGGCCATGGGCTCAGGTCGGAGAGGCTTCGGCCCGCGCCAAGACACCGGCTGAGGCCCTACGGACAGCCCTTCAGAAAGCACTGGGAACGACATGACCATCCCCGACATCAACGCCCTGGTGGAAGCGGCGGAGAGGGTAATTGAAGCCAGAAAGGACGCGGACCACGCAGGCGAACTGATGAGGGAGCGCCGCGATTTTCGATTTCTCGCCAACCCCTCCACCATCCTCTCCCTCGCTGCCCGCATCAAGGAACTGGAGGGGGAGCTTAAGGCCTCCCAGAGCCAGCCCAGCGACAGGCGCGCTGACGCGCGTTCTGTGGGCCTGGATGCTGAACTGTCTACGGCAGAGCGCCACGAACTTGAGTGCCTGCGCCATCAGGTCGGCCAGCTTGAATATCCATGCTCGCCGTACTGCGAAGGCTACCTCCGCGAACTGGCGATGCGCAACGGAGGCTCTCGCCCATGAACGGAGAAAACGCCCACTCCGAGCGGACCCCCAGCGATGAGCCGGGTCCGTTCTCCAAGCTGGTCGATGTCGAATGGCAGCAGCTTCTCGACAAGGACGACCGGACGTCGCCCGAGGAGTATCCAGGCCATTGCCTGATCACCAGGAATGAACTTGCCTCCGCGATGTTCGAGGCGTGGTTCGGTCGCGAAGCCGCGAGCCCCGAAGGCCTCGGTGTGCCTCAAGAGGAACAAGACCCCCTATCCATCGCCGAAGCCCGCGCAGAGAAGGCCGAGGCTGAGCGGGAGGCCCTTATCAAGCACATGGTCGACCGCTTCCTAGGCTGGAAGCTTCCCGAAAACTTCCGGCCAGACTGCGGCATCCACTTCGACGCTGATGCCGCCAAGAAACTGAATCCGCGAAACGGCCGCTACGAGCCGAACGGGACGAACCTGCTCGACGCGACCCAGGCGCAGGCCATGGTGCGTCACATGCTGGGAGAGTCCTGATGTGGCCCGAAGAAGGCTTCTGCTCCTACTGCAATCGCAAGCCCACCAACGATTACTGGCACGACAAGGGTTGTCCAGATGGCGCGCACGCAGCGGAGCCGCCTCCGGTTGACTGGAAAGCCCGCGCCACCCGTCTGCAAGCCGTGAACGAAGGGCTGGTGGAGGTTCTGAAGGCTTGTGAGTTCTACCTGGACGACGGGCGCACGATCCACCCTGACGAAGGACGGACGCGACTTGTGGACAGCATTCGCACCGCCATAACTCGTGCAGAAGAGGAGATGAAGGATGTCGGCTGAGCGGGTGAACATGATCCCTGATGACGATGCAGTCTGCATGACGTGCAATTGGCGCGCTGCGCATTCGCCCAACTGCCCGCGCCGGGATGAGCCATGGCCGATGATCTTGGCTGAACAGCCGAAGGACTTCCGCACGCCCGAGGCCAAGAAATGGGCGCAGGACTTCATCCCGCCAGAGACCTGCGCCGCCATAGACGACGTTCAGAACGCATTGGAGCACCTGCGGGACGCCAATTCGCAACTCCGCCACGCCGCCCACTACTGGCGACGCCAAGCCCTCGCCGGAGACCGCCCATGACCCCCAACCAACCCCTCCCCGACATCGAAGAGGTGAAGGCGCGGCTAGAGGAAGTCGAAGACTGCCAAGCAGAGCTTTATGTCAAGCGCGCGACTCGTAACGCCATCTCCGCCCTCACCACCCTTCAATCCCGTCTCGACGCCCTGAAAGCGGAGGTGAGGGAGGTGTTGGAGCCGTTTGCAATCGTGGCCCGAGAATACACCGATGGCTCAGAGGGCAGGCATATCGGGGACGAGTTTCCGGGCTCCGAAGTCCTGTACGGGCACGAGAAACCCAACCTTGGACACTTCCGCCGCGCCGCTGCTCTCCTCGCCACCTTGGGGCCGAAGCCATGAGCGGCAACGACCGTCAGGAGCGGCTTCCGACCTACGAGGAGTTGGTGCGCGAGGTCGAGAAAGATCGACGCGCCCGCGCCCGGCAGATGAAGACCGTCAAGGATGCGCTGGACGTGGTCTGGGTCGGCTGGCAGCGGCTGAAGGAGCTTGGCTTCAACGACGCCTGCTACTGCCCGAAGGACGGGACGCCCTTCGAGGTGGTCGAGGCCGGGTCAACGGGCATCTTCCGCTGCACTTACTCCGGCGAGTGGCCCGATGGGCTCTACCTGATCGAGGACGGCGGCGATGTCTATCCGACCTCGCGCGGCGGTCTTCTATGGCGACCGCTCCCACCTGCGAGCGCCCGCTGATGGCCAGCGTCACATTCCGCGCATGTGAGCGCCCGGGCGGCTGCGAGTGCGACGAAGACGGCAACGGCCCGATGCCCGGGTGCCTCTGGTTTTATTGTGGCAAGCGCGACGATGGCGGCCTCGGTGACGTGCTGGCGGAAGCGCTCGCCAAACAGGCGGAAGGCCGCTGATGGCCAGTCAGTCGCCCAAAGAGAGCCCCATGACCCAGACTCTGGATAGAGAAGCCGTTGCGCGGATCATCAGCGGGGCGCCCTTCCCGTCAAAGCGCGCTTTCGCCAAAGCGGACGCCATCCTTGCCCTACTACAACCTTCGCCTCACGAACGGTTAGACGACATCTCCATGATCCTTGAGCGGATGCTGGAGGGGGATACGCCGGAGAAGTTCGTCGACCACTTCGCGCGCGAAATCATCGCCACCTTGGGCCAAAGCCATGAGTCCAATTGAGCCGGGTTCAGTCTGGTTTCCGCGCGGCAGGGATGGGCGGCGTGGTGGCCCCATTACTATTCTAGGGCGGAATAGAAACCGGAAAGACCTGTTCGTAACCCTGACCGCTGGCGGATCTAGGGGCACAATTCACCCAGATGTTCTGCGGCAAAAATTCACTATTGATCCAGACACCGAAGCAATGACCCAGACTCTGGATAGAGAAGCTGTTGTGCGGCTAACTCAGCTTGCCGATCAGCGGATGGCTGGCTGTGCGAAGGAGGCTCGCCGCCGTCGGGACCAGCCATACGAAGACGCCCTGCGGGACGAGACGGAGTTTGCAACGGTCGCCTCGGTTAAGCTGACCGACCTCCTCGCCATCCTCGCCCTTCTCCAAAACCCCGACGACGGGTGGAAGGAAGCCGGGCGCACCTATTGGCGGGATGATGGCTCCCTCCCCGTCTCACCAACACAGAAGGAAGGCGGCGATCTCAGCGCGCCCGCAATCGAGGCGGCGCCATGATCACGCACGAAGACGAAGCCCGCTACGGCCTGAAACCCCTTCCTGACGTACCCTTCTGCGGCCCGGAAGAAGCTCAGCGCCGCCGCAAGGCCTACGAGGACGGTCGGGCAGCCCGCAATCCGCCATTCCAGCGGGGAACACGGCCTGCCGAATGACTGCCTACCCGACCGACCGTCCCCTGTCCTCCCTCCCCTTCGACATGAAGGCGCTGGAGCGTGACGTGCAGGAGATGGAGCGCACGCTGGAGCTGCTGCGCCGGCGCGACGAGGCAATTGCGGCGCTGACGGCCCGCGGGGTGGAGTATACGGTGGACACCCTGAATCCTGCCGACCTGTTCGCCCTGGTGGCCAAGCGGCGCCGGGTCAGCGTCGAGGAGATCCGCAGCCGATCCAAGTTGAAGCACCATGTGCACGCCCGCCACGAGGTCTTCTACGTGTTGTCCATCCAGGTGAAGCCGGACGGATCGAAGCGGTATTCCCTGAGCCAGATCGGCCGGCGGGTCGCCTTGATCAACGCTCCGGCCTTCGACCATACGACGGTGCTGAACGGCTGCCGCGCCCATGCCAAGCGGATCGCCGCGGCGGCGTCTGGCGGCCGGGTCGTCTATTCGCGGCGCGGCGCGCGGCCGGCGGTCCGGCGCGTCCCTCCCCGCACCGAGGCGGCCATGGTCTGCATGCTGCCGGCCAACGAGACCTGCCCTGGCTGCGGCGCGGCTGCGGGCGCGCCATGCCTGGACGGCGCCAGGCGCGCCGCGATCCTGCGGGAGGCGGGGTTGTGACGAAGCGCGCCGCCTTCCGCCAAGTGGACGTCAAGCGCCTGGTGAAGGGTGCGCTCGACGGCGGCTTGCCTGTGGGTAGTTTCAAGGTGGTTGTGGAGGACGGTAAGGCATCCCTCTTGCCGATCGCCGCCAACGAGCCCTCTGATGCCGCCGCGGATGCGGAGCGGCGGATGAGGGAAGCTTTCGGACGGTGATCGTGGAAGAGCGACTGCGCTACACGGTCAAAAAGCGGGGCAAGCTGTTCTGGCAGCCCACGGCGGAGATGCGCGCCCTGGGGTTCGAGGCCAAGCCCCTCGGCGACGACACCGAGAAGTCGCGGGCGGAAGCGAAACGGCTGGCGGCATCCTGGGACGCGGCCCGGGCCGAGCTCGGAACCGTCAGTAGCTACCCGCCCGGCACCTTCGGCGCCTATTGGGACCGAATGAAGGGCACGAAGAAGGAGCCCTCCGCGTGGTGGACCACGAAGGGCGTCCGCACCCGCGAGGACTACGAGCGCGCCTGGATCTACATCGACGCCTGGCGCCCGGTCGACGCCGACGGCAAGCAGATCGGCCCGACGCTATCGCGGACCGTGATCACCAAGGTCACGACGGAACTCTGCGAGCACTTCTTCGCCCACATGGTTGCGGCCCACTCGCCGAGCGAGCGCTGGCGCGCCATCAAGGCGCTGAAGATCCTGCTCGCCGACGCCGTGGTGCGCCTGCGCCTGGGCTACGCTTCGCCCGCCGCCAAGCTGGTCAACCCCCAGCCGAAGGGCCGCTCCGCGATCTGGCTGGGCGCTCAGGTGGAGGACCTGGCGGCCACAGCGGCGATTGCCGGCTTCGAGGGGATGAGCCTGGCCATCGAAACAGCCTGGGAGACTATGTTCTCGCCGGTGGACGTCCGGACCCTGCGCCCGCGGCAGCTGAAGCACGACGGCAAGGGCTTCTACGTCCAGGGCAACCGGGGAAAGACCGGCAAGGAAATGTTCGCCTCGATCTCCGATGGCCTAGGCGCCGCGCTCACCGCCTACGTCGAGCGCCAAGGCCGCGCCGAGGCAGACAATTCTCCGATCTTCCGGCAACGCGACGGAGAGGCTTACCGTACCAAGGACACCTTCGGCGGCGACTTCCGAGACGTGCGCGAGATCATCTTCCCGGGGGATACCCGGCAGCTCCTCGATATCCGCCGCAGCGCGAACGTCGAGGCGGACGCGGCGGGGGCCGACAAGAAGACCATGGGCGAGCTGCTGGCCAACGGCCTCGCCGACAGCAAGTTCTTGGAAGAGACCTACACCCCGCCGACAGTCACCAAGGCCCGCGAGGTGGCGGCGCAGCGGATCCAGGGCCGTGCTAAGTTGGCTGGCGAAGTGATGAGGGCGACGAATGGGTGAGGATGTTCTAACCGCCGACCGGCTGCTGGGGCTTGTCCGTGACTTCCGCGCGGCTTATCCGCCCCAGCCCCCCGAACTGCGATTCTATGTCGTCCCGTCATGGATCACCCATCAGGAGAAGCAATGGGTCGTTCTGCGGCCGGGACCGTGCCCCCTCAGAGGCAACCGCAAGGGCACACGCCGCCAGTGGGGAATGGCCAATCCACGCGGCCTTCGCCTGCGATGGGTGACCGTCTACGACGAGCCCGATCATGCCATCCGAACCGCAACCGGCGAGGTCTACTGCACCGCTGCTCAATATGCGGCGATCAAGGCCCGCGTCCGCTCCAACTCGGCCGAGAAAGCCTAAAGGTTTCAATGGTCGATTCGGGGCGGCAAAGTTGGAACGGACGTGGAACGCCGCTATAGTGGTGCCCATGCATTTCACCTACGTCATTGGCTCCGGCTACCACAACGTGAAGATCGGCCACAGCAATGCCGCTCGGCGGCGTCTGCTCGACCTGCGCACCGGATCGGCGGTCGAAATCTGGCTGGCCCATACCTGGGAACTGGATCGGCCAGCGGCGATCAAGCTGGAAGCCGCGCTGCACGCGGCATTCGAGCCGTGGGTGATGTCCGGTGAGTGGTTCAGCATCCTGGCGCCGCCCGTCGTCGCGGTGGGAGACTTGATCGTTGCGGAGCGGGCAGACGATGCGAAGCGTCTGGTCGAAATCATCCGGCGGCGGGAGGCCATTCCGGCGGAAGACGCGGAGCTTCGACAGGCCTGGCGTCACGTTCCTGGGCTCCAGCGACGGCGCGTCGAGCTTGAGGCTGCGGCCAGGCGCAAGGCGTTAGACGCGGAGGGCGCCGCCCTTCAGTTGGAGGCCTACGATCTGGGCTTGTTGCCGGACGGGGTCACGAACTCGCGGTGGCTTCCGCGGCGCCTTGACGAGCTGCGCCAGCGGGCGGCCTGACGGCAGCCTGCGTTCCAAGTCGTAAGACCGCCCCCTCGGGCGAAGTGGGTCATTTTCGGGTTTTCGGGGTTGGAACGATTTCGAGTTAACCGCTTGAGTGAAAAGGACGTTTTGGCGGGTCGATTTCCGGCCTGTCACGCCGGAGGTCGCGGGTTCAAGTCCCGTCATTCGCGCCATCTTTCCTGGATTTTGGCGTAGGGCCCCAGGGCCTCGATCAACGGCCGCAGGCGCTCGCCGTGGCGGCGCCAGCGCTGCACGGACGTCGCATAGAGCGGTCGGCGCACCTGGCTGGCGCTGGCGGTCTGCACGGCGCCTTGCCGGGCGTGGAATTCCAGGCACGCCGGATGCCACGGCAGGCCGGCGGCTTGCGTGACCAGGGCGCGGATGGCGCTCGGCGGATCGGAGACCAGGGCCTCATAGCCGACGTCGGCGATCCGGCCCGGCAGCAGCGCCGCCCAATGCTCCATCAGGCCGCGGTAGCGCCCGTACTCCGCGCCGATCTCCGCCAGGTCGTAGAGGGTCTCGTTGCCGCTCACGAAGAGCTGGCGGTAGCAGGCGAAGCCCGTGTCGATCGGATCGCGCACCGCGTGCAGGATCGTCGCCCGGGGAAACAGCACATGGATCAGGCCCACATGGAGGTAGTTCTCCAGGGTCTTGTCGACGAAGCGCGAAGCGCCGTCCCAGCCCCGCTCGCGCAGGGCGGCCAGATAGCGGGCGCCGAGATCGCGGAGGCCGGCGTCGCTCCGCGGATAGCCTCGCGCCGCCAGGGCCGGCAGGACCCCCGTCTCCCCCAGGCCCTGGACCTGCGGGTGGCTCGCCAGCACCTGCTCGATCAGGGTCGAGCCCGAGCGCGGCATCCCGACGATGAAGATCGGCGCGGCGGAGGGGCTGCCCGCCCCGGCGTGCGCCGCGAGGAAGGCCGGGTCGACCAGATCGCGGACATGGCGCGCCGCCGCGTCGTGGGCTTCGGCGGCGGCCCGGACCGCCAGCCCCAGCGCCTCATGCTTCAGCCGGTTGCCGGCCGCGTAGGCCTCGAAGGCGTCCGCGTCGCGCCCCCGGCGGTCGAGCGCCTCGCCCAGGGCGAAGAAGAGGCCGATGCGGGTCTCGGCGTCGCCGGCGCCGCCCGCCGCCGCGTCCTGCATCGCCTGCAGGTCATCGTCGGCGATGGCGCCCGGATCGATCAGGGCGATGCGGGTCAGCGCCGCCCAGCGCTGGGCCGGATCGTCGGCCAGGACGCGGAGCTGCCGGATCGCCGCGGCCCCCTGCCCCAGCGCCGTCAACGCGCCTGCGAGCCCGGCGCGGCTCTCGGCGGCCCGCGGCTGTAGCTCGACCGCCCGGCCATAGGCCTGCGCCGCCGTGTCCCACGCGCCCAGGCGCTGGCAGACGGCGCCCAGGTTGTGCTGGGCCGCCGCCAGGTCCGGCGCACGCGCGACGACCGCCTCCAGCCTCTGCCGCGCACGATCGAGCCGGCCCTGGCGGATGTCGATCACCGCCAGGGAATAGGCGGCCCGCACATCGTCCGGGGCCTGGCGCTCGAGCCGGCGATAGACCTGGGCCGCCGCGTCCAGCCGCCCGGCCCGGAAGTGGGCGGCGGCCTCGTCCAGGGCGCGCAAAAAAGCGGCCGGGTCCGCGGAGCCGGGCGACGCCGCGCGCCGCCCCCGCCGCAGACCCGGCCGTGGGGAAGATGTCATGGACGGTCGGGCCTTCGGCTCATGCGGCCATGCTACCGACCGCGCCCTCGCCCCGCCAGTCCGCGGGACGCGCGCGCCAGCGAAGGAGCGCGCGCCCGTTGGGCGTCAGTGGAACTTGTACTGCAACTGAATGCCGTAGGTGCGCGGCGGGATCAGGCCGACGTTGCTGACGATCGCCTCCGGCACGCCGGTCACCGGGTTGCCGGTCCGCAGGAGCGAGCCGGTCGTTCGGTCGTAGCCCTTTTCGTCGAAGGCGTTGGCGACGAAGGCGATGACCTTATAGCGCCCATCGTTCCCCGCCCAGGTGAGGCGGAAGTCAGCCTCGTTGTAGGAGGGCGATTTCGCATACGGCCGGTTGAAGAGGCTTCCGTAGGTCGCGTCTTTCCAGATGTAGCTGCCCGACAGGGTCAGTTTGCCGGGGTCGAAACTCCAGCTGTAGAGGGCGTTGACCGACACCTTGTTCGGCGGCGCCTCGGGCAGCTTCTGGCCCTTCAGATTCTGCGTCGCCGGGCTGACCGTGGCGCCCGTGGTCGGGTTGACCACGGCGGCGCTGCAGCCTGTCGTGTTCGCCCCCGGCTGGGTCGCTAGCGGGTCAACGGTGTCCTCGATGCAGAGACCGGGCTGATTGATCTCGGCGTTGAGGTGCGAGTACTGCGCGCTGAGATTCAGGTTGTCGATCGGACGCCAGATACCTTCAAGCTCGACGCCCGTGATGTGGACGTCTTTCAGGTTGAACAGCTGGGCCGAGATCAGGCCTTGGGCGTTCTGCACGCTCACCGGGATCTGGTCGTTCTTATAGTCGTAGTAGAAGGCGGCCCCGTTGACCTGGAACTGCGGGGTGAAGGTCTTCTTCACGCCGATCTCGAACGAGTCCACAGTCTCCGCGCCGGTCTCCGGATTGGCCGCGATCGTGAAGGTGGTGAAGCCGCCCGCCTTATAACCGCGGCTGTACTTGCCGTAGACCAGGGTGTCGCGGTCGGGTGTCCAGTCGAGGTTCACATCGCCGGTCACCGCATTCCATTTCGCGTCGAGGCTCCGCTGGGCGTTGCCCGTCGCGGCGTTGATCGTCGTGGGACCGGCGCCGGCGAAGCTCTTGTTGAGAGACGCAGCCACCGCCCCCGAGGTCACGTCGAGCGCCGGCGTGGCGGCGCCGAACGTCGTCGACTGGAAGCCCGGGATGACGTCGAACTCTTCGAAGCGCCACTGCTGGCTGCCGCTCTTATGGTCCTGCGTGTAGCGCAGGGTTGCAGTCAGCTTCCATTGATCGGTGAATTTGTACGAGCCCTGCACATAGCCGGCGTAGGAGTCGTAGGTCAGGAAGGTGTCAGAGGTGGAGATCGCGCTGGTGGGATTCACCGGCGCCGCCGTCAGCACGCCGCCCGCGCCGATGTAGACGGGATGGGCAAGCTGGGTCTGGTTCGGCATCACGCCGGCCGACACCGGCTGCTCGTAGTGCTCGTGGTACCAGTAGAGGCCCGCCAGCCACTGGAAGGGTCCGTCGCCCGTCGACGTCAGGTTGAACTCGTTCGAATAGAACTCGTCCTTCTCGATGAACCGGGTCAGCGACGGAGCCGGATTGATCGCCAGCGGCGCCTGGCAGGTCGACAGCGGGTTGCCGTTGACGAGATTGCAGAGCGCGGCGGCGGCAGGGGTCGCGGCGCCCGCGAGCGAGAAGGTCTTGAGGCCTGCGTCGGCGCCGCTGACGAAGTTCAGGACGTAGTCGAACTTCTGGTAGCCGCCGAGGTAGATCAGATCGACCCCCGGCGCGTGGTAGGTCAGGTTGGTGGCGAAGGCGATGTCGGCCTTCTCCTTGTTGGTCGAGTCGCCGGACTGGATGAAGTTGCGCGGGTCCGAGGTCGACGGGTTGTTCCCCGCGAAGTTGGCGGCCGTCACCGAGCCCCGCGGCGTCACGCTCACGACGGCCGGACCGGTTGCGCAGCCCGGATTGGCCGCGGGCACGCCCGCCAGGCCGCAAAGGCCGTAGAAGCTCGACGGCGAGAAGCCGCCATTGGCCTGGAACGAGATCGGGATCGCGCCCACGACCGCGGTGTCGTGGTAGTTCGTATAGTAGTTGCCCGAGGACAGCATGGCCCAGGCGTCCAGATGTTCGCCGAGGTTGGCGTCGATCTGGGCTTCCCAGTACTGGCTCTTGCCGCTGTTGCCCTGGGCGACGGTTCCGCCGACCCGGTCGCCGCCCGCCAGATTGTGGAAGAATCCGCCCGACTGGTTGGTGTAGTTGCCGCCGAGCCGGAAGCGCACATTGTCGCTGATCGGGCCGGACACGACAGCTTCGCCGAAGGCGGTGTCGTAGTTCCCGTAGCCGGCGCGGGCCTCGGCGTAGAAATCCTTGGTCGGCTTCTTGGAGTTGTAGTTGATCGTGCCGCCGTCGGAGTTGGCGCCGTGCAGGCCGTTCTGCGGCCCCCGGTCGACTTCGATGGTGTCGATGAACAGGTCCGAATGCTGGAGGATCGTGTTGGCGTTCGCCCCGTCGTAGATGCCGTTGTAGTAGATGGCCACCGCGGAGGCGACGGCGAGGTTGTCGGTGTTGCGGCCGACGCCGCGCAGGTAGGGGCGGTTGTCGATCGAGCTGTAGGCCAGGCCCGGGGTGTAGTTGGTCAGGTCCTGGATGTTCTCGATGCCCACCAGCGAGCGTTGGTCGGCGGTGAAGGCCGTCACGGCGACGGGGACGTCCTGCAGGCGCTCGGAGCGCTTTTCAGCGGTGACGATGAGTTCTGAAATGGCGCTCCCGGCATCGGCGGCGGCCCCGGCCGGAGCCGCGGCCGCTGCGGCCGCCTGGGCCTGAAATGAGGCCAGACTCAGCGCCACGGCCATAGCCGTGCCGCCGTAGAGCGATCTACGATCAAGCATTCCTAATCCTCCCTTTGCGTTCCGGCCCGGCTCTCGGTGGCCAAGTCCTGATGGAACAGTAGGCAATGGCGCCTAGAGGGGGGAGCGTATAGACAAGCTGGCGCTTGGCAAGATCGGTGTTTCGCCCGCGAAATCTTTGCTGCAACAGTGCGTCGCGGGGGTCACGCTGACGGTCGGGCGGCGGCTGCGGAAAATAACCGTTGCCGCCGACGGCCCGAAGGCGTCCGCTTCCGAAAACCACTCCGGGAGGCGTTCGATGACCACACTCAGGATCAATGGCCGCGAGGTCAGCGTCGCGGGCCCGGACGATGCGCCCTTGCTCTGGGTGATCCGCGACGAGGTCGGGCTGAAGGGCACCAAGTTCGGCTGCGGCATCGGCCAGTGCGGCGCCTGCACGGTGCATATCGACGGCAAGGCCGTGCGCTCCTGCATCACGCCGCTCAAGGCCGTGGCGGGCAAGGCGGTCACCACCATCGAAGGCCTCGACCCCGCCGGCGCCCATCCGGTGCAGAAGGCCTGGATCGAGGCGCAGGCCCCGCAGTGCGGCTACTGCCAATCGGGCCAGATCATGCAGGCCGCCGCCCTCCTGCAGGCCAACCCGCATCCCTCCGACGCCGACATCAACGCCGGCATGAACGGCAACCTCTGCCGGTGCATGGCCTATGTGCGCATCAAGGCCGCCATCAAGCTCGCCGCCGGCCAAGCCAAGGGAGTTCACGCATGACCTTCGCGGCCCCCAACCCCGACCCGGCCGCCCTCTCCCGCCGCGGCTTCCTCATCGCCGCCACCAGCGCGGGCGTCGCCATGGGCTTCGCCGGCGAAGCCGCGGCGGCCGGCGCCCCGGCCGGCTTCGAGCCCACCATCTGGTACGACATCGGCCGCGACGGCGTGGTCACCGTCAACGTCATCCGCGCCGAGCTCGGCCAGCACGTCGGCACGGCCATCGCCCGGATCGTCGCCGACGAGCTGGAGGCCGACTGGTCGAAGGTGCGAATCAAGACCGTCGATTCCGACCCCAAGTGGGGCCTGATGGTCACCGGCGGCAGCTGGTCGGTCTGGCAGAGCTATCCGATCTACAGCCAGGCCGGCGCGGCCGGCCGCATGGCGCTGATCGAGGAAGGCGCGAAGCTCCTGAAGGTCGCCCCCGGCGCCTGCGCCGCCCGCAACGGCGCAGTTCACGCGGGCAAGGCGTCGATCTCCTACGGGGAGATCGTCACCCGTGGAAACCTCAGCCGCAAGCTGTCGCCCGAGGACCTCGCCAAGCTGCCCATCAAGCCCGCGGCGGAGCGCCGCCTGATCGGCAAGGCGACCCGTGCGCGCGACATCCCCGGCAAGACCAACGGCCAGGGGGTGTACGGCCTCGACGCCCAGGTTCCGGGGATGGTCTATGCGCGGCCGAAGATCCCGCCGACCCGCTACGACTCGGTGGTCACCGCCATCGACGATTCCGCCGCCAAGGCGGTGCCAGGCTATCAGAAGTCCGTCGCCCTGACCGACCCCTCCGGGACCGTACCCGGCTGGGTGGTGGTGCTCGCCGACAGCTTCATCGCCGCCAACAAGGCCGCCGACCTGGTCAAGGTGACGTGGAAGACCGGCCCGGCGGCCCAGGTCTCGGAAGCCGACCTGCAGCGCCGCGCCGCTGAGCTGATCGCCGACCCCAAGGTGGGCGCCCTGGTGGTCGGAGATCCCGGCGTCGACGAGGCCTTCGCCGCGGCGAAGTCGAAGGTGGAGGCCACCTACACCACCTCCACCGCCCTGCACTTCCAGATGGAGCCGGTGAACGCCCTGGCGTTCGAGAAGGACGGGGTCTTCGAAATCCACACCGGCAACCAGTGGCAGTCCCTGGCGCTGCCGTGGCTGGCCAAGGCGCTGGATCGGCCGGAGACCTCCATCGTCATGCGGAGCTACCTCCTGGGCGGCGGCTTCGGCCGGCGGCTGAACGGCGACTACGCCGTCGGCGCGGCGCTGGCCGCCAAGGCCATCGGCAAGCCGGTGAAACTGGTCCTCACCCGCGCCGACGACAGCCGTTTCGACTCGCCGCGCTCGCCGTCGGTGCAGACGGTGCGCATGGCGTTCGGCGAGGGCGGCCGGGTGACGGCCATGGAGCACACCGCCGCGGCCGGCTGGCCGACGCTCGCGATGGCGCCCTTCTTCATGCCGAAGGCCACCAATGGCGTGGCCTACGACCCGTTCTCGATCAGCGGAGCCGACCACTGGTACACCGTGGGGGCCCAGCGGGTGCGGGCGGTGAACAACGACCTGGCCAACACCACCTTCCGGCCGGGCTGGCTGCGCTCGGTGGGGCCCGGCTGGACCAACTGGGCCCTGGAAAGCTTCATGGACGAGGCGGCCCACAGCGCCGGCGCAGATCCCCTCGCCTTCCGGCTCAAGCTGCTGGACGCCGCCGGCCGCAACGCGGGCTCAGGTCCCACGGCTGTGGGCGGGGCCAGGCGCCAGGCGGCGGTCCTGTCGCGCGTCGCGGCCAAGGCCGGCTGGGGCAAGCCCTTGCCCCCGAACACGGGCCTTGGCCTCGCCACCACCTTCGGCCAGGAGCGCGACATGCCCACCTGGGTGGCCTGCGCCGCCCGCGTGCGCGTCGATCCCGCGACCGGCGTCGTGAAGGTGGAGAAGCTGGACCTTGTGGTGGACTGCGGCACCGTCGTGCACCCGGACGGGGCGCTGGCCCAGGTGCAGGGCGCCTCGCTCTGGGGCATGAGCCTGGCCCTGTTCGAAGGAACCACCTTCAAGGACGGCCAGGTGCGCGAGACCAACCTGGGCGCCTATACCCCGCTCCGGATGACCGACGTTCCCGACCTGGACGTCGAGTTCATGCCCTCGACCGAGCCGCCCGTGGGCCTGGGCGAGCCGGCGACGACGGTGGTCGGGCCGGCCATCGGCAACGCCATCTTCAACGCCTGCGGCGCGCGGGTCCGCGACCTGCCGATCCGGCCGGCGGCGGTGCTGAAGGCGATGAAGGCCTGACCGGCCTCAGGACCGCTGCGCCGCGGTCCGGGTCAGCGAGGTGCGGGTGACCGCCGCCGGGGGCGCCCCCTCGGCGGCGCAGCTCAGCCCGGGCGCGCTCGCCGTCTCCTCGCCGGCCTTCAGGGCGGCGATCTCGGCGTGGGATCCCCGGACCCACCACTGCAGGCCATAGCCGGTGTAGCGCGCCCCGTCGGCCGAGGGGGCCAGCTTCAGGGTGTAGGCGTGGTCCTTGTAGGTGACCACGGCGGTGTGCGGGTCGGGATAGCCGGCAGTGATCCTCTGGCCGTCCATGCAGAGATAGGTGGTGACCCCAGGGTCGGGATTGACCGGTCCGGAAGCCGCAGGATGCGCCGGCGCGGGCGCCTGCTGATGGCAGGCGGCCAGCGCCAGCCCCATGGCGATCGTGGCCAGGGTCCGCATCCCTAGACCGCGCCCAAGGTCTCGTCGAACAGATCGCGCATGGCCGCCCAGGACCGGCGGTCGACCTCGGCGTGATAGGCGAAGCCCGCCATGCCGAACGCGTCCACGTTCGGATTGGTGAAGCTGTGGCCGGCCTCGCCATAGACGTTCATCTGCCAGTCCACGCCAGCGGCGGTCATCTCGGCCTCGAAGGCCTGGCGTTGCTCGGGCGGGATGATCGGGTCGCGCGCGCCGATGCAGGTGAGGATCCTGGCGCGGACAGCCTTGGGCTCGGCCGGCCGCGTCGTGCCGAGGCCCGAGTGGAAGCCCACCACCGCCTTCAGGTCGGCGCCGCTGCGGGCGAGCTCCAGGACCGTCGTGCCGCCGAAGCAGTAGCCGGTGGCGGCGAGCCGGTCCGGATCGCACTCCGGCTGCCGCGCCAGCACCGCCAGAGCCTCCGCCGCGCGCGCGCGGATCGTCGACGGCTCGGCCATAAAGGCGTTGATGCGCGGCATGACCTCGTTACGGTCGGCCAGCGGCTTTCCGTCGCCGTAGTAGTCCATGGCGAAGGCGACATACCCCAGCTCCGCCAGGCGCCGGGCGATCGTCTTGGTCAGGTCGACCAGCCCGCCGCCCTCGGGCGCGACCAGCACCCCGGGACGTTTGCCGCCCCGCGCTTCGTCCACGGCCAGGTAGCCCACCAGGCGCGCGCCGTCCGCGCGGTACTCGATGTCCTCGACCCTCATCGCTTCGCCCCCCTCAGGCCACCGGCTCGGGCTGTCGGCTCAACACGAAATCGTCCGGGTTGGGCGCCAGTGTGGCGCGCCAGTAGTCGATCAGCCCGAAGGGCCAGTTCTGGCTGACCCGCCCGAACTCGTTCTTGTACCAGCTGGAGACCCCCTCCGAGCCCCAGGCCCAACCCTTGTTCGCCAGGTCGACCCGGATGTTGAAGTCGTCGTGGACGCCGCGCTTGACCTCGATGGCCTTGGCCCCGGTCTCCGCCAGCAGGCGCAGCGCGCCCACGATGTAGCGGACCGAGCACTCCGAGAAGAAGATGATCGAGCCGTTCACGACGATGTTCGTGTTGGGCCCGTAGATCATGAAGAAGTTCGGGAAGCCCGGTGTCGTCATGCCCAGATAGGCGCGCGCGTCGCCCGCCCAGGCGTCGTGCAACTCCCGCCCGCCGCGCCCCGTCACCTTCAGGCCGGAGAGGAACCGGCTGGCCGTGAAGCCGGTGCCGTAGATCAGCACGTCGGCCGGGTGCTCGACGCCGTCGGCGGTGACCACGCCGCCGGGCGCGATCCGGCTGACCGTCTGGGTGACCAGCTCGACGTTCGGCCGCTTCAGCGCGCCCAGCCAGACGCCGTTGTCCAGCACCGCCCGCTTGCCGCCCACCGGATAGGTCGGGACCACGTGGGGCAGCAGGTCGGGCCGGTCCGCCACCTGGGCGGCGAGCGCCGCGGCGGCCATCTCGCGCAGGCCGAGGTTGGCCGCACCCACCGCCGTCGACGGCCCGTTCCAGCCCTCGTCGGCCTTGACCATCGGCAGGAAGCCCTCGGTGGTCATCCAGAACAGCCAGAAGCGATACCATTTGTCGTAATAGGGCAGGTGCTCCAGCAGCCACTTCACCCCCTCCGGCACGTCCTCGTGGTAGTGCGGCACGGGCAGGCCCCAGGGCGGCGTGCGCTGGAAGACGGTCAGGCGGGCTACCTTCGGCGCGATCTCCGGCACGAACTGATAGGCCGACGCGCCGGTGCCGATCACCGCCACCCGCTTGCCGGCGAGGTCCACGTCGTGGCGCCACTCCGCGGAATGGAAGGCGGGGCCCTCGAAGGTTCCGACACCCTCGATCTGCGGCATCTTCGGCTTGTTGAGCTGGCCCACCGCCGTGATCACCGCATTGGCCTCGACGGTCTCGCGGCGGCCATCCTTGGCCCTCAGCTCCGCGCGCCAGACCGAGCGGGCCTCGTCCCAGGTCAGGCCCTCCACCGTCGCATCGACGCGGATGTGCTTCTTCAGGTCGTACTTGGCCGCGACGCCGCGGAAGTATTTCAGCAGTTCCGGCTGCGGCGAGAAGTGCTGCGGCCAGGCGTGGTTCGGCTCGAAGGAGTAGCTGTACATGTGGTTGGAGTTGTCCACCCGGCAGCCCGGATAGGTGTTCACCAGCCAGGTGCCGCCCACGTCGGGGTTGGACTCCACGATCTCGAAGCCGACGCCCGCCTGACTGAGGCGGATCCCGGCCAGGATGCCCGACATCCCGGCGCCGACGACCAGCACCTTCAGTTGGCGCGCGGCGGCCTTCAGTTGCGGCTGCTCGAACTGCGGGTCCTTGCTCGACTTGCCGCTGATCGCCAGTTCGTCGATCAGGAAGTCGGCGTAGGTCTCCGGGATCGGGGCCCCGGCCACGAAGTCCATCACCCTGCGCAGCGTCGGTGTTTCGGGCGTCGGGGCTTTCAGCGGCGCCCCGGCCAGATAGGCCTCGATGGCGGCCTTGGCCCTGGCGCGGATCTCCGCCTGGACCTCGTCCGGAAGGCCCGTCTCGCCGCGCGAGAGCGGCGCATAGACCGGCGTCCATTCCGGCTTCAGCCACCCGGCGTCGCCCGTCAGGTGGACCATGGCGGCCACCAGGGCCGGCAGGTGCGCCGCCTGCAGCGCGCGGTCGAGCTCAGCGTCGTCGGCCATGGTCGTTTCCCGCTATCTTATCGTTGATCAGCACCATGACTCCGCGCCCCTGCGGCTGTCATCCGGAAAGCCGCGACTGGGCCGCGCGGATCGCCGCCATCGTCTCCGCCGGCAAGGTCATGCCTGGCGCGGCGAGGTTGTCGCGCAGGTGTGAAAGGCGGGTGGTGCCGGTCACCGCACAGGCGACGTGCGGGTTCGCCAGCACATAGGCGAGCGCGGCCTGGGCGCCGGTCATGCCCGGCGTGCGGTCGAGGAACCCGAACCGCGCGCCCGCCTGCACCTCGCGGCGGTGACGCAGCAGGCCGCGGGCGGCGTACCAGAGGTCGCGCGGGGCTCTCAGCCTGGCGACCTGCCGGCCAGTGTGGCCCATGGCCAGCGGCATGCCGGCCAGCACCGCCTTGCCGGCCGCCGCGGCTCGCGCGATCAGCGGCTCGCGCTCGGGGCGCAGGACGTTGTAGTCGATCATCACGACGTCGAAGTCGGGCAGGCCGAGCACGTGCTCGATCACCGCCGGATCGAAGCTGTTGACGCCCAGGGCGCGCACAAGGCCCCTGCCCTTCAGCCCGGCGAGCGCGGCCCGCAGGTCATCGGTCAGCTCCCGGAGGCCCGGGCCATGGAGCTGCAGCAGCGGCAGGGCCTCCAGGCCAAGCTTGCGCAGGCTCGCCTCGGCGCTGGCGATCACGGCGGCGGGAGAGAAATCGCGCCCGATCCGGCCGTCGCGGACGAAGGTCCCCGCCTTGCTCGCCACCACCAGGTCCGCACCGCGCCCTCTGAGGGCCCGGCCCAGGCGCGCCTCCGCATGGCCGCCGGAATAGCTCGCGCCGGTGTCGAAGAAGGTGACCCCGCCGTCGAGCGCGGCGTGGACCAGGCCGGCCGCCGAACGCTCGGAAAACTGCGGCTTGCCCCACCAGCTCGCCGCCCCGAACCCGATCTCGGAGACGCTCAGACCGGTGCGGCCCAGCGGGCGGTAGAGCATGGCGTCAGCGGGCGGCCGGCTGGGCCAGGTCGGTCGCCATGTCGCTCTCGAACGGCTGGGCGGGCGCCAGCAGCGGCCCCCAGATCAGGCGCACGACAAAGAACACCATGCCGGCCCCGCCGACCAGCACCGCATGGATCAGCCAGAACTGCACCGCCGGCATCTTCTCCAGTTGCCCGCCCAGCCAACCCACGAACAGGTTTCCGGCGAAGAGGTGCAGGTAGTAGAGGCCGACGATGGACCCGGCGATGGCCCGCGGCGCCGAGCGCGCATAAAGCGCCAAGCCTACCGGCAGGACGTTGGCGAAGCCGATGTCGTTGAACAGGTGGAAGACCAGCAGCCAGCCGAACGACACCTTGCCGCCCTCCGGCGTCATGATGGTCCCCAACGCCAGGCAGCCCACGCCGAACGCCCCGAACAGGCAGCCGATGATGATCTTGCCCAGCTCGTCCGGTTCGACCCAGCGCGTGGCCCACCAGCGCCAGAACACCACCATCCCGCCGATGGTC
>Ga0210400_10001494_pt1 | contig 23158 bp, 11 predicted proteins | sample IncBWH26MmetaG_FD_155456 | JGI IMG/M metagenome (GOLD analysis project Ga0210400, IMG submission 155456) | Forest soil microbial communities from Barre Woods Harvard Forest LTER site, Petersham, Massachusetts, United States - Inc-BW-H-26-M | ecosystem: Environmental > Terrestrial > Soil >...
CACTGCTTAAAGATGTCGCTGTGGCAGCGCTCGCAGGCATCCGACTCCATGAAGTATTTGCTGGGTATTTGTCCTTTATGCGCCGTTTGCGCGGAGCTGGGAAAGAAGGGACCGTGAGGGCCGTCCCCTTCGCCATCCATCGACAAAGGAGGGGAAATGGGATTGTTGATGCGGTTGGCATTTTGCCAGCGGCTCTGCCGGAAATGCCATCCTCCAATACCCACAGTCGCGGCCAAGGCCAGGCAGAACCCATATCGCAGTAAAGCCGCTCCCGCTCCAGCGGCCAGCCATCCCTTCGACCCCATCCATCGGGCAGCCAGGAATGCTACCCCTGCCAGGGAAATGCCAATGTGCGCGTACATCAAGTTCCAATGAGGACGCGGTGTGCCGGTAATCAAAAGCGCTATCCCGGTCCCAGCCCCCAGGGTGATGAGGAGCCAGGCTGCATCTCGCTTGATGCTTCGCTGGCGAAAGATGTCGAGCAATCTCGGAATCAGGAAAACAGCCGCCAGAATTCCGATCCCGGCATGGAGCAGGACAACGCCGATGTAGATGAGAGTGGGCGAGGGAAAAACGTAAAGGTAGAGAGCCGAGACAGACAGCACGATGATGAGGAGCGAAAGCATCCGCCAGGAAGAGCGCGAATTGTCTGCAGGTAATCTCATAGTCAACGCAGTTTGCACCAGATGATATTTTCAGTTCTTTCGGCACGAGTGAACTCGTGCCCTCTCTCTGGAAACTCCTTTTTTAAATGCAAGTGAAAGCCCCGGAGCAAAAAATAATCGATCATAGAAATCAGTGCCACTCGGAGAGACTTGGTAGCGCATTCGAATGCATAGGTCCCTTCGGAGGACCTCAGGGTAGGCTCTTCGAGCGCAAAAAACGCGCTCTCAGGATGACAAAATGATAAAGTTTCGTTTTTTGTGAAAATTCGAAGTTGTCTAGACATTTCTCTCCAGAGTTTCTGGTTCTCGCTGCCATCCCGCCAGGGATAGTTGGTGCTCTCCAGAGACTCCTACTTTTATTAGTGCGCTCCACTTCGTTACGCGCAAGCCTACGGCGTAAGGAAAAGGCTCCGTTCTTTATTTACCCCGCACTTACGATATAGAGTGCGCGCAAGAATCACGCGCACTCTATATCGACGTGACGGGGCTATTCTCTTTCGTCCCCTACCGGGGACTGGATTCTCGGTATGCCAGCATTCTCGCATTCGTTGAGCTTCTGTAGCGGGTAAGTATGGTCCCGTAGAGTCTCTGGTTTTCGCAACCATCCCAGCAGGGATGGTTGGGGCTGTTACACGTCTTCACGCGAAATGACCCACTACCCTTTAAGATATAAGCCTGCTAAGTTTACCGGCAAGCAGATCTAATTTGACCTATACATTCGTATTACTCCAATTTCAAATCAGGCACCTGAAACCTGGGTTTCAGCAGCCTGCTAAGGGCCCGGAATTGCGGTTTGCGTTGTTGAGCATTCATGATCTCCGAAAATTGTTTTGGGTTGAATTGGGGTTGTGTGGGCCGGCACGTCGGGGCTGGCGTTGAAAACATTGGGGTTGCCGGTGCCGGGCTGGGAATTTCTGACGCCCTGAGGGTTATTTCTGACGCCTTGAGAGCTATTCCTGACGCCTTGAGGAGGCTTTCTGACGCCCTGGGGGTCGTTTGTGACGGCCTGAGATTGGCTCGTGCCACCCTGGAGGTTGAGGCCACGGTCATTTATTTCCGAGTCATTTGCCCGAGATTTATTTAACCCAGATTTATTTAACCCAGATTTATTTTCCCGAGATTCATTTAAACCAGAGTTGTTTAACCCAGAATCATTTGAACCAGAGTCATTCAGGTCATTCATCTTCACCCCGAGAGCATTGGTGACGGACTGAGTTTCGCCGGTCAGAAGTTGTGGGCCGTGTTCGGGGTGGTTGGCGCCGGCGTCTCCTGGGCTGGTTGGGCGGCGAGGGGGCAAGTGGGGTAGATAGCGTTGCCAGCTATCGGAGAAGTGGTTGAAGGTGAAGCCTCGGAGATTCTTGCCGCCTATTTCCTGGGCGCTGGTTTTGGCGATGGAGAAATACTTCAAGATGTTTCTCAGGCGATTGGGGGTTAGTTTTTTCGCCGGGGTCTTCCAGGGGCGGTCCTCGAGGAGGTTGAGGTGCCTCAGCAGAGGCCCGCTGTGAATGCTGGGGGGATCATGCTCCTGAATAAAGAAGTCGCGGATATCGGAGAGCAGTTGAAGGCCGACGGTGGGCGGTTCGTCAGGGGCAGCGTTGAAGATCTTTTGCAGAGCGGTGCGGGCCTTTTTGGGCCACTTGCCGCCAACCACTTCAGCGATGGCAAGCAAAGGAACGACGAAGCTGTGCTGGCGTATCGAGAAATCAGGAAACGATGCATAGAGGAGATCGCAGGCAGTTACACGGAGAGGCTCCCAATTGTTCCTGACCCAGGCAGGAAGAGGCTCGACCAGAGGGTCGGCCATGGAGCCGGTTATGTCTGACAAGAAGAATTCCGTCCGCTCGCTGGGTTTTTTGCGCTTGAGGGCGATGGGGATACAGCGATCGACCAGGGAGACGGGCAGATCTCCAGGGCCGGCAAAGGCTTTGGGGCAGTAGATTCGAGGAGTAGAGATGGGCCGGACATCGGCATGATCGAAATTCACGAAGCAGTCCCTTTGGAAGCGGGCATTTCCAAGATTGGGAGCGTTGCGGTGCCCACCGGTCGATCCGGCATTGAAAAAGCCGATGATGGGTTGGGCCTCGGCAGCGGAGAATGATGAGGCGTGGAAGACGGTATGCCAGTCGTCGAGGAGCAGGGCGGGTTGCGAGCTGGCGATGCCTTTCATAATGCCGGACCTGGTGATGCTACCGGGCATCAACATCCACGGCTTGCAGCAGAGGACATTGAGTAGTTGCAGGCAGAGTGACTTGCCAGACTGTTTTTCGGGAGAAAAGATGTTGAGGTAGGGCGTGGCCGGAAAGTAATCGTAACAGTAGGTATGGACTACCCAGAGAATGAGGACAGTAAGCTGGTGGTCAGAGCAGACGAGATGCTTGCGGATGAATTGGGCTATGGCATCGAGTGTCTGGCCGATGGGCGGCTGTTCAGGCTGTGGAGATCCGGTATCAGGTGTGGCAGCCGGCGGGGCTTCACTGGCAACAACGGGATTGGTGACGACACCCGCGCTGGAGGCTGGGGGCTCGGGCGGAGGTGGGCTGGAGGCATCGGGAGTGGTATGGCCTGCGGAGTTCTCCGCGAGCGAGGCGGATTCGGAGAGCTGGGCCTGCAGGACGTATCTTTTGTGGGCGGCCTCCATGTGCGCATATCTCCTCTTCTCTTCTTCCTGCAGGTAGGTGATGGCTTCCGGGGGCAGAGGAGGAGCGGAGCGGGCATGGGGATCAGGGCGGCGGAGCCACCAGGGTACTTCGGGTTCGGGGCGTAATCTTCTGCGCATGGGCTAATCTCTTTGCCATAGTAATACTACTATAGCGGATTTGTCAAGAGGGGGGTGGGATTGCCAGAATTGCCAAAAATGCCAGAATTGCCAAAATTTAATTGGGAAGGCAAGAGCCTTTTCTTGCTGCGGGTTTACCTGGTATGCCTCGTTTCATTAAAGCGCCAGGCTAAAAGCCCATTTGTATGCGGACTCTGACACGGGCCTAAAAGGCCCGTTCTTCCACCCTTTTTGGACACAGTATTTCTAGACGGCTTTAGCCTGGATTATTCATGAACCGCGTCGGTAAGATTGGAGAAATCATTATTTTTTAAAGGCATGGACTGGCTTGTTCTACGAATAGAATTGAACAGGCTGTTCGGTCAAAGTTTTTAGGCGGTCAGAGCGCTGTGGCTAATGCAGAACACAAGGTCCCTCCGATCTACCCGCGCTAGGCGCGCGGGTAGACCTTCGGGATGACGAGTAAGTTTTTTCTGCATAACTTCATGAATAATGCAGGTTAGTGCGCACGCGTTTCGTAGATCCGGCCTCGGCGCTGGTTCCAGGTGATGTATACTCCCGAACCGTATCTCAACTTCATCTTGCGAGCGAGGCCCAATGACACTGATGCTGCGGTTTTTCTGTTGCGCTTTGTTGGCCTCGGCTGCGCTGGGGCAGGTCAAGACGGCGCAGGCTCCGCCAATACCTATAGTCTCTCCTGAGGTCCATCCCGACAATAGCGTGACCTTCCGTCTTCGCGATCCGAATGCAAAGCTTGTCATGCTCAGGCTCGAAGGACAGCCGAAGCCCATCGCAATGGAGAAAGACGATCAAGGCGTTTGGAGCACAACGACGTCTCCGTTGAGTCCCGATTACTATGGCTACTCTTTTGTTGCCGACGGAGTGGATTTAATAGACCCGTCGAACTGGCTCCTCAAACCGAACCTTATCAGCCCGCAAAGCGCAGTTCACGTGGTTGGCCCTGCATCGCTGCTATGGGAGGTCAATGATGTGCCCCATGGGGAAGTACACCACCATTTCTATCGCTCGTCGGTGGCGGGAGACGATCGCGACTACTACGTCTATACCCCGCCAGCGTACGATTCCAGGACAAAGGCGGGCTATCCCGTTCTGTATCTGCTGCATGGATTCAGCGACGACGCCAGTGGCTGGACAGCCGTGGGCCGCGCCAATGTGATCCTCGATAACCTCATTGCGCAGGGCAAAGCCAAGCCGATGATCGTAGTCATGCCTCTCGGGTACGGCACCATGGAGATGGTCCGGCACGGGTGGGGAGTGTGGAGCAACAGGGAATTGCGAACCCGCAACCTGGCCAAATTTCGAGAAGCGTTGCTGGCAGAGGTGATGCCTGCGGTCGAGAAGGAATATGCGGCCAGCAAGGACCGCACCGGCCGGGCGGTCGCGGGATTGTCGATGGGCGGGGCGGAGTCGTTGCTGACCGGATTGAATAACCTCGATAAATTTGCCTGGATTGGCGCGTTCAGCTCCGGCGGCATTCCAGAAGATTTCGCAGCAGACTTTCCAGGTTTGGATGCCAACGCAAATCAGCGCCTTCATGCCCTATGGATAGCGTGCGGAACTGAAGATGGACTCATTACCGCCAACCGCAATTTACGTGGATGGCTGAAGTCCAAGGGTGTGAAGGTGACGGAGATTGAAACACCGGGGGCACACACCTGGGTGGTATGGCGGCGCAATCTGGCTGAATTCGCCTCGCTCCTGTTCCGCTGAGTCGTGTGCCAGCCGTAACCAGAGGTCAATTGAGATTTGAGGACTGTTGTGAACGGGGTGTGGTGAAGTTCGTCAAGCTTGTAAGTAACTGAAAATAAATGACAAACTGTGATGGCCAGGGACGGTTTTGGACTAAATTACACTCAGGGGTTTCCACTGGCAACAATCGTGCTGCCTCGTCCTGAAACCGACGTATCTTCACTTATAGCAAGCGAGTTGCCTAGAATAGAAAAACCCACCTCAGCGGTAGGCGCCTGTTGGGAGGGCGCAGTGTCTTCGCGTTTTGGTATTGGCGTGATCGCCGACTCAAGCTATGATCGCTCGTTTGCCTTATGCCAAAGTGCTCAATTTAACGTGCTGATTGTGATCCCAAATTGCGCTCTTTTTCCGCTTTTAATTTATGAATGCCTGGAATGCAGATGCTTCATTTCGTGGAAAAAACAATAAGAAACACGACACCACTTGGAGAAATTTGCTAGATGAGTCTCAAACCAAAGTGCTGAGGGCGTAGCCGTTTGCAGCGTGGCGCCGGCCCCACGGTGGGGGCTATTGGCTGCAAAAATATTTTTCTCAGGAGAAAAGAATGCGCACACATTTGTTGGCCGGTGAATTGCTTAAGACGAATGAGTATCTCGTTGCCCCAGATCAATCCTGTCATCTCATCATGCAAGGAGACGGGAATCTCTGCCTTTATAAGGGACTGCCCCCTGGCAGACCGGACACGTTTCTCTGGGGACCGCTATCCGCGTCCCGGAAGAAGGACAACTACTTTGCAGTCATGCAAGCAGACGGAAATTTTGTGGTCTACAACGGAAACGGTGAGCATGTGTGGGACACCGGTACCCCGACGGATGGAGGGAAGTTCATTGCGAGCGCTGAAAATGGCGGCAATTTCACGGTGATTAAGGGTACTCCCGATGATGTATCCCGCCAGCGGGTGATGTGGGCAGCTCGCAAAGTGCTTCGTTTGCTCACGTTCAACACACATTTGATGATCAATTCGAACTTCGAGGAAGCCGCCTCGATTGCCTCCGAGAAACCGGTGGTTTTCTGGGACGAAGCCAGATACCGCTACATCATTCAAAAAATCAAGGAGTCAGGAGCGGACATTGTTGCGCTTCAGGAGGTATGGGCGGTGGATGCTCGGGAAAGTGGACGGCCTAGCATGAAGGACATCAAAGAGAAACTGAAGCCAGAATACCACAGCGAGAACGGGGACGAGGGGCCGCCTTTGGCCGCCAGCTCCGGTCTGGTGTTGGCAAGCAAATCTAAGCTGACGGATCGTAAGACCCAAGTTTTTAAGGGTGCCAGCGGCTGGGAGAAGCTGGCCTGGAAGGGGGTGTTGTGCGCCAACGTTCACCTGAACGACGGCCCCAAACTTCGAGTGGGCATCACGCATGCGTGGACGGATGTCGGCGGATCGGAATGCACCAATATAAAGGACCTAATCGGTGAAACAATCGAAGATGAGAGCGTTCCCACTATCCTGATGGGAGACTTCAATATTCATCGCCGAAGCGATCCGGACAAATATCAGAAACTGACTTCGTTGATGGCTGGCAGGGGCGCTACGGACGCGTGGACGCGGGTTCACGGAGATGAACCTTTGGAGCCATCCTTTACAGACGATCAAATCAACAACACGCTGTCGCAGTTCTTTAGTCCGATGCGAGACACCGAACCCCCTGACTGTATCGACTACATTTTCCTTAGGAACGGAAACCCGACATCTCTGCGGCCCATCAGCGCTCGGGTGCTGCGGGACTGGAGATTTTCGACCGGCGGCGCACCTCCGCACTGGTACTGGGTCCACAAAGGCACGGTGCTGAATATGCCCAGTGCCGCCCTATTTGACGAAAAGCTGTGTGTGGTAGTAAGAAACTTTCGACCCGAGGGAACACTGCAGGTTAGCCTTTTTGACAAGACCTCTAAGACGTGGACTCATCGACCGATCGAGTACAAAGGACTGAATCTGACCAGCGACGGAGCGCCAGGAGTCGTCTGGTTTGCCGACAGTTTGCACCTCTTCTATTCAATCTCAAAACAGGTTTTCAAAGTAGAGTCTAAGGACGGCATTAACTGGACTCCGCCGGACGGCCAGCACCGAAGGCTCGAAACTTCGGGTGGCATTTGCCCCGTGGTTCACCAAAGTAAGCTGTTAGTCTTTGTACGCGATCCCACCGGGGGCGCAGTCTTCTATCACGAGTGGATTCCCAGCGCCGGCTGGTCCGACCGAAAGCGCGTGGATCTCACTACAAGACATGACATTTCAGCCGCCAGTCTCAACGACAGGTTGTGCGTTGTAACCCTGGACAACTCGGGTGGAAGCACCGGAGGCGTGATGCGTGTGGTCCTCGGCGACGATGGCAAATGGTCCTCTGGAGCCCAGATCGCACCCAACGTGATCTGCTCAGGTCCTCCAGGCATTATGGCAAGAAATGGAAAATTCGAGGTGTTCTTTCGTGAACCTGATGGTGGCGGCATATTCCACTATTCGTCGAATAACGGGTTTAATTGGAAACGAGAGGACTTCACAGGTCACGCCACCACGGACGCGGTGTGCCCGGTACCCTGGAATGACACAATCCTGCTCTTTTTCCCGTTTGTAGTCAACGAGGGCCCTCTCGGCGATCATCTGATCTATCCCCAACGGGCCCTCGCCCACGCGTGCTGTCCGTCAACAGTTAATCTCGATGCCTCCGACCACTATCCCTATATTGTCGACCTAGTGTGGTCTTAGAATGTGGCCTGCCGCCACTCTAGCTGGTTGCGGATAGCGACGGTGCGGTTCCAGAACATCGTTCGAAATGAGAAATGGGATAATCTACAAAGAAGCACAGCTCGGAGCGGTCGAACTCCGCTAGCCCTTTTCAAATCTGATGGCCAGGGACGGAATCGAACCGCCGCCAGCCTTTTCAGAACATAACTTGCAAGTGTTTCAACAGCTTTCCATATATCCTCGCTGACAGTGTTCGCGAATTTAGGATGTAATAACAAGCACGGCACCGATTTGGGAAACATTGGAAGCTTGTTGCATATCGCCTAGTTCGATGGTTCCTGGTTGCGAATCGAATTTCCATACATTATTGATCGTGGCGACCTTGAAATTTGGGTGAGAGATACCGTTAACAAACCAGAAGAAGAAAATGCTCGATGATCAGCATCATCATTCCCGCCTACGAATCCGCACCTACCATTGCAGCGACGCTTGATTCGGTTCGTTGTCAGACTTTTCATGATTACGAAGTACTGATCACAGATGACGAGTCAAGCGATGGTACCCTCAACATCTGCCGGCAGTACGCAAGGGAACATCCCGAAATGCGGATTTTAGCCGTCTCCATCCCCCATGCCGGAGTGGCAGCGGCCCGCAATGACGCCCTGGCGCGCGCCTCCGGCGAGTACGTTTCCTTCCTTGACTCTGACGACCTCTGGATGCCGGGGAAGCTGGAGCAGGTGGCCGCTCTCATCGGCCGCGATTCGCAAGCCGATCTGATCTATCACGATGTCATGTTTGTTGCGCGGGATGGACGACGCTGGCGAGACTCCAGCGGTCCGCCACCTTCAGATCCTTACCGCCGTCTTTTGCTGGGGAGCAACTTCCTCGCTACAACTTCTGTTACGGTCCGGCGTTCCTGCGTGGCGCTGGCCGGTGGTTTTGATTGCAATCCGGACTTTGAGATTTGCGAGGACTATGAGCTTTGGCTCCGGCTGGCGCGGGCGGGAGCGAAATTCGCCTACATTCCGGCAGTTCTCGCGGAAATTGTGCGGACGGATGGCTCTCTCAGCAGCAACGTCACCCGCCATATGAGAAACCGGCTGAACGTCAGACGGCATTGGCTGAAACAGGCTCGTGATGAAAGCATTTTGTCTCCCGCCGAATTTAAGCGGCATAGCTATCGCGTGGCCGCCAGGTGCTATGCCGTAATGGCCGCTGATCAGGCGAGGCAATGGCATCTGATTCGTGCTTTTCGGGCCGCAGCGGCATCCGCCGGAGCTTGCTTCTGGATCGTGCTCGGCGGGGATTGGGAGGCAATCCTTCAACTGGCACTTGCGGTTCTACGGCGCCTGGTCAGGCGATTGAGGTCATCTCGTGATTCTCGCGATCGTTAGAGTCGGCGAGATAAGGTAACAGGGCATGAGTTTACTCGTGCCGGAAACCGCTTCAAAATCAATTGAGCTTTTAGTCCCTGCAAACTGTGTTCCATCGAGATTGCTCTAAGTCCTTCCAAAAGACCAGTTCCACTATTTTCTAAAACGCTCGGAGATTCAAAAATCGTCTTGGCCCTCCAGAGGCTCGTCAGCGGCTAGCAGTGTAATTCTCGTTGGACCTGAAGAGCAGCGGAGCAGTTTCCTTCCAGGACAGGCTCTTCGCTGCCGCTCAGGATGACACTCATCCTCTTAGTACATCTGGTCATCTTCGCCATAGGTTTGTTTCGCTCCATTTTTAAAGCATTCCGCCCAAAGCATAGATGTGCAAAGTAAGTGACATTAGGCTAAAGCCCAATTAATTTTAGATACTTTTCGGCACGAGTAAACTTCCTTCGACTCGCTATGCTCACCTCAAGGACAGGCTGTGCCCTGATACAAATCTGAGTTACACCAATCCTGGAACCGCTCTAGTCAGGGCCGTTAGACGCTTGTGATTTATGGCAGAACGCAAGGTCCCTCCGATCTACCCGCGCTAACTAATGCGCGGGTAGACCGTCGGGATGACGGTTTGTTTCTCATGAATGATCTGGGCTAAAGGGTCGTTCTTCAACTTTTCATCCAAAAACAGCGCGCTGTATTCATCAATGACTTTCTTCAGCGCAAACTTTGCGAGCCAATCCGGGGATGATTTTGGGGTGATTCTCTCATACTTATTTGCCCTGTATGCCGCAACAATCGCCTCGGCCAGACCCGTTCCTGCAGGTACAAGGCGCACCGCTGGATTGCCGCCATATATCTCCCGCATTGCTCCAGGACAGTCAACAGCCACGGCCGGTGTGTCCAATGCCAACGCCTCAAGCAGGACATTGCCGAAACCTTCACGGCGCGAAGGAAGAACAAACAGATCAGCATGATAAAGATAGGGCCAGGGATTCTGCTGAAAACCGGCGAGGCTCACCGAGCCTGACAAGCCAAGACTTTGTATCTGCTCCGCGAGAGCAGCCCTGAGCGGTCCCTGCCCAAGTATTGTGAGCCGCGCGTGCGGAAGGCATTCGACAACTTTCGGCATTGCAGCTAGAAGCAGGTCAAAGCCTTTTTCCTGTGAGAGGCGGCCCGCAGCCACTAGTTGAGGACCGGGGCCGGAGTAAGGGTTTTCGCCGCTCCTGCCCAATTCCCGTACCAGATCGATATCGATGGGGTTGTAGATTCGTACCGGCCTTTGCTGCCGTAAATGGAACTTCTCCGACATCTCTCTGACCATGGAATCAGATTGACATACCACCTTGTCGGCCCATTGATAAAGATACCGGTAGAGAGATCTCCACAGACGGGGGTGTCGAGTGTCGGTGTTGAGGCGGGCACCGAGAACTGAGCATTCGCGAATCAGCACCCTAGTGCCTCGCGGCAACCAGGGTCGAGCCAAGGCCAGCGCAAGATTCATGCCTCCCGTAGAAAGGACTGCCTGAGGCCTGATTCTCCTTAACAATTGAACAAGGTTACGCATCAACGGAAAAGAACCAGCCAGCGTGGGATAACGCCGCGACTGGTGCAAAGTGTGAACGACAACATCCTTGGGGACCTGACACATAAATTCCCCTTCGGCCCGAAGGAGCACAAGATAGGGCTGGAAATGACTCCGGTCAAGATGGCGAAGAAGCGTTATAAACACACGTTCCGCGCCACCCCCTTCCATGGAGCCAATGAGAAATACAATTTTCTTGCGAGGGTCTGCATCCACTGTTGTCAATTTACCATGTCCAGGCAATCGCTGAGCATCCACTTCAGCTCGCTCGTTTGCAGTTTAGTTATCGGAAAGTTTTCAACTTCTCTATAGCGCTTCCTGAATTGGCTGGCGGGAAACTCCTTTGCAGCAGAAGAACGGTACCTCAGCGGCTGAAGCCGGATGTATTTTCAATAACATACGGCACGGCAATCGCTGAGCGTCTAACGGGTGCGCGACGTCAAAGTGAGCGTTGGAATCTTTCCTCTTCTTGGCGCGGATATCTTAACGTAGGCCTGTTTTTTGCGGACAAGAGCAAGCATTTCAATAGGGTCTGTCGAAAATCATTTTTATATGCGCTCCGCTTTGCTGCGCGCACGCCTGCGGCGCAAGGAAAGGGCCTTTGTTTTTGTTTACCCAGCACTTACGAGACAGCCTGTGCGCACGAGCTGCGCCCAGGCTGTCTCGACGTACTGGGCTACTCTCTTTCGCCCTTTCAGGGCTGGTGCGTTCTTTGGATTGGACTATTGCGGCTCCGATTTTCATTTCTGGGTCATTGTCTACCATCAGCATAAAACGCTATAGTGTAAAAGCTGGCGGGCTGAAACCAATCTAACTTCCATCCTGGTTTTACGATTGACCGCATCGTCTATTTCGCGGTCACTCTCAGTTGTGTCGCCTGCGTCTTCGCCGAACTCGTCCCCACCAGGATGTCGAATATGCCCGGCTCAACCACACGCTTCATTTCCTCATTCCACAGGGCCAGGCTTTCCGGGGTGAGCGTGAAGCTTACCGTCGTGCTTTCGCCAGGCTTGAGGTGAACTCTCTGGAACCCTCGCAACTCGAGGACGGGGCGTGTCACGGAGCTGACTCTCTGGTGGATATACAGTTGCGGTACCTCATCTCCTTCGCGATCTCCGGTGTTGGTCACCTTCACGGTCACTTTTGTATTTTCATTCGGAGCTATTTCTGCCGGTTCCACGCGCAGGCTTTCCAATTTGAAACTCGTGTAGCTCAGCCCATGTCCAAAGGGGAACAGCGGCTCGCGCGAGGTAAAAATGTAGTTGCGGTTGCGTGATGGCTTGTGATTGTAGAAAACCGGTAGTTGACCCACCGAGCGCGGGAAGGTAATCGGCAACTTGCCGCCCGGGTTCACATCCCCGAACAGGACCCGCGCCAGCGCGGTTCCACCTTCCTGCCCCGCATACCAACTCTCTATAATCGCCGGCACATGAGTGGCCGCGTAGTTGATGGAGAGTGGCCGCCCGTTGATCAGCACCATCACGGTTGGCACCCCGGTCTCAACGATGGTCTGAATCAACTGCTCCTGCGCCCCCAGCAAATCCAGGGAGTCGCGATCACCCAGATGTTCCTCTGACCATGCCTCGCGGTTGGTAGCCTCGGTCTCGCCCACAACCAGGATCGCAACATCCGCCTTCTTTGCAGTCTCAACGGCAGCGCGTATGCTGGCCTGCTGGTCTTTGGGGTCCGCGAGCTTTGAATTATTCTCGTACCACCCAGCCCATCCCTGTTTCCCCGTGGTGATCTTGCAGCCCTCCGCGTAGAGCACTTTTACCGCTGATGCTTCTGATGCTTCTGATCGTGCGCGCGCGCGAATGCCTTCCAGTACACTCACTCCTCGCCCTGGGTCTCTTGAGTATCCACCCGTATGAACATCCGCTGCGTTTGGCCCAATCACCGCAATGGTTTTTACCTTCTTCAAGTTCAGTGGCAGCAGCGCGCCTTCGTTTTTCAGAAGCACCAGCGCTTCTTCCGCGGTTTTCTCCGCAAGTTTCTGGTGCTCCGCGCTGTTGGTGATTTTCTCCGCGTAATCCGGGTCCACGTAGGGATTGTCGAACAATCCCAGCCGGAATTTCGTCGCCAGCACTCGCCCCGCAGCCCGGTCCACTTCTGAGATCGGCACTTTTCGCTCGTTCACCTGCTGCATCAGCGTCCGGTAAACCGAGCCATCGGACAAGTCGAAATCAACGCCTGCGGCGAGCGCCTTCCTCGCCGCTTCGGCAGCATCGGCTGCAACATGGTGGGTCTGATACAGCATCTGCAAGCCATGGCCGTCCGACGTCACATAGCCGGGAAAGCCCCACTCCTCGCGCAGCACCTTCTCAAGTAGCCAGTGGTTCACGTGCGAGGGAATGCCATCGATCTCGTTGTACGACGCCATAACGCTCCCCGCTCGTGCTTCTCGAATGGCGGCTTCAAACGCATACAGATAGAACTCCCGCAGCTCTCGCTCTGAAAAATTTGCGGGTGCCGTATTGGTGCCACTTTCCGGCTGGCCGTGGGCCGCAAAGTGCTTGGCCGTAGCCATTACGTGGCGCCGATCAATCAAGAAACTATCCCCCTGGAGCCCTTCAATCGCCGCGACGCCCATCCGCGAACCAAGGTAGGGATCTTCTCCATAGGTCTCTTCGGTGCGGCCCCACCTGGGATCGCGCGCCAGATCCAGCACGGGAGTGAACGCCTGGCTTCCCCCTGAAGCCCCCATTTCCTCGCCCACAGCGGTAAAAACTTGTTTCACCAGAACGGGGTCCCAGGTGCTCGCCAATCCCAGCGCTTGCGGAAAGCTCGTGCTGCCATAGGCCATGTATCCATGCAAACCCTCTCCGAAGGAGATGTCGGGAATGCCGAGTCTGGTCTTTTCCAATTGATAACGCTGCAATGCGTTGTGGATGAGCGCCCGTTGCCGGGGACCAATCTTGTTGTCCGGATTGTTGAACTCTTTAAACATCTCTTCGACGTTCTTATAGGGAAGTTGCCCGCTGACGTCGACTAGTCCTCTATTCCCTCGATCTCCACCGGCAATTTGCGCTACCTTCTCTTCCAGCGTCATGCGCGAAAGGAGATCGGCAACCCGGTCAGCGATGGCAAGGCGAGCATCCTTGTAGGGAGGCGAGGTTTGTTGTTCCCGAACCGGAGACGATACAGCCGCTACGAGTAGTAACCACCCGAAAAAGGGTCGCACGTTAAATTTCCTCGCTGACATTGTAATCTGCAACAGCAGATGGTCTAGATAATGCCACTTTGATCTGGGAAGATCGACTATACCGCAACGAGCAACAGAGGCTGGCTGGAGATGTCTTGCAGAGCAACTGAGAAGCGACTTAAAATCTGCAAAATCATATATCTACCCTAGAAAACCATATATCTATACCTATACGATAGTAGTACTCTTTGATATGTCTATTGCGCTCTTGACACTACAAGCGAGGTACGGTCAAATGCGGTCGCCCCCCTTGGGGTAGTGTGCAAACACTCAAACCTAGTAGTTTGGTGGATCCTGTGAAAAAACTGATGATGTTAGGTGTAGGAGTTACCTGTCTGGTGCTTGCATTGAGCCTTGTGCCTGCTGTATTCGCGCAGACTGGTACCGGCGCGGTGCGCGGCACCGTAACGGATGACCAAGGCAAAGCTGTGGCTCAAGCCCAGGTCACAATGACCAACGCGGAAACTGCTTACTCGCGTACCGTGAATACTGACGCGAATGGGAACTACGGGTTCCAGAGCCTTCCTGTCGGTCGCTACACATTGAAGGTGGCCAGCGGCCAAGGCTTCAAGACCTTCGAAGAAAAAGATATTATCCTCCACGTCAACGACAACCTGACGTTTGACGCCAAATTGACAGTCGGGGCCACGAGCCAAACAGTCGAAGTGGAGGCCTCCCCGAACCAGGTTGAGCTGACCAGCGCCGAATTGAGCGGAACGATTGAAGGCTATCAGATCACCGAATTGCCGCTCAACGGCCGGAGCTTCGCCCAGTTGCTCACGCTGGTTCCGGGCGTGGAGGTTGACGCCGGCTTCAGCTACGACAAGAAAGGCCTGAATGGCGGCGCGGACATCTCCATCAGCGGCGGCGCCTCCAATTCAAACCTGTTCCTGGTGGATGGCGCCAATAACGTCGACGTGGGATCGAACCGCACCATTCTTATTTATCCCTCCCTCGACTCCATTCAGGAGTTCAAGGTTGAGCGGAATAGCTATAACGCTCAATTCGGCGGGGCGGGCGGCGGCATCGTCACCCTGGTCACCAAGTCGGGAACGAACAGCCTTCATGGTAGCGCCTACTACTTCGGCCGTAACGACCTGCTGGACGCCAAGGACCCCGTTCTAAATGCTATTGACCCGAAGTCAAAGAAAAATTCGATTCGCCGCAACGACTTCGGATTTTCCATCGGGGGGCCCATCAAGAAGGACAAGATCTTTTTCTTTGTATCGGAGGAATGGAACCGGCTGATCCAGGGTGTAGTGCGCACCGCTCATGTGCCCACGCCCTTGCAGCGTACCGGTGACTTTTCCGACTCGGCCCTCGACACTACCTTCAGCAGCGCCAACACCATTGGCTGTCTTCCATTAGGTGGACTCCATGATCCGGATCCCACCAATCCCGGCGGCGCATTTACGGCATCCGGCGCCACTCCTGGTGTGATTGACATCATTCCTGCAGGGCGCCAGAGCACCGCAGGAAACACGATCCTGAACACTTACTTCTTGCCTACCCTTCCGAAAGGAGCGGTTGGCTATGGTTGCGGCACCAACTGGGCGAAATCGATTAGCCAGCCCACCTTCTTTCGCGAAGATAGCGTGCGCGGGGACATCAACATTACCAAGACAACAACGTTGATGATGAAGTACACCGGCGACTACTGGGATTTCGGGCCTTCCGCCGTGGGCAACAGCGGTTGGGGAGCGGATTCCGGTGCTTCCAATATTCAGGAACAGTGGAGCCAGCCAGGGCGCATTGCCGTGGCCAAATTGAGCAAGGTTTTCGGCGCCACTGCAGTGAACGATTTCCAGTTCTCCTACTCGGCCAATCGCATCAACATCAGTCAAGCAGATCCGGCAGCGGCACAAGCTCTCAATAAGGCGATTCCAACATTTTTCCCGTCGTCGGGGAATGCGGCCAATAATCCCCCGGTATGGATCAATGGCGGCGGCCTTCCGACGATCTGGAGCTTCGCGCCCTGGACCAACCGGGAAGACCTCTTCGCGTGGCAAGATGACTATTCCAAGGTCATCAAGCGCCATACGTTAAAGATGGGAGTCAGTTACAGCCGCAATGCCAAAGACCAGGACAACTTCTCCCAGAAACAGGGTGTGACCTTCGGTCCGGGCGGTTACAACGGCTGCAAGAACGTTGGCGATCCAGGCTGCACAGGTATTGCGTTCACCAACACCGGCTATGGTCCTTCCGATTTTCTTTTGAAGAACCAGGCGGTCAATTGGGGCGAACAGAACACCATTTTCAAAAAGCAAGGCCGCTGGCAGAACCTTGAGGCCTATGTCAATGACGACTGGAAACTGACCCCCCGCCTAACCTTGAATCTGGGCCTTCGTTATTCATTCCTGCCCAATCCCTATCAGGCGAATGACCAGCTGACCGTATTCAACCCAACGGCATTCAATCCCGCGCTGGGCAACGCGCCCTGTAACGGTTTGATTTATTCGCCAGGCCTCGGTTCGAATCCTTGTCCCGCGGGAACGGGCGGAATCGCCGGTCCCAACCGGGCCCTACAGAACAATTTTGGTCTCGGTTTTGCGCCCCGGTTGGGTGTGGCCTGGGATCCCACCGGATCGGGCAAGTGGTCCATCCGGGCAGGGTTCGGCCAATTTTACAACCGTGACGATATCTACATAACCGATGGTACTGCCGGCGTAAACCCGCCGTTCGTTGGCAGCTTCACTTCAGTGAATGGCAATGGCCGTTTCCTGGACAACACCAATCAGCTTCCCGCCTGCACCCCGAACTGCTTTGGCTCCGCCAGCTTAGGAGTTGCAGGGATTGGACAGGACCTCAGTTCCAGGGCGCCCTACACCCTGCAATACAACCTGAGCATCCAGCATGAACTGTGGAAGGATGCGAAGTTCGAAGTAGGATACGTTGGGAGCCAGACTAAAAACTGGACGCGCAAGGTTGACATCAATGCCATTGCTCCGGCTGACAGGCTGGCTTTTGCGCAATCGAACGGCAATGCAGCGGGAAATGCGCTTAAGCCTTTCCATGTACTAACGAACGGCGGACTCCCGTTTTTTGCGCATAAAGGCAGCTCTGAGTACGATTCGCTGCAAACAGCGTTCAGCACGCGCTTCCAGCGGGGTTCCATCTTCCAGTTAACCTATACATACTCGAAGACGTATACGGATACGTTCCTGCACATCAGCAATGGAGGCGGAAATCTCATCATAGATCCATTTAATCCGAGAAATGGCTACGGGTTGGCTACCATCAACCGGCCGCACATTCTTTCGGCCAACTTGATCTACAATCTGCCTACCTTGCAGAATATGCAGCCGATTGTCCGTGGCGCCCTGGGTTCCTGGGAAGTCGGCTCGATCGTCAATGTTTCGAGTGGCTCCTCCCTTACACCAGTAATCGGCGGAATATCGAATGTTAACGACCCGTCAGGAATCGGTATTGGCACCGGCGTTGAGCGGCCCAACATAGTACCGGGACAGCCCTGCCGGAACCCCAGCTTTGCAAACTTCCAGTTCCTCAACCCGAACCGCTACACCCTGAATGGGCTCAAGTTGGGCACAGTCGGGAACGCGCCCGTCGGCGACTGTCTGGGGCCGGCCACCCGAACGGTTGACTCTTCCGTGTCGAAGAACTTCCGCGTAAGTGAGCGGCTTAAGGTCCAGTTCCGGATTGATGCCTTCAATCTGTTCAATCACCCGCAGTATGGCAATCCGGGTGGCGGCGCCAATACCGGAGCCGTGAGCATAGGCTTCGGTGCTGCGAAGTTCCTCGACGCAAATGGAAACCCGACGCCCACTCTGGCGAATGCGGCTTCGCTCACAGGAACTTCGCCGAATGCCAAGGCAGGCACTGTGACTACCCTATCGGACCGCAGCCGGGAATTTCAGTACTCGGTTCGGTTCACCTTCTAGTACTGTCTCAATCTGTTTTCGGAACATCCCGCTGGCAACCGGCCAGCGGGATTTTTTTTCGGGAACCGGGGGTTGCTTCAGGAAAAAAAGTTGTCTATGGTTAAGCCACGCATGTTTGGGTATCTCTCAAAGTCCTCGATTCTCCTGATCGGTTTTCTGATGAGCAATCTGGCAGCGCAGGCCCAGGGGCCTAAGGGCGTTCCTATACCGGTAACGCCACCCACAAAGCGGGCCCCAACTGCCAGGAAAGACCGAAGCGCGTTTCCACCCGTCCCAACTTTCAAAGACGTTGCCAAGGAAGTTGGCCTGACCGCTTCGCACATAGCCGCCCCGGAAGCGCATTATGTGATCGATTCAACCAGTGGCGGCGTGGGCCTGTTTGACTGCGACAACGATGACCGGTTGGACGTTCTCCTGATCAATGGCTCAACCGTGGAGAGGTTGCGCCAGGGCGGCGATCCCATGGTGACTCTTTATCACCAGGAGCCGAACGGCACTTTCAAAGACATCACCAAAGAGGCAGGTCTGACCAGGCTGGGCTGGGGGATGGGCGTTGCCGTCGCCGACTACGATAACGATGGTAAGCTCGACCTGTTTGTGACCGGCTACAACGGCAACGTGCTCTACCACAATCTGGGCAATTGCAAATTCGAGGACGTCACCGAGAAGGCTGGAGTCCGTGGTGGAGGGTTCAGCACCGGCGCGGCCTGGGGCGACTATGATCGCGACGGCAACGTGGACTTGTTCGTCGCCCGCTATTCGCACCTGGACATGAACAACCTTCCCCAGTTCGGCAGCAAGAAATTCTGCCGATTCAAAGGCATCCTCGTCCAGTGCGGCCCCTGGGGCCTGGAGGGCGAATCCGACTTCCTTTACCACAACCGTGGAGACGGTACCTTTGAAGAGGTATCGGTCAAAGCCGGCGTCCACGATGAGATCGGCTATTATGGCCTCGGCGTGATGTGGGCCGATTACGATGACGATGGCTGGCCCGATCTTCTGGTCGCCAACGATTCAGTCCCCAACTACCTCTATCACAACAATCACGACGGCACATTCACCGACGTCGGGTTGATGGCCGGTGTCGCGCTGAGCGGTGAAGGCCTGGAGCTCGGCAACATGGGAGTGGATTTTGGCGACTACGACCACAGCGGGCGCTTGAGTTTTTTTGTTACCCATTTTGAAGAGCAGCCCAATTCGCTGTATCGCAATCTGGGCGCCAAGGGGTTCGATGATGTGAGTTGGACCTCTGGAGTGGGCCGGCCCAGCTATCCTTACGTTGGCTGGGGTACGGCTTTTTTTGATATGGATAACGATACCTGGCTGGACCTTTTTGTGGCGAACGGCCACGTGTATCCGCAGATCGACACGCTGGAGAGCGGCCCCCGGTATCGCGAGCCGCTCCTGCTCCATCGCAATAATCGCGACGGCACCTTTGACGAGGTCTCCAAGGAATCCGGCCTCGCCGCTCTGCCTGTTCATTCCCGCCGAGGCGCAGCTTTTGGCGATGTCTTCAACACTGGAAATATTGATGTCCTGCTCTTGAATGTCGGCGAGCCGCCCTCTCTCCTCAAGAACACGAATGCCGATGGCTATCACCGTGTCCTCTTCAAGCTCATCGGCACAAAGAGTAACCGGGCCGCGATTGGCGCCCGTGTGACCATCCGCGCCGCCGGCGTTCAGCAATTCAACGAAGTGCGCGGCGGAGCCAGCTACCTGTCGCAGAACGACTTGCGCCTGCACTTCGGTCTGGGCGCCGCCACCAAGATAGAATCGGTCCAGATTCGCTGGCCAAATGGCAATGTCGAGTCGCTGCAGGATATTGCTGGTGACAACATTTATACCGTCGTCGAAGGGAAAGGTATCCAGGACAAGAAGCCGCTACCTGCGCTGCCTCCGGGACACGCTGCGCCGAGCGGCGCTCGTTGAGCAGGGCCCTTTGAAAGAGGTAGCCTTCTGCGGTTTGATATGCCCTGACACGTCTCACGCAAAATGCCCCACTACCCATTGAAACGCGTTTCGGCAAGCCTCGCCGTGCTGGTTTTCGCATCATCGTTGCTTGTCGCGGTCCAAGCACCCGATGATCCCGCCAAGGCGCTCCAGATGGAGTTTCAGGCGGCAAAAACTTCCTTGGAAGCCGGTGCCCTTGCCTCGGCGGAAAACCATTACATCGGCACGGTTGCGCTTGGTTTGCGCCAGCTCGCACATCTCTCTCTTTCCCTCGGAGAGGCCGATCAGGCTGCTGCTTATCTGGACTCCGCGCTGAAGCTCAAGCCGGGTGACGTTGAAACTCAGGTGGATGCGGCTGGCGCTTACTTTCGCAAAGGAGAAGTCGGTAAGGCCAAGGCGCTACTGAAATCTGCTGTGGCCAAAGAGCCGAACCATCCTCGGGCACGCGGCCTTCTGGGTCGAATCTACGTGTACGAGGGCGATTCCGAAAATGCGATCCAGGAGTTGAAGGCTTCGGTGGATCTCGAGCCCGATTTCGAGACCGGCTATTTTCTGGGCATTGCCTATTTGACGGCAAAGAAGCTGCCCGAGGCTTCAGCCTGGTTCCATCAACTTGAATCCACGATGGGGGAATCGGCGGCACTGCATATGTTATTTGGCCGGGCCTACCTGGTCGCCAAGATCCCGCAGCAGGCCATCCCGGAATTTCGTCAGGCGATCAGGCTTGATCCGAAGTATCCCCGCGCTCATGGTTTTCTAGGATACGCATATCTTGAGCACTTTCAGGAAGAAGGTTATCCGCAGGCGCGCGAAGAATTCGAAAAAGAGCTTAAGCTCCATCCCGATGAATATCAGGTTCAGGAGCTTCTGGGGATCGCGGACGTGAACTTACGCGATTTTCCTGCGGCAGAGACCGCTCTTCTCCACGCAGCGCGGCTGCGGCCCCAGGAGAGCTCCATCTATCTCTATTTGGGCGAAACCTACGCAGCAACCAATCGCACTAAGGCTGCGGTCGAGGTTCTTAAGAAGTACGTCGGCATGGTGGGCGAGCCGGGAGAAGACAAGCGGCGCGAGGTCAGCCGGGCATATTACCTGCTCGGGCAGAATCTACGGCGGCTTGGCCGCCAGGAGGAGGCCAGGAGCGCCCTGGCACACTCCCAACAGATACGAGAAGCGAAGTTCAAATATGATGTGCAGCACATTTTCAGTGAGAAGCAAAGTCCGGACGATGACCGTGGGAGCCGTGTTTCGGAACGCGTCGCTGATCTGCTCGACGCCGGCTCCCCTGAGCAAAAGCAAGGTGCGCAGACCATGATCCAGCAGGGCTTGCCTGCCGGTCCGGTGGCCAGACAGCCGGCCGCGGCCAAGGAAACGGCGCCAGCCAGGCAGTACCGTTCCTTTGTTGGAGAAATTCTTGGCAGCTCCTATAACGATCTGGGTGTGATGCGGGCCAAAGACTCGAAATTTCCGGAAGCCGCCGAATTCTTCAAGCAAGCTTTCGCATGGAAACCCGATCTCCCTGGCTTGGACCGCAACTGGGGATTAGCCAGCTTTCGCGCCGAGCTCTACCCGGATGCAGTTCCACCCCTTGAGCGCCAACTCAGAGCGCATCCCGACGATGCTTTTATCCGCCAAATTCTGGGCCTCAGCTATTACGTATTGGAGAAATATCCGAAGGTTGTCGAGGTTCTACAGCCCCTGCTCGAGCATCCGCCCGACGATCCCGGCCTGCTCTTCGCGTGGGGGACGGCGCTGGTGCGCACGCGTCAATCCGGAGCTGCTGCTGGTATTTTCCGCCGCCTGCTGGAGCGAAATACAAACAACGCTTCCGTCCATCTCCTGCTTGGGAAGGCCTATGCGCAACAGGAAGAATATCCCAGCGCTCTCAACGAGATTAACAACGCTTTGCGGCTCGATCCCCGGCTTTCAGAAGCTCACTATAACGCCGGTCTGGTTTACCTGCGGCAAAACGATTTCGAATCTGCCGCGCGGGAATTTCGCGCTGAACTCGATCTTCGCCCGAGCGACGCACACACCATGTACCATCTCGGCTATGCGTTGCTCTCGCAGGGCCACGTTCCGGAGTCTGTGGCCCTTTTGCGCGAGGTTGTGAAGGCCATGCCAAACTATGAACTGGCCTACTTCGAGCTGGGGCGCGCCCTCCTGCAACAGGAAGATACAACCGGCGCCATTGAGAGCCTGGAAACAGCCAAAAAACTTGCCCCCGATCACGACGCTGTCTACTTTCAATTGAGCCAAGCTTATCGCCGCGCTGGCCGCGTGCAGGAAGCCGGACGGGCGCTGGCGGCTTACCAGAGACTGATCGAGGCGAACAGGCAAAAGAAACGCGAAAGCCTGGAGATAGACAAGCCCTAACTAAGCTGAAGCACGAGCGGCGCTGGAAAAGGTGCAAACATGGACGGCAGAGGCTGGTTTACGGCTACATCCGGAAAAGACCCGGATTGTGGATGCCACCCAGCCTGGTGGATTTGATTTTCTGGGGTATCACTTTGAACGTGGCATGCGTTGGCCGCGAACCAAGAGTATCCAGAAACTCAAGGACACGATCCGTAGACACACCCCTCGCCTCAACGGGCAGAGCTTGCAGGTCATTATCGTGAATGTCAACCGGACTTTGTCGGGCTGGTTTGAGTATTTCAAACACAGCCACCACACAAGATCATCAGCGCTATCCCAACTAATTCTTTGCTAAACGTGGACTGTTCTCGTTAACCGCAGCCCATGCCTCAGCGTGCCAATCCTTAACCGAGGTGAACCACTACTGGAGAGCCGGATGCGGGAAATCTGCCTGTCCGGTTCGGAGGGAAGGGGGAGTTCGCACTCTCCCTACCCCTATCCACCGGTGTTCGGGCTACAGCAACTATCAAACCGCTCTAATGGGCGTGTCCGTGCGCGTTTTTGGGGCCTGTGGTCTTCTTGGTCAAGCTGTCGTAAAGGATTTCCGTGAACACGTCAGTCTTGATGAAGCTTTTTCCAAAGGCGTCCCATTTTGCCAGTACTTTTTCCTGCTTGAGCTGATCGAGGGTCTTGCCGTTCTTGATACCGGCCTCCACTGCGGCCGAGGTTTCCTTCAACATGGTCACGAACTTCCGCAGATCGTCTTTGGTGCCCAGCGGTCCGTGTCCGGGGATGATCTTTGCGTCATCCGGCGCCTCAGCTAGTATCTTTTCTCCGGCGGCAATCATTCCCTGTACGCTGCCGCCGCTATCGAGATCGATGAAGGGAAACATTCCGCCGTTG
>Ga0210400_10001495_pt1 | contig 23156 bp, 18 predicted proteins | sample IncBWH26MmetaG_FD_155456 | JGI IMG/M metagenome (GOLD analysis project Ga0210400, IMG submission 155456) | Forest soil microbial communities from Barre Woods Harvard Forest LTER site, Petersham, Massachusetts, United States - Inc-BW-H-26-M | ecosystem: Environmental > Terrestrial > Soil >...
TGCGAAATGCTTCTGTGGCCAGAAGGCTCGCATCAAACCCAAGCAACACAACAAAAGTACGAACTTCAAATTCAATAAACTTGCGCTCAGTTCCATACCGTTCATACCATTCATAGACAGATTTATGCTTGCTAGACTGGATTAGTTCTTGGTCACCAAATGTTAACAGACACCTGGAAGCAGTGTTGTAAGCACATCTTTGCCCGCTCCGAACAGACTCTCCGTCATAGGATGCATACTGCCACGGTCATCTGATGGATTCGAAAGTAGGCAGGAAGATAGCTCTCCTGGTTCATTCCGATCCATTATCACGCCCTCGTCCAGTGCGACGGAGTTGACGGCGCGTCACCCCTATCAACCTCCACCAAATAAGTACGCTGAACGGTAGGAGCGGATATTCGGGACCGTACACGCGGCTTCGGAGCAGCCATAGCCGCCCAAAGGAACGTGATCCAAACAGGAGACATCATCTTGAATGACGCTTCAGTAAAATTATAAACGAGGCATATGAAAAAAAAAGCTAGTTTAAGCCTGCTCGTCTCCGGGTTGCTACGAAGGCCCTTCATGATGTTTCGGTATCCCGCGACTATAATTGCGCCCAACAGGAGCAAACCAACCCATCCAAGATTCAGGTAGATTTCAATATAGCCGTTGTGGGCCTGGTTCAAGCCTCCAAGGAGGCGATTGAACAGCTGAATCCGTTCCCCAATCCAGAAATTCTCATAGCCAGCCCCAAACCACGCGTTCTTCGCATAAGGAAGCACTGCTTGCCAAACTTCCGTTCGGCCCGTAAGGCTAGAGTCTCTTCCCAGGGCTGACAGGGCACCTCCACCGATGCCGAGGAACAGCACACAAAAAGAAACGGTTACCATAGCTACCACGAGTAAGCTGACGAACGTTGGTTTTCTGAACGCAGGGCTAAAAGCTGTCATGATTATCAGCAAATCTGCCATCAGAAAACACGACAGTGCCGTTTGGGAATTCACAACCGACACCAAATACAGGATCATCGCGAACACAATACCTATAGCGACAAGCTTCCGCGTTCGGTGCTTGCCGCCGCCGCGGTCCTTGTATGTCGTTAAGCCACGCCACAATAACGAGACCCCGAAGAGCATGCAGATCATCCCCAGAGCGTTCTTGTCGGTGCCAACGCCAGTCCACTCTGGAACTCCCCCGCGAGAATATGCTCGCCCGAGCGAGGGGTAGAACCTAATGAAGAGAATCGATAATGGAATGAGGACAAACCCCACACGCGCGAGAAGCCATTTCAGCGCATCCACCCAATCGCGTTCAGTGATTATCACCAGGATGACCACAACATCACCCACCGATCGGATCCATCGCTTGAACACCACAAAGGGGTAATCAGACCAAAATAAGCTAATCAGGCAATAGATGAAAAATATAACGATCAGCGGATTAGCGGCTACGATAGTTCGAACCTGTCGAGTGCGCTTGGAAAGCGCGAACAGACACAACAAAAGCAAGATTATCAAGAGGTTGCGATCGAGAGGGCTCCCGTCAATGTATACGTCAGTAGCACTTCCCGGCATGCTGCCTGTTAGCCATGAGCTGACTGGACGCGAACTGGCGATCAAAAGCCACGCATACGGTACCCAGATGGCTTTAGATACCTGGGCATCGTCTCGGTCTAGCCAAAAAAGCGCACAGATTACAATGCCAACGATAATAGCGCCAAGGAGGGGGCCCATTTTCTTCTTTGACTTTCAGGATAATCGCGGCATTCACCAGAGCGTTATCCGGCACACTTCAGCTCACTCAGCCAAACACGGCTGTGTACACTTTATCCAATCCGGCCATCCTAATTCTTGCACGATCCAACACTTCGACACTCAGGATCGTGCATGAAACGCACGCGAAGAATGCAGCACCTGACACGCCTATGCCGGTGCCAAGAAAACCCAGGCTTCGCCGGAGAACTTGGAGGATCACTATTTGGGAAATGTACGCGAACAAGGAATACTGACCCAGTAGAATGGCAACTTGGCTGACGTGGCCAGAGTCAGCATTTTCGACCCCGATACGGTATATGATGGCCAGACTCAGGCAAACCCCCACGATTTGCAGAGGATAAACGTCATTCCATAACGTGATCGCAAACAGATATGCTAAGTAAGCCAGACATAAGCCTAGCCGACCTTTCAAAAGACCGTTGATTCGGCCTATGGGGATGTATCCAACGCTTACGCCCAACATCCCAATGCTGAAAATCTGCAGATATCCTGTGTTGATTCCCTGCAACTCAAGAAGAAATGCGCAGGCTACGAACGCTCCACAAGTGAGGTGGTAAATATTCCTGTAGCGCCGGGAGACAACTAGCAGACCGGCTGACAATATGAGCAGATACGCGATAGGGACAAGAACAGAAAACGCGACCGGAGCTGTTCCTGTGAGGTAGGCCTCCACAGTGTCGTAAGGGGACCGGTGGGTCACTCGACTCTGGAGACCTTTAAGGTTCACTGTGCTGATAGCTATATTTAGTATAAACACGATTCCTAATAGCTTAACTCCTCGCAGCAGTAGCCTCCCCGGAATATGCAGACCAGATGCCTGGTACTTGGAAAGGGACACTTGCGATATCAGGAATCCCGTGATGAAGATAAACGAAGGAGTAAGGAACCTCAAATATTTGTAGATGGAGCCGTCGGCCGTCACGAAGTAGTTCATCCAGTGGTAGAGCACCATGATCAAGACCAGTGCTCCTTTCGTGAAATCGAGAGCAGGAATTCGCTTTGACTTTTTGGCCCGTGCGACTTCAGTGTCCGCATTTGACCGGTCCAAGACATTAAGTGTGGCGGGTGAGAGCAACAGCTCATCCCTTTGACTTGAGTCTTTGAAGCCTGCGGAGTGTGACTGCTCGATGGCTGGTCGGTTCATTTTGATTCGGAGTCTGCGGTTGACGCGGTGACGGCAGCCTTGTTATGAGTCTACGAAAAGGCGATGGACAAGTTCTAAGGTCAGTATTTTATGTATTGCGAGAGTATAGTTGCGTTCTCCTTTGATGTGGCCTTGCACCATGGCTTGAAGCGTTTTTCGCTGGAGGTATGGCCGCGACAGGGTCCTTGAGTCCAGCAGCATTTCTTGGATATAGTCAGGGACGAGGTCGCGGTACCAAAGGCGGAAGTGGTAAAACTTCTGTCTGCCAAGAAAAAGGCGTTCGAGATGGAGTGGCGACAAGAGGTGGTCTACCCGCGCCAACCACTGCGGCATTCCGTAGTCATAGGCGTATTCTGCTTTCGCGGTGAACTCAAGAAACTTTCGGGATGCCACTGCAGCTATACCGCGATGTTCTCCCGCTAACCCGCGATCAGTCCGAATCCGCAGAAGAGATTTGTTCCCGTCAGCGATCAACCGTAGGGAGATGTCGGCACTTGCCAAGCCGAACTGCGGCGCGCGGAAAACTGTACGCACTAATTCATTGTCCAGAAACGGGGACCGGATGGCCAGTTGCGTCTGCTCCAGAGCGAGGAGGCCGTAGTGGTGCCACGGAGCTTGCCGGAAGGTCGCGAAGGAAACAGGGTGGCCCTTGATGAGGTTACTGTAGGTTGCGTTGGCTGAATCCACGTGACTCATGAAATCGGGAGTGAACAATCCCGGCGCAGGCTGTACCGGCTTAAACGCCCTCGAACCGCGTAAGACTTCGCTCCCATAGTTTCCTGTCATGCGGACCGGAGCAATTGTGGCCGCTCGCTCATTAGCGAAGAGATCGGGAGAATGACTGACGTCCGTGCAGCCGTCCGTTAGATACACGGTACGTTCTGCATAGTGGGAGAATTTCGACAGGAACTCTTTTCCAACAGGGATGACTTCGTAGGGCTGGCCACAAGCTTTAGCTACGCTGCGCGCCAATGCCACATCCTCACACTCACGGAACATGCCCCCAAAAGAGTAACAAGGAAGAGTTCCCGGCGCGGGTTTATTCGAAGCCATGACTATGCGGCTGTCTAGTCCGCCCGTCAAGGACATCCCAACACGCTCTGTCCCGTTAAAATACCGTGGCAAGTTTCGTGAGAGGATTCCCTGGAGCTGTTGGTAATAAGTTTCTGTGTCCAAGGGAGATTGATTCTCCCAATCCTGTGGCTGAAAGTACGTATTTTTTCGCTCGATCGAGCCATTACGAAAGAGCCAGACAGCAGCGCCGGGAAGGACATGAAGACCCTTAAACAGTGTTCGGTTTTCCAAGACACATCCACAGGCGACGAACTCACCCAAGGAACGGGGGTCCGCCCTACGGAGTTCGGGACGGACCGCAAGAATCGCCTTGGCTTCTGCTGCGAAATAGAGGGCTTCCTTTGCCTCGTGATAGTAAATCCGGTTCATCCCGTAGCGATCATTAAACAGGATCGAGGTTCCCTGCGTCCGGTCCGTCAGCAGACCTTGGAACCTTCCATTAAGGCCCGCAGGAAACGCACGGTCATCCTCATAGAGGTGGACGAGATAGGAGGGTCCTTCCGTTTTCAGTTGATGGCCTTGCTTTTTGAGTTGGCTGGCCGTGCCTGGTTCGGGGTACTCTTCCCCGGAGAAGACTAGTACAACATCTCCTCGTTCATTGCTGAGCGGCATTTCGTCGCAGAAGGAGCCTGTCCGTGCGGCCCACCCAACGTACACTCCGAGGGATTTGTCGGTCCAGGTCCCAGTCTTGTAGAAAGACTCGTGACGCATGACCTTAAGCATGCAGAGCAGTTCTTGCTCGGCCTGTTCGGGCGGCATTTTGCTGATGAGGCCAACGATGCCTGGCATGTTTTTTTCTTTTAGGCTTCTGTGCCGGCGTGCAGCTTACGGTTGTACCAAGCGTCACGGAGATCACGGATCTTAGCGACGATGGGCTGCGGAAAATGGTCGACCATGCGACGATGAAGGCCGAGCCGGAACGCTGCCCAGCCAAGCGTGGTTAAGGGAACGTAATACCGCGGCACGTCGATTCGTTGAAATCCATTTCGCTTTTTGAAGTCGCTAATGCTGCTGCTTCGCTTTTTTCCGTAGGCGAAGCTGGAGTACACGAGGTAGGGAATGCCTCGCGAAGCACAATAACGAACCGCGTGAGCTACCAAGGCATTCGTTGGGGCCTTGTCCCTATGCTCGATCATAGAAAGGATGTTCATCAGACCGGCTTGGGTGCGATTTTCATCGGCCACAAGCTTAATGAAACCAATCAGTTTGTCCCCCTCAAACGCTCCGATGAATTGGCTGGTCTCTAGGTAAGTAGCTTCTTCGCGGCGCACCGTCTCAAGATCCTTACCGTAGTGGGGATATTTCCTCCCCTGGCGGACGGGGCACTCGTTGTAGATCTCCCAGATTCCTCGTATTAGGAGCTCATCCAACGGAACTTCCCGGATCACTATTCCCTTCTTCTCTGCTTGCTTAGCCTTGTTCCGAGCTTTGAAGCCAAGTTGTTTCGTCCACCAGTCGTCGAAGGTGCTGATTGGTAGGGCGGCGAAGTTATCCAACTCCATCGGGTAATTATATTTCGGTGAAGTTTCCGGTACTTTTTGAACAAAGGTGAATAGATCGACTCTGACTCCAGACTTCCGAACAGCCTCGATGACTGCCTCTGGATCCTCTAGGAAGTAATACTTATCCGCATCGAGACGAGCGATTCGTAAAAATCGCCCTTCGACCCTGATTTCTTTGCCACAAATTTTCATGAATTTCAAATTCCCCTTCAACTCTGATGAACGATGATCACAACCCGAAGAGAGCAGCTAGTCAGCGACGGTATGACGCCTGCGCCTTTAAATATGGCGGAGAGGGAAGGGATTTGAACCCTCGGGTGGAGTGATCCACCGCGACCAAGAAACCGGCCGCTGCCTTAGCCAACGGCGACCTCTCCGTGTTTTGAATGCAATGCAGATGACCTCTTTGAGCAGCCGGATTCGAGAAAGATTTGAAATACTCTAGCCATGGTTTTGTGCCACGCCAGTCACAATCCCATTTTGATGATCCTGTCATTTACTAAATCTCTCGTGTGGTCACAAGGCTGAATCCGAGAAATGCCAGCAGGCGGCTGGTATGGTCACATAGCTTGATCAAGTACTTGAGAACGATGTGCTGCCCGAACGCAGCTAGAAAGGGCAGCAAGAGCAGGTAACACGGTATGGCAAACAAGGACTTGGTCAGGTTTTGAACGCGATGCACCGGATGCTTGGGGGAATTGCTTCCCCGAAGCAAAGCCCTCTTCAATAGATACCTGCGCGTGCAACGCGACGGCGGAACCACCTCATATGCAACGGCGTCATTACACCAAACGAATGTATATCCTTTTTCCATCATTCGTCGGAAGAAATCTACATCCTCTCCTGCGGTACCGAATTCAGGTCTGAAGGGGATATCGATGCCATACAGGATGTTTCTCCTGAATAGAACATTGCCAGTGCGAGTTTCCTGCCACCTCATCTTGAATCCCGTCGCGTAGGTTGGGCGCTCGAAGAAGCCACCCTTCGTGGCCCAACGAGGTGGCTCGAATTCGAAATACGGCTTGACTGGTCCAAGCACGCCGTCTGACCCGTAAGCCAAGTATGTCTTAAGCAGATTATGGAGCCAGTCCTCCGCTGGGAATTCGTCATCGTCGATGAATACAACGAAGTCACCATCTGCATGTTCAATCGCCCTGTTCCGGGCCATCGCGATGTTCTGCTGGGGCTCCACGCAGTACGTCACGAGCAGCGACCTCGAGGAAAATGCGGCCACTATTGGTTGTGCTGACTGCATGGCGTCATTGTCGGCCACAACGACGGAATATGTGAACAATCCCTCGGTCCGCTGATTGGCCAAATTGGCCAGCAGTCGCTTCAGAAGTTCTACCCTCTTGAAGGTGCAGATACATACGGCGAGGTGATACGTTTGGTTGGCCGTCACAGAGTCGATAGGCTTCGGCCCCATCTGCGCTGACAAGTGGACCTTCTCTGCTTCACAGTTCATCGGTTTGCCTAATCGGAGATTTTCCACGGGTGACAGAAAGGAACGAGGCTCGTTCGTTACCACCTGCGAGTATGACTCAAGCTCGCTCGGGAGGTTGCTGCAGAGTTGCGCCGGAGGGAATCTCGGTGCCCGCAAAAAACGTCCTCAATCGCCGCATCTGCTCGCGTCTGTAGAACTGTACGAGATCACGCGACACCGGCCTCTCCGCGCGTCGGATCACTGCCCATACATAGCCCGACAAGAGTGCCAAGCCACCTATGAGGAAAGGCTTCTTGATCATTTGATGCATTGTCCTGAATAATTCCCATATAGGATGGTTTCCCACGGAATAGTCCTTGGCTCCGTTCTTGAACCGCGCTGTCAATAGGCTCTGCTGGGCCGTTCCCATTTCCCGATGGTGCAGGCACACCTTCTCGGGAAAGGTCCGTGTCTTCCAACCCTTCATCCTCGCGGTAATGACCGCAATATGATCAATACAGCCGCCCTTCACGGGGACATATCCGCCGATCTCTTCGAAGCACTCCCGCCGAAATACTTGGCAAGCCCCAGACACGTGCTCAATGCTGACGAATCGATAATCGTAGGTTTGATTTGAGCTTTCTTTGAACGGTGTTCCTACCAGCCCTAGCGCGGGAATCTCGACCAGTTTTTGAAGGAGAAAAGAAAAGTAGTTTTCATCGAACGAGATGTCTCCGTCCAGGCTACCGATAACTTCATATTTCAAGCCGTTCATCCTGGCATAGCCAGCGGTGAAAGCGTGAACCTTTCCTGCGAAATGGCGCTCGCGACGCTCGGGCATTCGAAGCAGTTCAATCCACGGATACTGAGCTGCATAACTGTTTACGATTTCGTCAGTGGCGTCGGTCGAACCATCGCTGACGATAACCCATTTAACGGGTGGAACCGTCTGCGCGACGACAGACTTCAAGGTCAGCTCAATGAAATCCGCCTCGTTCCTTGCGGGCGTGACCAGAACGTAAGCCGGTAGCGTCATACCGATGCCTCAACCGGCACTTTTTCTCCGCGAGACGAGGCGAGCTTGGCCGGCGTCTCGGTTTCGGAGAGAAGCATTGACAGGGCCAAGAACATCCAGGCCTGCGTCCATCTCATATAGGATGTCCGGATTTTGCAGGTGCGGAGAATACGGTAATAAAAGAACCCACGATCATCCCACATGTGATCCATGGCCCATTGGAAGACCGAAAGCGCCATTGGCACATTGCTGGGATCAAGATCTTTAAGATCAATCAGCGTGATGATGCTTTGCGCCACACAGTGGGTATCGATTGGATAAGTCTGGTCGTGAAAGTATCTGACGGCTCCGTCCTCGCGAAAGAAATGAGCGCGATAGAACTCGAGGCCACGGCGCACGCAGGAATCAAACTCAGTTGTTTCGGCATAATTCGCGATGGTTCGCAACGACGACAGATTGAATCCGGTGTGAAAATTGTCAATCCACCGTTGTTTGATACCTTCTCCGTAATCCCATCCACCATCTGCATGTTGCTGCGCAGCGGAATAGTGGGCAACCGCCAACGCCGGTGCGAGGAATTTTTCTTCCCCGGTATGGCGGTAAACACGGCAAAACAAACCAGCCCCTAAAAAGTTCGCGTTGTGAACCTGCGACCGAAGGTGGGGCAGAGGGTAGCCGAAGCCATGGACACCGTTGCTGTTCGTCCAGTACAGTTCGTTCAGAATATACTCCGCCGCGCTCAGTGCCATGTTTAGGTATCGTGGATCCGGCTGCTGCTCATAGGCATCGAGCAGGGCGCAGGCGGCGAAGGATGTGCAAACCAGGTTCGGCGCCCATCTGGGCACCAATTCTGTACGCGTCTGCCAGGGAAAGTTGTAACCCCAACACCAATAAGGAGCGTTCTGCGACCGCAGAGCCACAAGCCTATTGACCATCAGTTCGACATAATTTTGCTGGTTGGCTACGCCAATGCGTGAGAGCTTGACGAAAGCGGAGAGAAAAAGTCCAATGGCCTTCGGATTCTGAGTCTTCGGAATGAGCATCAGACCGCGAACGTTGATGGGACTTCGTTTCAAAGCCTGGGTGAGCACCAACCGAGGAAGCTTCGAATTCAAGAATGGGAGGGCAGCGTACACTTTGCTATTGAGAACGTCGTAAGGCTCGTACCCTGCCCAATCGTTCGCCTGGCAATAGGCGAGAAGCTTCAATGTCGCTGCGTGCACATCGTTATCCATTACCAACTTCAGAGCAGTCATATATTTATTTGGGCCTGTCGAGATGAGTTCAGATCGCGCGGTGAGTTCTACGCCGTCCGCCCAGTCGCCGCCAATTCTTTAGGCGCACCGGAGATGGGCTTAGCGCCTTGGGTTCTTGCAAACTGCAACACTTCTCGCACTACCCTCACCTGCTGGTCAGCTGTAAGCTGCGGGAACATCGGTAAGGAGATGATTTCGGCGGCGGCCTTTTCGCACACGGGGAAGTCCCCAGCCTTGTAGCTCATCGCACTGTAGGCCTTCTGCAGGTGCAACGGGATCGGATAGTGAATTCCGGTACCGATGCCAGCCGCTTTGAGATGCGCCCCCATTCCATCGCGATCATCGGTGCGTACTACGTACAGGTGATAGACGGCCCGCGACCATGAAGGCTCAAACGGAGGAACCACAACGTTCTCTCCCGAACCAAACAGGCGGCCGTATTCGGCGGCGCGTTCGCGACGTTGGGCGTTCCACTTGGCCAGATGAGCGAGTTTTGCGTGCAGCAAGCCGGCCTGGAGTGCGTCCAGTCGACCGTTGTAGCCTTCGATGTCGTGATAATACTTCTTGGCTTGGCCGTGGTCGCGGAGCATGCTGATCTTTTTTGCGACGCTGGAATCATTGGTGGTCACGGCGCCGGCTTCGCCGCAGGCTCCTAGATTTTTCCCGGGGTAGAAGCTGAATGCTGCTGCCTTGCCCATCGAACCGGCCTTCATCCATCGATTGTGCTTGCCGGAAAAATATTCGGCACCGTGGGCTTGGCAGGCGTCTTCGATCACGATTAAACCAAAACGTTCCGCAAGTTCCAGAATCGGATCCATGTTAGCTGTCTGTCCGTAGAGGTGGACTGGAACAATCGCGGTCACGGGTCGGCCGCTGCGGCTACTGATGAGCTTGCCCAACTCGTCGGTTGTGCACTGCTGTTCGAGATACTCGCGAAGTTTTTCCGGATCCATATTGTAGGTGCGCTCGTCAATGTCGACGAATTCCGGAAACGCTCCGGCTTGCGAAATGGCTTCCGTGGTGGCGATAAAGGTGTGCGGTACTGTAACGACCACATCGCCCGGCTGCACGCCGCTAGCCATCAGGGCGAAACGCAGGGCGTCGGTGCCGCTGCTGATGGCGATTGAGTGGCTCGTGCCGCAGAAGGCGGCGAACGCCTTCTCGAACTGTTCGACCATGGGACCACCGATGAACCCGGCGGTGTGTAGAACCTGATGAAAAATGGCCGTGAGTTCCTGCTCCATTTCGACGTGAGGAGTAACCAGATCAAGAAAAGGAATGCTGCTGGTGTTGTTAGAAATGCTCACTTTGTGACCTCCTCTATTTGTTCGATATAACGAAAAACTTTGGCCGGATTTCCGGCGACGATGCTGTTTGCTGGGACATCCTTGGTGACTACGCTCCCAGCTCCCACGATGGCGTTTTCACCAATCTTGATACCCGAGAGAATCGTCGCCCCGGTGCCGATCGATGCTCCCTTTTTGATCACAGTCCGCTCGACTTTCCAGTCGGCCTCGGTTTGCAGATTTCCGTCAGCCGCCGTTGCCCGCGGATAGCTGTCGTTGATGAACATCACCCCGTGGCCGATAAAGACGTTGTCTTCGATGGTCACGCCTTCGCAAATGAATGTGTGGCTCGAGATCTTGCATCGCTTGCCAACGATGGCGTTCTTTTGGATTTCGACGAAGGCCCCGATTTTCGATTCATCACCGACTTCACATCCGTAGAGGTTGATGAACTTGGAGAGCTTGACGTCCCTTCCAAGCTTGACGTCCGGCGCGATGCATAGGTGAGGATTCATAGATGGAGAAAAGTTTTTCTAAGACTTACTTACTCGTAAAGCCAGGTCGTGGGTCCGTTGGTGGCGCTGCTGGCTGCAGATGCTTCGGACTCTAGTTCACTCAGTTGGAATTCGCGGTGTGTGGCGATGAGCGCTGCATTCATGTCCCGCCTCGCGACCATGTAAGAAAGGTTGCATTCCGAAGCGCCTTGGGCGATGGGAAGCACTTCGACATTCTCCCTGGCCAACGCGCTGAACACACGATCGATCAGTCCGGATGCGGTGCACAGGTGCAGGCCGACAATCGTGACGACGGCCACGGTTGAATCGAGCGTGATTTGTTCCCCCTGGTGATGTGGGGCATCCGACGCGAATTCGTTTCGTAACACATCCGCCAATGTCTTTGCCGCCGAGGAATGAACCACCAGGCAAGTGTCATTGGGCGAATGCGAGGGAGAAATCAGCAAGACTTCGGCTGCGGGTGAGGACGGGTTGCTGAGCGCACGTCCCAAAGCTTCGGTGACATCTACCATGTCCCGTCCGCGAACCGTAATCAAGGCGGCGTCGCTGATGGCGGCCACTGCCTTCACTCGGACGTTGGAAGGACCCGCCGGAGTAATCCTTGTTCCCGCTTGTTCTGCTGCGAACGTGTTGCGGATCTGAAGAGGAATACGCGATTGCATCACTGGGCGCAGAGTTTTTGGATGCAGGACCTTGGCTCCGAAGTAAGCGAGTTCTGCGGCTTCGCGATAAGAAATTTCGGAGATGGTGCGAGCATCTGGCACGGTGCGAGGGTCGGCGGTCATCAGGCCGTCTACATCCGTCCAGATAATGACTTCGTCCGCATCGAGTGCCGCTGCGAGGATGGTTGCCGAATAATCGGATCCGCCCCGGCCTAGAGTTGTGAGTACACCCTCCGCGGTGGCGCCGATGAAGCCCGTCACGACTGGAATGATGCCTTGCTGCAAAAGCGGGCGAAGACGTTCTTGGCAGTTTTGACGCGTTGGATCGAAGAGCGGATCCGCAGCGCCGTGACGCGAGTCGGTGGTAATCAGTTCGGTGGCATCGATCGCTTTACTTGCTAATCCATGTTCCGCCAGAACCGCGGCAACCAGAGGGGCGGAAAGACGCTCGCCGAGACTTGAGATTGCGTCACTGGCACGCGGCGTCAATTGGCGGAGGACAATCGTTTCCTGACAGAAACTCTTCGCTTGCTGCAACAGCTCATGTATTTTGTGCTGCAGATCCACCGGCGAATCGAGCAATGCGCTGGCCGCGGAGCTGTGTTGCTCGTAGAGCTGTTTGAAAATGGCCGTCACAGCGTCGCGGTTTCCTGACTCCGACCGAGTTGCGGCATCGATCAATTTATTGGTTACGCCCGCCATTGCGGACACAACCACGACCACGTCGCTCTCGCGAGAGGCTGCTCTGATGATTTCGGCCACCTTGCGAATGCAAGCGGGATTACCGACCGAGGTCCCACCAAATTTCATGATGCGCAGTGGCTTGTGCAGACTTTTCCGAGGGCTGTGGTTGGTGCGGTCCGCCGGAGAGCAGTCAAGACTGCGCGGCGCGTGGGCAGTGTTCTCGATCTCGAGATTTATTTTGCTTCGCAATCTACCTCCACAGCGCGATGCTCCGGGCGAACGGTTCTTGGCATTGAGGGCGATCGAACAGCCGAGACTTCTGGTTTCACGTACCAGGCTCTTTGACTCCGACTCTTGCGGACGCAGTCACTGACCAATGCTGGCTCTTCCCACGGAACGTCGTGATAGCCCGATCGCAAAAACTCGCTGGCAGGGTCCCTCATCCATTCCTGGGGAAAGAGTGCGATCGTGTCCTTCTCCGTAACCTTCGCGTTTGCGGAGACACGTTCTCCAGAGAGAGCTGCATATAGCGCCGCCGGCAGATCGTGTCCGCGCCCGAGAGCGAGATGTCCGACCTGCGTGGTCCGCGGGTTTATTTCAATGAGGTAGGCATTGTCGGTGTGCGCTTCGAGCATGAAATCAAAGCCATAAAATCCGGAGAGATTCAGGCGACGCACCATCTTCTCTGCCGCCACTGACATTTCGGGATGCTCGATCAGGCGCAAAACCGCAGCGTGTCCGGCTGCATGCATCTTCTTAAGTACCTCGAAATGCAAGCTAGCGAGAATAGAGCCTTCCCAGCAAAAGATTGTGCTGGTCGCTTCTCGTCCCATAACAAATGCCTGCGCGTTCACGATGTGTCGCCGCCGAAGCAATGAAGGCCAAAGCAATGTGGAGTCGTGATCCAATAGCGCTCGCTTCGCGGCTCGTACGAAAAGTGGCGGTGCCTGCAGCATTCGGAGCGCGTGCTCTGCCTCTTCAAGTGATTGGGTGATCCTTACTCCGTCGCCGCCTGATGTACCGTTTGCTTTGAGGACTAGCGGGAAACCAAGGCGTCCGGCCTGTTTCCTGAGATCATTTCTGTTCTCGATAACCGCGGTTTTCGGAATCCGGATGCCCGCCTGATGGGCCACTTCCATAAAAGTATTTCGCGCAAACACCACCGGAAAACTTTCGGCCGGCCCCAGGGAACGCTCGATCATGGCACAGATCTGCGCTCCTTTACTCCCTTCACGCTTTCCATTGCGGTGCAACTCGTGCAAGTGCTGAGTTGCGAGATCATCGGCGGGGACGATCAGATCCGGACTTGTGGCGAGAATCGCATTTCTGAACGACATTAATGGCGCAAGGCCGTGGTAATCATGGGCGTGGCCCACTGCGCTCGCCTTGCTGATTGGATGGCGAGCGGGGCACACGGCTTCGACGGCACATCCGGCGTTGGCCAGAGCCATCGCGAGCCGAGCGGTCGGAACCCAGCGAGACGTTGTGGCAACTAGGACTGTCGGCTTCACTCTTGTTCAAACCCCGGGATGTGCCAACTGTTTAATGTCACTGGGAAATGAGGTGGGTGCAAAAGCAGTGAGCAAGAGCGGCATCAGAGACTGACTAATGCTCCGCGTTTTGTGACCGATTCACTGGCTGCTTCGAGCAGTTTGACCACGCGGAGGCCGGCGGCACCATCGTTAAAGGGTGTGCGATCGTTAAAAATACAATCGACGAAGTAGGCGAGTTCCTGCTTCAAGGCCTCGATCTGTTCGAGTTGCGGGGCCCACATGTCGCCTGAGCGATAGTTCACCAGCAGGTTATAGAGACCTTCCCGGTTTGTAATATTCACGCCTTTGTCGTAGACCTTGATCTTTTCGTCGGCCTCAAGATCGTTCCATACCAACATTTTCTTTTCACCGCCGATTAGGGTGGTACGAACCTTTACCGGCGACAGCCAGTTGACATTGATGTGGGCAATAATCTTGTTGGGGAAGTAGACGGTGATGAATGCGACGTCCTCATGACTGTTGAGGTGGGTCTGGCCAGTTGCAGATACTGCTTCGGGAGTCTCCTCGATGAGATGATCGATGATCGAAAGATCGTGCGGAGCGAGATCCCAAATTACGTTCACGTCGTGCTGGAACAGGCCGAGATTCACCCGCATGGAATCGTAATAGTAGATCTTCCCCAGCGTACCTTCGTCGAGCAGTTGGCCAATCTTTTTTACCGCTCCGGTGAAGAGGAAGGTGTGATCCACCATGATCTTCAGATTCTTTTTTTCCGCAAGCTCTATCAGCTCTTCGGCCTGGGTCGAACAGCTGGTGAATGGCTTCTCGACAAATACATGTTTTCCATTTTGCAGGGCGGCCTTGGTGAGTTCGTAGTGGGTCCATACCGGAGTCACGATCGCAATTGCGTCGATCTCGGTCGATGACATGAGGTCAGCTGTTTCCGACAGAACTCCGACGTGCGGATAACTTTTCTGAATACGTTTACGAGCCGTCGGGCTCTTGTCACAAACGGCGACCACCTTGGAACCATCCAACTGGTCAAGGTTCCTGACCACGTTAGGGCCCCAGTATCCGTATCCGACGACGCCGAATTTGACTACAGCGTCACCAGTTCCCTTGGGCATAGATTTATCTGAGCCTGGTTGCAAAAGGGGATTGGCCGGTTGTAGCACGGTTGACATATGCATCGCTCCTTTAGTACGCGCCGTCGCCGAACACCACTGCAGCCGGGGTGCGCATCAAAATCTTCAAGTCCATCCACGGGGACCATGTTTTGGCGTATCGTAAGTCCAAGCGAACCATGTCGTCGAACTTGATGCGGCTGCGTCCGTTCACTTGCCACAAGCCCGTGATGCCCGGCTTGGCTTCGAGCACCCTGCGGCGATGCCAAATGTCGTAGGCCTCTACTTCATAGGCGATGGCAGGGCGTGGACCGACCAAAGACATGTCCCCCCTGAGCACGTTCCAGAACTGAGGTAATTCATCCAGGCTGGTCTTGCGCAGGAATGCCCCGACCGACGTAATTCTCGGGTCCTTAGTAAGCTTGTAGACTGCAGGACCATTCCCGTTCGAGGGATTGCCGGCAGCCTCACCTGCGATCAACTGCCGAACAAAGGCCTTGTGTGCGCTGGCATCGTTGTTGACGTGCATCGACCGGAACTTCAGGAAGACAAACTGTTCACCATGTTGCCCGACTCGCTTCTGCCGAAAGAACACAGGGCCTTTCGACGTTAGCTTGACGGCGACGGCAATTGCCAGGAGAACAGGTGAGAAAACCAACAAGGCCAGAGCGCTGCCGACGGTGTCCATAGTTCTTTTCAGCGCGCAGAAAAATTTCTTGGCCTTATCCCGGCGGGCAAGGTCTGGATACAGCGCCGGATTGCTGGGCCTTTGGGGAATATCGTAGTTCCATTCTTCCGGGAATAAATGGAAGGAGATGCTGATCTGACTGAAATGCTGCGAGCTGAGATTGTTGCGCAAGGTCTCGCTGACCCGGGTCATTAGAGTAGTCAGGATCGTATTGCGATCGTCAACCCCAAATTCCGTGAACATGACTCCCACGACGGAGTTGTTCTTGTACCAGCCGGTCACGTCGGTCTCTCGCGTCGACAGAGAAAGGGCTGAGAGGACTTTGTCCAAGGCCTGTTCGTGAATGGCAGATCCCAAACCGTCCCCCATGTCGAGAAGCATGAGCAGGAACGGCTTTCGCGAGCGCTCTGTCCGCTTTCGCTCGAGCGAAATCATTCTGTGGAAGGCTTCCTCATTGAGAACGCTGCGTTCCTCGATCGGCGAAGTGTCTGCCGAAAAAGTATCCAGAGCTGCTATACCGCCTGACCGCCTTACGTGCACGACTCCCTCTCCTCGTCCTGCTTCCTTTTTTCGGGCGCAGGAACAAATGACCTACCTTGCAACTGCTCTTTGTTTTGCTGTCTGTGGGGGAGTACAAGCCTTGAACTAACTAAACTGGGGGATCGGGGACCTTAACCGGGGATTGATTATTTTTCAAGAGCTGCGGCTTCCCGGGCTGCGCCCGGACCGTAACGCTGATAATAGTTACTGTGATCCGTATTCGCCGAGGAGTTCACCACTGCGCCCAGCAACTTTGAGGGTTCGAGCGCTTGCAGACCTCGGTGCAACATTCCCTTCCTAGTGGTTCCTTCTCTCGTGACCAGAAGAATGCCGTCCGCCAACCGTGCCCAAACACTGGTATCGGCCAGAGGCAGGATCGGGGGGGAATCGATGATGATCCAATCAAACCAGGTGGAGAGTTGATCAAAGAGCGCGGAGAGCCTGCCTGACTGCATCAGCTCGAGCGGATTCTCCGGTGGCCGGCCCGCGGGCAAAAACCACATGTTCGGGCCTTCGAGACGATAAATGTTCTGAATCGGACGACGTTCGCCCTGCAACCATTCGCTAAGGCCGGGAACAGGGCCCAGACCAAATTGCTTGGCCAAAGTCGGACGCCGCAGATCGCCTTCCAAGAGCAAAGTCTTAGGTTGCTGCTTCCGGGCCAGAATGGCCGCTAGATTCGCCGCCACCGTGGTCTTCCCTTCTTCGGGAATCGTACTCGTGATCAGCAGCTTTTTGAGTGGACGGCTTTGCTGTAGCTGTCGCAGCCGGACGCTGAGAAAACGGAACTTCTCCGCGCCGAAACTTTCCCGGGCCGTAAGGCATACCAACTTGCTGTCGCGCGGCAGTGACACGGGCAACGACGGGAACTGACTCAAGTCGTTCGGAGCGAATTCCTGCGCCGCGAAGTCCTCCTGGGCGATATCCTCCGCAGGGAAATCCTTCGGAGCAAGAGCGCTGGCTTCGCGCTCGACCGCTTGCAGAAGTTCGGTTGCCAGTTCGGGCGGCGCTAACGGCGCGCCTGCCCTCTCTGACTCGGACCTCTGTAACGCTTCAAATATACGGCTCATGTTTAGTGGCTCCGGTGGCTGCGGCTGCCCGCGGGTCTCCGTGGCTCGATTGCAGTTTTTGCAGATAGTCATGCAGCAGGAGCAAAGTCTTCGCCGCTCGCCGTGCGTCCCCTTCCTCGTTAGCGGCGAGCTCTGCTTTAGGCTGATGCACCACACCGAGGCGGAAGTCGGTGGCGATGTCCTCGATGATGTCTGGGGTGACGCTGCGCGCTTGTCTCGCGTACGCAGTGATCAGCGCGTTTTCGCACACGGTATTGATCAGACGCGGAATTCCCCGCGAGTGCCGATGCACCGTTGCAACCGTGTCGGGTGGAAAAAGTAGACTCGTATTGGAGGTTGCTCCCGCGAGTTGCAAGCGGCGCTGTATGTACCCCCTGGTCTCGTCCAAATTCAAAGGCTGGAGCTGCGAGCGCAGCGCGATCCTCTGCTTCAATTGCCGCAGTTCGAGGGAGTCCAGCTTCTCGTCCAGTTCGGGTTGTCCCACGAGCAGGATCTGGAGCAATTTTTCGTTCGTGGTTTCGAGGTTCGTCAGGAGACGGATCTCTTCGAGTACGTCCGCCGTCACATGGTGTGCTTCGTCGACGACGAGCACGGTGGTGAGTTTTTTCTGATGCCTCGAAATAACGTAATTACTCAGCACCAGGAGCAACTCGCTCTTGTTTTTGCCGGTGACGTTGAGCCCAAAGTCGCCTGCGACATATTGCAGAAACTCAACCGGTGAAAGCCGGCTATTGAAAACGTAGGCGTAGGCAACATCACTCTGATTCAGTAATTGCAGCAAGCAGCGGACGAGCAGGGTTTTCCCGGTTCCGACTTCTCCGGTCATGACCACAAATCCCTTGTGCCGCCGGACTCCGTAGTAGAGAGCAGCCAGCGCTTCGTTGTGTCTCCGGGTGGGAAACAGAAAAAATGGATCCGGAGTGATCTCGAAGGGATTACGGTTCAGATTGTAGAAGGCCTTATACATTGACTACCCAAATTACCCGCGGAAGTAGCTTACCGCCGATCCTGCCAGAATGGTGGCAAAAACAAACCCTGCGGCGGCCCAGCCTACCCAGAGCTTCCTTTCTTGCTTTCGTGCTTCGTCCGGACCTGTGATCGCTGGGATCTCTGATAACACGGTTACCGGCAGCAGATCTTTGAGCGCTTTCTCGTTGTAAAGACGGTCGTCCATATACTCGGTCCCGCCTGCGACAACGCCACCTAAGGCGATTCCGATACCCAAGCCGATGCCGCAGAGTTTGAGGCGATTGGGAAAATCGGGCTTCGACGGTAGACTCGGTGGATCGATCATCTGGAAATGTTCGCCCTGCTGCAGTAACTCCATGCTTGTAGCCATTTGCGACGAATTCTTCTTTTTCAGGAGTTCGTCATAGTTTGCCTTGGACTGTTCGTAACCGCGCGTGAGGTCGGCGAACTGCTGTTCCCGAACCGGTTCCTGGTTCAAACGCCCCTGATAATCGTTAATCTTCGCCTTCAAGGCCGCGATCTCATGTTCCTTGTTCGCAATGTCGATTTGATTGGACTTTAACTGACCCTGGAGTTGAATCGTTGCTGAGGCATCTCCGCTATTGATATCAGCGGACGCAGGCGAGTCGCCACTTGGCGAGGCTGCGGCCGCACCGGCCTTCAGGTCGGCGAGGGCTTGCTCCCGCATTTTTTCTGTCTTCGCAATCTGGTCTTTCAGTTTACGAACGTCGGGATGACGATCGGTGTAGTGCGAGCTAAGATCGGCGAGTTGCGCTTTGAGTTTACTCAACTCCTGGTCCAAAGCGGGTACTCCCACAGGCACGCCGTCTCCCGTTTTACCCGTTCTCTGCATGACGCGCGATTGTTCCAGCATCGATTGCAAGTAAGCATTCTGCTGCCGGTCGGCATTGAGGCCGTCTTCTTCGTTCTGCAGTTGGGACTGGAGTCCGGTCAAGATCTGAAGATTACTTGCCAATTGTGACGGCAGCTCACCCAGATGCTGATCTTTATATACCCGCACTTTTTCTTCCTGCTCCGCCAAAGTCTGCCTTGCGGTTTCGAGCTGTTGTTCGAGAAACTTGGTGGTGTCCTCGGATTTCTGTTGCCGCAGTTCCAGGTTCTCACTGATGAAAAGATTGGTCAGCTCGCTGGTCACCTGCTGGGCGACGTGAGGATCGTGAGCAGAATAAAAGATGTTGAATGAGGTGATCTGATTTCGTGCATCGCGTACCAGTTCAATCTCGATATCCTTACGCATGCGTTCGACAAGCCCGTCGGGATTCAGCCGACCGCGTTTGTCGGCATATAAATTGAGCTCGTCGATAATGTGCAAAAGACGGGTACGACTGAGAATCTGCTGGGTGATGCTCTGCAGCCGTGCTTGCAGATCATCCGACACGTTTGGTGTCACGTAATCCTTGGGCATGCTGGGTTGCTCGACCAAGATGAGCGTCCCCGACTTATAGACCGAGGGCAGAACCCAACTCGCGCTCCAGACCACGAGCCAGCCAAGGAAGAAAGGGATCAGGAAATGCAAATGCCGACGGCGAATCACGTCGACACACTGCTGCAGGTTGATGCCTTCTCCCGGTTTCTCTTCTAATTCATCTACCATGAATGTTTCTCAACTATCTGCCGAGCGGTCGCGCAAACTGATACGAGATGGTAATCGACTCGCGATTCCGATCGGGAAAAGCGGATAACAGCGAGACGTTGCTGTAGGTCTGGTGCAAACGCACATACTGCAACTGCACATTCAGATGTTCCCCGAACTGCCGTTGCACCGATGCGCTTCCCGAGAGTGTATGCCCGCTGGTGTTGAACGTCGCTAACGGATCCAGCATGCTGTTATTCGCATAACTAGCTCCGATAGCGGTATTTAGAGTTCGCGTGAGTTGCCGGCGTAACGAAGCATTCCCGGTGGTGGCATGCACCGCTCCGCCCAAACCCCCACTGCTGTTAATGCTTTGCGAGCCACTGACTGCGAAACTGGTGAGCTTGCCCTGCCAGGCGAAGCTTGCGCCCCCCGACGGAGACCATGCGCGCGATGTCGGCAGCCCAAACTGCTGCGTGTCGGAGGATTGCGGACCGCCGAAGAGCGACAGGGAAACTGTCGGCTTGAAATAGACAGTATAGAAAAGCGAAATGGTGTGCGCCTGCGTCTCGCTCTGCCCCAGGGTCGGGTGAGCCAGATACATCTGGTATTGATACGCCACCCCGACATAGTGCATCTTCGACAGGCGGTGATTGTAGAAAGCCGATCCCCCCCTCGAACTCGAATCGCCTAATCCGGGAACCTGCGCCTGGTTCGGATAGTGCAGATTGGTAAAGGTTCCGCTGGCTCCGACCATTCCGTTCGCGCTGAACTGGTAGGTGAGCGAAGCGTTAGCATTGTTTGTGAGCACGTCCGCAATCGGCGCAATCACAGAATTGTTGGGGACGAACAGCGAGCCAGAAACGGGCTGCGCAAAATCCTGATTGGGCTGATCAAGCACGTTGGATGTTTTCTGAAACGAATCTCGCAAACTGAGCGTCACGTGTGGGCTCAAGCGATAGCTAAAGTTAACGCCCAGATTCTGGCTGGCCTGATTGAGCGAGCTTGTTTTCTGGTAGAACGTAAACCCCGGACTATAGTTTAAGACCCAATGGAGCCGCGAACGTGTCTGATCCAGCGAGATAGTCGGCCAGACCGAATAGCTCATATCACTGACCGGCTTGCCATTGCTCCCTGGCAGCACATTGTCATCGTAGGCGCTACCGAACACCAGTCCTCCGCGCAGATAGTTCGAACGTGTTTCGGAGGTAAATCCCATCGAGTATCCGTCTCCGCTGACCGGAGCGGGCGTCAACATGGCTCCCCCGCTACCGCCCGGGCCGGATGCGGTTCCTTCGCCGCCCACTTGCGCCCAGAGAGCGGACGCGGTCAGCAGAATGATAGCAATGATGAAGACTCGGATTCGCATGGCTGTTTTCATGGGACCACGATAGTGTCGCGCGGCTGCAGTTTGATGTTCTGGGCCGAGTTCTTGCCCTTGATGACGTCTTTGTAGTTAAAGGGCAAGCGAGACTGTCCGCCGTCCGGATTCTGACGAAGGATGTAAATGGATTTCTGTTTGGCAAAATCGCGGAAGCCGCCGGCTGTTGCAATTGCGTCCAACACTGTAGAAGAATTGGTCAGCGGGTACGAGCCAGGCTTCGTGACCATGCCGAGGATATTGAATTTCTGGCTCTTGACTTCGGTGACGATGACGGTGACTTCAGGCTCGGAGATGAAGCTTTGCAGCTTGGTGGCCAACGCTTTCTCTAGCTGAAGAGGCGTCTGTCCGCTGGCCTGCACTTCGCCAGCTAAAGGCACCGATATTTTCCCATCGGAGCGTACCGGAACGGTTCGGGATACCTCAGGCTCTTTCCAGACGTTGATGGCCAGGACGTCGTCGGCACCGATAATGTAGGTGTCATCGTGCGCCCGGACTGCGCCTGTGTTGGAATCAGCGGTAGCTGTCTGCGCTTGAGATTTTGTGCTGTTTGGATTTTTCCCGGCGTCAGTTTGCGCCGCCAGCGAACCAGCGATCAGAATGCATAGTCCGAACACCGCTATCCGAGCGAACATGTTTCTTGCTGGGATCGTCATGGTTTGCTCCAAAGGGAGCAATTGTAACGCTGCACTTCCCTGTTCCATGCTAAATCCGCTTTCCATTGCCCCTGACTCCGTTCCCCGGAAATGCGGACGGATAGGTTTCCGCAGAGGTCATGTGATATTGCTCGATCTTATATAGCAAGGTTCGATAGCTGACCTTGAGCAACCGCGCTGCGGCCTTCCGGTTCCAGCCAGTCTTCTCGAGAGCCGTGGCGATTGCGTTTCTTTCCGCTTCAAAGCGAACACTTTGCACCAGCGACTTGAGTGAGTTGAGACTGGAGGGCCGCTCCCCATTCTCGCTCGCGACGACAGATTCTTTGGCGGCCTGTGATTTCGAGGCGCCGTTGCCGTTTCTGGGTACCAGTTCTGGCTGAGGTGCGGCAAAGATCAGCTCTTTGTCTCCCATCATTAAGTAACGCTTTACAAATTCTTCGAGTTCGCGGAGGTTTCCTGGCCACGCATAGGCATGGCACGCTTCCAGGACCGAAGGCGAAAAAGTGCGCGGAGGCAGGCCGTAGTGCTTTGCCAGTTGATGCATGAAATGGCGAAGCAGGAGTGGAAGCTCGTCCTTGCGCTGTCGCAAGGGCGGCGCCTGAACCGTAAAAGCGCTCAGCCGATAATAAAGATCTTCCCGCAGCTTCTTTTCAGAAAGCGCACGCTCAATGTCTGCGCTGGTTGCAGCCAGAATTCGGACGTCGACCTCAACCGTCGCGCCGCTGCCGGGCCGGAAGAACTGTTTGTTCTGCACCACCTGCAGCAATTTGCTTTGGACGCTGCTGGGCATCTCGGCAATTTCGTCCAGCAGAATGGTCCCTTTTTCACAGAGTTCGAGTTTGCCGGTCTTGGATCGTACGGAACCCGTGGAATCGCTGCGTTCGTAACCAAAGAGTTCGGTTTCGAGCAGATCGCCGGGCAGCGCCGAGCAATTCACCTTGAGAAATTTGAATCCGGAGCGGACCGAGAGCTTGTGAATGAGCCGAGCGGCTGTATCTTTCCCGCTTCCACTCTCGCCCAGGATGAGCACGGGAACACTGGCCTGCGCCAGCAGTTCGGCTTGGGCGCGCAGCTTCCGCATGATCGGACTCGCGCTGACGAAGAATGCGTTTTCGCCGACCTGTTCGATATCCTCACTCGCGAGCTCCATGTCGATGCTGTCGCTCCGTGAGTTGAGTTGCCCGCAAATGGTGACCTCCAATTGCTTGTCGTCGACCGGCCTGACCAAATACTCCTGCGCACCCAGACGGAGAGCTTCATTCTTTCGACCGGCATCATCTGGATAACAAAGCAAGATGATCGGCAAATTAGGGCGAAGTCTGC
>Ga0210400_10001496_pt1 | contig 23142 bp, 16 predicted proteins | sample IncBWH26MmetaG_FD_155456 | JGI IMG/M metagenome (GOLD analysis project Ga0210400, IMG submission 155456) | Forest soil microbial communities from Barre Woods Harvard Forest LTER site, Petersham, Massachusetts, United States - Inc-BW-H-26-M | ecosystem: Environmental > Terrestrial > Soil >...
AGCGGGCACACTATAAAGATTTGTGTTGTTTCGGTTCGCTGGGTCCTGATGCGCATAATAGAGATAATTGCCATCAGGCGTGAACGTGGCGCCTTTGCCAAAGAATCCGGCCTGCGGAGGCACAACTGTGACTTCGCTTCCCGTGGCCACCTGCTTCACGCGCAGGCTACGTTCGCCTTCGCGCCGGCCATAAGCAACCAGCCTACCATCCGCCGAGATGCTGGCGAATCCGACGGCCTGCCCGTGCTCGGTAAGCTGCCGGATGATGATGTTGCGACTATCGATTGCAGGTTTATTTTTGTTTAAAACTTTGTACGCGCCAAAGGACGCGGCGATCAAAAGCACCACGAGCACTGCCGCGGATCCGATCAGCTTGCCCTTATTCCGCTTGGCGTCAGCCATCACCACCGCACTGGACGAGGCAGATGCAGACGAAGGAATCGCCGCGCCTGCCGCACCCGAGCCGGAAGCTCGCGACTCAGCCGGAGCCGAAGCGTTCGCGGAGCCTGACTCCGCGCTCACCCTGCCTGATTCGGTTTCGCGCTTCAGTCTTTTCAGGTCGGCTCGCATTTCTGAGGCGTGCTGGAAACGCAGATCGCGGTCCTTCTCCAGCGCTTTGTTGATGATGCGTTCCAGTTCCACCGGAACTTCTGGATTCAGCCGCACGGGCGCGGTCGGCGGCTTGTGCAGGATGGCGTCGAAGATGTCGCCCGAACCTTCTCCCCGGAACGGCACCGTGCCCGTGACCATTTCATACAGAACCGCCCCGAAGGAGAACAGGTCGGTACGCGCATCCAACTCTTTGCCTCGAACCTGCTCCGGCGACATGTAGGCCACAGTGCCGAGCGTGGCACCGGGACTGGTCAGGTGCTCTTCGGTCAGCCGGGATTCTTGCACGGTCGCGCTCGCACCGTCTGAAATTCGGCTGCTGCGCTGCGTCACCTTGGCCAGGCCGAAGTCGAGAATCTTGGCGTGGCCGCGCCTGGTTACAAAAAGATTTGCCGGCTTGATGTCGCGGTGAACGATGCCGCCCTCGTGTGCAGCGTCGAGTGCGTCGGCAATTTCGATGGCGAGCGCCAGAACGGTTTCGACCTCCATGGGCCGTCCCGCAATCTGGTGTTTCAGGGTTACGCCATCGAGAAACTCCATGGCGATGAAGGTTTGCCCGTGCTGGTCGTCGATCTCATGAATGGTGCAGATATTGGGGTGGTTCAGGGCGGAAGCAGCTTTGGCCTCGCGCTCGAAGCGGCTGAGAGTCTGCGGATCCTTGGCTACTTCATCGGGCAGAAACTTCAGAGCGACAAAGCGGCCGAGTTTAATATCTTCGGCCTTATAGACAACGCCCATTCCGCCGCCGCCGAGCTTGTCGACGATGCGGTAATGCGAGATGGTTTGGCCGATCACGCGGGAAGGTTCATCCTTGGCCGGATCATCTTAGGGGGCAAAGAGAAGACAAGTCAATGCGATCCCGCCCCGCATTACCCATAAATTCATTAACCACGAAGGAAAAAAGTAGTGAAACTAAAAACGCTGTCCCCGCCTGATTCAAATTCCCTTAACATGTTTCGAACGACCGTTCGGTTGTACATTCCGTTCCTAACGTGTACCATCTCTAGACTTTAGCCGCCCTGATTCGCCCGTTTCACCCAAGGCGTTCTGATCTGGCGTACGTGGAGCGTTCATAAATGACGACTTCGGACGACAAGTTTTATCGCGCGCGCGTCACCCATCGCGCTGACTTCGCGCCCGATCTCTGGAGGTTCCGCATCCACGCGGGAGAGCACTTCAACTTTCTCCCCGGCCAGTACGCCACACTCGGCGTGGAGGCTGATGGCAAACGCATCGAGCGCCCTTATTCCATCGTCTCGTCGCCATCGGAAGACGAGGTCGAGTTTTTCTTCGAGCTTGTTCCCGAAGGAGCCCTCACCCCGCGCCTGCACAAGCTCCAGCCCGGCGATGAACTCCTCATGCGGAAAGCGCCCAAGGGCCGCTTTACGCTCGAAACCACCAACGGTCGCAACCATCATCTGCTGGTTTCAACCGTCACCGGGGTTGCTCCGTTCGTCAGCTTCGTTCGCACGCTCTCGAAGGATTGGAAGGAAGGCCGCTTCGATGGCAGCCATAAGCTTTATTTGCTGAACGGCGCCAGCCGGCCCTGGGAGTTCGGCTACAAAGACGAACTCACTCGCTTCGCCGAGGAACTTCCCTTCTTTAAGTACATCCCCACCGTGAGCCGTCCCTGGGATCACTCCGATTGGCCGGGCGAAATCGGGCGCGCCGACGACATTCTTCGCAAATACGCCGACCAGTGGGGGCTCGACGCCACCAACACCCACGCCTACCTGTGCGGCCATCCCGACATGATCGCGAACAGCAAGGCAATCCTGAAGCGCCGCGGTTTCCTGGATAAAACGGCAATCAAGGAAGAAATTTACTGGATTCCGCCGAAGTAGTAGCGAGTTGCAAGTACCGAGTACCGAGTGCCGAGTACCGAGCAACACACAAAAGCCAGCAGGATTGCGAAGCAACGAATATCTCTGACCCGGTACTCGGTACTCGCAACTCGGTACTCACGGCTCGGGACTCGGCATTACGTTTCCGCCGGCGCAAACATCACCAGCACCGCCAACTCCTCCGTGATGTCATAGAACCGGTGCCCCACTTCGGCCGCGACAAAAATCACACTCCCGGCGGAAATTTCGCGATCTTCCGATCCTGCCTGAAATCTAGCCCGCCCGCGCAACACGTAATACACCTCATCCTCGCGATGCGGCTTCTGCTGGTCCGTCGCTCCCGCAGGCAACACGTAGAGCCCGGCGCTCATCGCTGGTGCACGCAGAAATTCTCGATACGGCTTGCCGCTCTTAGAGCGCTCCTCTTCGACCTCCGCCAGCCTCGCGAATACAGTCTTCACGCGAAGATGCCTCCGAAGACCAGGTCGGTAAACTGAGGCGCCAAGTTCTGGGCTTGCAGTTCGCCCTCCGGTTTGTACCACTGATAGATCCAGTTGATCATTCCCAGCAGTGCAAACGCCGCCGCTCGCGGACTGACTTTAGGCTTGGAGGTAGAGTTGTTCCCGCGATTTGCCTGGCCCCTTTTTTGCACCTCGGTCATCAGATTTTCAAGGAAGTGCACGTAATCCTTCTTCTTCGAGTTGATGCGCTTGCGCAGAGCCGGCGGGAGCGGATGATTCTCATGCAGCATCACGGTAATCTCCCGATCGCGCGGGCTGAGCACAACTTCGATGTGTAGCCGAATCAGCGTTCGCAGACGCTCCTCCGGATCGGCGATTCCGCGCACCGGATTCAGCACGCGCTCCTGCGTAATCTCCATGGCATGGTTCATGATCTCGAAGAGGATTTCGTCCTTGCTCTGGAAGTGATGATAGAGTCCGCCTTTGCTGAGCTTGAGTGCGGCAGCCACGTCGTTCATCGACGTCGCGTCGTATCCGCGCTGCTGGAAGAGGCGTGCGGCAGTGCGCAAAATCTCCTGCCGGGAGTCGACTGCGGTATCGCGGGCCATCGGCTGACATGGTAACGGGACGGCGGTGCAAATGCCAATGCCGATGCAACCTCTTGCGGCCTTCCGGGTGGTCCTGCAGTTTGGCTCACGCTCCCGACCCGGTTGAACCGGAGTCCTTCGCTCCGCGTGAAGAACGGCGGCGCTCAGGTAGGACTCCATCAAGTGACAAGCGACCTGCAACCACCACCTTCTTCAGCTTTTCCTTGACAGCCGCCGCGGCGAGAGTCAAAATTGCGCAACTTGGCTCGGTCGACAGCACTCGTCTCCGGCCAAAGCTGTGTAGCAAAGCGGCCACCGCATCCCTCCACCCCGCAGGACTCAGTTGGTCGCCGATCGTGAGAAAGGACCTTGGCGCTTCTAGGCCTTTCTGTCATTGTTTCGCTTAGCCGTCCATGATCAAAAATTTTCGATGAGGACACTTCGATGACCCTACCTCTCACGCAAGACGCATCCGAAACCAAAATACCCAGCCAATCTGCTGTTTCCGCAGGACTGGAAAAAAAACTCGCCGCCTACGCGCTCGCCGCAGGCTCCGCCGGTGTGGCCCTGCTGGCTTGCGCGCAGCCCTCGGAAGCCAAAGTTGTTTTCACCAAGACCGACATCGTCGTGCCGGTCAATGGCGGAGTGGTTCAGTTCGATATCAACAATGATGGGCAGGCTGATTTTGGTCTCTCCGCCAGGGGCAACACCAGTACCACCTGCACGTTCACCCATGCGCAGGTAAAACGTCCAGGTGAACGGCTACCCCTCGGCTGCCCCTTCTTTGACGAACTGAAGGTCGTTCCGGCACAGGCCGCCAACGAAGTCTGGCAGGCCGGAACGTCCTATGGCAACAAGTGCGCCAATGACCTGGGTCGCAACCTTATCATCGGTCCACGGCGTCCCTTTGGAACCGGCGCCATGGTGATGTATGGAGACTCGGGCACCTCGCAGGGCCATCAGTTCTGCCCCTGGAGAAATACAGTTGCCCACCGGCCCTATCTGGGTGTGAAGTTCCTCGACACCGACGGTGCGGTTCACTTCGGCTGGGTAAGAGTGACGGTCAATTTCATCCATGCGACCGTTATCGGGTACGCGTATGAAACCATACCCAACAAGCCGATTCTTGCAGGCGAGATCAAGGGCGCCGATGACGACGCTAGTCTGGTTAATCCATCGAACAGCGTCGCTCCCAAAGCTCCTGAGCCTGCCAGCCTAGGGCGTCTGGCGCAGGGAGCAGCGGGCGTGAGTGCCTGGCGCCAGTAAGAACGCGAATTTTCGCGCAACTCCGGTCGGCCCGGTCGAGCCGGGCCGACGGACTTCCCATCGGCTCTACCACCTTAAGCGGAAGGTCAGATGTCACAGACAGGACATAGAAAAGAGTGTAGCGTAGCCGGACGTTCGACGGCGGTTGGCGGCTGCGCGTCGCGGTCGAGGTAACTGCGCAGTAAAATCCGGGGCTAACACATACCCACTTGACAGTGTAAATACCGTCGGATAGTCTAATTAAAATACAGACCGACCGGTCGGTCTGTATTTCATAATAAGGAGCTACCCAGTGGCCACTATTTTCTACGAGCATGACGCCAATCCTAGCGCCCTGAAGGGCAAAACTATTGCCATTCTTGGCTACGGCAGCCAGGGACACGCGCAGGCGCAGAATTTGCGCGATAGCGGGCACAAGGTCATCGTGGGCCTCGATCCGAACCGGCCCAGCGCGGCGCAGGCACGGGCGGATGGGATGGTGGTGGTGGCTCCGGATGAGGCGGCGAAGCGGGCGGACTGGATCCACGTGCTCACGCCGGACGAGACGCAGGCTGAGATGTATGACCAATACGTCCGGCCGTATCTGCATCCGGGAAAAATTCTGGGCTTCTCGCATGGCTTCAGCATTCATTTCAAGACGATTGTTCCTCCGGCGGATGTGGATGTGGTGATGATCGCGCCAAAGTCGCCGGGGCACTTGCTGCGGAGGGTTTATTGCGAGGGGCGCGGAGTGCCGTCGCTGATTGCGGTGAGCCAGGACGCGAGCGGGTGCGCACACGAATTGGCGCTGGCATATGCGCATGGGATTGGGTCGACACGCGCTGGCGTGTTGCAGACTACGTTCAAAGAAGAAACCGAGAGCGATTTGTTTGGCGAACAGGCCGTGTTGTGCGGCGGGTTGACGTCGCTGATCAAGAAGGGGTTTGAGACGCTGGTGGAGGCGGGATACGCTCCGGAGATTGCCTACTTTGAGTGCCTGCACGAAATGAAGTTGATTGTGGATTTGATTTATGAAGGCGGGCTGAGCCGGATGCGGTACTCAATTTCGAATACGGCGGAGTATGGCGATTTGACGCGCGGTGAGAAAGTTGTGGGCGATGCTACCCGGGCGGCGATGAAGAAGACTTTGGCGGACATTCAGGATGGAACGTTTGCGCGCGAGTGGATTCGCGAAAACAAGCAGGGCGGATACAACTTTACGGAGTTGAGAGAAAAGGAGCAGCGGCATCCAATTGAGATCGTTGGCGCGGAGTTGAGAGGGATGATGAGCTGGCTGCCAGGCAGGGATGGGAAGAAGGGGCCAGAAGCGCCTAAGAAAGACGCTTCGCGGGACGAAGGCAAACTTGCGGTCAATGCTTAGACGTGGTGGGAACGCCTTTATGAGTGGGTGGCTACGATCTTGGTGCAAGGGATCCTTCGGCTTCGTTTCGGTCCACTTCGTGGACCGAAACTTCGCTCAGGATGACATGGGTTTAGAGAATGCTTAGGGGAGCCGAAATCGTCTTGCGGTGCATGCGGGCCGAAGGGGTGGATTTGGTGTTTGGATACCCCGGCGGAGCGATCATGCCGTTGTACGACGCGCTTGAGGGCAGCGGCGTGCGGCATGTGTTGACGCGGCATGAGCAGGGCGCGGTCTTCGCGGCGGAGGGTTATGCGCGGGTGACGGGAAAAGTTGGCGTGGCGATGGCGACGAGCGGGCCGGGCGCGACCAATCTGGTCACCGGCATTGCGGACGCGAAGATGGATTCGGTGCCGCTGGTCTGCATCACGGGGCAGGTACGGACCGCGATGATTGGCACGGATGCGTTCCAGGAAACCGACGTGTTCGGCGTGACGCTGTCGTTAACCAAGTGGAGCCGGATGGTGCGCACGATTGACGAAATTCCGGAAGTGATTGCTGAAGGCTTTCACTGGGCGCGAAGCGGAAGGCCGGGGCCGGTGCTGATCGATATTCCGACCGACATTCTGAAGGCGAAGAGAGATTTTTCCGGGCCGACAAAGTTTAGTCCGAATACGCGGCCGAGCGATGCGCATGCGGATGGAGCTTTCGCAGACACGATCGTGGCTTTTCTGCAACGCGCGACTCGTCCGGTGGCGTTGGTTGGCGCCGGGGCGAAGTTGTCAGGAGCGATTCCGGAATTGCGGCGGCTGCTGGATGAATTGAATATTCCGACGTTTTCGACGGTGCATGGGTTGGGCGCGGTGCCACCGCAGTCTCCTTATTATTTGGGAATGGTTGGGATGCACGGTACGCGTGCGGCGAATATGGCTTTGCATGAGACCGACCTGATGCTGGTTTTCGGCGCGCGGCTGGATGACCGTGTGACAGGCGATCCCGCGCGCTTTGCGCCGCAGGCAAAGATTGTGCATTTTGAGATCGATCCGGCACAGCTGGATCGGGTACGAACTTGCGAACTGCCGGTGATTGGGGATCTGGCGGAGACGATTCCTGCGTTTCACGCCGAGTTGAGGAAACTTCTTATCCGCACCGGAGAAACGACTTCCCTGCCCGACTGGAGTGCCTGGCGGACAGTGGCTTGTGGGGCGGAGCGAGCGGAAACTGATCCGCGGGGGCTGGCGCAACCGACGATTCGTTTTCTCGACGAACTTTTCAGCCGCCTGCCCGAGGACAACGTCATCATTGCCGACGTGGGCCAGCATCAGATGTGGGCGGCGCAACGCTATCGATCGTCCTCGGCGCGTGGATTCATTACTTCCGGCGGATTGGGAGCGATGGGTTTTGCTCTTCCTGCCGCTGTCGGTGTGCAGCTGGCGAAGCCCGAGACATGTGTGCTTTGCGTTTCCGGCGATGGCGGATTTCAGATGAACATCCAGGAACTGGCCACCGTGCATCGGCTTGGCCTGCCTATAAAGATGGTGATCGTGGACAACAAATATCTGGGCATGGTGCGGCAGTGGCAGCAGCTCTTTTATGCGCGCAATTATGCCGAGACGGATTTAAGTGACAATCCGGATTTTGTGGAGATCGCGAAGGCCTACAAGATTCATGGATGGCGGGTGAATGAGGCTGCCATGGCGGAATTTCCGGTGTCCGCCGAGACAGCAGATCTTATCGAGAGCTTTCTGCGCTCGCCAGAGCCGGAGTTGCTGGTATTTGATTGCCATCCTGAAGCGAATGTGTACCCGATGGTTCCAGCGGGAGCGGCGTTGTCGGAGATGGTTTACGAGGACATTGAATAATTGGAATCGCAAAATCGCAACATTTGTTCGAGGAGTTCCACCATGCAAGTGTTTCACATTCGCTATCGCAATGCGCAGGGAGCGTTGATGCGCATTCTGAACGCTGTTTCACGGCGGGGGATCGATCTCACGTCGGTGCATGCGGAATATGCCGGGCACGACTATGCGGTCACCATGATGCTCGCGCTCTCGCACAAGCAGAGCGGCCAGCTTTACCGCGAGTGGAATGCGATTGTGGATGTGATCGACGTCCGTTCTACTTCGGCTCTGCGGGAGTATGAACCAGGAGCATGGGCGCCGCATCCGCCTGCTTCGGAAACGGGTGCGCAGCAGTCTGTGCGCGCGGCATTGGCGTAGATTTCGGGACTCTTTTGGGCAAGTGTCAGCAGCATGAACGCTCCCTGGGTAAGCGTCATGCATTGGGAACCTGCAGTTGGAATGCGGCCTCCTGGCATATCCCAGCCGCGGGTTCCCGTTTTTGCGAAAGCCTCGCTGCCTCACTCCTTACTAATTATTATTATTCTTCGTTGTAATCTTCCAGCATGGATCTTAAGCATCGCAGCCGCGGAATAACTGACGGACGCGACCGGGCGCCGGCGCGCTCCATGTTCAAAGCTATCGGCTTTACCGACGATGATCTGCGCAAGCCGTTGATCGGCGTGGCCAACACTTGGATCGAAACCATGCCGTGCAACTTTCACCTGCGGCGGCTTTCGGCGAAAGTGAAAGAAGGCATTCGCGCGTCGGGAGGGACTCCGATGGAATTCAACACCATCGCGATTTCCGACGGAGAGACCATGGGCACCGAAGGAATGCGAGCTTCGCTAGTGAGCCGCGAACTGATTGCCGATTCAATCGAACTCGTCTGCCGCGGGCAATTGTTCGACGCAGTGGTGTGCGTCGTGGGGTGCGACAAGACAATTCCCGCCGCGGCCATGGCACTGGCTCGCATGGAAATTCCTGGGCTGGTCCTCTACGGTGGAACCATCGCGGCCGGAGTCTATAAGGGGAAGGACGTAACCATTCAGGATGTTTTCGAAGCCGTAGGCGCCAATGCTGCCGGCAAAATAACCGACAAAGAATTGCAGGATCTGGAAGACGTGGCGTGTCCCGGTGCGGGTGCTTGCGGCGGACAGTACACCGCGAACACCATGTCGACTGTGATGGAGATGATCGGGCTCTCTCCGATGGGCTTCAACAGCGTGCCTGCGATGGATCCGCAGAAAGATCAAGTCTGTTTCGATTGCGGCAAGGTTGTTATGGACCTGCTGCAAAAGGGCATTCGCCCGCGCGACATTTTGACCCGCGAAGCATTTGAAAATGCAATTGCATCCGTGGCCGCGACCGGGGGCTCGACCAACGCCGTTCTGCATCTGCTCGCAATCGCGCGCGAAGCCGGAATCGATTTGCAGATCGATGATTTCCAAACCGTGAGCGAGCGTACTCCTCTGCTGGCCGACCTGAAACCTTCCGGACGATTTGTCGCGGCCGATATGCACCGCGCCGGCGGAGTGCGCCTGCTGGCGCAGCGCCTATTGAAAGGAAAGCATCTTCATCCGCGGGCGAACACCGTGAGCGGATTTTCGGTGGAAGCGGAGAGCGAGCGAGCTATAGAGGGCGCCGGACAGGCGGTCATTGTGCCAGTCGAAAGTCCTTTGAAGAAAACCGGAGGCCTTGTCATCCTAAAAGGAAATATCGCTCCCGAGGGTTGTGTGGCCAAAATCAGCGGGCACGAACGGCTCGAGCACCGCGGTCCGGCGCGCGTTTTTGAATCCGAGGAAGACGCGATGGCAGCCGTGACGAGCAAACAAATTCATTCCGGCGATGTCGTGGTGATTCGATACGAAGGTCCGAAGGGTGGACCCGGCATGCGAGAAATGCTCAGCGTTACGGGAGCAATCGTAGGCGAGGGATTGGGAGCCTCCGTCGCACTCGTGACCGATGGCCGCTTCAGCGGCGCAACGCACGGTTTGATGGCCGGCCATGTTTCGCCGGAAGCTGCGCTGGGTGGCCCGATTGCCGCGGTGCGCAACGGAGACATGATTCGCTTCAACGTGAATCAACGGATATTGGAAGTTGAGATCAGCGATGAGGTCCTGCGCCGGCGCATGAAGGATTGGAAACCGCCACAGCCGCGCTATTCCACGGGCGTATTTGCAAAGTACGCGGCACTGGTCTCATCGGCATCGCAGGGAGCAATCACCAGACCTCCGAGTTCGTGAAAAGATGACTGGTTCATAACAACTACTGGACTTCCCTAGTTGGGCTTGGCATCCCGAGTAAGCCCCATGCGCCGAACGAGGTCGCCGAATCGCGGGTCTGAACGCAGCGAATCAAAAGCAGGATCGACATTCAGAAGCGTCCCGAGGGTTGCGCGTTCTTCGTAGTTACGCTCTAGCCCTCTCAGGGCTCTTTCCTTGTCTCCAAGCCGCGCATAAACTTGCGGAGCGTCGAACTCGCCAATCTCCCGCGATGTCAGAAGTTGCTGCCAGAATCCGGCTGCGCCGTTTGCTGCAAATGCCTTCTTGAGCGCAACATCCCGCGACGCCGCACTCTTGACGACGCCGTCGTCGCCTGACAGAACTCGTCCCTTGGTAAACTGGTTGATGGCGTTCGGATACTGACCCATTTGAGAGTACAGCCAGGCAAGGTGGTAATAGGTCACGAAGAAATCAGGATTCAACTCGATCGCTTTCTTAAATTGCTCCTCCGCCTGGTCATATTTTCTGGCATAGAAATAAGTCAGGCCGCAGACGGTATTGTCCATTCGGGAAAACGGATCAAGTTCCAGTGCTTTCTTCATTTCGGAGATGGCTTGATCCGACTTGCCGAGTGGAGTCAGGTAAGTCCACGCATATCGGAAGTGGGCATCGGCATAGTTCGGGTCTAGCTCAATCGCTCGCTTGAATTCCTGCTCCGCGCCTTGCCAGTCATATTCAAAGTCTGCTTTTTCCGCTCCCAGAGCGGCGTGGGCTTCGGCAAGATCATCGTCTAACTCTAACGCTCTTGTCGCCGCCGCCTTCGCCTTGGGATCGAACTCCTGTGGCGATCCCGTGGACCGGGCCAAATAGGAATCGGCAAGCCCTGCGTAGGCCAGTGCAAAGCCAGGATCTTTCCCAATGGAGCGCTGAAAATATTCGATACTCTGATCCATAGCATCGAAGGTCCGCTGCCTCAGGTAAAAGCGGCCTTTGAGGTAAAGCTCATAAGCCTCGGGATTTGGGGAGTACTTGTTGACCGAGCGAACTCCATACAGAGTGGTAAGTTTCACCTGAACCTGCTGAGCAATGGCCCTGCCCAATTCGTTTTGCAGCGCCAGCAGTCCGCCGGTTTCTCGGTCATAGTTGTGCGCCCAAAGATGTACCTGATCCTTGACGCGTATGAGTTGAGCGGTGATGCGAGCGCTTCCACCTTCTCGCCGGACGCTGCCTTCGAGGATGTAGTCGACCTCCAGTTCGCGCCCGATTTGAGCGATTGTCTTATTGGTGTGTTTATATGCGGCGGCCGACGTTCGCGCGATCACGCCGAGCTGTTCGGGGTTCAGTTCGCCCAAATCTGCAATCGTTTCTTCCGTTAGACCATCGCTGAAGTACTCCTGCTCTGGATCATCGCTCAGATTGGCAAAGGGTAGCACTGCCAGCATCACTCGGCCGTGGGTAGCGGTAGACTGCGACCGGTCTCGTTGGCGGAACTCCAAGATGGCAATCGCAGAAAGTGCCACCACCAGGAGCGCTGCGACTGCGAGAGTCCTTACCGGAAACGGGCGCTGCTCGTCCTGGGGAAGAGATATTTGCGGAGGCTCGGCCGCAGCCGGCTCTATCCTGGTCACGGGAGCTATGAACCGGTATCCACGGCGGGGAACAGTCTCGATGAAGCGCGGGTTCTCAGCCGAATCTCCGAAAGCCATCCGTAGCTTACGAATCGCCGTATTCAGACCCTCGTCAAAGCCGACGTAGGTGTCGGCAGGCCAGAGCAGACTCTGCAAATCCTGGCGGGTCACCAATTCTCCAGGACGCTGGAGCAGCAGGGTGAGAACCCGAAATGGCTGCTCCTGCAAAGCTACCCTCCGGCCACTTTTGTGCAGGGCACCCGCGTCAAGATCAATCTCGTACAAGCCAGCACGCATCGAGCCGAGCCTGCGTTGAGTGCTGTCCATTGATGCCTCCCCGGAAGGGACCATCATTCTATCGCAGAAATCGAGTTCATGAAGCGCTGTAAACCCTGATGGCTGCTGGTTTTACGAAGTCATGTAGGTAACAGGGCGAGTTCCTTGACCGAAACGAGGATCTGGGACAAAGTGGCAGCGCTTTCGACAGGAGGGATCTACCTCGGCGCGAAAAAAGAAGCGAAGACGTGACGGTTTCCCTCCGCAGTTTGCGCCCACGTCGCTGAGAGCGGCGGAAGTTGAGTTAACCAGCCCACTGACCACTGCCTGGTTAAGGCGAGTTGGCTGAGGCAACGAAGAAGAAAACCTTGGTTGGAGGATGACCGTGAAAAGCTTGAAATTCCATGCACTCCCTGCCGGAGCTCTGTTTTTTAGTTTGTTCTTAGGAATTGCGGTTCACGCCCAAGTCACTCCCAGCGCCGACGCTTATACCAATACAGCTACTCCGACCACCAACTATGGATCAAAGCCGGCGCTTGACGTCGATGGGGCTGCGCAAATTTCCTACATTCGCTTTAATCTGGCGTCCATCCCAGCCGGTGCCAGCGTCAGCCAAGCCACCCTGAAGCTTTATGTAAATTCCGTCGTCACCGTCGGCTCTTTCAACGTGGATTACATCAACGGTATCTGGACCGAGAACGCGATCACCGCGAATCTCGCTCCGGCGCTCGGAAGCACGATCGAATCGGGTGTGTCCGTTACCACGGCGGACCTGAACCAGTACATCCTCATTAACATCACACCCGCAGTCGTTGCCTGGCTGGATGGAAGCCAGCCGAATGACGGCATTGCGCTGGTCGCCAACGGTTCCTTCAATGCCACATTTGACAGCAAAGAGAGCACGACGACCAGCCATCCCGCAGAGCTGGACATCGTCTTCAGTTCCAGTAAGGGCGGAGGCACCATCACAGGAGTGTTGACCAGTTCAAGCAGCGGCCTGACGGGCGGTGGTACGAAGGGCACGCTGAGTCTGAGTCTGAGTACCGCATGCGCTACGAATCAAGTCTTGCAGTGGAACGGTCATGCCTGGGTCTGTTCGGCGGCAGGCTCGGGAACGATCTCCGGTGTGACGGCAGGAACGGACCTGACTGGCGGCGGCGCCAGCGGTAGCGTGACTCTGAACCTGGACACGACCAAAGTTCCTCAACTGAATGCGGCCAATACTTTCACTGGTAGCCAAACCGTGAATGGGAATCTGAGTGCGACGGGCGTGGTAACCGGCAGCAGCTATCAGATCGGGAGCAGTCTGTTTGCCTTCGGCTCGACTTTCAACAGCAACGCATTTCTGGGGTTTGCCGGTAATTCCACAATGACCGGTGGCGGCAATACAGCTACTGGCGTCCTGGCGCTTCACTTCAATACCGCTGGGAGTGGCAATACAGCCAGCGGCGAGGACGCGCTCGTCGCTAACACTACGGGCAACAATAACACCGCGATCGGTGGCGTAGCACTGTTCGAGAACAGTTCAGGCTACTTCAATACCGCCGTTGGCGAAGGGGCGCTTTACCATAACATGACCGGCACCTTTAACACCGCTTTAGGTGCAGGTGCGGATGTGGGGGCCCCTAGTCTTACCAACGCCACGGCCATCGGCGCAGAAGCGATCGTCAACGTCAGCAACGCTGTAGTCCTGGGTACGCCCGGAACCAGCGTCGGGATCGGAGTCAGTAACCCCGCCGCCGCCCTCGATGTTCCCGGGGATCAGTTGGACACCTATATCGGCAATCCCGGCTGTGGAGCAAATCCGTTCGCCGGTATTGCTTTCGGTACCGCCGGTTTTAAAAATTGTCAAAATTATTCCATGGTGGGAGACGGCGTGAATACATACGTCGCCGCTCCTACCGGCTCGATTTACTTTCGCACCAACAGCAATGCCCTCACAGCAATGACCATCGACGTCAATGGCAATGTCAACATTGCCGGAAACTTGAGCAAGGGCGGCGGGTCGTTCAAGATCGATCATCCGCTCGATCCGGCGAATAAATACCTCTACCACTCCTTTGTCGAATCGCCGGACATGATGGATGTCTACAACGGAGTTGCGACTCTGGATGGACATGGCACGGTTTGGATCACTTTGCCCGACTACTTCGAAGCTCTGAATCGAGACTTCCGCTACCAACTGACAGCGATTGGAGCGCCCGGTCCGAACTTATACATCGTCAAGAAAGTTTCCGGGAACCGCTTCAAGATCGCGGGAGGCAAACCGCACGGCGAAGTCTCCTGGCAGGTAACCGGAATCCGCCAGGACGCATACGCTAATGCGCATCGCATTCCGAACGACGAAGAAAAGCCCCCGCAGGACCGGGGAAGATACCTGCATCCAGAACTGTTCGGGGCTTCGGAAGAACAGGCGATCGGCTATCGACCATCACCGTCATCCGCGACTGATCAAGTTGCGGTCGTCAGGAAATAGGCCACCTCAAGAAATGATCCAGCATGATAGTTCTCCACCGCCGCCTTGCGCCTATGTGGACGAGGGCGGCACAAAACTTAAGGGAGAGAGTTATATGGAAAAACAGAACGCGAACGTCAAGAATTCACGGGGAGAGGAAATCCCAATGATGCCGAGACGGGATGTACATGCGACGCGAACCACGATGATCGCTTATCGAGCGTTGGCCTGGACCATTCTGGCATCGGCTTTCTTCCTGATGTTGGTTTCGAGTGCCGGCGCACAAGTCGCACTTTTATACAACTTCGGAACCCATGTTGCCGACCCGGCGCACCCCAATAATCCTGGATTTCTTGTTCAGGGTCGTGACGGAAACCTCTACACCACTTCCAACGATGGAGGAACGGACAATGCGGGTACAGTTTTCACGATTACTCCTGCGGGACAAGTCAGCGTACTCTACAGTTTTGATGGAGTGACAGGCGCATTTCCCTCCAGCGGACTCACACTCGGCACTGACGGAAACTTCTACGGTAGTACGTTTGAAAACGGCCCCTCGAACTACGGGACTGTCTTCAAAATCACTCCTAAAGGCGTGCTTAAGCTCTTACATGCGTTCAACAACAGCGACGGATCCGGACTTTGGGGGGCACCGGTCGAAGGCAGGGATGGCGCTTTCTACGGAACCACAGAAGCCGGGGGATCGGCGAACTGCGGCACTGTGTACCGCGTTACTGCCGGGGGAACATTCAAGACTCTTTATAACTTCGACGGAACCCACGGCTGCCAGCCTCTTGCGCCACTAGTTCTGGGAAATGATGGAAACTTCTATGGCACAACCCTGCAAGGAGGAAACAACCCTACTTTGGGCGCAATCTTCAAGATCACGCCCGCGGGCGCGATAACTCTCCTGCACAGCTTCGACGGAACCCACGGTGCAAATCCCTATGCACCATTAATGCAGGCCAGCGACGGCAATTTCTATGGCACAACCTACAACGGCGGGAATAACGACGGCGTCGTATTTAAAGTTAGTCCGGCTGGCGTCTTCATCGATTTGCACGACTTCGACCTCTCAAAGGACGGCGGAGATTCGCTGTCTGCTTTGGTTCAGGGCACAAACGGCGTTCTGTACGGGACTACGATTCACGGAGGAACCTTCAACGCCGGCACGATCTACTCCATAACTCCAGGCGGTGGAAGCTTTGACACCTTGTACAGCTTCGATGGTACGTCGGCAGCGGCCGCGGAGTCGCCCCTCACGCAGCATACGACCGGAACTTTTTATGCGGACTCCGCGTGGGGCGGCAGCGATAACCTTGGGACCTTCTACTCATTCAGCGCAGGCCTCCACTCATTTGTACGGCTCGTTTCCACTTCCGGAAAAGTTGGAGCGGCCGTTGAAATCCTGGGACAGGGATTCACCGGGACCACAGCCGTTTCTTTCAACGGCGTGGCTGCTGCTTTCCATGTTGTGTCGCAAACATACCTGACTGCCACTGTTCCTACCGGTGTGACTAACGGGTTCGTAACTGTCACGACGCCAAGTGGAGTTCTAAAGAGCAATCAAGTGTTCCGCAAAATCCCCTGACGCAAGTGTGCTTGGTTTGGTTTCGTTTCGGCGCCCGGCCTTAGGAAAAACTCTGTGGGGGAGAAAGAAAATGAAAAGCGCAAAGATCAGCTTGAGTCTGATCGCCGCGATCGGGAGTCTCACGTTCGCAGCGGCGGCCCAGCAGACTACACAAGTCGCGCCGTGGGCACCACCGAACACGAACAGCGCCGTGGTACCACAACTGGTTAATTTCAGCGGCATTCTCACGGACGTCAATGGAAAGCCGCTGACTGGAGTAGTTGGCGTCACGTTTTCTTTGTACCAGGGTTCGGAAGGCGGCACGCCGCTCTGGACGGAAATCCAAAACGTTGAGCCCGCGAAGGGCGGCCACTACACTGTGATGCTGGGGTCAACCAGCAGCGCAGGGTTGCCTCAGGATCTATTCGTCAGCGGAGAAGCGCGATGGCTGGGAGTGCAGGCCGAAGGCCAAGGCGAAGCGCCACGCATACTTCTGGTGGCCGTGCCCTACGCGTTGAAAGCAGGCGATGCTGAGACCATTGGCGGACTGCCTGCTTCGGCCTTCGTGCTGGCGAACAGCGCCACGGGAAGCGCCGGCAGCACGAAGTCCGTGGCTGCGGCTGTTTCTTCCAGTGCGTCGAAGAATTCGGCACCGCCAGCGAATCCCGCCGTGACCGGCAAGGGTACGGTCAACTACATTCCGATGTGGGATACGACCAGCGACATTGTCGACTCGGTCATTTTCCAGAAAAGTTCGGGGATTGGCATCGGGACGACGGCGCCAGCGACAACGCTTGACGTGAATGGGAAGACCGATGTTCGCGACACGCTGACTCTGTTTTCCAAGAGCACGGACAACACTTTGGCGGTGAGCGGAACCACTTTCAATATCTCCAGCCTCGGCAAAGTCACGTTCGTCAGCGGACAGAAGTTTCCGGGCGCGGGAACCATCACAGGAGTCACCACCGCCGCGGGTAGCGGACTATCCGGTGGAGGAACGACTGGGACGCTTTCCCTGAAAGTCCCCGCGGCGGGCATCACGAACACGATGCTGGCAGATTCCAAGATCACGCTGAATGCCACCACCGCCGGCGGACTTACCGTACCTGGAGCGATGACTCTGGGAAGTACTTACACGATCGGCCTTAAGGCGTGCGCTGCGAACCAGGTCCTGCAATTCAACGGCACGGCTTGGGCGTGCGCCAGCGTGGGAACCGGAACGGTGACCAGCGTCGGCAGCGGCTCGGGGCTGACTGGCGGTCCGATCACCGGATCTGGCTCGTTGAGTATTGCCACGGCTGGAGTCAGCAATACCATGCTCGCCCATTCGTCGCTGACGATATCACCGGGCACCGCCATGACCGGAGGCGGTTTGGTGGCACTGGGCGGCAGCACCACACTGAATCTGGACACCACCAAGGTGCCGCTGCTGGAGGCGGCCAATACGTTCTCTGGGAATCAGACTCTGAACGGAACCCTCACAGCCTCATCGAGTGTCGGCACGGTCGTAGCCAACAGCACCGCCCCCAATGGCGCTGCCATGCAAGGCAACGGAACCTTCAATGGCGTTCTCGGGCTCGCAACGAACACGACCGGGACTAATTATGGTGTGGCAGGTGAGTCGGAGTCGACTGCCGGCATTGGAGTCGGAGGATATGCGTTTGCGAAAGCGGGCTCTGCATTTGGAGTTTACGGTTCAAGCGCATCGACCTCCGGCCTGGGCGTATATGGCACGAGCCCGAATATTGGGGTTGAGGGATTCTCACCAGCCACGTCGAACAATTCATTTGCCGTTTACGGTTTGAACGCTTCGCCCTCAGGCCTCGGCGTATTTGGCTTTAGCCCATACGTGGGCACGTACGGGGTCTCGGTTGACGACAGTTTCGAGGGCCTGGGCTTCGGCAACGCAGGCGTGTGGGGTGACACTGGGAGTACATCGGCCGGTTACGCTGGTGTCCTTGGGACCGCCGATAACAACTATGGCGGTCTTTTCCTGAACGACAGCGTGTTGTATCCCGCGATCTATGCTGAGAATGACGACACCGCCTCTGGAGCCGAAGCGTTCCACGCATACTTAGCAGCGGTTGATACGTACGCGATCATCGGAGATCCAGGATGTAATGTTGGCTTTATCGCTCTCGAGCTGGGGCAAAACAGCATGAATGGCTGTCAAAACTATACGTTGGCTGGAGGCACAAACGGCGATACGTACGTCAACGCCAGCCCTGGTGGCACAGTTCACATCCGCATCAACAGCGTCGAGCAGTTGGAAGCTACCAGCGGAAATGTCAGCATCAACGGCAATCTGACCGTGTCAGGAAACAAGAACTTCCGCATTGATCATCCTCTCGACCCTGCGAACAAATATCTTTTCCACGCGGCCATCGAATCAAGCGAGGTCCTGAATCTTTACAGCGGGAACGTCGTGCTCGATGCCTCAGGCGAAGCCATGGTGGAACTTCCCGAATGGTTCGAAGTCATTAACAAAGACTTCCGCTATCAGCTCACATCAATTGGCGTGCCGGGGCCAGACCTTTATGTCGCCGAGGAAGTTTCCGGTGGCCACTTTAAGGTTGCGGGTGGGACGCCCGGCGGCAAGGTTTCATGGCAGGTGTCGGGAGTGCGAAACGACGCCTGGGAGAAGGCCCATCCCATGGTGGTTGAGGCCGACAAGGGCGCCAACCGCGGCCAGTACTTGACTCCCGAACTCTACGGAGCACCTGAAATGGCGCGAATCGGGTACATGGCGCCGGCACCGGGAAGCGAGAAGGTAGTCCACCAACGACCAGCCATGCAAAAGCGTGGCAACGCATCGCCAGTTCAGCGGATGCCCGGCATCCTCATTCCACCCACGCCGGTTGTGGCCAGAATATCTCCGAAGCCCAGTCCGGTCGCGCAAGCCAATCAACTGCCAGTCAACCAAAAGTAACCGCAGCTCAACACGAGACGAGTCGCGCCCACAAACTTGGCGGCCCCGATGGCAGAAACTCGGAAGATAGAAAAGTGTAGTCTTAGGAATATTAGGCACCGACCGAAACGCCGCTCCTGACCCCGCAACAAAATCACGCGACGGTGATGACGTCTATCGCACACACTCAGTCGAACCCTCAACCGATCCCCTGGAGGACTCCAAACATACAAAGCCTCGCTCTTGTGCTAGGCTCTAGGTGTCTCATCTAGCATCTTTCCGCCGTACCCCTTTCCGGGAGTCGGTTCCTTGCGAAAATCTGACAGCTTTCACGCTGTGCAAGGAGCCCGTCATGCCCAAGAAATCTCCGTCCGCCGGATCAACAGTGTCGCGCTCAGCCGTCGCCCGTAGGCAGGATGGCCACGGCAGCGCCAGTACCTTTAGGAGTGATGGTGACGGGAACGCGGTCAAAAACAAGATCTTGCTCGGTCTTCCCCGCAAAGAATGCGACACGATTTTCTCCAAGCTGACGTTGGTGGACTTGGAACTGCACCATGTACTTCAGGAGGCTGGAAAGGTCATTGAGTTTTGCTATTTTCCCAACACCATGATGGGTTCGGTTCTAAACATCATGGCGGATGGTAAGAGCGTGGAAGTTGGGCTGGCGGGTTGGGAAGGCTTCATCGGGCTGCCAAGCATTGCTGGGTTTCGTACCAGTGCAAGTCGAGTTGTGGCCCAGGCGCAGGGCAACGCATATCGGATAAGCGCTGCGGACCTGCAGAAGGCTGTCCGCACCTGCCCGCAATTGAGCGTTGCACTGCTCCGCTATTCCCAGGAAGCAACCATGGAAGTTACTCAGATCGCGGCCTGCAACAGACTTCATGAGGTAGACGAGCGACTGGCGCGGTGGCTTTTGATGAGTCAAGACCGCATTCGCCTGGAAGTATTGCCGCTCACGCAGGAGTTTCTCGCTCAAATGCTCGGGACGCGTCGTGCTAGTGTTTCCGTCGCGGCGAGCATTTTGCAACGAGCTGGATTGATTCAATACGGACGCGGCCATGTCTCTATCCTCGACCGGAAAGGTCTTGAAGCAGCCAGTTGCGAATGCTATGGAACAATCAAAGAACAGCTGGCGAACTGGGAAAAAGAATCCAGTAGCTTGCGCTAGAGTGTGCAGAGACTCAGCGCGGTAAGCCTCTTAGCATGGTGCCGGGAGGGGGAGTCGAACCCCCAAGACCCGAAGGTCGGCGGATTTTGAGTCCGCTGCGTCTGCCAGTTCCGCCATCCCGGCTCGGGGTGGGGTTTATTCAGATTTATAGATTAGTGGACGCGGTTGGATTTGTCATCTGCGATGGTGAGTCGCTGCCACGCCGGTTGAGAGGCGATCCCTTCGACTTCGCTCAGGGAGCGCTCTTCACTTCGCCTGAAGTATGGCTCCGCTCAAGATGACACCCGGCCCGTGGAAAATCTAGCTGCCCGATCGTGGGCGAGCTATTCCAGGGATTTTGGCTCGGATTTGTTTTTCGGGGACTTCGTATTCAGTAGCGAGACCAACTGGCGGGCGCATGTGGGAACCCCGACTCTGTGTTCGGCGATGATTTCTTTGGCTGTTAATCTTTTGCCATAGAGTTTCTCATTGGCGCTGCCATCGGAGCGGAGGGTCGAACCCTCAAGCGATATTCCGGCGAACAATCCCTTGTTGCGGGAGTAGGAAAGAATCTCCGCATTCATGACGACGTCGGTGGCGCTTTCGGCAGTGCGGCCTTTGGGCCCAGCGGCGGCGGACGCGTCGGCGCCTAACTTCACTTTGCTTGAAAGCAGAGAGCGCGCGCCCTTGGGATTCATCACCAGCAGAACGAAATCCGTGGCCTGGCCGCCCAACTGGAATCCGATGCTGACGCCTTCGAGCGCGTAGAGGGCGGGCGCACCCCAGGGTGCGGTAAAGTGTTCGCCGCCACGGCATACCATGACGCCGCGGCCGTAGCTGGCACCGACGCCGAACGCACCTTTTTTGACCGACGGCAGAACTACCACACATTCAGCCTTGTCGAGCAGGTCCTGGGGAATATCGTCGGGGATATTGAGAATTTCCTTCATGACTTCGCCTGCGTCTTTCACGCGATCCTCTTCCCTTGCGTCTCCAGCGGCGAAAGCGGGAGCGGAAAGGCATAGCGATAGAAAAAACATGGCGATTCTGCGGATCTTCATCGGTGTCGGGTCCTCAATGGCTATCGTAAACCTGACTTCTGAGGTTGGGAGTTGCGGAACTGGGTTCCCTTCACTGCGCTTGGGCACGCCGGCAAATTGGACGGGCGGAGCCGTCGAGCGACGGACTCCACGCGAGAGGGTCATTTCACTTGCTCATCGGCTTCTATCCTTAGACTTAGCTTTACACTGCATCCAGTCCCTCATGGTACCGTCAAATCAAAGGGTAGTCTTATTCTGCTGGTTCATTCTCTTACGGGAGCAAACTTCATGCCCAGGTCAACCTCATTTCGAGTGCAAGGAATTTGCCGGATGCGCATGCTTTCCAGAGCGCTCATCAGCATCGTGCTGGCGGCGAGCCCAGGATTCGCGCAAGCGCAGGTGCAGGGCAAGAAGACAGGCGATCCCACTCCCGCAACCAAGTTGCCCGAAGAAAAGCCGAGTGATTCCGCCGCAGCGTCCAGAAACGCTTTAGTGCAATTCAATGACGCGCTCGAAGACCTGGCCGCAAAGGTTTCTCCCGCCGTGGTGCAGATTCTGGTGACCAGCTACGGCGCGGTTCACGAAGAGAGCCGTACGCAGACAGCTCTGATTGTTCGGCAGCAGGCTGTGGGCTCGGGCGTGATCGTCGATGCTTCGGGTTACATCATGACCAACGCACATGTGGTCGAAGGGGCGCAGCGCATTCGCGTAGCTTTGCCGATCCCTGGCGATCCAGGTCGCAGCGTTCCCGTGGGGAAGCGGCACATTCTCGAGGCCCGCTTGATTGGGATACACAAAGAGACCGATCTAGCGCTCCTGAAAATCGACGAAAGCGATTTGCCTACTCTGCCATTGATGCCGCAGAGGCCGCGGGTCGGACAACTTGTCTTTGCGATTGGGAGTCCAGAGGGCTTGCAGAATTCCGTGACCATGGGCGTGGTGAGCGCGGTGGCGCGGCAGGCTGATCCCGAGAAAGCGCTGTCTTACATCCAGACGGACGCCCCGATTAATCCAGGCAACAGCGGCGGGCCACTGGTGGATATGAATGGCGCGGTGGTGGGCATCAATACTTTTATTCTGTCGGAAGGCGGAGGCAGTGAGGGGCTGGGGTTCGCGATTCCCGCCCGCATCGTGGATTTCGTTTACCACAGCCTGCGCAAGTATGGGCACGTGCATCGAGTGGAGATTGGCGCGGTGGCCCAGGAAATCACTCCCACGCTCGCCGACGGTTTGCGCCTGAAGCAGCGCTGGGGGGTGATTGTCGCCGATGTGAAGCCGGACGGGCCCGCAGCCGCGGCAGGCCTGAGGGTTCAGGATATCGTGCTGACCGCTGATGACCGCCGGGTTGAAACACTTCCGCAGCTTTCTTCCGCGTTGTATCTTCACCGGCTGGATCAAGTGCTGAAGCTGGAGATTTTGCGCGGGGACGAAAAGAAAATTCTCTACGTTCCGGCGATCGAAAAGCGCGATCCGATGGACCAGATGTTCGATGCGGCCGATCCGACGAAGAGCCTGGTGCCGCGACTTGGGATTCTCGCGCTGGACCTGACCGGGGATTTGCGCAACCAGATTTCGTCGCTGCGCATCCCTTCGGGCGTGGTGGTACTGGGGCGCGCCGCCGACCTCGTCACCCCTGACACGGGGTTACAAACCGGCGACGTGATCCATGCGCTCAATACCGTGCCCATTACTTCCATGGAGGAGCTGAGAGCGGCGGTTGTTGGGCTGAAGACCGGCGATCCGGTGGTGTTGCAGGTGGAGCGAGCGGACGGGTTGTCGTACCTGAGTTTTGAGATGGAGTAAACAAAGAGTAAAGCGTTAAAGTGGTGCGCCCGGAGAGACTCGAACTCCCAACCCTCTGCTCCGAAGGCAGATGCTCTATCCAGTTGAGCTACGGAGTTAGAATCAATAGCCCACGCGGAAATTCCTACCGGCACGAATACAGAGGC
>Ga0210400_10001497_pt1 | contig 23136 bp, 18 predicted proteins | sample IncBWH26MmetaG_FD_155456 | JGI IMG/M metagenome (GOLD analysis project Ga0210400, IMG submission 155456) | Forest soil microbial communities from Barre Woods Harvard Forest LTER site, Petersham, Massachusetts, United States - Inc-BW-H-26-M | ecosystem: Environmental > Terrestrial > Soil >...
GATTTGCCGGGTGCGGCGGCGTCGGCTAACATGGTTGTGCGAAAACTATTCTGATTGCATCGGACTCCATGGAAAACCTGCTTGAGAAATTGAATCCGGAACAACGACTTGCTGCGGAAACTACCGAGGGGCCGGTGTTGATCCTGGCCGGGGCGGGGACGGGAAAGACGCGCGCGGTTACGTTCCGCATGGCGAACCTGATTTCGAAGGGGACGCCGGCGGATGCGATTTTGGCAGTGACGTTCACGAACAAGGCGGCGGAGGAGATGCAAACGCGCGTGACGGATCTGCTGCTTCGCGCGGGCGTGCCGCCGGAGCGGCCTTGGATTTCGACGTTTCATTCGCTGTGCGCGCGGCTTTTGCGGCGCGAGGCTGTGCATGCGGGGCTGGCGAAGGATTTTGCGATTTACGACGATGACGACCAGCTGGCGGCGGTGAAGCTGGCGATGGCGAAGCTGCAGATTGACGATGATGCGCTGACGCCTCGGAATGTGCTGAGCAAGATCAGTTACGCGAAGAATCACGCGCAGACGCCGGAGCAGATGCGCGCGGAGGCGTTTGGGCCCGACACGCGGAAGGTGGCGGATATTTACGCGGGTTACGAGACGCTGCTGAAGCAGAGCAAGGCGGTGGACTTCGACGATTTGCTGCTGCGGTCAGCGCGGCTGCTGCGGGAGGTGCCGGAGGTTCGCGAGCGCTGGCGGAACCGGTTTGCGTACCTGCACGTGGACGAATATCAGGACACGAATCGCGTGCAGTATGAGCTGCTGCGGATGCTGACGAACGAGCGGCAGAATGTTTGCGTGGTGGGCGACGAGGACCAGTCGATTTACCGGTGGCGCGGGGCGGACGTTTCGATCCTGCTGAGCTTTTCGCAGGACTTCCCTGCCGCGAAGGTGATTCGGCTGGAGAGGAATTACCGGTCGACGCAGAAGATTCTGGACGCGGCGGGCGCGGTGGTGGCGAACAACCCGGACCGGCTGGGAAAAACGCTGCGCGCGGAAAACGAGGCGGGCGGGAACCTTCGCTATTTCGAGGCGCGGGATGCGCAGGCGGAGGCGGAGTTTGTGGCCGGGGAACTGGAGCGGATTTTGAGCGACGACCCGGACCAGACCTGCGCGGTGGAGTACCGGACGAATTTTCAATCGCGTTCGTTTGAAGAGGCGTTCCGGCGGCGCGGCGTGCGGTACAAATTGGTGGGCGGATTCAGTTTCTACAATCGCGCGGAAGTGAAGGATACGCTCGCGTACGTGTGGCTGGCGCTGCATCCGGAGGATGATATTTCGCTGCTGCGGGTGCTGAATGTGCCAGCGCGGGGCATCGGGAAGACGACGGTGGATGCGCTGCGGGATGTGGCACAGAAGGAAGGGCTTTCGTTCTGGGATGCGATGGAATCGTTGATGACGAATCCTGCGTCGAGCCGGGCGGTAGCGCCGCTGCGGGCGTTTCGCGAGTTGATTCAGCGGCTGCAGGACGGGTATGCGACGAAAGAGCCGGCGGATTATTTGCGGTATGTGCTGGATGAGACCGGCTACATGGACGCGCTGAAGGACCGGAACTCGCCGGAAGATGTGCCGCGGATTGAAAACCTGCAAGAGCTGGTGCGCGCGGTGGCCGAGGCGATGGACGCGGGCGAATCGTTCACGGATTTTTTGGATGCGGCGGCGCTGGTGAGCGACGCGGATTCGTTCGAGGGGAAGCCGGGCGTCACGCTGATTACGCTGCACAGCACGAAGGGGCTGGAGTTTGACCACGTGTTTCTGACGGGGATGGAAGATGGGATTTGTCCGCATAGCCGGTCGATCAATGAAGAGAAAGGGATCGAGGAAGAGCGGCGGCTGGTGTACGTGGGAATGACGCGCGCGCGGAAAACGCTGACGCTGACGCGGGCGGTCTACCGGCGAGTGTTTGGAAACGAGCAGCAGATGCGGGCGTCGCTGCCTTCGCGATTTCTGGCGGAGATTCCGAGCGAGCTGGTGGAGACGGTGCGCGGGTCGATGGCGGAGATAGGGGAGACGCGGCGGTATGAGCCGGACCCGGAGTACTCGTACAGCGCGGAGGAGTTTACGCGGAGGGTGCGGGGGATTGCTGCGCCTGTGGTGCGGGCACCACAGAAGAGGGCCGCGACTTCCACTGCGCCTTCGTTTGGGCGGTCGGCGATGAAACGCGGCGGGCAGGCTGATCCGTTGCTGGGGCAGAAGGTGCGGCATCCGGAGTATGGCGTGGGGACGGTGGTGGGCGTTGAGGGCGAGGATGACGACCGCCGGGTGAGCGTGAGTTTTCCGGGGCGAGGAACGAAGAAGTTTGTGGAGCGATTCGCACAACTGCAGCAAGTCTAGGGGCGATCGAACGCGCGGGGATTGAAGAAAAAGCAGGTCCCTCACCCGCAAAGAGCGCGGGTTCGGGATGACAATTTTGTGGGGGATTTACAGGTGTCGAGCATTGGAGAGTAATGCGAAGCCAAGGTGATCCGCAGCGCGGCAATCAGCGGGCGCTGGCGTTTTTGCGGATTTGCGTGGGGATATTGTTTTTGATTTTTGCGCAATACAAGGTTTTCGGGACGCAGTTCACCTTGCACGGGGGATTTGAATTCTGGATTAACAAGTTTTTGCAGGATGGGGCGTATCCGTTTATGGCGCCGGTTTTGCGGAATTTCGTGTTGCCACATGCTCGGCCGATTGCGTTTCTGGCGGCGTATGGAGAGTTGGCGATCGGGATTGCGCTGACCTTGGGGATTTGGGTTCGGTGGGCCAGCGCTTTTGGTTTGCTGTACATGGTGACGCTGCTGTTTTCGTCGAATTATCCGGGGGCGGGGGCGCCGATGTGGCAGTATTTTGGGGCTTCGCTGGATCATTCGGTCCTGGGGCTTTGTTTTGTGGCGTTTTTGATGGGAAAGCCGGATGCGGTTTGGGGGGTTGGTGGGCGCGAAGAGTAGGCGGTTGACGGCGAGGAAAAGAGAAAAGCAAGAGGGAGGGGCCTTTCGGTGAAACTTAGGGCAAGCACGTCCCCCCAAAGGCGCCCGCCTCGGACCCTTCGGCTTCGCTCGGGGCAGGCGGCGGCCGCTACGAAGATAGAAGACCGGTCCTTGCGAATTGGAGCACTTGGTGGAAGTGTTCGATATTAGACAGACACGAGTTTAGCGTGGCGATATGGTCCGGCAATGAAAGTGTTAAAGATTGTGCCGGCGCTGATCGTGGTTTTTGTTGTGGCGTTGTTGACGTTTAAGCGAGGGATGATTTTCGTTCCATAGATCACCTGACGGAGCAAGAGGGGTCACCCGCCGATTCTCACCAGCAATCATTCGTCGAATTGCTGTTGCCTGCGACTCCTGCGGCCCCTGCAAAGTCGGGGCGAAAAACGTGATATCCGTTCGCTAAGATAATCCCGTCGATGGAATGCACGTTGTAACCCCGAACTTTGCCGAAGTCATTGAATGTGTCGTATTCGACCGTTACCAGTTGGCCGTTTTGGTGCGACAGTCGTTCGTGTAATTCCTTGGAGCTAAACGCGTCGAAACAAGTGACTCCGTTCCGCCCTTTACGGTACAAGATGACGCTGTCCGGATCCGATGGATGAATCGGACCAAAGGGTTCTTTTCCATCTAAAGCGACGCGTGCCTGATAAGTCCTTCGGACAACCCTATCGATGAACAGGAAGTAGCCGACGAACGCACACGCAACCAGCACTACAATTACGATCCCGGCAATATTAGCCGCTCTACTCATACTGACATTCTCCGTGAGTGAATAGATTGGTGTAAACAGGCCAACTATTTCAAAGTTCTTCCGGCAAACTCTCCGATTCACTCTGCTGCGGCGAGTCGTGCACTCCGAATCTGACAGACTTCCCATCAGTGGGGCGAGTTGCGCGGGGTGGAGAGTCGCGATAGAGTGGGGCGCTAACACTTCCACAGTGCGTGTCCGGCTGGAAATGGGGGCGCGGCCAATTGAGGGCCGGCGCCGGGGCGCGGATGCGATCGGAGAGCTTGGGTGGCGTCACCACTGTTTCGCTGCAAGAATATTGATCAACTGCTGTCCGATTCCGAAAACGCAGAAATCCGATTAAAAAAGTCGCTGGGATGGCTGAGCCTGACGTCGCTGGGTATCGGCGCAGTGATTGGCTCGGGAATTTTCACGGTGGTGGGGACGGCGATAGCCGGGCAGAAGCTGCAGGTTTCCTCGATTTTGAATGCTCCCCTTTTGCAATACCTGATTACTCGTTCCACTTCGTTTGGCAGACCCGGCGCCGGCCCGGCGATTGCGATTTCTTTTATTCTGGTGGCGGTGGTGTGCGGGTTCGCTTCGGTTTGTTACGCGGAATTGGCGGCGATGATCCCGATTGCGGGGAGCGCGTATACATACACATACGCGACGATGGGCGAACTGATCGCGTGGATTATCGGATGGGACCTGATTCTCGAATATGCCGTGAGCAACATGGCTGTGAGCGTGGGATTTTCGGCGCACATAGTGGATTTGCTGGACTGGTTCGGCTGGCATCCGGACCCGAAATGGATTTCACCGGCATTTTTGCCAACGGGATTATCGGATTTGCAAGGCAATATGATTTATGGACCCGGGTGGCATTTCGGGTTCAACTGGCCGGCGTTCATCATCGTGATGCTGCTGACGGTGGTGCTGGTGCGGGGGATCAAAGAGTCCGCGGAGACGAACAACATCATGGTGCTGCTGAAGATTGTGGCGATCCTGGTGTTCGTGGGATTTGCGGCGCGGTTTATCAAGCCGGCGAACTGGCACCCGTTCGCGCCGAATGGATGGCCGGGGATTCTGACCGGCGGGTCGATCGTGTTTTTCACGTACATTGGATTTGATTCGGTATCGACGGCGGCCGAAGAGTGCAAGAATCCGCAGCGGGATTTGCCGCGCGGGATTATTGCGACGCTGGTGGTTTGCACGATTCTTTATATCGCGGTGGTGGTGGTGCTGACCGGCTTGGTGCCGTGGCAGACGCTGATGGACGACGCGGCGCCAGTGGTGAACACGATGAAGAAGCTGCACTTTGGCGGCGTACGGCTGGTGGTGCTGTGCGGGGCGCTGATGGGAATGATCTCTTCCCTGCTGGTGTTTCAACTTGGGCAGGCGCGGGTGTGGTTCGCTATGTCGCGCGACGGGTTGCTGCCGCGGATCTTTGGGCGGGTGCATCCGAGATTTCACACGCCAGATTTTTCGACGTGGCTGGCCGGATTTGTGGTGGGAATTCCGGCGGGACTGCTGGACATCGGAACGCTGGCGGACCTTTCGAACATCGGGACGCTGTTCGCGTTTGCGCTGGTGGGAGCGGGCGTGCTGATTTTGCGGTACCGAGAGCCGGAGCGGCCTCGGGCGTTTCGCGCGCCGGGAGGACCGCTGGCGCCGGTGATAACGATCATTACCTGCGTGCTGCTGATGGCGGGATTGCCGATCATGAACTGGATACGGTTCTTTACCTGGCTGGTAATCGGGCTGGTGATTTATTATTTTTACGGACGCAGGAAGAGTACCCTAAGGTTGTCCGCCGCAGCCAAATAAGAAGTCGTTAAGGACACGCGAGATGCCCCGGCGATTCTCTGTGAACGCTCAAGCGAAGGGAAAAGCGGTTTTCATCCTTGCGGTGCTGGGGCTGGTGGCTCCACGGATGGCGCTGGCGTGGGGAGAAAGCGCGCAGCGGATGGTGGTGAATCACGCGGTGGACACGCTGCCGTATGAGATCCGGCCGTTTTTCGAGAACAACCGCAAATTCCTGATGGATCATGTGAACGACCCACTGGGGCTGATCGGTGAGCATCCCTCGGAACGCAACAATCACTTCATCGAACTGGATAAGTACGGAAAGTTTCCGTTCTCGGCGTTGCCGCGCAGCTATAAGGCGGCGATTGCGAAATACAGCAAGTCGAAGATTCAGGGGACAGGACTGCTGCCGTGGCAGATCGGCGTGTACAGCCAGAAGCTGACGGAAGACATCCGGGCCGGGCGGTGGGAGCAGGCCAAGCTGGACGCCGCGTTTCTGGCGAGTTACGTGGCGGAGGCGCACGACCCGTTCAACACAACGGAAAATTTTGACGGGCGGCTGACGCAGCAGAACGGGATCAATGACAGATTTAACAGCGTGTTGATTGCGCGGTACGGTTCATTTTTCCCGATGAGCACGCACGACGCATTTTTCATCAGCGACCCGACGGACTACGCGTTTGAGTCCTGCCTGGAGGCGCACAGCCTGGTGGAATCGCTGCTGCTGGCGGACCGGCGGGCGATGAAGGGGCTGAACTCGTACACCGACGAGTATTACGACCGGTTTTATAATTTGACGGCGGCTTCACTGATCCGGCAGCTTTCGGATGCTTCGACAGACGTTGGATCCTACTGGCTGACCGCGTGGACGAATGCGGGAAAGCCGCAACTCCCTCACTGACTCTTTCACCGTGCAAAACACTTCGTTTCCCGAACGAATCGCTTCCCTTCCCAAGGCCGAGTTGCATCTGCATCTGGAGGGATCGATCCGTCCGGCGATTGCCAGCGCGCTGGCGGCGAGACACGGGGTAGAGTTGGCGGAAGAGGAAGTGCGGCGGCGGTATGCGTACACAAATTTTGCGGGATTTCTGGATGCGTTCAAGTGGGTGACGTCGTTTGTTCGAGAGCCGGCGGATTTCGCACTGATTGCGACGGACCTGGCGGAGCAATTGCTGGCGCAGAAGGTGGTGTACGCCGAGGTGACACTTTCGGTGGGCGTGATGTTTTTGCGGCAGCAGCAGCCGGAGGCGAATTTTGCGGCGATTGTGGCAGCGACGGAGCGTTTTGAAAAGCAGGGGTTGCGACTGAACTGGATTTTTGATGCGGTGAGGCAATTCGGGGCGGAAGCCGCGATGCGCGTGGTGCAAGCGGCGCGGCGATGCGCTTCGCGGCAGATTGTGGCCTTTGGGATTGGCGGCGATGAGCTGAGTTTGCCGGCGGCGGAATTTCGCGGCGTTTATGAACGGGCGGAAGAGTATGGATTTCACCGTTTGATGCACGCGGGGGAAATCGGCGGGCCGGAGAAGATTCGAGAGGCGATTGAGATTGTGGGCGTGGAACGGATCGGGCACGGCATCGCGGCGATTCACGATGCAGCGTTGATGGAGTTGCTGGCGGAAAGAGGAATTCCGCTGGAGATTTGCCCGGGGAGCAATTTGCGGACCGGGGCGCTGGGAGTGCAGCTTGGGAACGATGCGGCGAAGATGGAAGAGCATCCGCTGGCAGAGATTGTGCGGCGCGGTGTGGCGGTGACGCTTTCGACGGATGATCCGGCGATGTTTCATACTTCGCTGGAGGAGGAATACCGGCAGGCGTGGAGGATGGGATTGACGGAGGAGGAGATGGCGGGTGTGGTGGAGAATGGGTTTCGGTATGCGTTTGGGGGGGCGCGGTAGCGGGTTCAATTTGCTTGAATAGAGCAACCCAAGAGGGAGGGGCAAGCCCCTCCCCTACAAAGGTGGGAGTGAATTGATATACTGATGGGCATGAAAGCACATGTATGGGTTATGCCGAAGCGGACAGTGCTGGATCCGCAGGGAAAGACGATACACCATGCGCTGTCGAGCCTGGGCTATGAGCAGGTTTCGGACGTGCGGCAGGGGAAATTTTTTGTATTGAACCTGGACGGCTGGAACCGCGACGAAGCGCAGAAGCAGGTGGAGCGCATTTCGAAGGAAGTGCTGGCCAATCCGGTGATTGAAGAGTTTCGATTCGAGATCGTGGAGTAAGAACGACTGCATGGCGTTGGGCATTTCCATTTTGCGAACGACGTTTTCGCCGCGCCGCGGAGTCCAAGGAATGTTATCGCTTGCCTTGGCGCTGGCCGTTCTGGCGGGCTGCCAGAAAACGGCTCGAACGGAAGATCCCCAGCTAAAACCCATTCAGGCGATGCTTGAGCAGCAGCTTCCGGCCCACACACCGGAAGAAAAAGTTGTCCTTTATCTGGACAATAATGGGTATGCCATCCTGGGGGCGCAGAAGCAGGGGACGATTGTGGCGATCATCCGACGCAAGGATACGGCGGCGGTGCAGCCGGTGGTCGCGCGTGTCACGTTTTATTTTGACGCCAACAGGAAGCTGAACACGTTCGAGTTGCAACGGCCGGCAGACGAACCAAGCCGGCGGTAAATTTGGCGACTGTGTTGCCGGCATTCCACATGCCCACAGGAATGCGCGTGTTACCCTAAACAGACAAAGCAAGGAGAGTGCCGCATGTGCGGAATCGTCGGCTACATCGGGGCGAAGAAGGTGGTCCCCGTGATTATCGAGGGGCTGCGCAAGTTGGAATACCGCGGATACGACTCCGCCGGGATCGCCGTGGTGAACGGGGCTGGGAAGATCGAGATCCGCCGCGCGCCGGGAAAACTGAAGAACCTGGAGGAAGTGCTGCGCGAGTCACCGATCGAGGGGACATATGGAATTGGGCATACGCGATGGGCTACGCACGGGCGGCCGACGGAAGAGAACGCCCACCCGCATCGCGATTGCACGGGACAGTACGTGGTGGTCCACAACGGGATTATCGAGAACTACCTGGAGCTGAAGGAGAAATTGGAGCGCGAGGGCCACAAGTTCGTGACGGAGACGGACACGGAAATTGTGGCGCACCTGGTGGAAGAGTACGCGAAGAAGTTGCCGTTTGAAGAAGCCGTGCGGAAGACGCTGAAGGAGTTGCGGGGGATTTATTCGCTGGTGTTTCTTTCGGCGAAGGATCCGCAGAAATTGATCGCCGCGCGGATTGGGCCGCCCTCGGTAATCGGGCTGGGCGACGGGGAGTATTTTGTGGCCAGCGATATTCCGGCGCTGCTGGAGCACACGCGGAATATTTTCTTCCTGGCGGATGGCGACGTTGCGGTGCTGACGCGTGACGGAGTGCGAGTGACGGATGTGGATGGGAAGCAGGTGAGCCGGCCAGCACACCAAGTGACGTGGGACCCGATTATGGTGGAAAAGGGCGGCTACAAGCATTTCATGCAGAAGGAGATTTTCGAGCAGCCGCGGGCCGTGCGGGACACGCTGCTGGGGCGCATTTCACAAGACACGGGAAAAGTTTTTCTGGATGAGATGGCGATTACCGAAAAAGCATTTCGGGAATTCCAGAGCGTGCGGATTGTGGCTTGCGGAACGAGCTGGCACGCGGGGCTGGCCGGAAAATTCATGATCGAGCGGCTGGCGCGACTACCGGTGGAAGTGGACTACGGCAGCGAATTCCGGTATCGCGATCCGATTATCGATTCACGCACGCTGACGGTGTGCATCAGCCAGTCCGGCGAAACGGCGGATACCCTGGCGGCGCAACGCGAGGCGAAGCAGAAGGGGTCGCCGAGCCTGGCGATTTGCAACGTGAAGGGCTCAATGATTACGCGCGAGGCCGCGGGGACGGTGCTGACCCATGCGGGGCCGGAGATTGGCGTGGCCTCGACGAAAGCGTTTACGGCGCAACTGGCGGCGCTGCTGCTGCTGGCGTCGTACCTGGGGCAGGTGCGTGAAAGGCTGGCGCCGGAGGCGGCGCGGAAGCTGATGCAGGAGTTCACGCGCATCCCGCACAAGATGGAAACGATTCTGCAAGCGGAAGAGAAGGGTCTTTACGAAACACTGGCGAGGCAATATTTCCGGCAGTCAGATTTCCTGTATCTTGGGCGCGGGATTCATTATCCGATTGCGCTTGAGGGCGCGCTGAAGCTGAAGGAAATTTCCTACATTCACGCGGAGGGATATCCTTCGGGCGAGATGAAACATGGGCCGAACGCGCTGATCGACGAGAATCTGCCGGTGGTGGTGCTGGCGACACGGGATGAAACGGACGCGGCCTCGATGACGCTTTATGAGAAGAGCGTGTCGAACATTCAAGAGGTGAAGGCGCGCGACGGGATTGTGATTTCCGTGGTGACCGCGGGAGATCGCCTGGCGCGCGAGGCATCGGACCAGACCATCGAACTGCCGGCGGCGCCGGATCTGCTTTCGCCGCTGCTGGAGATCATTCCGCTGCAACTGCTGGCGTATCACATTGCGGTGCGGCGGGGATGCGACGTGGATCAGCCGCGGAACCTGGCAAAATCGGTGACCGTGGAATAAACGCCGGCCGAGGAAAGAAGGGCCGGGCTTCGCGCGCAGGGTCGAAATTCGGCTAGAATGTGCGTATGCGGATTCGCCGGGTTCCTCTCCTTTTCACAGGATTTCTCGCATTCCTTGTTTCCCCCCTGTTGCATGCGCAGACTGCGACGCTGCGCGAAATACGCGTGGAGGGAGCGAAACATCTCACGGAAGCACAGATCGCTCCGCTGACCGGTCTTGCGCCCGGATCGCAAGTGGGACGCAAGGAATTGCAAGATGCGGCCGATGCGCTGGTACGCACCGGACTCTTCGGGAAGGTGAGCTTCAAGTTCGACACGCACAACGACAATCTGGTGGTGACGTTTCATATCGAGGAAAATCTGGCTTTGCCGGTTTCGTACGATAATTTTCCTTGGTATTCGGATTCGGAGCTGGATGACGCGGTGCGCAAGGAGCTTCCCTTCTACGACAGGCAACTGCCCGAGGCGGGCCAGGTGGTGGAGCGGGCCGCGGCGGTGCTGAAGGCGTTTGTTTCCGCGCGGGATCCGCAAGTGGAGATCACGCACCAGGTGGTGTTAAGCCCGCTGACGGACGGATCGGAGCAGCAGTTCAGCGTGCAAGGGCCGGTGCCGAAGATTTCCAAGCTGGAATTCAGTGACCCGAAATTGACGGAGGATTTGGCGGTGCGGGCGCACATTGCGGAGATTGTGGGCCATCCTTATTCGCGGATCACGATCAATGTTTTTCTGGCAGAGCAGATCCGGCCGATATACCAGCAGCAGGGATTTTTACAGGCGAAAATCGGGCCTGCGGAAGTGAGACTCTCGGGCGATCCGAACCAGCAGAAGTTGGCGGAGCAGATTCCCGTCTATGTGCCGTGCGTGCCGGGTTCGATTTACAAGTGGAAAGGCGTGGAGTGGAAGGGTAACGCGGCGATTTCGTCGATCACATTAACGCACACGCTGGGATTGAAAGCGGGCGACGTGGCCAACGGGCAGGCGATTGAAGGCGGATGGGAGCGGGTGCGGGAGGAGTACGGGCAGCGTGGGTTTCTTGAGGCAAAGGTGACACCGATTGCATCTTATGATGACGCGGCGCATACGGCTTCGTACGAGGTAACGATTGTAGAGGGGCCGGTTTTTCACTATGGGTCGATGTCGATTTCGGGAATGTCGCTAGGCGGGGAACGGATGATACAGGATGCCTGGACAATGAAGCCAGGGGACCTGTTCGATAAAAAAGTGTTTGAGGATTTTTTGTACCGGCTGGAACGGCACCGGGAGACGATATTCAAGGAGTTGCCGGTGCATTACGATACGGTGGGGCATTTTTTGCAGACGGATCCGGCGAAGGGTACGGTGGAGGTTTTGTTGGATTTTAAGTAAGAAAAAAGGAAAGAATTAACGCAGAGGACGCGGAGAACGCTGAGTGCGCTGAGAGGAAAGAGGGATTGGGATGGGGCGTTTGGTGAAGATACGGATGGGAGAGGGCACGGCGGAGATGGCCGAGGAGAAGGAGCGCGGGCTTTTGGCGCGGCTGGGAGAGTTGCGTTCGGTGATTGTGGCGCTTTCGGGCGGGACGGATTCGGCGTATCTGGCTTGGGCGGCGCATCAGGCGCTGGGAGAAAAGGCGCTTTCGGTTACAGCGCTTTCGGAGAGCTATTCGGCGTATGACCGGGAGCAGGTGGAGATTTTCCTAAAGGCTACGGGAGTTCGGCACGAATTTGTGGCAACGCATGAAATGGCGAATCCGGCATATCGGGCGAACGCGGCGGACCGGTGCTACTACTGCAAGGACGAACTTTTTTCGGTGCTGGATGGATTGGCGAAGGAGCGCGAGTTTGCGGCTGTCGCTTATGGCGTGAACGCCGACGACACTTCGGATTTTCGTCCGGGGCACCGTGCGGCGGCGGAACATCAGGTGCTTACTCCCCTGCTGGAGGCCAAGCTGCACAAGGTAGAGATACGATTTTTGGCGAAGAGGGCGGGACTTCCCTGCTGGGACCGGCCGGCGTCGGCGTGCCTGTCGTCGCGGTTGCCCTACGGGACCGAGGTTACGTCAGAGCGGTTGTCGCTGGTGGAACGGGGAGAGGCGGCGCTGCGCGAACTGGGGTTCCGGCAGTTCCGGGTGCGGCTGCACGACAAGCTGGCGAGGGTGGAATTGGCTCAGGACGAACTGCAACGAGGGCTGGAGCCCAAGATGGCGGCTGCGATCGCGCAGGCATTGAAAGCGGCAGGATTCACGTATGTGGCTTTAGACTTAGAGGGATACCGGCAAGGGTCGCTGAACGAGACCTTGGCCAAAACTGCAGGAACATCCAAGGCTTGAACTGCGTATCTCTTACCAGAAGCATGAGGTTAGTAGAAAGAGCAAGGTACGAGGAGGGTCCGGGCACCGAGAGATTCTGGTTCGCCGGAGACATTGAGCCGATGACTAAACGCCACGTCACAATTCTTTCCCGAATATTTTTGTTCGCGACGCTTGCCGCCTTTGCCCTGCCGGCGGTGGCCGCGGAGAACGCTACCTTTGACCGAACCTTCACCGTGACGGCCCCCGTTCGGATTGAGCTAAGCAACGGATCAGGGAATGTTGAAATTCGCGGAAGCGCGGACGGAACAGTGCATGTGCACGGCAAGATTTCGCCGGGTGGATGGTCGATCTTTGGCGGCTCGGGCAAGAGTGTGGAAGATGTGGCGGCGAACCCGCCGCTGGAGCAGAGCGGCAGCACGATTCGCATCGGGAAAAATTCATCGTGGCTGAAGAATGTGACCATCGATTACCAGGTGGAAGTGCCGCATGACACGGAAATTGACGCGGGCGTGGCTTCGGGCGGAATTACGATTGACAACGTGAAGGGGCCGGTGAAGGCGAGTTCGGCGTCGGGGTATGTGCACGTGTATCGCGTGGAACGCGATACACAGTTGAACGCGGCGAGCGGGTCGATTGATGTGTCCGGAATCGGCGGGACCTTGCGAGTGTCCAGCGCGTCGGGCGACACGCGGGTGGCGGATGTGAAGGGCGAATTGAAGGTTACCGCGGCTTCGGGATCAATACGGATTCAGCACCCGAGCGACCGCGTGGATGCGTCGACGGCAAGCGGTTCGATCGAGGTAATTGGCGCGAACAACGATGTGAAGGTGCACGCGATTTCCGGCTCAATCCAGGTCTCCGGAAATCCGGGGGCGAGCCGGCTGTGGGAGTTGAAGACGATTTCGGGATCGGTGGAGCTGCGTGTGCCGTCGAATGCGAGCTTTCTGCTTTCGGCGGAATCGACTTCGGGGGATATTCGCACGAGTATTCCGGTGATTTTGGAAGAGCAGAGCAAGCATTCGCTGCGCGCGCATATTGGAAATTCGGCGGGGCGGGTGGAAGTGCATACGGTTTCGGGAAGTGTGAACGTTTCGAGCGGGTCGTAAAGTTGTAGATTTTTTGACAATGAGCGGCCCGCATGGGAAGGCGGGCCCTATAAGATTTGAGAAAACCCAAGATAACAGGCTGAAGCCTGTGCTACCTGAAGAGCGGGCCACCTGAAGGTGGCCGCTGCTGTTTGATTCCCTTGTACAATGGGGTTGTGAAGCCCTTTCGAACACGGTCACGAAGAATCCTTTTGGGATTTGCAGCGCTGGTGTGGGCGGCCGCGGCTTTCGCGTTGGCGCAGGAGAAGCCGGATGCGGGGCAGACTCCGCCTGCCTCGGCTCCTGCTGCGCCCACGGGAAATGCTGGCGGAGGCAAGCAGGGGGCTGCGACGGCGGCAGCGGTTGAGCAGCAGGACTTGCAGAAGGCGATCCAGCAGGCGGGCAACGATCGCGCGGCGCTGATGCACAACCTGATGGATTTCCTGAAGAAGTATCCGCAAACTTCGCAGCGGCTGCAGATATACAGGGCAATCGTGGAATCAAGCCTGCAGCTTCGCGATTTTGCGACGGCGACGGAGTATGCGGAGCGGATGGTGGCGCTCGATCCCGGAGATCTTTCAACGAACGTGCTTTCGGTGCAATTGCTTGAGCGTTATGGCGACGCGGCGGGTTGGCGGCGAGCAGCAAACTATTGCACCCGTGTGATTCAGTTGATCGAGCGGCAATCGCCTAACGAAAAATCTCCGCGCGTTTCGAACGAACAATTTGAGAAAGACAAGCAGAGGGATGCCGCGTCCATCTTTCTGGTGCGCGGACGCCTGCACCAGAAGCTGAATGAGATGCAGGACGCGCAAAAGGATTTTGAGGAGAGTTTCCGCCGCATGCCGGGTGCGGCCGCGGCGGAACGGCTGGGAGAGCTGGCGGAGTTGCGAAAAGATTTGGCGGTGGCGATTCATGAATATGCGTTGGCGTTTGCGCTGGGGGACGGATCGACGGTGGGGACCACGCGCGCGGAGTTGCGGAAGAAGCTGGGCAACGTGTGGCGGCTGGCGCATGGATCGGAAGACGGGCTCGGAGATTATTTGCTGCGAACGTACGACGAGAATGCAGCGGTGACGGCCGCTGCGAAGCCACCGCGCAACCTGGGATTGAAGGAGCCGTCGGAGTATGTGTTGCGAAAGGCGGCCGACGGATTGCCATTTGCGCTGGCAGGCACCAAGGGGAAAGTGCTGGTGATGAATTTCTGGACGACATGGTGCGGGCCCTGCCGCCAGTGGGAGCCGCAATTTGAGAAAGTGGCAGGGCGGTTCGCGGGGCAGGAGAAGGATGTCGTGTTTCTGGAAGTGAACTGCGACGAGGATGAGACGCTGGTGGGGCCGTATCTGGCGGAGGAGAAGCCGAAGTCGAGCGTGCTGTTTGCGGACGGATTGGACCGGCTGCTGGGGGTGGATTCATTTCCTACGACGTTGATTCTTGACCGATCGGGGAAGATCGCTTATCGGGCGGTGGGATTTGAGCCGGAGGGATCGGATCAGAGTTTGATAGAGGCGATTGAGAGGACGCTGCGGCCGGAGGAAAGGGTGTCGCCGGTGGCGGTCGCGCAGTAAGAGAAGAATTCAAGTGGCGCGGTTGTTGGGCAGGCCTACAAAGGCGCCCGCCCCGCAAAACCATTCGGGACGCAAAAAACGCGCTTCGGAAAGCGGCCGCCACAAAGGCGTGAGAAAAACCAAGAGGGAGGGGCGAGCCCCTCCCCTACAAAGGCGAGAGATAACCAAGAACACAGGCTGAAGCCTGTGCTACCTGTGGCCGCTACGGTTGGTTGGCGATTTCTTTGGCGGCGAGGATTGTGTTTACGTGGATCTGGATTGTGTCATTGAGGCGGCGGGCGTAGCCGCCGGCTAGTGTGGTGACTACCGGGATATTTTTGCGGCGGGCTTCCTTGAAGACGCCGGCGTCGCGTTTTTGTAAACCTTCCAAACTTAAATCAAGGCCGCCTAGTTGGTCTTCGCGGTAGGGGTCTGCTCCGCCCACGTAGAAAAGAATGTCGGGTTGAAAGGTCTCGATGGATTTTTTTACCGCGGGTAGAAGCGTGGCCAGGTATTCTTCGTCAGCTACGCCGTCTTCGAGATTCAGATCGAGAGTCGAGTGCGGTTTGTGGGCAGGATAGTTGTTGAGTTGGTGGATGGAGAGAGTGAAGACGGAATCGTCCTTGCTGAAGATGGCGGCGGTGCCGTTGCCGTGGTGGACGTCGGTGTCAACGACCATGGCACGGGAAATTTTCTTGCGCGTTTGCAGCGTGCGGATGGCTACGGCAACGTCGTGGATGGCGCAGAAACCTTCGCCGTGGCCGGGATAGGCGTGGTGGAAGCCCCCGCCGATGTTGCAGCCAAAGCCGTCCTGGAGAGCGGATTCGGATGCGACGATGGTGCCGCCAGCGGCGAGCCAGAAGGCGCGAACAAGCTCGGGGGAATAGGGGACTTCGAGTTTCATTTCTTCACTGGCGGTCAGGGTGCCAGTTTTCAGTTTGTGGACCCAGTCTTCGGTGTGGACGCGGCGGATGTCGGCGTCGGTTGCGGGTTCGGGGCGGAGAAAGTCGTCGACTTCGGCTATACCGTCGTTGAGGAGCTTGTCGTGGATCAGGCGGAATTTTTCGGAGGGAAAGACGTGGGCGCCGAGGTTGAGGTCGTAGAGATCGTGGTAGACGAGTTTGAAGGGAAGCATGGGGAGTTCCCGGTTTAAAGGTAGCACAGAGCGGAACCGTGACAGTGAAGTGTGAGGATGAAAGCGCTGGCCGGCAGGATGCCGGCGCTACCACTAATATTCACGGTCGAGGATGAAGTCGGGGAGGGTTTGGAGGGCGCGGACGTATTCGGAGAAGCCGGTGCCGTTGAGGCAGGCTTTGGCGCGGACGGCGTATTCGAGGGCGAGGTTGCGGGTGCGGTCGAGCGCGCCGGAATCGCGAACGAGGGCAACGAGGGTTTCCGGCTGGACGGAGTCGAACTCTTTTTCTTCGAGGACGCGGGCGACCATTTCGCGGGCTTCGCTGTGGCCGTTTTCCATGGCGTAAATGAGCGGCAGGGTGACTTTGCCTTCTTTCAGGTCGCTTAGGACGGGCTTGCCGAGCTGTTCGCTGGAAGCAGTGAAATCCAACAGATCATCAACCAACTGGAACGCGAGCCCGGAATAGCGGCCGTAGTCGGCTAGCGCGGTTTCGTGTTCTTCGTCGAGGCCGCCGAGGACCCCGCCGAGGCGGGCGCAGCCGCTGAAGAGGCAGGCGGTTTTATAAGTGGAGAGTTTCAGGGCGTCGTCTTCGGAGACGTCAATGCGGCCAATTTTTTCGAGTTGGAGGAGTTCGCCTTCGACCATTTTTTGCGTGAGGTCGATCAGGATATCGAGAACATGGAAATTGCGTTCTTGCAGGGCGATGTGGAAGGACTGCATGTAGAGCCAATCGCCGGCGAGGACACTGCGGTGATTGCCCCAGCGGGAATTGGCGGAGGGGCGGCCGCGGCGGGTGTCGGCGCTGTCGATGACGTCATCGTGGATGAGTGTTGCGCTGTGGAGAAGTTCGACGACAGCGGCGAGCTTGATGGCGCTGCGGGAATCGCCATCGCTTCCGGCGGCGTAGCCGTGGGCGAGCAGAAGCAACGCGGGGCGGAGGCGCTTCCCTCCCCCGCCGAGGAGATAGCTGGTGATTTCGGAAACGGGCTGGTAGGCGGAGGCGCTCTGGCGCGAGAGTTCCTGTTCGACCTTCACCAGGTCTTCGCGCACCAGCTCAAAAATCTCTTTGACGGTCAGTAAGGCGATGTGCGTTCTCCGAGCCCGCTCCCTGTTAGCGGGACACCTCGGCCGTGGGTGCGTCCGGCCGGGCCAACCGAAAAAACCTCCGGAAGTTCTCCGTGGTCTTCGCGGCAATTTCTGATAGCTCACAGTCTCTCACATTCGAGAGCGCCTTTGCCACTTCGAGGACGTAGGCAGGCTCGTTGCGTTTGCCGCGATGGGGTTGCGGCGCGAGGTACGGAGAGTCCGTTTCGATCAGAATATTTGAAAGGGGCACAGCTTTCGCGACGTCGCGGATGTTTTGAGCTTTCGGGTAGGTAATGTTTCCAGTGAAGGAGACGAGAAAGCCCATGTCGAGGCTTTTTTTTGCGTGATCGAGAGAGCTGGTGAAGCAGTGGAGGATGCCGCCGAGGCCGGTGGGCTTCCAGGCTTTGTCGAGGAGGCGGAGGCAGTCGTCCCATGCGTCGCGGCAGTGGATGATGATGGGAAGTTTGGCTGCGTGTGCGAGATCCATTTGCTGGCGGAAGACTTTTTCTTGAACGTCGCGTGGGGAGTGGTCGTAGAAGTAGTCGAGGCCGATTTCGCCCCAGGCGATAACTTTGGGATGTTTGGAGAGCGCGGCGAGAATATCGAGATGGTCGGGAGTGACTTCTTTGGCGTCGTGGGGGTGGATGCCTACCGTGGTGTAGATCCAGTTGTGGGCTTCGGCATAGGGGAGGGCGGCGTCGAGTTTTTCGGGGCCTGGGCCGGTGCCGATGGCTAAGATGGTGGAGATACCGGCGGCTTGGGCGCGTTGGAGCATGGCTTCGCGGTCTTCGGCGAATTGGGGGCCGTCGATGTGGGCGTGGGAGTCGATGAGTTCCATGGATAGAAATTAGAAAATAGAAATTGGAAAATTGGTAGCGTAGATTGGAACGCCGGCTGAGGCGGAGTTGGCCACCTGAAGGTGGCCGCTACGCTTGCCGGCTGGAAGCCGGCGCTACCACGGCACGCACTGGAAGTTGGGAGACACGCCAATCTGGAGATTCATCCCGCTTAACCCGCGGGATGGAGCAGAGTTGGCGCTCCCAGGCGGCCCGCCTCAGAAGTCGGGCCCTACATTTTCGCCAAACACTACTGCTCAAAAACAGGAGTTTTGCTCCCCTTCGGCAAGCTCAGGGCAGGCCGCACTCCATATTATTTCAGGCGAGCGCCGACTTCTACTTCTTCGTGGAAGCCGGTTAGGACTGGGCGGCCTTCGGGGCCTACGGAGGCGGCTACGATCATGCCGTTGGATTCGACGCCGCGGAGTTTGCGCGGGGCGAGATTGACGACTACGGCTACCTTGCGGCCGATTAGGGATTCGGGTTCGTAGTATTGGGCGATGCCTGCGCAGATCTGGCGGATTTCGGTGCCGATGTCCACGGTAAGCTTGAGGAGTTTATCGGCGCCGACGATGCGTTCGGCGGTTTTGATCTGGCCCACGCGCATCTCGACTTTGGCAAAGTCCTCAATGCCGATCTTGTCGGAGACGGCCGGAGCGGCTGCCGCTGCGGACGTGCCGGTTGCGGCGGGAGCGCTTGCCGCCGGCGCGGGTGCTGCTGGTGTTGGATTCAGTTCTTCGTTTGCCATTGATTCGATCCTCTCTATTGCTTCGGTTTTGTCCACGCGTGGGAACAAGGTCTGCGATTTGCCAAGCGGAATGCCGGGCGCCAGTTGGCCCCAGCGCAATCCGTCCAGTTCGAACTTGCCTAACGCCTCGGATTGGCCGAGGAGCGTCCAGACTTTGGCGGCGCTGTCCGGCAGAACTGGGAATGACAGGGCTGTGACGATGCGGAGAAGTTCGGCTGTCGTCCAGAGCACTGTGGCTTTGCGGGCTTGATCGGCTTCAGAATTGCCGAGGGCCCAGGGCTGCTCGCTAGTGAGAAATTTGTCGGCAGCGGCAATGACGGTCCAGATGGTTTCGAGGGCGCGGGCGAAGCTGAGCTTGTCAAAATTTTCGAGGACTTCGCCGATGGCGGCCTGGGCTTCCTTGGCGAGCGCGTCATCCTGCGGCTTGAATGCGGCAGGCTTGGGAATTTTGCCGGCGAAATTTTTCTCGATGAGCGCGGCGGTGCGGCTGGCGAGGTTGCCGAGGCCGTTGGCGAGGTCGCTGTTGTAGCGGGTGACAAGGGCGTCGTAGCTGAAATTGCCGTCCTGGCCGAAGACGACGTCGCGCAGGAGGAAATAGCGAAGCGCGTCCATGCCGAGCATGTTGACGATGGGGCGCGGGAGGACGACGTTGCCTTTGGACTTGCTCATTTTCGCGGCGTCCATGAGGAACCAGCCGTGGGCCCAGACTTGTTTTGGAACCGGGAGCATGGCGGCCATGAGGAACGCGGGCCAATAGACAGTGTGGAAGCGGATGATGTCTTTGCCAACGAGATGCAGGTCGGCGGGCCAGCAGCCGCGCTTTTCGTATTCGGGGCCGCCGACGGCGCTGAGATAGGCGGTGAGCGCGTCGAACCAGACGTAGAAGACGTGCGGCTCTTCGCCGGGGACGGGAATGCCCCAACGGATGGTGGTACGGGTGATGCTGAGATCTTTCAGGCCGCCTTCGACGAAGCTGATGATTTCGTTGCGGCGGGTATCCGGCTGAATGAAATCTGGATTCTTTTTGTAGAAATCGAGCAGCGGCTTCTGGAACGCAGAAAGCTTGAAGAAATAGTTTTCTTCGGTGACGGTTTCGAGCGGGCGGCCGCAATCGGGGCAATTGTCGCCGGGCTTGGCCTCGGTCACGAAAGCGTTGTCGTAGATGCAGTACTGGCCGGTGTAATGGCCTTTGTAGACGTAGCCGTTTTCCCGGCAGAGCTTAAAGAGCCACTGGACGGTGCGGACGTGCTTGAGATCGGTGGTTCGAATGAATTCGTCGGCAGGGATGCCGAGTTCGTCCCAGAGGGCGCGCCAGGCGTCAGCCATTTTGGCGACGAATTCGGATTCGGGGATGCCGGCCTTTTTCGCGGCGCGTTCGACGTTGACGCCGTGCTCGTCAGTGCCGGTGGTCATGACGACGTCGTAGCCGCGCATGCGTTTGTAGCGGCGGATGACATCGGCGACTACGGTGGTGTAGGTGTGGCCGATGTGAGGGAGCCCGTTGGTGTAGTAGATGGGCGTCGTCAGATAGAATTTTTCTTTTTTCTCGGGCATTCGGGCTCTGTGTGCTTGGCGTTGTTTACAGTTCCAAGTCTGAAGTCAAAAGTTGTAAGTCCAAAGTTAAAAAGTTCAAGAGTTTAGATGTTCAAAAAGATAGAGCGCTTGATGCTCAGGTTTTGACTGACCACGTTCGCATGGCTTCGTCCATTACCCGTTGCAACGGCACATTTTGCGCTTCTGCCAGTTTACGGCAATCCTCGAATTCCGGCGAAGCCTGTTGGATGTGGCCGTTGAGCCGGGCCACTTTGATGCGGACTTCGCCGAAAGCGGTATGCACCGTTTCCCACTGGCGGGCAAGAACGCGACGCTCGGCGGTGTAGCAGCGGACGCCAAGGGTCGTGGTTTCCGCGAAAAACATTTCGTGGAACCTGGCTTCGTCTTCGGGTTTGCAGAGGACGGTGACGAGCATGCCGGGACGGTTCTTTTTCATCTGCACCGGAGTGGTGAAGACGTCGAGGGCGCCGGCGGCGAGGGCTTTTTCGAGAAAATAGCCGTAAATCTGGGGATTCATGTCGTCGAGATTGGCTTCGAGGACGCGGATGGTTTCGGATTCTGCGGCCGCGCGCTTTTCGGCGGCATCGCCGACCATGAGTCGGAGGACGTTGGGCTGGCCTTCGAGATCGGCGGTGCCCGCGCCGTAGCCGATGGCGGTGACGCTCATTGGAGGCTGAGGACCGAAATTGGAGCAGAGAGTGGCGACGATGGCCGCGCCAGTGGGAGTGACCAACTCGTTTTGCACACCGTTGGAATAGGTGGGCTTGCCGAGGAGCAGGCGAGCGGTAGCAGGGGCGGGAACGGGCAGGACGCCGTGGGCCATTTTTGCGGTGCCGCCGCCGACGTTGAGCGCGGAGCAGGCGAAGGAATCGATTCCGAGGGCAGCGAAACCGATGCAGGAGCCGACGATGTCCACGATGGCGTCGATCGCGCCGACTTCGTGGAAATGAATTTTTTCGAGGGGAACGTCGTGGACCGTGGCTTCGGCTTCGCCCAATTTATTGAAAATAGCGGCGGCGCGATCTTTGACATTGGGGGCTAGACTGGATTTTTCGAGGATGCCGAGGATTGCGCTTAGTGAGCGATGCGTAGTGGTGTCCTGCGCGTGCACATTGGCGTGGGTGGCGGCCATGCCGTTTTTCCAGACTTTTTCAGCGGTCAGTTCCCAGCCGGGAACGTTGAGCCTCTGCAATTCGCTCCGCAGTTGTTCGATAGAGACACCCGCATCGAGCAGGGCGCCGATGGTCATATCGCCGCTGATGCCGCTGAAGCAGTCGAAATAGGCGTGTTTCATTTCTGTGAACCTGAATTGATACTATCGGCGGGTGTCCATCGGAGTCAAACCATGCGGAAGTCCGCCCGCTTTCGAAGGCGGCCGCTATAAAGGCAAGAGCAACCCAAGAAGGCGGCGTAAAGCCGCCCCTACAACTACAAGAGAAAGCCAAGCGAGCGCGGCCCTTCGGTCGGACTCAGGGCAAGCAAGCCCGGCCCGCACAAAGAGTCAATCGCACTAATGCTCAGAGGGCGCGGCCTGCGGCGGCGGCGGAGGCCCAGGCCCACTGGAAATTGAAACCGCCGAGGTGGCCGGTGACGTCGACGACCTCCCCGATGAAGAAGAGGCCGGGGACTTTGCGGGCTTCCATGGTTTTGCTGGAGAGTTCGGCGGTGTCCACGCCGCCCGCGGTGACTTCGGCTTTTTCGTAGCCTTCGGTGCCGGCAGGGCGGATGGTCCACGAGTGCAATTCCCTTTCGAAGACGTCGAGAGCGACGTTGGTCCAGGCTTTTGGCGGATGGAATTTTAGCCAGCGTTCGGCGAGGCGGTTGGGAAGAAATTCGTGGAGAGCTTTTTCCGCTACGGCTGGGGTGCGGGTGCCGGCTTCGCGAATTTTTTGGGTTGCGTCACGGCCCGGGGCGAGATCGAGTTGCAAGGCTTCGCCTTCTTTCCAGTAACTGGAGGCCTGCAGGATTGCCGGGCCGCTGAGGCCGCGATGGGTGAAGAGCATTTTTTCGCGAAAGCCGGACTTCCCCGCTGAGGCGATGACTTCGGTGGAAACGCCGGCGAGGTCGCTGTAGCGTTTGCGATCGGCCGGGTGAAAGACTAGCGGAACCAAAGCGGGGCGGGGCTGCACGATGTTCAGGCCGAACTGGCGAGCGAGATCGTAGCCGAAGCCGGTAGCGCCCATTTTGGGGATGGAGATGCCGCCAGTGGCGACGACGAGGGCGGGGGCGCGGTATTCGGTTTCGTCGGTGTTGACAGTGAAGGCGGTGTCTCGGTGGACTTCGCGGATATTGGCATTGACCGCGATTTTTACATTGGCGTAGCGGCACTCGGATTCGAGCATGGTGATGATTTGAGTAGCGGAGTTATCACAGAAGAGCTGCCCGAGCGTTTTTTCGTGATAGGAAATTCCGTGTTTTTCGACGAGGGCGATGAAATCGGAGGGAGTGTAGCGGGCGAGGGCTGACTTGGCGAAGTGAGGATTTTCGGAAAGGAAGTGCTTCGGCTGCGTGTGAAGATTCGTGAAATTGCAGCGGCCGCCGCCGGAGATCAGGATTTTCTTGCCGATTTTTTCGGCGCGCTCGAGGAGGACGACGCGGCGGCCGCGTTTCCCCGCTTCGATGGCGCACATGAGGCCGGCGGCGCCGGCACCGAGGATTAGGACATCAAAATTGGACAATGGATTGGATCGCCTTTCGAAGAAGGAATTGCCGGGGGGACCCGGAGATCGAACATGCGAGGATACCCTTAATTCGTAGTTGGCACAGCTGGGAAC
>Ga0210400_10001498_pt1 | contig 23134 bp, 26 predicted proteins | sample IncBWH26MmetaG_FD_155456 | JGI IMG/M metagenome (GOLD analysis project Ga0210400, IMG submission 155456) | Forest soil microbial communities from Barre Woods Harvard Forest LTER site, Petersham, Massachusetts, United States - Inc-BW-H-26-M | ecosystem: Environmental > Terrestrial > Soil >...
CCACGGCAGGAAAGCTTTCCTTCCCCGGCAGCACCGCCGATTCCGACGGCAATTCCCGCCCCGGCTACGTCGGCCACAGCACCATGGTCTACGATGAACTCACCGCCGAGGAAAATCTTCTGCTATTCGCCAGGTTGCAGAAAGTCGAATCGCCCGTTGCCCGCGCCGAAGATCTTCTCCGCGAAGTCGGTCTCTACGAGCGCCGCGCTTCCCTCGTCCGCACGTTTTCCCGCGGTATGCGCCAGCGTATCGCCATCGCCCGAGCGTTGATCCACCGCCCCTCGGTTCTTCTGCTCGACGAGCCCGCCACTGGCCTCGATCCCCTCGGCATTACCTGGCTTGCCAACTCTCTCCGTGAACTCAACCACTCCGGCTGCACCATCGTCATGAGCCTGCACGGCGTATCCGAAATCTCCTCGCTGGCCACGCGCGCCGTCCGCCTCGACGCCGGCAACGTCATTGCCGACACGAAAACCGGCGCCTCGCTTCACGACATCCTCACCTTTGGAGCCGCCTGAGACGCCGCCATGAGCCTCTTCTCCAATACGGCGGTGCTTCTCAACAAGGAACTTCGCACCGAATTCCGCTCCCGCGAACTTTTGACCACTACGGTCGTTTTTATCCTCGTCGTTCTCATTCTTTTCAGCTTCGCCATCAGCCCCACCACCGAAGAGTCGCGCGAATTCGGCCCTGGTCTCCTCTGGCTCGCGATTCTTTTCGCCGCGTCGCTCATGTTGCAGCCATGTTTCCTTCGCGAACAAAATAACGACACGCTCAGCTCTCTCCGCCTCGCCGTCAGCGATCCCTTCTCCATCTTTCTCGCGAAACTCATCGCCAACACCCTCTTCCTCCTGCTCACCGAGCTGATCATGCTTCCGTTTTTCGCCATCTTTTACAACGTGCCGATCCTGCCAGAATTCCAATGGCTCGTCCTGGTGCTCTTTCTCGGCAGCCTGGGAATCTCCGTCGCCGGCACCGCGCTCTCCGCCATTTCCGCGCAAGCCCGCATGCGCGAACTTCTTCTCCCGTTGTTGCTGCTGCCGCTGCTCACGCCCGTGCTCGTCGTCAGCGCCACCGTCACGGTCAGCCTTTTCGAACGCGAACCCGTCGTCAAAGGGAAGGGAATCGCGTTCCTCGCCGTTTTCGACGTCGTCTTTTTGACGGCGCTATGGCTTTTCGGCGAATATCTTCTGGAGGAATAACCGGCCATGACCAAACGCATCATCCTCGGCGCCGTCGCCATCCTGCTGGTGATTGCGTCCGCCTATGCGGCGTTCTTCATTGCACCCCAAGAGCGAACCATGGGACTTATCCAGCGCATCTTTTATTTCCATGCCGCAACCGCTTGGGCTGGGGAGATGACATTCTTCGTCTGCTTCCTTGCCAACCTGCTCTACGTTTGGAAGCGTCAACCAAAGTATGATTGGCTCGGCGTCAGTTCTGCCGAGGTCGGGTTGGCCTGCATAACGGTCGTTCTGATTACGGGGCCCATCTGGGCGCATCCCGTCTGGGGCATCTGGTGGACCTGGGATGCTCGCCTCACCTCCACTTTCGTCCTCTGGCTGCTGTACGTTTCCTATCTCTTACTCCGCACTTTGATCGAAGAACCGGAACGCCGTGCGTTGCTCAGCGCACTGTTCGGGATATTCGCTTTCCTTGATGTCCCACTCGTCTTTTTCTCGATCCGCTGGTGGCGAACTCAGCATCCGCAACCCGTCATCATGGGCGGCTCCGGCTCCGGCTTGGACCCGACGATGAGCAAGGTCTTCTTCTTTAGCGTTTTGGCAATGCACGTACTCGCCGCGTTCCTGATCGTGGAGCGTTATGTTCTTGAAAAAATGAACTCAGAACTGGATTTTCTAGCTCGTGAAGTGGAGGCCCAATGAAAAATCTCGATAGCGTCTTTGCCGCCTACATCGTTGGTTGGGGCGTATTCTTCGTGTTCTATCTCACCATCGCCAAACGCACCTCCAACCTCCGCGCCGAACTCGACCGCCTGAAAAACTCGCTCCCCCGCCCAAAGTGAGGCTCGAAGTTGATGCCGGTGACAGGATTAGCGCAAGGACAAGAGTTGTCATCCCGAACCCGCGCCTTTTTGCGGGTGAGGGATCTGCTTTTTCTTCGTTTCCTGTTATCTGATCGCTGTTATCTGCTATCCGTTGTCGCGAGCAATTTCAGCTGAGGGCGCCCGCTCCGGGCAACGCCAGAGGAACCTGAGATGGCAAATCGAAACACCAAAAAACGCGTCGGCATCGTCCTCTTCCAACTCGGCGGCCCGGACTCTCTCGCGACCGTCGAACCCTTCCTCCGCAATCTCTTTCTCGACCCCGACATCATCCCGCTGGGCCCGCTCAATTTCATCCGCGGCCCGCTGGCCCGTTACATCGCCAAGAAGCGCACCCCGCCCGTCGCCCAGCGCTACGGTCAGATCGGCCGCCGCTCTCCGATCGGCATCCTCACCGAACGCCAGCGCACGAAACTTGTCGCCGCTGTCACGCCGTACCTGGAACCCGTGGCCGTGACCGCCATGCGCTACTGGAAACCCCTCACCGAAGACGCCGTCGCCGCCATTAAGAAAGCTCACAACCTCGATGAGCTCGTGCTTCTCCCGCTCTACCCGCACTATTCCTATGCCACCACGCTCAGCAGCCTGAAAGAGTGGCGACGCGTCTATGGAGAGCCCGCGGACACGCTCCCCGAGCGCACCATCGAACATTTCTTCGACCATCCGCTCTACATCCAGGCGCTCGTTACCAACATCGGCAAATGCCTTCGCCAGTTTCCGGACAGCTCGCGCATTCATCTGGTATTCAGCGCCCACGGTCTGCCAATGAGCCTCGTCGAAAATGGCGATCCCTACCCGCGCCACATCGAAGAAACCGTGCGGCTGGTCTGCGAGGCTGGCGCGCAAAAATTCCCCAACTGGCCGCGCACGCACCTGCTTTGCTTCCAAAGCAAAGTCGGCCCCGCCAAGTGGCTCGAGCCTTCCTTCGTCGGTACTCTCCACAAACTTGGCCACGAAGGCGTAAAAGAGATGCTTGTCGTACCCATCTCCTTCGTCACCGAGCACATCGAAACCCTGCACGAAATCAACATCGAAGGCCGCGCCGACGCCAAAAAAGCCGGCATCGAGCGTTACCGCATGATGCCCGCCGTAGGCGACTCCCCCCTCTTCATCGAGTGCCTCAAACAGTTAGTCCTCCGCGCCGCCGAAATCCATCCCGACGCCCCCAGCACCACCGCCTCCACTGCGTAGTTGTCCGCCGGTGTAGGGGCGGCTTTACGCCGCCTTCTTGCTTTCTCTTCTCTGCGTCTTCTGCGTTAAGTCCCCTCTTTCCTCTCTTACCGATTACCGATAACTGATTACTCTTATTCAGTCGCCTGTCACCTGCATCCGCCCCCCTTGCCACGCAAATCGATCCGTACTAAACTCCCCCGCGGTTCAGGATTGGCGGTTCCAGCATCACGGTAGCCGGTGCGCTATAATCTGTATTTCGGGATAGGGCCCGAAATTCATGAAAGCGACGTTTCACTCTGGTGTCCATAAATTTGCTCTGTTTGTAGTCGGCTGGGCGGTTCTCCTCCTCTGTGCCGGTGCGCTCGTTACTTCCGAAGACGCCGCCCTCGCCGTCCCCGATTGGCCTCTCTCCTACGGCAGCATCACCCCTCCCATGGTCGGCGGCATTGCCTTTGAGCACTCCCACCGCGTCATCGCCGCCATCCTCGGCCTCTTCGTCGTCATTCTCTCCATTGTTCTCTGGCGCAAAGAGGATCGCCCGTGGGTGAAATGGCTCGGTGTAGCCGCGGTCGGCGGCGTAATTCTCCAGGGCATCCTCGGCGGCCTTACGGTGCTGAAACTGCTCCATTACTGGCTGCCCGTTATGCACGCGTGCCTCGCGCAAATCATGTTCGCCACACTCGTTTCCATCGCCGTGGTCACCAGCCGCTGGTGGGTTTCCGAGCGCCCCCAGTACGAAGACAAGGCCACGCCCGCGATTCACACCGTCGTCGTCCTCAACGCCGCGGCAATCTTCCTCCAGATCGCCCTCGGCGCTGCCTTCCGCCATAAATACAGTCCCGTTACGCCCCACGTGGTCTGGGCCATGGGCGTTCTGCTCGTCGCCTCCTGGACAGCCGTGCAGCTTCGCAAGCGCTTCTCCAATTCCCCGGAAATTACGCGCATCCGCGCCTTGTTGCACGGCATCGTAGGGGTGCAAGTTCTGCTCGGCATCGGCGCGCTCTGGACTCGACTGCGGGCGGTGGACGATCCACAGCCCATGCCCGCCGTTGTCATCACCACGGTCGTTCACACGGTTTTCGGCGCGGTGCTCTTCGCTGTTTCGATCCTGGTGGTGTTGTTCTGCTATCGCCTGGTGCCGCGGAAAAGGGAAGTTGTCTTTGCAACTACACGAGATGAGGTGCCCGCCTGATGAGTGAAGTCCGCGCCGCCGCGCTAGCGCAGCCGAGCAAGCTTAGCGCTTATATCACGCTCACCAAGCCCGACGTATCTTTTCTCGTCCTGATGACCACGGGCGCGGGCTACTACATGGGCGCGCGTGGCCCTATCGGATGGCTACACATGATCCACGTCATCGTCGCCACGATGATGATCGCCGCCGGCACCGCCGCGCTGAATCACTATATTGAGCGCGAGTCAGACCGCTATATGCGCCGCACGGCTTCGCGTCCCCTGCCCACCCGTGTGTTGACGCCAGTGGAAGCCCTGCGATTCGGCATCGTGCTTTCCCTCGCGGGCGCGGTCGATCTCTACCTCACCGCCGGCTTCTGGCCCTGCTTTCTCGGGGTCTTCACCTGCCTTAGCTATCTGCTGGCGTATACGCCGCTGAAGAAGCGTACAGTGTGGGCCACCTTCATCGGCGCCATTCCCGGCGCCATCCCGCCGATGATTGGCTGGACGGCCGCCACCGGCAAAGTGGACGCAGGCGCGTGGCTGCTCTTCGCCATTCTCTTCGTCTGGCAATTCCCGCATTTCCACGCCATCGCCTGGATGTACCGCGAAGACTACGCCCGCGCTGGCATCCTGATGCTTCCCGTCGTGGACAAGGCCGGCCAGCGCACCTTCCGCGAGATTATTCTCTACGCCGCGGCGCTCGTCGCCGTCAGCCTGCTGCCCGCCATCATGGGCTTTGCAGGCGTGCTCTATTTCTTTGGCGCGCTTGTTACCTGCACCGGTCTGGTCCAGGTCTGCCTCTGGGCCGCCCACGCCAAAACCAACACCCGCGCCAAGTGGCTGATGCACGCCACGGTCCTGCACATCCCGATCTTGCTCGGCCTGATGATGTACGACAAGCTTCCGCGGTAGGAAGTAATCAGTAATCGGTAAGGGCAGATCGAAGAGTGGCGCACGGTGTAGGGACGGCTTTATGCCGCCTTCTTGGGTCTGTAGTGGCCGGACTTTAGACCGGCCAGGGCGCAACACAGAGTTTGGTGATTTAATTTTCAGCATGGAACAAGCTCAAATCAATCCGCGCCCCGTGGTTGGCACGATCATCGTCGTCAGCGGCCTCGCCGTGTCATTTCTGCTGTGGCTGCTCTATGTCCATCATGCGTCCGCCGATTTCGCCGGGCGCTGGATGTTTCTGCCGCCCCTCAACGCGGTTCTCAACGGATTGTGTGCGATTACACTCTGCGTTGGGTTGTATTTCATCAAACACCACAACCGCGAAGCCCATCGCACCAGCATGCTGCTGGCCTTCGTATTCTCGTCCGCTTTTCTTGTCAGCTACATCGTGAACCACGCGCTACATGGCGACACGATTTTCCCCGGTCACGGCGCGGTGCGCACCGTGTACCTGTCCATCTTGGCCAGCCATGTCATCCTTTCCATTGTCGCCCTGCCCATGGTGCTCACCACGTTTTTTTTCTCTCTCACCGGCCGCTTCGCCATGCATCGTCGAATCGCGCGCTTCACGTTTCCTATCTGGCTCTACGTCTCCGTCACCGGAGTAATCGTCTACCTCATGCTCTACCAGATCTACGTCCCCGCAAATTGAGAAGAGCTTCACAGCAAAAGTCCCCAGCGAACGTTGCCGGGGACATTTGCCAAAATGTCTAATTAGGGACAGTGTTCCCTCCTGGAATCCCGTATAAAGTGCACACGAAGCCAGCGCACGCCGGGAGGGGAAGCCTTATGGACGTTCTCAAGCCCAACAGGGACTGGCTACTGGGCCGGTTGAAGCATTCACTGGAGATCCTTGCCGCTCCAGCAGATATCCAGCTCCGAACAGTGCCTTCGTTCGGTCACAGGGCGGGTCAACTCTATATGAGTTTCAGCCACTGGCGCTCGAGGGTCGTGGGTTATTGTCCCTGCGAGATTGGGGTTGGCCAACGAGCCCTCCTCGACTCGATGGAGAGAACCTTCACGGACATGAGTCAGGAATGTTGGACTGACAATGGGGTGAGTAGCTCGCCGGAATGGGAGCATGTCCGGCTCCTATCCAGCAAAACTTTACAATCGTTCGGTTGGCTTCTTCAGGATTCACCTAATTCCATCATGATCGGGACGGGGAGCCTGCTCCGGACGACGTTCTGAAGGTAAACGCGGGAGGAAGACTCATGTTTCACTTGCTCTGGTATGTTCTAATCGGGCTGATCTCGGGCGTTATCGCGAAATCCGTGATGCACGTGCACATGACGATTTTCTGGACGGTCGTGCTCGGCGTCATCGGATCCATCATCGGCGGCGGCGTCAGCCACATGTTTTCGCGCCCATCAAACAACAGATATCATCCCGCCGGCCTCATTTTGTCCACACTAGGCGCGATCCTGGTCTTATATGTTTGCTTCAGGCTGAATATTCATTTTCCCCAGATTAACTTGGCATCCCGATAGCATCGCCGCGTCAATCTTTCCACGCTGCCAGCCAGCGATTGTGCTCGATGGGCCGCAGTTCCGGAATTACCACGCGCCACCAGGCGTTGCGAATGATCCTGGTCTCAAAACCGGCGGCCTCCAACTGCTTCACACATTCGCGCTCCAGTTCTATCGAATGGGTTTCAATCAGCCAGCGAACTCCGCCCATACGGTTGAGCGCCGTCGCCCCTTTCAGAATCTCCGCCTCCGCTCCATCGACATCCATTTTGATAAAACACGGTGACTGGATCGATTCAATCAGCGAATCGAGGCGGATCCTGCCCGCGCCGTCGGAATCGCCAACCATCGCCGGCGATATTTCCAGGCGCCTGGAGTCCGCAAGAGAATTTAATTTCAGGTTTTCGTGCAGCAGCGGCAGTGACTCCGGACTCGGCTCAAACGCCAGCACCCGCGCGGCCTTCGTTCGCATCAGGAAGAAAAGCGTGTACTCTCCACGATCGGCTCCGATATCGATCGCCGTGTGAATTTCCTTGGACAATCGCTTCAGCCAGCCGTGTATCTCTCGTTCAAACAGTCCGAGGTAAATCTGTGTTTGATGCCGAAACGAGAGCTCCATCGTGATTCCCTTGAACGGCCCAAACGCAATCTGGCGAGGCTCCAGGCCCTCCGGCACCACCAGATTTTTCACCCAGGAAAGTCCTCGCATCTCCCTCACAGCATAGCATTGGTGCCGCGTCTATCTATCCGAAACAGTCGCCGTTTTTTTTGCTTCAGGCAGTCCGCTGCATGCTCCAATAGAGGCATCCGTCGATCGACTTTCTAATCCGATGCTGCACTGCCCAAATTGCAATCACTCTTTCGCTGGCAAGCATTGCCTCAACTTCGGTTCTCGTTCGACCTGCCCGCGCCTTTCATGGCAAACTCTTCCCTTATGAAAATCCTTCTTTTCGGCGCAACAGGTTCCGCCGGCGCAGCCGTTCTTGAGGCTTGCCTTGCGGCGTCCATCGTTGACGAAGTGCGCGCCATCGTTCGCCGGCCGCTGATGAACACCAGTCCCAAGCTGCGCACCTTCGTCCACAAGGATTTTCTGGATTACGCGACCGTCGAAGAAGCCTTCCGTTCCGTGGACGCATGCCTCTTCTGCCTCGGCATTTCCTCCACACAGGTTTCCCAGGAGGAGTACCGCACCATCACCTACTCCTACACGCTGGCTGCTGCCAATATGTTCAAAGCCAAAAGCCCCGGCGCGGCTTTCCATTACATCAGCGGGCGGGGAACTAACGCGCGCAGCCGCATGTTCTGGGCCGGCGTGAAAGCGCAAACCGAGCACGATCTCATTGATCTCATTGACGCCGACTGCTGGCGCCCGGCGTTCATTGATGCCAAACCCTCACCCAATATTCCAAAGCTCTACGCTTTGCTCCAGCCGCTCAGCCGTCTCTTCAAACCGTTCCCGAGCCTCTACATCCACGGCCACGATCTGGGCCGCGCCATGCTGCAGGCCACCACCGAAAAGCTCCGCCGCCGCATCATCGAAAACGCCGAAATCCGCCAAATCGCCGCCCGAGCCACGTTCTAGCTCGCCCTCAGTAAAAATCGTTACTACTTTTTCGGCTCTGCTGACCCGCCCGCTTCCACCGTCGTGCCGGCAACGGCCTTTTTCAATTGGCCTACGTAATTCGTCAAATACTCGCGTGGAACGGAACGCACGTAGGGGTTAACCAGCCACGCAAAAATAGCCGGCACGCCCCGGCTCAAGGCAAGAAACTCGATCTGAACGTAAACTCCATCGCTTGTCTCCAAATAGCGCGTGTAGAGATCCAATCGCCAGAGATAACCGCGGTCGTTGCCAACCGGGCGTTCGCTTTCGTCTTTCTCCCCGGGGTTTCGCACCTCCGCGATGCGGACCGCCCTGGCAATGGAATATTCATGCGTCGGGTCGGGCTGCGTAAAATCGATATCAAATTGCGTATTGTAAACCGCGGTCACAATGGCCTTCCGATAAAACCGGAAGTAGACGTGGAAATGTTCTCCGTCTCGGCTAAGCAATTCGGACCGCTGCACGTCGGGCTTGAAGATATCTGCCTGATGCGGGTAGTTCTGCACCACGTCAATCACTTGCTGCAGCCGGGCATGGGGAATAAAACCGATCGCCAGCCAGTGATGAACCAGCCCATCGGGAATTTCGATTTTCCTGTCGTTGTCCTTCGTGCTGAGCGTCTGGATATAGACCTGGCCGCTCTTCAGGCGCGAAATCCATTCTTCTCTTTGGGCCTCCGGAAGGGAATCTATGGCCAGGAACTGCCCCGGATTGGAAAGTTCGCTTCGTTCGCTCGCTTCGGTCAGCTGTTCGTAATGTTCAAATGCCTTAACCGTGCGAGGTTTCAATTCCGACGCGATGGTGGCGGTGGGATTCATCACCGCAAGAAAAATCAAACTCATGGGAAGGGCACTGCGGCTCCAAGCCATACACGCTCCGGTGACTGTATTCGTCCTCAGGTTGGATGAGCGAGAAGGGAATTATGCTACGTTTTTGGCAGGACGGCGCCCATCATGGCAAATGAACTTTGAACTTAAAACTTCTCTCACGCTTTCGGCAGCGCCGCGATCACCGCGTCCGTAAACTCCTGCGTCCCGGCTTTGCCGCCCACGTCTTTCGTGACGTGTTTGCCCTCTTTGTAAACCTTAATCAGCGCCTTCTCAATCCGCTCCGCCGCCGTCTTTTCTCCCAGGTGATTCAGCATCAGGATCGAACTCATCAGCAGCGCCGTCGGATTCGCTAATCCCTTGCCCGCGATATCCGGCGCCGTCCCGTGTACCGCCTCAAAAATCGCGCTTTCCGCGCCGATGTTTCCGCTCGGCACCACGCCCAATCCGCCTACCAACCCCGCCGCCAAGTCGCTCATCACGTCGCCATAGAGATTCGGCAGCAGCAGCACGTCAAACTGGTCCGGATTGATCACAATCTGCATGCAGGCGTTATCCACGATCAATTCCTTGTACTCGATGTCCTTAAATTTCTCCGCCACCGCCCGCACCGAGTGCAAAAACAAGCCATCGCTCATCTTCATGATGTTCGCTTTATGGATCGCGTGGATCTTCTTCCGCCCCATTTTCCGCGCATATTCGAAGGCAAACTTCGCAATCCGCGTCGAAGCCTTCTCCGTAATAATCTTCAGGCTCTCCACCACGCCCGGCACTACCTCATGCTCCAGCCCGGAATACAAATCCTCTGTGTTTTCCCGCACGATCACCACGTCCACGCCCTCGAAATGCGACTTCACCCCCGGTAGGTTCTTCACGGGTCGCAGGTTTGCGTACAAGTCCAGGCTCTTTCGCAGCGCCACATTCACGCTGCGCGCGCCGCCGGCAATCGCTGTGGCCATCGGCCCCTTCAGCGCCACGCGATTCCGCCGCACCGAGTCGATTGCCGCGGCGTTCAGCACCTCCGCGCCGATCGTTTTCTTGTCGGTGTTTTCCGCGCGCGCCCCCAAAATTTCCCACTCGATTTTCACGCCAGAAGCATCCAGCACGCGCTGCGTTGCGGCCGAAACCTCAGGCCCGATTCCTTCGCCAGGCAACAATGTAACGGTATGTTTCATAAGGCATCTATATTAAGGGAAGTGGCGCAGCTTGTGGAAGTGCCCGATTCTAAAGGTTTTCTTGTTTCCTGTTATCTGATCGCTGTTGTCTGCTATCAGGGAAGGCAGGGGGTTGTACCTGAACTGTCACCCTGGTCCGCGCTTTTCCAAGCTATGTTATACTAACAACGTATCTATCCTCGTGGAGGATTCCGCGAGTGGAGGCTATAAAAATTATGATTAATCTGACGCCCACTGCCGCCGTAAAAGTGAAGGAAATCATGTCCATGCAGACCCCCGTGCCGGTGGCCCTGCGTGTGGCTGTTGTCGGTGGCGGCTGCTCCGGTTTCCAATACCATATGGCGTTCGAAAACCAGACCAACGACTCCGATGAAGTCGTGGATTTCAACGGCTTGAAGGTTGCCGTCGACCAGATGAGCTCCATGTACCTCGAAGGCGTGGAAATCGACTACGTCGAGACCCTCGAAGGCGCCGGCTTCAAGTTCAACAACCCCAACGTCAAGAGCACCTGCGGCTGCGGCAGCTCCTTCAGCGTCTAAGCATTTGTAGCGGCGGCCTTCTGAGGCCGGCGCATTTTCTTACAATTTCCCAAGGCTCCTGGCCCTCAGGAGCCTTTTCTTCTATGTAGCCGCCTGGTTTTAACCAGGCCAGCAGCAGCCTTTCCACTCCCCCGCACTCACTTCACCGACGAAATCGGAATCATTGCGTGCTCGTACGGCGTCCCGGCCCACATCATGTATGGCTTATTCGGATCCGGATCCTTCGCCTCCGTATAACCCAGCGTCTTGCTCGGCGGCCCAAACAGCATGATGTGCGGTCCGGTGACGACCCAGTGGTTGTCCGCCGTCTTGCCCGTGGCGTACGGGTCCGTATTGCTCGCTCCTCTGTCTCCTTGCAGCATGTACGAAATTCCCACCTTATCCGGCGGAGCCGTGTGTTTCATCATGGCACTGATGAACTCCATGCTGTTTCGATCGTTGCACATCATATCCGTACCCGCGAACATGCAGGTGAAGTCATTCTTCGAATCGCGTAGCATCCGCATCGTTCCATTTGCATCCATCCGCATCACGCCCGCGTCCTTGGCCACTGCCTCCGGAGCCGCCGATAGCGCCTGCTTCGTATACTCCGCATCCGACATTTCCTTCTGCTGAGTCCTGCTCACGCCTGCAATAAAAAGCCCTGCAGCCGCCAACACTAGGGTTACCTCCAATGCACGCATATTCCCTCCTTGAAAATTTCGTGAAAGCTTTTGGGCCTGGGTCCCTGGTTGCGGGAACGCTACACCCATCCCATCCCAGATGCAACGGTTTCAATGCCGCATTCTTCTCAGCGAACTCTGCGCCCTTCCTCTGCGTCCTCTGCGTTAAGTCCCCCTCTTCCTCTTCGTACTTCAACCTGCTTTACTTCCGAGGCAGAGCCGCGCAATATACGGCTTCATGGAGGCTCCCACCATGGAATCCAAGCAGGTAGTTTTTATCACCGGCTCCAGCACCGGTTTCGGCAGACTCTTCGCGGAAACCCTCTCTCGCCAAGGCCACACCGTCTTCGCCACCATGCGCGATCCCCAGGGCAAAAACGCCAAGAACGCTGCCGATCTCCTCGCTCTCGCCAGCAGGGAATCACTCTCCCTGTTCACTCTCGAATGCGACGTCACCAGCGACGCCTCCGTCGAACTCGCCGTTCGCTCTGCCATCGCCCAATCCGGCCGCATTGACGTCGCCATCAACAACGCCGGCTACGGCATCATCGGCCTCGCCGAAGCCGTCACCATCGAGCAGGCCCGGCAGATCATGGACACCAACTTCATGGGCTGCGTGCGCGTCAACCGAGCCGTTCTCCCCCACATGCGTCGTCACAAGAGAGGCCTGCTGATGCACATCAGCAGTGGCGCGGGCCGTGTCGTCATCCCAGCCTTCTCACTCTATACCGCCAGCAAGTTCGCCATGGAAGCCCTCGCGGAAACCTATCGCTACGAACTCGCCTCCCAGGGCATCGAATCCGTGGTCGTCGAACCCGGCGCCTATCAAACTCCCGTCTTCGGCAACCTTGTCGCCGCCGCAGACCAGTCCCGCACGGACACCTACCGCCTCGCCAATCACATTCCCGCCAAAATGAGCGATCTTCTCTCCAACACCGCCGGTGATCCCCAGGAAGTCGCCGACGCCGTCCTGCGCATCGTCGAAACCCCCGTGGGGCAAAAGAAGTTGCGCTATCGCGTCAGCCAGGCGGACCTCGGCGTCGACGAAATCAACGCCACCTGTGAACGCGTGCAAGCACGGCTCCTCGATATGTTCCGCCTCACTGCCGAAACCTCCTTCGTCCAGCGTGACGCCGCCAGCGCCGATTAGAAGCTGTTCGCGACGTAATTCTTATAATGTGGAATCTACAACTTACTGAGGTAATGCAGCAGGCTCTAAATCCTCACGCGCAAACTCGGAGTGTGTGCTACTCGCTTCTATCGCGGCTAGCCGGCATGCGCCTGCTCACTGCAGATACGCGACCCCATATTCGTATTCTAGCAATCCTTTGCCGGCTCCATTCCGCGAACCTACGATCCTAGCGGGCGAGTAAATATTGGGGGCCCTGGAACTGTAGGGTACCGCTATTTCTACGCGTGATCCCTCCGGATACTTGGTAGTGCTGAAGAAGCTTAAGCCTCCCCGCGCCAACTCTCTGACGACCACAACTTCGTTTCCAAGAGTGGGATGCCGCACGCATCCAACCGCCTCGATATGCATGCGGCCGTGGGACCGTCGGTTTTGCGTTCCAGGAGTCGTAGCGGCAACGGGTCCCGCCGGGGGATGGTCATGCGGGCGGTTCCACGTGGTCCAGCCACCGCACTGCTCGCACAGCCGGGAGATATAGTGGTGGCAGAGGAGGAGATCAGCTTCAAATTCGTTGAGGTAAGTTACCTCCGTGCGTTCACAGGAAACACATCTCAGCAAGGCCCGCAGCACCGCATCGTGCATCTCGGCGACGGCAGGGAAAACAATGCCCCACGGGCTGGTAATGGCAGGGTCGAGGATCATCAAGCCGAACAAGTGGCCCTCGGATCCCCTCGCAACGCGGCCAACGATTCGGGCCATTACCTCCTTGCCACCACCATCAAGACGCTGGACTTTGACGACCTCGCCGGCGAACAGCTCCCTGCCCACCTTGATAGTCGCGCCATGCCGGCTGATGTCGGTCGTCTGTCCTTCCGCCAAGAACACTTCTCCGCGTCCGCGAATACCTGAGACACGAATGGGTATGGTCAAAAAAACACGATCGCTTTGGCGGTGATTTGTTTCCAGAGCGGGGGAAAGGGCGTGCTCCGCCTCGTTAGTATGCTCGGTGAATTCGCGGTTTGGATTGTTCAGCATGTGGCGACACGGTGAATTCTTCATCCCCCCTGGATCCCTGGGCCATTCAAGCCTAGTCTCGTTGGGACCGTCATGACAATCGGGTTGGAACATGGATTTCGCTTAGGGCGATTACCCTATAGTTTGTTGCTCCACGATCTGGATCATCACTCTGGCTCTCCCAATTTGCATTCTCCCCGCCGCCCACTTATCCTAATCTTCAATCCGAATGAAGATAGCCCTCGCCCAATTCAATCCAACCGTCGGCGATTTCGAAGGCAACTCCTCCCGCATTCTCGACCTTGCGGAGCAAGCCCAGCGCCGCGGCGCGGAACTTGCCGTCTTCTCGGAACTCTGCATCTGCGGCTATCTTCCCCTCGATCTCCTCGAGCGACCCGCCTTCATCCAGCGCAATCTCGACACGCTAAAAGACATCGCCTACCGCATGCCTCTCCCCGCCATTGTCGGCTTTGCCGGACGCGTCGATCATCGCCACTCCGGCCAGGCCATCGCCAATAAAGCCGCGTTGATTCAGGATGGCCGCGTCGTCTTCGAACAGAGCAAGATGCTTCTGCCAACGTACGACGTCTTCGACGAATCGCGCTACTTCCAGCCCGGCGAGCGCGATTACGTTTACGGCCTCGGCCGCGAGCAGCTCGGCATCACCATCTGCGAAGACGTCTGGAATGACAAAAATTTCTGGGCCAAGCCGCGTTACGCGCGCGACCCCGTCACCGAACTCGTCCAGCAGGGAACTAGCATCCTTCTGAATATTTCCGCCTCGCCTTACACCATCGATAAGCGCTCCCTGCGCATCGAAATGCTCCGCTCCATCGCGCAGCAGCATCGCCGCCCCATCATTTATGTCAACCAGGTCGGCGGCGACGATTCGCTCATCTTCGACGGCGCCAGCATGGCCCTCACCCCCGACGGCCACATCGCGGCGCAAGCCAAAGCCTTCGAAGAAGATCTCGTCCTCTTCGACACGGTCACGGGCAAAGGCGACATCCACCCGCAAGCGAAGGACGAAATCGCCTACGCCTATCAGGCGATTATCACCGGCACCCGCGACTACGTTCGCAAGTGCAATTTCAGCAAAACGATCGTCGGCCTCAGCGGGGGAGTGGACTCCGCCGTCGTCGCCGCCATCGCCGTTGACGCCCTCGGGAGGGAAAACGTCCTCGGCGTCTCCATGCCCGGTCCCTACTCCTCCGAAGGCAGCCAGACCGACGCGAAGTTCCTCGCACAAAATCTCGGCATCGAATTCCTGACCGTTCCCATCACCTCGGTCTTCGATTCGTACGTTCAGTCTCTCAAGCCGGCGTTTTGCAACCGCCCCGTGGACGCCGCCGAAGAAAACATCCAGGCACGTATCCGCGGCAATTACCTGATGGCGCTCTCAAATAAATTCGGCTCCATGGTTCTCAGCACCGGCAACAAATCCGAACTCGCTGTCGGCTACTGCACGCTTTATGGCGACATGGCCGGAGGCCTCGCCGTCATTTCCGACGTGCCAAAGCTGATGGTCTACGAACTCGCCGAATACATAAACCGCGATAGGGAACTGATTCCCCGCTCGACTATTGAGAAACCTCCCAGCGCCGAGCTGCGTCCAAATCAAAAGGACTCGGACTCTCTGCCGCCCTACGAAGTGCTCGACCGCATTCTGAAGGCTTATATCGAAGAAGTGAAAACGCCCGTGGAGATTGCTGAGGACTTTGGCTACGACCTGCAACTCGTTCGAAATATCGCCATGCTCGTCGACCGCAACGAATACAAGCGCAAACAAGCCGCGCCCGGCCTTAAAATCACCTCGCGCGCCTTTGGCTTCGGCCGCCCATTTCCCATCGCCCAACGCTTTGTCCCATGAGGTGACTTGAATTTGCAGCGGCCGCCTTCCGAGGCGGGCGCCTTTCGACTGTAGCGCAAGAAACGGAAGAATTTATCTAGGAACAAAACCTGAAAGGTTGTCATTCTGAGGACATCCGACGAGGATGTCCGAAGAACCTCAACCTCAAAAATGAGGATCACCACTACGTGAAAAACATATTGCGCCCCATCGCATTCCTGCTCTTCGCAACGCTCGCCACTTCATTTGCACACGCGCAACAACCCGCCACTCCGCAATCCCCGCTGCAAAAAAATATCGAGAACTATCTCCGCCGCGCTTTTGCCCTCGGCCCCGACGTCCAGATCACCGTCGCGGCACCCACGGAAATAGGGAACTCCGGCTTGCTCGAAACCAATATCGACGTCAAAACCGGCCAGGGCTCCGACAAGGTCAAGATGTACCTCACCAAAGACGGCCACTACCTCCTCCGCGGCGATCTCGCCGACCTGACCAAAGACCCCCTGGCCGAAAACATCGCCAAGCTCGACCTCACCAAGGCTCCAGTGCTCGGCGATCCCAAGGCCCCCATCACCATCGTCGAATTTGCCGACTTCGAATGCCCCGTCTGCCGCAACCTCCACGACGCCCTCCGCGGCCTCCTGCCCAGCTATCCGCAGGTCAAATTCATCTTCAAGGATTTCCCCATCGACCAGATCCACCCCTGGGCGCGCACCGCCTCGCTCGCCGGGCGCTGCACCTACCAGCAAGATCCCGCCACTTTCTGGAAGTTTTACGACTTCATCTACGACAAGCAGGACCTGGTCTCCGCCGCCAACGTCTACGACAAGGTGCTCGACTTCGCCGGCCAGGCCCACCTGAACCAGGACACCTTCAAAGCCTGCCTCGCCGCGCCCCAGGCCGCCGCCGAAGTGGACGCCAGCGTCGCCAACGGCAACCTCCTCGAAGTCCGCAGCACGCCGACGTTGTTCGTCAACGGACGCCGCATCGTCGGCGCCGATCCGCACGGCATCCAGCAATACATCGACTACGAACTAGCCCAACAAAAATCCGCCAAGAAATAAGTTACATTTCTTGTGCCGTGCGAGCGCAAAAACAACATACACCCGTCGAGCTGGCTTTCATGCCAGCACCTTCTGAAAAATTCCTGACGCAGCAAGATTTGAAGGGGGAGAGAAGCGGGATGAGGCGCTACAAGGCAAGCGGAGTAAGGACCGGGACCCAAGCTGGCCTGACACACCTATTAGTTAACATAATATAGCTTATAGGACGCGCTGTCAAGCTAAATCTTCAGTAGTTCGGCCTATATCTCTCATCTCTTGATATCTGTCCTGGCTGGCGCGGGGGGTGCGCCAGCCAGGACCCTTCCGGATCGGTGGGCTTCCTGAGGCTATGGGGTGAGCTCGTGTAGCACAGTCACTCCTGACTGTGTTCTTCGATTTCAAAATTGATCACAACCGTTCCGTCTTTACCGCGCCGCTTTCGCCGCAATCGCGCCGGCTGCCGCTCCAATCGCAAACCACTTCGCCGCCCGTGCAATCCGCCGCAACACCGATCCACCCTGAGCCGCCCGCAGGGCATCATCCCGTTCCCTGCTAAGCGCCTGGGTCTTCGCCATTTCGTCCGTCAGGTCGGCCTGCGCCGCCCCCAACTTCGCCTGGCAAGCCTTGCAATCCGCCGCAAAGTCATACAGCGGCTTCAAATCCGCAGCAGGGAAATTCACCTTTGGTGGAATTCCATCCGGAACGTTTACCTGGCCGCCTTTGTCAGGGGCGCCTTCTGCCTGCCCCGACGAAGGAGGGGATGCGGGCCTCTTCGCCCTATCCGAATGCCCTTTGGCTGGTTCGGCCTCAATCGTGATCGGCTCCGGCAGCGCTATCACCGCCGGCAGCGCCGCCACCACCTGCGCCGGCTTCTGCACCGAAGCCTCTTTCTTCTTCAACCCCGCCACCAGATCGTTCACCACCGCATCCCGCGAGGCCTGCCGCGCCGTCGCGTCCGCCAACGCCTGTTGCGTAGTCTTCAACTCGGCCTGCAGTGCCACGTGCTCTTTCCGCGCGTCCCGCCAGGCAACAAACACACCAGCCGCCAGGACTGCGATAACCATTACGGCCGCAAGCTTGATCCAGAATCCCATCGGGAAGTTGTCAGTAATCAGTAAGAGAAGAAAAAGCGGATCCCTCACCCGCAAACGCCGCGGGTTCGGGATGACAGTGTCGTGTAGTATCGAGTGCTGGTGGATGCTTACCGATAACTGATTACTGATTACCGATTACTTCTTCTCACCGATACCGCCCCACCCGCGCCAGCACCTCATCCGCATAATCCTTATTCGCCCCGCCATTCCACGCCAGAAGCGCCCGCGCCGCATCGCCGCCCGCCGCTTCCAGCTTCTGCCGCAAAATCCTGCACCCGACCGCCAATCCCACCGCCGGATCGCACAACGTCGAAAGGTAAAGGGAACTCGCGCCTTTTTCCCGCGCCGTCTGTCCCATCACCTGCATCAATCCCCAGGAAATTCCCCGCGCATACGCCTCCGTCGCTCCCACCTTATTGTTTGTATATAAGGGTGCGACATACTTCGCGAAGAACGCCGGCTCATACCGCATCGCCCAAGGATTCCAACCCGACTCTTGCTCCACCACCGCGCACACCAGCGCCGCGTCCAACCCCTTCGCCTCCGCCGCGCGCTGCGCCAGCGCCAAAAGTTTTGCATCAATCGGCATAGGCGGTGCTCTTGCGCGTGCTTTCTCTGTGACCTCTGTGCTCTTCCTCTGTGCTCTCTGTGCTAAATCCCTTTTTCATTCTTCTACCGGTGCCTGCCGCCATTCCGCAAATCCACATAGTTCACCATCGGCGTCTCTTCCAGCTGAATTCCCTGCTGCTCCGCGATCGTATTCAACGCCCGGTAAATATTCGGCAGATGCCGCAGCGCCAGGTCTCTTACAAACACGCGCTGGATCTCGTCGTCCCGCATCCGCCGGTGCATCCACCGCAAGAACACCACCAACTGCGCCCCAACTGAAAACACCACCACCACGTACGTCCAACCCGATGTACCCATGTGTTTTCCTTTGGAATGCCGGCAACTTGCCGGCAACCACTGCCGGAGTGAACCGGGCGGCCAAGATGGCGACGCTACGTCGATCAATACAAGAGCAAGGCAGCCGTTCTTGCTTCCTGATCGCTGTTATCTGTTCGCTGGTATCGTCCCCCTACAAAAACAATCCCGGCACTCCCCCCAACGTCCCGCCCAGGCTCGATCCCAGCGACGAGAAGAATCCGCCGGGCCGCGAAGCGTTCGCCCGCGCATTCAGCAACTCTGCCGGAATCCCCAGCGTTCTGCCCAGTAAGTTCGTGTCCACGCCGTACAATCCCGAAAGCCCCTGCAGCGCCGCCATCTGCCGCTGAAACGCGGTGTTGCTGAAATTCAACTGGTTCTGTTGCGCCAGGTTCCCTTCCGCAATTCCCTTCTGCCGCGCCAGCTCGTCCGTCAGCTCGCCGAACCCCGCGGAATTCCCCGTGCGCGCCGCGCGGTTCGCCGCCGACTGCTGCAGCGAATCAAACGCGCTCGCCAGCGCTCCCTGCGATTGCCCGGTGATCGCCGCCTTGTCCGCCGCGCTGAATCCCGGATTATTGAGAATGCTCTGGTATTGCGGCGTAAGCAGATTCCCCACCGACTGCTGCTGCCCCAGCAACTGCTGGTTCAGTGCATTCGTCTGCTGCAACTGCTGATCCGTCATCGATTGCGTCTGTCCCTGTGCGCCACGCCCCATGTTCCCCTCCAAACTTAAATGCAAGAAAAGCGATGTCATTCTGAGGGCATCCGACGAGGATGCCCGAAGAACCTCAACAGCAAATGCTTCTCCGAAACTTCTGTTGACCTCACCCGCACTTCGCCGATTGCCTTACGTAAGTCGCTTGCAATACGGCGTCCACTGATCGTCGCGTATCCAGCCCAATCGCGTCAGCCGCTTCCCAAATTTCCCCGCAATCTCCGGCGGCAGCCATGCATGCACGTCTTCCAATCCTCGCGCCAGCGCATCGCGCCGGGTTGCCTCATGCAATCCCAGCAGCCATTGCCATTTTTCCCGCGGCGAACCCGCATCCGGATCGAGCAGCAGATACGCTTCCGCCGTCAGCCGCAGCAGAGCAGCGCCGGCAATTCCCTTCCCGCCCTCTTCCCTCCCTAGAACCAGCTTGGTCAGAAACAGCGGGTTCCCCAAATCGGGAAACGCATACCCAAATCCCTGCCGGGCATGGATCGCCCGCAGCTCCTCGAGATCGCTCTCCTCATACGCCCGAATCTTCATCGCAGATTTTTGAGTGCGAAGGCAAAGCCTTCGCTTTTACAAACTGAGCCGCGCCACTCAAGCTTCCATTCATCGCGGCCTGCGCCACTTCCACACTGTCATCCCAAACCAGCGCCGTTTGCGAGTGAGGGGTCCGCTTTTTCTTCTCTGACCGATTACCGATAACTGATTACTGATAACTCTTCCTCAGATCGTCACCACCACGGTGATCGTGGCATTATCCGTCTGCGCCAGCGTCACAAGTGGCGTCCGCCCCTGCAGTGTCGTCAACACGCCCGACACGGTCTGGTTGTCGTTCGGGTCCTGCAGATCAAACGTGAATGACGCGTTCAGCGTCACTGGGTCCCCCGGATTAAAATCCCAAGTCGCATTCGACGTAAGATTCGGCATCGCTCCCTCTCTCCCCTCATTCCGATTACTGATTACCGATTACTGATTACTTCTTCGCACGCTCACAACAACGTCTGCTTCACCACCCGCGCCCCCGGGACTACGCCAAACCCATTTCCCCCGCGCGGTAGCCCGTTCGGCAGAGCACCGCTACCGCTCGAGGGCAGCGGCACCGGCCCCGATGTGCCGCCACCCGTCACCGCCGTAGCCGGAGAACCAAACGTCACCGGCGCCGACGCCAGCGATCCGACATACTGCGAATACGCGCGCCAATACAGCGTCTGATTCCCCAGCTGGACGTACAAATTCCGCGACGCTCCCAGGAAATAGACCCGCGGAGCTGAAAACGCCGGCGTCACATCGGACTCCGCAAAATAAAAAAGGCCCGGCCGCGTCACCGCCGGGTCCGAAATCGCCAGGTCAAACCAACCGTTCGCCGCCTGCACATTCAACGCCGCAATCGCCGGCGGCGCGGGCGAAGGATTTGCCGGATCCACGCCCGCATTCGCGCTGGTCGCATTTACCGCCGATACAATCTTCACCAGCGTCTCGTACAGATACGGGTCCCGATCCTTCATCGGCGCCAGTTGCGCAACCGTTAGCATGCTTTTTTCCGCCTCTTCTCAGCGAACTCTGCGCTCTTTCCCTGCGAACTCTGCGTTAAGTCCCCTCTTTCTTATGCACTGATCTTCGCCGTCGCCGTCACATTATTCGGTAGCGTGGCAATCAAAATCCGCGCGAACTTCGCCACCACATCCGGAAACTCCGCCCGCGTCACGTTTCCAGCGGTCAAATTTGAGAACGCCGCACCTTCATTGGCATACGCCGCGTCAATATCCGTGTCCGCCGTCTGCAACTGCACCGAAATCGCCCCCGGCGCCGCGCTCCACACGATCTCGACCGCCGCCCGAACCTTCCCGCTGCTGAACGCCGGCGCCAGCGCCACCTGCGCGCTTTTGAACGGCGCCGGAAAAATCACATCCGTCGAAACAATCACCGCCGCGCTGTCCCCAAATCCCACCGACACCGGCGGCACCAAATTTCCGTAACTTGGCATATCGTCTCCTCCCAAAAATGTAGTGGCCGGTCTTTAGACCGGCCACCCTACGCTCATGAATTCTCAAAATTAACCGGAGATTCCAGCTATCTAGTTCATTCCCCGCACCGGCGCCCATGGATCCACCCGCACCGACGGGGCAAACCGCTGCACCTTAAACCAAGCCCCCGCCTGATTCGTTCCCACCTGAAACGCCACGCGCTCCCCCAGCACATTGATCGGCAATTCCAGATCCTTCAGCCCCGGCGAACTCATCCCCAGCGCCTGTTGGGCCGTCGCCGCGCTCCCCGAATTCACAAAACTCGTCAGCGCCAGGTTCCCCGCGCCCTCCACATACATCGTCAGATAACTGAACAGTTTCCGGTGCGCGCCGAGCCCCAGTGAACTCTCCACCGCCCGCTCCGGAAAAAAGTGCGTCGTGTAGTAACTCGAAATCGCCGCGCCATCATCGGAAAACTGGGTATCGCTCAGCTGATAGATCTTTCCCGTCGCGCCACCGCCCCCAACTCCCGGCAATCCTCCGCCAAACGCCGCCACTGCGGTCCCATTCGCCCGCTCAATCAGTGCGCAGCAATTCGCAGCAATCGACCACGGTGACCACTTCCGCGAATTGTCGGTCGCCGTTTTTCGTCCCGTGAAGGTAATATTCACCGGTGGCCGGCCCTGTAGATCCGATGCGGAATCCAGGTCGTGATAATCCAGCATCAGCACCCGATTCGGCGAAGTCGCGTTGCCGAACGGCGCGCCCACGTAAATCCGCCGCTCCCGCGTGTCCACCGTCACCCACAGCGTTTGCGCATACTGCCAATTGATCTGGTTCCACGTCGGCTGAATCTCCTGCGAAATCTTCACCGGCTCGCCGCCCGAAAAAAGAAACAACCCAGTCCGGTGCGCGATCACCACCCAATCTTCGCCAAATCCCACGCCGCGCACCGAGGGAGTCCCCACGCGCCGCGAAATTTCGGAGATGGACCACAGCGAAGGCTCGTTTGTGCCGTCATCCTGCGTCACGTGCAGCGAATGTTCCTTCACGAAATAGAGCCGCTCGCGCAGCTTGAACGCCGCGCGGATCGCCTGCCCGTTGTTCTCCGCCACGTTCAGCATCCCGTCGATCCCGTCGTAGCTCTCCGGATCCTCCACGCGGCTCACCCGCACCAGTGAAGAGTTCACAGGCTGCGCCGTGGGGAAAATCTCGATCGCATCCACGTAAAACTGCCCGTTCTGGTTTGGCGTCCCATCCGCATAGATCCGCAGCACCAGGTCGCTCGGTATCGTCGTCAGTGGCGCCGTCAGTTCCGCGCTGTACTCCACATAAGCCGTCGTCAATTGCGCCGCGGTCAGCTGCAAGCCAGTGGTATTTATTCCACCGATCGCGCTGAACAAATGCACATGCAGCGTTCCCTGAACCAGCGTCGAATTTCGCGCGCAGCGCGCCCGCACCGTGTAGTCCTTCCCCGTCTGAATCCTTTGCGCGCCCAGGGCGTCTTGCACCGCGCTCTGTGTCATCAACCCGCGCGTCGCCGTCGTTCCGTTCCCCAGGATCGAATACGCCGCGCCCCACACCACAAAGTTCCCTTCGTCCGTTCCGCCGGGCGCAAACGTCGGATCCGGCGTCCAGCCCAGCGGATAGTGCGGCAGCGACGGCCCCGTGAATCCCCCGTCAAATCCCAGGTTCGTCCAGTTGTTCATCTTGTTCCGCTCGCCCCACCAGAAAAGCCGCTCGGCGTAATCGATCACTCCGGCAC
>Ga0210400_10001499_pt1 | contig 23131 bp, 24 predicted proteins | sample IncBWH26MmetaG_FD_155456 | JGI IMG/M metagenome (GOLD analysis project Ga0210400, IMG submission 155456) | Forest soil microbial communities from Barre Woods Harvard Forest LTER site, Petersham, Massachusetts, United States - Inc-BW-H-26-M | ecosystem: Environmental > Terrestrial > Soil >...
CCGAGATATTCGTGGCAGCGACAGTCGTGTTTACATCCCCATCAAGTGGCAGGAATGCGTCTTGGCCACGACCCAGACGCTCTTGCCGGGGCCCAGTTGGAGAGCGTCGCGCGCCGCCAGCGTTAAGTGAACTTCGAACGCCGTGCCGCTGCAATCGACCATCGCCGCGATGATTACGTCTCTCTGCTCCAGCCGCCGAATCGTTCCCGGCAAAACGTTGCGAGCGCTAAGGCCGCGCGGATGCTCCGTCGCCAGCAGGAGATCGCCAGCGCGAACGCCCACGCGCAGGCGCGACCCCACCTCTGCCAGGACCAACGGCGTTTCCAACTCCACTGCATCCTTTCCCAACTGGCAAGTCATGGTGCCGCGATCTTCGTGCAGCGCATGCACCGTGGCATTAAAGATATTTTCGAATCCTGCCAGGCGCGCGACGGTTTCCAGTCGCGGAACGCGCATGACTTCATGCGGCTGCCCTTGAGCTAAAATTCTTCCCCCGTCAAGCATGATTAGCTCGTCGCCCAAGGCAAATACTTCCTCGCCATTGTGGGTGACGAAGAGAATCGGGATGCGATGATGCTGGTTCCACTGCCGCAAATCGCCGATAAGAGACGACTTCGTCGGCCGGTCGAGGGCGGCCAGTGGCTCATCGAGGAGCAAGGCGCGTGGTTCAGTCACCAGTGCGCGCGCCAAAGCGACGCGTTGGCGCTCGCCTCCGGAGATTTGCTCCGGTGGCCGGTCGCGCAAATGATCGATGCGGAAGAGGCCTAGCATTTCACGACTGCGCGTTTGTCGCTCCGCTGGGCTGAGACTGCGCAGACCGTAAGTGACGTTCTCCTCGACGGTCAGGTGAGGGAAGAGCGCCAAGTCCTGATGTACGTATCCGATGCGCCGCTTCCAGGGTGCGAGGTTCCTCTTCTTCTCCGAGTCGTAAAGGTCTTCACCGCCAACCACAATGCGCCCTTCGTCGGGATCGCTCAGGCCGGCAATGCAATCGAGCAGCGTGGTTTTGCCCGCGCCCGACGCGCCAAAGAGAATCGTGAAACCGGCAAGCGCGCGGAAGTGGACATTCAAATTGAAAGTGCCTTCGGGATTCGGAAAACGCTTGCGGATTCGGACTTCGAGATCAGCAGAGATTGGATGGGTCGAAACTGACGGCGCAGTTTGCGGGGCAGGAGCAGTCTTCGTTTTCGCTTTTACTGCCATGGACCCACCGCCCATGCACGCCGGTTCACGCCGTACACGACCGACAACACGAGGAATGAGATAATCAGCAGCAGCAGCGCCGTCTGGTTCGCGCTGGAATAATTTGCTGTCTGCACCTGATCGTAAATATCAACCGAGATGGTGCGCGTGACGCCGGGGATATTGCCTCCCACCATGAGCACAACTCCGAACTCGCCCAGAGTGTGCGCGAAGCTGAGCGCAAATCCCGTGACCAACCCCGCCTTTGAGAGAGGAAGTACGATGCGGCGAAAGGTCTGGACCGGCGAAGCGCCGAGCGATGCCGAGGCGCGAAGTAACTTGCTGTCGACCGCGTTGAAAGACGCGGCGAAGGGTTGCACGGCGAATGGCAGACTGTATAACAAAGACCCAATCACCAGCCCTTCGAAAGTGAAGGCCAAAGTGTGGCCGGTGATGGACTCCCACCAGCGGCCAAGAGGGCTCCGGGAGCCGAGTGCCACCAGGACATAAAAACCAAGCACAGTCGGTGGCAGCACGATGGGAAGCGCAACCGCGGCCTCTACCAGGAATTTCCAGCGCCACCGCGAATAAGTCAGCCAGTATGCGATGGGAATTCCGATCGCGATGAGCAGCGTTGAGACCAGGGCCGCGAGACGCACGGTTAGCCAGAACGCCTCCCAGTTCATTAATGCTTCTCCGCAGGCAGGCTGAAGCCGTAGCTGGTGAGCAGGGAAGTGGCCTCGGGGCTGCGCAGGAATTCGAGAAATTTGCGGGCCGCATCTCGCTGCTTTGATCGGGAGAGCACGACCGCTGCCTGATTCAGCGTGGGATAGGCATCGAGCGGGACCGTCCAATAGCGGCCTTTGTCTTTCATCGCGGGCGCCAGCGCACGCGACAGCGCGATTAGTCCCGCCTGGGCGTTGCCCGATTCCACGAACTGTGCCGCCTGCGATATGTTTTCTCCCACGACCAGGCGGCTGGAAACCTGATCGTAAATTCCGAAGTGCCTCAGCGCGGCCTCGGCTGCGCGGCCATACGGAGCGGTTGCAGGATTCGCAAGCGAAATCTTCTTCACCGACGGGTCGAGCAAAGCCTTGATGCCCAGCCTTGTTAAGTCGAGTGGCGAATCGCCCGGCACCCACAGTACCAACCGGCCGATCGCATAGCGGTAGAGCGTATCATTCGACGCGAGTCCCTCGGTGATCAACTGTCGCGGATATCCCTCATCCGCTGACAAGAAGATGTCGAAGGGCGCGCCGTTTCGTATCTGATTGGTCAGATTTCCGGACGCGCCGAATGAGAGCTTCACCGATTGCCCGGTCTTCTTCGCGTAGCTTGCGACGAGCTCTGGGAGCGCGGCACTCATATCCGCTGCCGCAGCCACGGTGATCTCCTGGGCGGTTGCGAAAGCTCCGGCGAACACAAGAACCAGAGCCAGAAAATTGCTCATCGGAAATTTTCCTCGCGTTTCGCTTCAGCGCCTGAAGGCGCTTCCAAAGGCAGCGTCTTTCATTGGCTCCGGCGGCACCCCTCGGCTCCGCTGAGGGCCGGCGCTAAAGCCGTGCCCTTCCCGTTCTTGCTCGAACATAGTTCATGGGTGGCCCGAGACGGGGCAAGCCCCGTCTCTACACGACATTTTCAGCAGACTGTGCCGAGTCATCCACTTACACCAGCTTCGTCTTCGACAATGGAAGCTCGCGCACCCGCTTGCCCGTTGCCGCAAACACCGCGTTGTACAGTGCAGGCGCGAAAGGCGGCACGCCGGGCTCACCGACGCCGGCCGGCGGCGCTTCACTCTTCACAATCTGCACGTCGACGTGGCGCGGAGCGCGGTTCATGCGCGCAAGCTGATAATTGTTGAAATTGCTCTGGTCGATGACTCCGTTGGTCGCGGTAATTTCGCCAAACAGCGCCAGGCTAGTTCCGAACACGGCTGCTCCCTCAAACTGGTTTCGGACATTGTCCGGGCTGACGACCGTGCCCGCATCGAGCGCTGTCCATACATTCGGAATATGCACCTGTCCCTTGGTGTCGACTTCAATTTCAACTACAGTCGCAACATAGGTGAGGAAACTGCGGTGCGCGGCGATGCCCATGCCGCGCCCTTTCCCCATGGGCCTCTTACCCCAGCCGGATTTCTCCGCTGCCATCTCGACCACGCGCCGCAGTCGGGCTGTGTCCAGCGGGTAGCGCTGCTTCTCGTCCGCATCTTCTTCTTTATATTCAAGCGGGACGATGCGCGGCGGTCCAATCAGGTCAAGCAGATACTGGACGGAATCTTTGTTAGCATTGTGCGTCAGCTCGTCGGCAAAGGAGCTAATCGCGAATGCATGATAGATGTTGGCCACGCTGCGCAGCCATCCAATGCGCACGTGGTAGTCGGCGGGGCCATTTTCAGCGCGATGATTGGGAATATCGAATGGAAGATTGTTCCATCCCAGGCCCATCTCGTCGAGAGCATAGGTTGCCGATGCGTCAAAGGTCGAACCGATAGGCGGATACACGGTGCGCTGCAACCACGCAGTCGGTTTCCCATCCGCCCCAATCGCGGCCTTCATATACATCGCGGCGACGGAGTGAAAAAAATCGAAGTGAATATCGTCTTCGCGGCTCCAGACCACCTTGACCGGCTTGCCGAGTTGTTTGGAGAGAACAGCGGCTTCCGCGACCTGATCTGGTTTCGACTTGCGTCCGAAGCCTCCGCCCAGCAGTGTGACATGGCAAGTCACATCTTCTTTTTTGATGCCGAGCACGCCGGCAATGGTCTCCTGCACAGCTTGCGGATTCTGCGTTGGGGCCCATGCCAGCACCTTTCCATCACGATACTCGGCTACGGCTACGGGCGGCTCCATGGAAACGTGGGCCAGGTGCGGAGTGTAATACTCGGCCTCGATGATCTTGTCGCCCTTGGCAAATGCTGCGTCCACATCGCCGACGTTGCGAACGACTTTGCCCGGCTTCTGCGAAGTTGCTTCGAGCGTTTTACGAAACGGCGCGGAGTTGTAGTCTGAGTGCGGACTGCTATCCCATTCGACCTTCAGGCTCTTCCGTCCCTTGAACGCCGCCCAGGTGTTGTCGGCAATCACGGCGACGCCGCCCAAAGGCTGGAACTGATGGGGCGGTTTGAAAGTGTCGATGGTCAGCGTTTTCTGAACACCGGGCACCTTGAGCGCGGCTTTGTCATCGTACGATTTGATCTTTTGTCCGAGTACGGGCGGATGCTCGACCGATGCATAGACCATGCCGGGCATAGTCGCGTCCATACCGAAGATAGTTTTGCCGGTGACCATCTCGGGAAGATCGAACAACGAATTGCTCTCTTTGCCGATGTAACGCCATTGGGAACGCGACTTGAGCGGGACATCTTCTTTCTTAGGAACGGGCAGCTTGGCTGCGGCGGCGGCAACTTCGCCATAGCCCACCTTGCGCCCGCTGGCGCGATGGACGACGAAGTGGGACTCGGCCGTGCACTCTTTAGGAGAAACCTTCCATTGCGCGGCGGCGGCGCTGATCAGCATTGCGCGTCCGGTAGCGCCTACCTGGCGCATCAGATCGAAGGAACTGCGAACCGAGTGAGATCCGTCGGTATCCTGGTCCCCATATTTCGGATCGCCGGTCGCCTGATCGATTTTTACTTTGGACCAGTCGGCGTCAAGTTCGTCGGCGACCACGAGGGGCAAGGCCGTACGGCTGCCGCATCCCATCTCCGAGCGATGGGCGACGATGGTGACAGTGCCGTCCGACGCGATCGACATCCACAGACTGGGTTGAAATGAAGTCGTGGCCGCTTCGCCTTCCGCGGCCCACAGCGGCTGGGGAATTAAGCGCGCGCTCAGGACAAAAACGCCGCTCGCCAGTGCGCCGTGCAGGAACCCGCGGCGGCTCACGTGAAGGCTGACATTCTCGATGGTCTTCATGCGGTCTCCTTCGCAGTCTTATGCTTCGCGGGATGTGTCGTGGCCGGATGCTTCGTGCTCGGATGAGCCGTGGCCTGCTGCTTGGCCGCCTGATGAATCGCCGCCCGGATCCGCTGATAAGTTCCGCAGCGGCAGATATTACCCGACATCGCGGTGTCGATATCCTGGTCGGTGGGATTCCTGTTGTCTTTGAGAAATGCGATCGCCTGCATGATCTGGCCGGTCTGGCAATAGCCGCACTGTGGCGCCCGGATCTCCATCCAGGCCTTCTGCACGGGATGCATGGGCGCGATGCCTTCAATAGTCGTGACCTCGGCGCCGCCGACGTCGCTCATGGCAGTCACGCAGGAGCGGATGGCCGCGCCATTCTTGTGCACCGTGCATGCGCCGCACAATGCCATGCCGCAACCGAACTTCGTCCCCGTGAGCTCGGCGACGTCGCGTAAATACCAAAGCAGCGGCATTTCGGGATCCCCGTCAAACGTCTTCTCTTGCCCGTTCACTTTGAATTGGATCATGTGTCCCCCGGTAAATGACGGATGCTGCAGAATTGATTTCCATATCCTAGTCGCAGTGCGCGAAATGTGGAAGAGTGGGAGGGCAGATTGGTCGCTGACCAAAACCTTTAAGCACAGGGAGTACTGGGGAACACAGAGGAATGCCACCGGGGCCGTCATATAATGCGTCTGTCATCACGGGAGGAATTTTGGCCTACGACGATCTGCGGGACTGGATCAAAGCGCTCGACCGCGCCGGCGAATTGAAACGCGTCCGCACCGAAGCGGACCCAATTCTGGAGATCGCGGAAATTACCGATCGGGTTTCGAAGAGCAAGTCCAAAGACCGGCAGGGAACCGTCGGCGGGAAAGCTCTGCTATTCGAGAACCTCAAGGGCTACCCCGGTCAGACGCTTCTTATCAATCAGTTTGGTTCAGCCCGCCGTATGCGGCTCGCACTTGAAGTCGATTCGCTCGACGAAATTGCCGAGCGCATCCGCGGCTTCATGGACGTGAAGTCTCCGCAAGGCTTCCTCGACAAAGTGAAGATGTTGCCGATGCTCGCCGAGATGGGGAAGTTTTTTCCCAAGACCGTGGCGACGGGTCCATGTAAAGAAGTGATCAAGCGGGACAATTTCTCGTTGTTAGATTTTCCCATCCTGCAGTGCTGGCCGAGAGACGGCGGACGCTTCATCACGCTGCCCTGCGTGATCACGCGCGATCCGAAAACAGGCAAGCGCAACGTTGGCATGTACCGCATGCAGATCTATCACGAACGGACGACCGGGATGCACTGGCAGCGCCAGAAAGTAGCGGCCGAACATTACCGCGACCACATGCGGCAATCCGTTGGACACGATGGCGACACGGGCGCCCCTTCGGCAAGCTCAGGGCAGGCTCTCGCCCGGGCAGCGGTCGACATTATGGCAAGGTCATCAGGGGGCGCAATGGTAGCCCCCGGCGACCGTCCCTCCGGCCGAATGGATGTTGCCGTAGCCATCGGCACCGAGCCCGCGCTCACATTTTCGGCCATCGTGCCTGCGCCGCCGGACGTAGAAGAATTTATCATCGCCGGATTTCTCCGGCGGAAACCAGTCGAGTTAGTGAAGTGCGAGACCGTCGACCTGGAAGTCCCAGCCGATGCAGAAATCATTCTGGAAGGCTATGTCAACTTGGACGAGCTTCGCACCGAAGGCCCGTTCGGAGATCACACCGGCTTCTACTCGCTCGAAGACGAATATCCAGTCTTCCATGTAACCTGTGTGAGCCACCGGAAGGACCCAATCTACGCGACCACGATAGTCGGCAAGCCTCCACAAGAAGATGCCTGGATGGGCAAGGCAGTCGAGCGCATCTTCCTGCCGCTGATGAAGCTGACCATCCCCGAACTGGTGGACATCAACCTGCCCATCGAAGGCGTGTTCCATAACCTGATGATCGTTTCCATTCGCAAATCGTATCCCGGACAGGCGCGCAAAATCATGAACGCGATCTGGTCGCTGGGGCAGGCGATGTTCACCAAGTGCATCATCGTCGTAGATGAAGAAGTGAACGTGCAGGACGTGGCCGATGTCACGTTGAAGGTGCTGAACAACATTGATCCCGAGCGCGACATCCAGTTCACGATGGGGCCGGTAGATTCGCTTGACCACGCCGCCCGCCTTGCGAACTACGGATCGAAGATGGGCATCGACGCTACCCGCAAGTGGTCAACCGAGGGATTTGGGCGTCCTTGGCCGGATGAGATCGTGATGGACACTAAGACCCGCGCGCTGGTGGATGGAAAATGGAAGGCGCTGGCTAAGGAGCTGGGGATCGAGTAGAGCTCCTAACCACCAAAGGCGCGAAGGTACACGAAGGAACCGGCCGGGACACTACCTAGTCGTGGTCGTGTTCGTCCCAATCCCGTTCCTTGTGCCAGCGGTGCTCATGTTCATCCCACCACTCATGGCGTTCGCGCCAGCAACGCTCTCGGGCCGCGCGCAATTCGCGACGCTCGTGATTTGCCTGTCTGCTGTTGCGCCCGTGTTTTTCGATCGCTTCGTGGAGCTCATGCTCTGCGTGAACGACCCGGCGCTGGCAGCGGTTGATATCTTCCGCCTGAAGGCGCGGCAGTGCCAAGCAAAGCAGTGCTCCTGCGAGAAGGGATATTGCAAGCAGCGATTTTCTGACATTGTCCATTGATGGCCTCCAAGAGGGCTGTTCTAAAAAGGGCGAAACTTGGATGCTGGAGATCAACCAGAGGTTTCTGGGCTAGTTTCCAGGGTGGGGCGCAAACCGTTAACCACCAAGGGCACGAAGGTACACGAAGGAAATGCATGAGACCCCAAGCCTTTGTGATACTTCGTGTCCCTGGTGGTTCAGGGTTTTGCGTGCTCTATCGTGAAACTCACCCAGCCCCAGAAAAGTTCGGCCTTGAGCCTTCGCCCCAACCTGTGTTCTCATTAATGCATGGTGCGGCCAGAAGTGTCACACCTGCGCCTTTCAACCTCAACCCTCAACCTCATCTTTGAGAGACCACTAGAGGAGAAAAATCATGAGCAAAATCGACTACATTCCCAAGGGATACAACACCGTCACGCCGTACCTCGTCATCAAGGGTGCCGCGAAAGCGATCGAATACTACAAGAACGTCTTCGGGGCGACCGTAGTCGTACGCATGGATGGTCCCGACGGCCAGGTCGGCCACGCCGAGTTGCAAATTGGCGACTCGCGTATCATGCTGGCTGACGAAAACCTAAAGATGGGCCATCCGAGCGCTGAGACTATCGGTGGGTCTCCGGTGAGCCTGTATGTGTACGTTCCAGATTGCGACAAAGTTTTCGAAAAAGCGGTCGCGGAGGGAGCGAAAATCCAGAGACCGGTCGAAGATCAATTCTATGGAGACCGTTCCGGTTTTCTCCGGGACCCCTTCGGACATTACTGGGGGATCGCGACGCACAAGGAAGATGTGTCGCCGCAAGAGATGGACAAACGCGCCAAGCAAGCGATGCAAGCCGCCTGAGGACAGCCGTTGGCTGTTAGCTGGGCCGAAGTCAGAAGGCCCGTGTGACCTCTGTGTCCCCTGTGGTTGAGAATTGGAAGCTTGAACCACGGGGGACACCGAGGGACACCGGTAAGAGCCAGTCCTTAACCAAAGGCCAAGAGCTTGGGATGACACCCGCGCTCGTATAATTGGAACTCGCAACTTTAGAAAGGACTCCCCCCAAAAATGCTCTCCGCTGGCAATCCTTTTCCCAATTTTTCGCTTCCTAACCAGGATGGCAAGACCATTAAGCTCTCCGACTTTGCCGGGCAATGGCTCGTGATCTACTTCTACCCGAAAGACGACACGCCTGGGTGCACCATCCAGGGAAAATCGTTTACGGCGACCAAGGCTGATTTCGATGCTGCCGGGGTTAAGGTGATCGGCGTGAGCGCCGATGATGTTGCCTCGCATAAGAATTTTTGCAACAAGTTTGCCTTTACCATCGACTTGCTTTCGGACACCGATTCCAGCCTGATGAAGGCACTCGGCATCGTCCAGGCAGAATGGAAAGGGATGAAGTTCTGGGAGCGTACCAGTTTCGTGGTCGATCCGAAGGGTGTGATCCGCAAGGTGTATGAAAAGGTCAACCCTGAAGGCCACGAGAGATCGCTGCTCGACGACATCGAGGGGATCAAGGAGAAGGCGGCCTGACCGACTGAGCCGCGGGGGTTGCCCTCAGCGGCCAGCACTGCGCCACCCAAAATCCTTGCGAGATGATGTTCCGCAGGCATGAGACGCGGCAAGCCGCGTCTCTACGGTTAGGCTGGTTGGCTATTCCGCGAACGGATCCGTCGCGAACTTCAGGCTCTTGTTCCAGGACCAGCTCATGGTTCCGGCCAATCCCTCGGCCATAACGGCAGGCAGGATTCGGTACAGCCGAGAGCGCAAATCGCGATAGCCTTGAATGCCGGCAAAAAGGTCGCTCATCAGTTCGCGGAAGCTTGCGCTTTGCGCGGTTAGAGACACCATCCGCTCGAGAACGCTGTCGCCGAAAATCTGTCCGTTATAGAACCGCTGCGAAACCCGTGCCGCCAGCTTCAGTTCGGGAAGAATCTCTTCTTCCAACAACGTCCGATACTCGTCAGGTCGTCCAAGCAAAAGCGCGTTGGCGCACAACTCCGCGGATCGAAGCGCATAGTAGAGACCTTCTCCGGTAATCGGGTCCACCAGGCCAGCGCTGTCTCCGATCATGGCCCAACCTTCTTCGCAGAGTTCGAGCTTGTCGAATGTCTGGGAGCGAAATGAGGGAAGAATATGCGAGTAAAAGCGGGCAGCGTCCAAAGACAAGCCGTTCTGTTGGAGCCAATGTTCTTCGAGCCAGCGTTCCAGTATGCGGCGCAACTCGGCGGTAGTGGTTTCGCCCATCTTTCCCGCGATCCCGGCGGAAACATGATCGGCGCGAGGGAAGACCCAGATGTATCCGGTAATTCCTTGTAGAAACTGGATCTGCATCAGAGAACGGCGGCCGGGGATGAAGTAACCCGCAGTGACCATCAGATCGCTGGGAGAAATCGGGGAGAGGAATTGGGAGCGGAAGGAATTGCGCGCGCCTGCTGCAATCACCAGGTAGGAAGCATGGTATTCGCGCTGCGGCGTGACCAGTCGCCAGTCTCCGCTGGTTCCTGCAATCCGTGTGACGCGCTCGTGGCGGATATCAACTCCCGCACCAATGCCAGTGCCAGCGCGCCGGGCTCGCTCCAGCAACAATCCATTCAGCGCCAAGCGGGAGAAGATCGCGACCGGGTGCTGCATGTGAAAACGTACTCGCTGTCCCGACGGACTGATCAACTCGCAATGTTCAACGGGATTGCCTGGGCTGCGCGTATCCGCCAGAAACGGATATTGCTGCAAAGCTTTGTGCGTGATTCCGCCGCCGCAGGGCTTCTCCCAGGCAAGCTTTTCGTCGAAGAGAAGGACGTGCCTGCCTCCTTCCGCGAGCAGCGCACCTGCCAGAGCGCCCGCTGGACCGCCTCCGACAATCGCAATAGGATGGGTAGGCATTTTCTTGTCGCGGATTTTCAGCCCGCGGAAAAAGTTGGAATTGTGGCGGGCGCCCCTAAAGGGGCGGTTTAATCAGCGTCTAACGGCATCGCTAAAGCGATGCCCTGATGCGAAACACAGGGCTTCGACAATCCCAGCTTCGTCAAAGCAGGTCTTTGTCCCAGCAGGTCTTTGTCCCAAACGAGGAAGACTCGGGAGCGGGCAGCAATACTCCACCACCACTCTTGCGAGTTCTCTCCGAGGAGGCCTGGGCAGGATTCCTGCGAATCCGCAGCTTCGCGCTTACTGCAGCGTGGTGGCGCTGTTCAGCCCCTGATAAATGAACAACCCCGCAATTACCAGGATCATGGCCCCCGATAGCGCGCCGAGCACCTTTAGGATCGGTGCGATCTTTCGCATCTTGGCGAGAACCTCCACCTGATCTTTCTGCATCTGGGATTCGGTTTCATTGAGGAAGATGGAATCGTCCTCGTGCATTGTGAGAGTGCTGCGATAGATCAGGAGAATAATGAGGATCCCCGTCAGAATACCCCACGCGACCAGCAGCCCGAACATAGGAGACATACGCCACCTCGGAGCTGAAATCGAGCCAATCCCCGACGTTGCCATGCATTTGTCCCAGCGAAACTTCGTGGTATTCGCCAGCGTTCGGGTAACGGCCCCTACTGCGCACGATTATAGACCCGTTGGCAAGTGGGGGCGCGACTTCTTGTCGGCGCGAAGCATCTAAGTGGCAGGTTTGGGAAGAGATACCGGCGCCGAAAAGGCTTGCGGAGCCGGGGATAAACTTTGTTATAATAAGCAAATACAAGGAGATAAACAGATGGCGACCACCACCGCACCCGAAGTACAGCCGAAGACAGCGGCTCCAGTCCTGACCCCGAGCGCGATTGCCAAGGTTAAAGAAATCATGGCTTCGCAGGCGCCGGTCCCGTCGGGATTGCGGTTGTCCGTGGTCGGCGGCGGTTGCTCCGGCTTCCAATATTCCATGGCATTTGAGAACGGCGCCGGCATGATGGACAAGGTTTTCGACTTTGACGGTTTGAAGGTTTACGTGGATGCCACTTCGCTGATGTATCTTGGCGGAGCGCATGTGGATTACGTCGAGACGCTGGAAGGCGCCGGGTTCAAGTTCGAAAACCCGAACGTGAAGAGCACGTGCGGCTGCGGCTCCTCGTTCAACGTTTAAGATCTAACCGGTGTTTCTGATTTCACGGCAAGCCCCGCTTTCATGCGGGGCTTTTGTGTTGCGGGGATAATTACGGAGAATGTGGACTATTCTTCGGGAGGCGCTTGTCCTGGGTTTTGCGCGGGTTGCATCGGAAGGCTTTGGGGTTGGCTGGGGTTCGGCGACACTCCTTGTGGTTGACCGGGTAGATTGCCCCCGGCCCCGGGAGCGAGTCCGCCTAAGTTCCCCGCGGGACCGTTAAGCGATACCGGGCCGGTCAGCAGGCCTCCACGGTCGCCTTGCGGCAAGTAAATAAAGAGCCAGTCGTTGTAGTGGTTCTTGTCATAGAACACGCGGATGGTTTTTGCTTTGCTCGTGCTGGCGACACCGAGGATCGGCCCGCCTCCGAACGTTGGCCCGTTGAAACCGGAATTAGAGGGCGATGTTCCAGGCGAATTCGAATTCTCTTCCGTATCCGATGAATTGGCGGCAGATGAATTGCTGGAAGATGAACTGCCGGACGACGGATTGCCGGGATCACTACTTGTAGGATTCTGCGCGCCCGGGCTACCTGTCTGTTGCCCACCCGGTTGCGCTCCGAACGCCCCAAGGGCGCCTTGCGGTCCGCCCAACCCTCCCGGCGGCGCGCCGAACGCGCCTTGTCCCTGAGGTCCACCTTGTCCTGGAAGCGAGCTTTGCCCGGGCACCTGCCCCAATACCGGCCCGTTGTTCAGGCTGATGTCGGTCTGACGAAGGAGCTTGAAGTCTTTTTCCTTGCCCGTGGCCGAGTCCCGATTAATTGGATCCTTATAGCGTTTGCGAAGGAAACGAAGGTTATTGGTATTTTCCAGCTCCTCGACGCGCATTGGATAGCGCCCGAACTTTTTGTAGAAATGTTGAATGGCGCGCATGTACGCCGTGCCACGATGCCTCATTTCCTCTTCGCGATCGCGGCGAAGCTGCTGGCCAATCTCAGGGAGCACGGTGAGCAGCCCAATCGCGATCAATGCCAGCGCCAGCATCAGCGTGATCAGCATGTAGCCGCGCTGGCGAATTTGTAATTTGTGATTTGTAATTTGGTAATTTGGCGATCTCAATCCGCGATGTCGCATAACCATTTACCCGCCTCAAAATTACAAATTACAAATCGGCAATTATAAATTTGTCTTGGCGTTCATCCCTGCGTCAAGGGCAAGCTCTGCCGGTTGTTGTTGATGACATCTTCCACGTCTACCGCTGTGGGCGAGATGTGCAAGACGCGATAGCGCCGGTCGACTATGTCACCTTCAGCGGCGATAAAAACGTCTTCGCCTTGTGATAGAAACACTTTCTTCGTCTCCCCGGGCCGGTTAGCAAAGCCAAAAAACTTGAGCGTGATCGGGGGCGGCGGTTGAACTGGCGGAGGCAGGCGAAGGCCGGCCTGTTTATCCGTAGTACCGTTTCCCTTGAGCTTTTCGATTGGCGTCGACCCGACGACAAAAATGTTTCTGCCGTTGCCCGCGTACTTGATTTCCTCGCTTTGGCTGAGCAAGTTCAGGTCAAGCGTAGGGTCGAGCCGCGGCTCGACCACAGGCACCAATTTTCCTGAAGACGTGCGTCTTGTGCCGGGCTTGGCCGCCGTTGCTGTCGTCTGCGGCGTTACCGGCGATGACGTCGACGACGAGGGCCAGAACTCGTAGGCCACTATCGCCACTGCGATGACGCCTAAGATTGCCAGCGCGATGACTTGGTTCCGGTTTTCGATTCCGAGTTTCACTCAGGCACCCGACCGCAGATAACTGTGCATCGTGATTTGCAGCTTGACTGGTCCCGCGCTTTCGCCTGCCAGGTCGACGGCATCCACAGCAAAAAAAAGCTTCGACCGTTCCAGCGTATTGATGAATCGCACCAGTTGCAGGTAGTCTCCGGAAAAACTTCCGTCGATTGCGACGGGAATTACGCCGGAGCTTTCCATATCCTCTTCCTTGTATCTCGCCTGTTCGATCCGGACCCTGTTTTCGGACGCCAGCTTCCCCAGTTCATTGGCCAGATCTGAATCCTTCGCGGCAAAGCGGTCCTTGTAAAAGCCGCTAATCTGGTCCTTCGCGAGCACAATCTTTTTGTCCATGCCAATCAGCGGTTCCACCTGGCGCGTTTTCTTGTGCAATTCCACCCGCAGTTGGTTCAATTGCAGCTGGCGCGAATCCGCCGAACCCACCAGCGGGGAAAACAGAACTGCCACTGCTACCACGTCGGCGGCCAGCATCGCTCCAATCGCAATCTTCAACTTGCGCCGCGAATTTCCAAAGTCCGGCATTACTTTCCGCTCCTGTCGGAAGAGTCAGGAACATAAATCGCAATTACCGAAGCGACTACGCCCGATCCTGTCTCCCCGATCTGTCCCTCCGACACAAGTTGCGCTCCCTGAAAATGCCTGGAGCCCTCCATGCGATGAACCAATTCCACCGCGGCAGCGCGTGTGTCACCCGCCACCTTCATGTCCAGTTGCATCTGACTCTGCTCATTCAATTCCGGACGCAGCGAGACCACGTGGAGGTTCACGGGCATGACGCGCTCTAGATCTTCAAACACGCGCGTCCAGGAGAATGCCTTGCGTTGAATCAGCCCATTCAAGAACTGTGACTGGTCCCGCGTGCTGCGGTTGACGGACATGTCGAGGAAGGCTTGTGCCGTCGCCCGCTCGTGGTCGCGTTCCGCGATCTGGTCCTGCAATTGCGCGATGTTGTGGCGATCTCTTCCCGCGTTGGTCCAGCCGCGCACCGTCAAGCCCAGCAGGACGACCGTCAGCAGGCCCAGGAGCCCCACTCCCAGTCCCCAGCGTACCCAGAATTCGCGGGCATCTTCATACGGCCGGGTTGCGAGATTGATATCGAGACGCATATTTATAAAATCAGAAACAACCTGCTCTTGGCTCTTAGCCTTTGGCTTTTGGCCAAGAGCTACTTATGAAATCAGTGCTCCGACTACTCCCGCCATGCGCCAGCGCGGAACCGTCCCAGTGGTGGAGCCGATCTGCGACGCTGTTATCAGTTCCTCAACTTGCGCTCCGGACTGGTTCTTCAGCGCCGGCGCGGCGCCACCCGCTTCCGGAAGACCCGCCACATACACGCGCTCAATGTTCAGTTTGTAGGTGTCCTGGAAAAACACCACGGAGGGATAGACTTCCTCCGCCAGTTGGTCCCCGGTGATGGTTACGCCTCGCAAATTTTCGAGTGTCCGGAAGAGCAGCAGTTGCTCCTGATCGAGAATCGCGATGCTGATGGTGCGCGCGTCCACCTTGACCACCAGGGTTGGTCGTTCCGCATCGGCGGCACCAAGCGCCGCCAGCATGGACGGCATCACCATGCCGGGGTTGTAGCCTGCATCACGAAACGCCGACTCGTATTCCTGCAGAACCGTGTTCAGCACCACTGCTGCCACCGCCCGCATACTCTTGCCGGTAGGTTGCGCGTGATACGAGATCCGGGCATCGGCGGGATCAAAAGGCAGCGACTTCTTCAGCCGGAAGCGGACCACCGCTTCGGCCTCGTCCCGCTTCGCTGGGAGCGTTTCGAAATCGAGCAGCACGACGCGCACCGCGGTATCGGGCAGAATCGCGATCACGTCGCGGGATCGCCCGCCGACGCTGCCCAGCGCGCTTTCAATCGCCTGCCGGATCGCCGAGCCGTCCCGCAGATTTGCTTCCATCAAATCGGGTACCACCGTGCCCGGCGCCAGTTCTCGCGCCGATGCCATTTCCACCATTCGCCCCGCATCCGCTGCGCGGCCCGCCAGAACCCGGTCGGCTGCGATTTCGCAGGCGAGCGTCGGACGCCGATCGTGTTTGGAGTTGGAGGTCATAGCTACAATCTAATGATATGCCGCACTGTCACGAGGCGAATAGTTACCTCCGTGGATGCCGGGACTGGACCATCGGTCCTGCCACGTTTCGTATCCGGCCATCGCTTTAGCGATGCTGTAAGCTTGCGGTATGCCTGAAGGCATACCCTGATACGAATCGGCGATACGAAGCGCCTCAGCGCATGGTCTCGATAAAGGTGACCTTGTTGATTTCCTTCAGAGTGGTGAATCCGCCGCGAACTTTGTCCAGCGCCGATTCGCGCAGAAACCTCATGCCATCTTCACGGGCGGCGCGCCGAATCTCTGATGTCGGCTTGCGCTCCAGAATCATCTCGCGGATGCGGTCGGTCAAATCCAGAAGTTCATGAATTGCCGTCCGGCCCCGGAACCCCGTCCCCGCACACTCGATGCAACCCTGCCCCTCATACAAAGGAACCTGCGACCACTGCTGCGGATCCAATCCGCTCGCCTCGAGCACGTCGTTCGGATAATGCACCGCCGTCCGGCAGGAATCGCAGATGACCCTCACCAGCCGCTGCGCCAGAATGCAGTTGAGGGCCGAGACAAAGTTGTAAGGCTCGACGCCCATATTAAGGAAGCGCCCCAGCACGTCCACCACGTTATTGGCGTGGACGGTGGTGAACACGAGGTGGCCCGTTAGCGCCGATTGGATCGCGATCTGGGCAGTTTCGTTATCACGAATTTCGCCCACCATGATCTTGTCCGGGTCGTGACGCAAGATGGAACGCAGACCGCGGGCGAAGGTCAATCCTTTTTTCTCGTTGACTGGAATCTGGGTAATGCCGCGCAGTTGATACTCGACCGGATCTTCAATGGTGATGATCTTGTCTTCGTCAGTCTTGATCTCGTTCACGGCGGCGTAGAGCGTCGTCGTTTTGCCGCTGCCCGTCGGCCCGGTGACCAGCACCATGCCGTAGGGTTCCTTGATATAGCGGCGGAAGCGGCGCAGGTCATCTTCGTCGAACCCGACCACTTCGAGTGTGAGCTTTTTGAACTTCTCGCTCATCGACTCTTTGTCGAGCACGCGGAGCACGGCGTCTTCGCCATGGATCGACGGCATGATCGAAACGCGGAAGTCAATGGCGCGCCCGTTGTACTTGACGCGGAAGCGGCCGTCCTGAGGCACGCGGCGCTCGGAAATATCGAGCTCGCTCATGACCTTGATGCGCGAAATGATGGTGGAGTGGTGCTCTTTGCCGATCGGCGGCATGGCGTTGGTTAACACGCCGTCAATACGAAACTTGATGTACACCGAGTCGTCGCGCGTCTCGATGTGGATGTCGCTCGCCCGCCGCTGCAACGCCGTGAAAATCGTGGTGTCGACCAAGCGAATAATCGGGCTCATGTCGCTGCCCGAGGTCGCCGTCAACTTGTCGATGGAGATGGTCTCGTCGTTTCCGGCGTCGTCCTCGCGGATCACGTCGAGAGTGAATCCCTCGCTCGCGTCTTCCAGCACGCGCTTGGATTGCTCGGTCTTCTTCAGAATGTCGGAGATTTGTTTAAGCGTCGAAACTTTGGTGACGATCCGCTTGCCGAGCAGCAGGCTGATCTCGTCAATCATCATCAACTGGCTGGGATCGGCGATCGCAATCGCCAACCTCCCGTCCGCCGTCTCATCCAGGGGCACGAAGTTATAGCGGAACATCAGGTGCACGGGGATCTTCTCGAACAGATCGTGGTGCAGCTGGAAATCGCTCAGATCGACGAATTCACAACGGTAGCGTCGCGCAATATCGCGCGCGCGTTCCAGTTCGCCGGGAACCGCCGCCGCTTCCGGCGTCAGCTTCCCGCCATTCCCTCCGTTTACCAGTACTGTTTTCTTGTCCGCCATGCCCATTCCAGTTTACTGCGTCTTCCAAAGCCCTTCTGTAGAGGTTTTGTGTGGTGGCGGGGCTCTGCCCCGCTTACGGGGCAAAGCCCCGTCACCACGCGAGCCGCCCCGCCCTAGTGCACGCCAGCTCCCAGGGTAAAGATCGGCATATACAGGGAAATCAAGATGCCTCCGACAAAGACCGCCATGATGATCAGGATCAGGGGTTCGATCAACGCCATGGCCGCGCTCAGCGCCGTCTGCACGTCCTCTTCGTAAAACTCCGCCACCGAGGCGAGCATCGCCGGCAGCGCGCCCGTCGATTCGCCGACCTCCAGCATTTCAACCGCGAGATCGGGAAACAACTTTTGTGTCTCCAGGCTATGCGCCAGGCTCTGTCCTTCTCTTACGCGCTCCGCCGCGGCGGTGACCCCGTTCAACATCTGCCGGCTGGTCATGGATTCGCCGGCCGTTTCCATCGCGGGCACCAAAGGCAGCCCACCCTGCAGCAGCGTCCCCAGAATGCGCGAGAAATTCGCCACCTGGTATTTCAGCCGGATCTCTCCAATCAGCGGCAGCGACAGCAGAAACCGGTCAATGCGTTGAGCGCCCCGATCACTCTGCTTCCACCGCCACAACAGAAAGATTGCCACCGCTCCCACCAGCAGCGCCACCCAACCGTACTTCTGCGCGTTCAGACCGAGCGACAGCATGAACACGGTGATCGCCGGCAATTGCGCTCCCAGGTTATCGAACAGGTCGGCAAACTTTGGCACCACGTAGGTGATCAGAAAAATCAGCATTAGCGTCACCACCGAGACCAGGAGCGCCGGATATACCAGTGACACCAAAAGCTTCTTACGGAAAGTCTGCACCATCCGCTGATAGGTGATGTAGCGGCCGAGAACCTCTTCCATGTTGCCGCTTTTCTCACCCGCCATCAGCGTGGTCGTGTACATCTTCGGAAACACCTGCTGGGCGGCAAAGGCATCGGACAGCAACTCGCCGCCTTTTACGCGTTCGCGCACGTTCTCGAGCAGTTGTAATAGAGATTTGTCGCGCTGCCGCTTGATCAAAAGATCCAGTGCCGTCAGGATGGGCAGACCCGCTTTAATCAGCGTCAGAAACTGCTGATTGAAAATCAGAAACGTAGACTGCCGCAGTCTGCCGCGCCCCCCGAACTGGCCGCCGCCTGTGCTCAGCAGGGTCCGGGGCTTGACCCAGTACACCAGGTATCCCTGCTGCGTGAACCGGTCATGGATCTCGGCCTCGGAATACCCGTGCTCCACCTGCTGTCGCAGATGGCCCTGTTCGTCGGCGACTTTGACCAGGAATTGTGCCATTCGCTATCGTCTGATTCTGAGTTTCTGTCTTGAACGTCTGCGGTCGAGTGTCTTAGCCCCAGTGTAACATTATGTTGCCAAAGCGCTTACCGCAACCTGTCCATCTGTGTAGTACGCAAGTAACTGGCTCTATGCAGCCGGCGGAGACGCGGCAAGCCGCGTCTCTATGGGAAGTCACCAAGGTCCCAGGTCACCCCGAAATCACTAGGGTCCCAAATCCCCCTCTACCGTCTCTACCCCTGGTGGGGGAGTGAACCGAAACCGGCTGTCGCTCAACTCCAGATTCTCTTTCCAGTCCGCAAAGCGGAACTCGGTCGCTGCCCCGTCCGCCCCGAGCAATACGATGCGGGTAATCTGGTTGGCGGGGGTGATCTCCACTTGCACTTCGTTCGCCTGGCCCGCCATCGCCTGCGGAACCCCTCGCAACAGGATGTTTCCCGGGCCCAGCGGAGCTTGATCCACAACCTTGGAAAGTCCCCGTAATTCATTCTCCAGCTTGGTTTTACCGAGCAAAAATGCCAGCGGCGACCGCAAATCGTCCAGCTTCCGAAGCGTTGTTTTCCTGAGTTGCCGTTCCGCCGGCAGGTAGAACCACACAGCCTGGCCGTCGCTGATAAACAGCTTCTCTTTCGGAGAACGGTATTCCCAGCGCATCTTGCGCGGCTTTTTCAACCACAGAGTGCCCGATTCCACTCGCTCCGCGCCGTCGCCCCGGTAAATTTCGGTGAAGTCAGCTTGCAGGCTGCGCAGGTGGTTGTAATGGTCATCGACTGCCCGGGCGAGTTGGCGGATATCCTCGGCCTGGGCGGGGACGGCAATCGCTACCAGCATTAGCAGACGAAGAGAGAAGCGGGTGTTCAACGATGGTTTCTCCTCTCCCCAATTTTACTGCCGCGCGTTCTGGCGCGCGGTTAAACATATGGCAATGTTCGTTAAACATATGGCAATGTTCAGCGGCTCTCGCTCGAGCGGTACACGGAATATTGCGGCGTCCCACCCGTTTTTTGGAGAAAACTCAAGGTAGTGAGCGCGGGTTCCAGCAGAGGATTGTGATAGACGACCCACACCGGCCGCGGGGTTTGTGCCAGCGAATTCCCCAGTCGCTGCAAAACGTCGGACAATGCGTGCTCCGGCAGCGGGTTGAAAAGGTAGAGCACTAGAGGCTCCTCCGGGAGCTCGAAATAGCGGGCATCGGCGAGCACGGATTCGACCTGCGCACAGCGCTGCGTAGAGGATTGGTACCGGCGAATGTTCTGCTCCGCCGCGCGATGCAGTTCCGCAATCAACTCCACTCCCACAATCCTCATGAACGGATACTCCGAAGCCATGAGCAGCGTCCGTCCCTTGCCCGAACCAAAATCGATAAAAGTGAATTGATCGAAAGCGATGGGCAGGCTCGCGATCATCTCCCGAAACAAGGCCGGGTCAGTCGGCTGATAAGGTGAGTGAAACAATCCCAGTAGCCGCGCGCGCCATCGCACCGTGCCGCTGGTCGTGTTGACGCGATGCTCCCAGTCATACTCCATATCGCCATAGCGCTGCCGCCGGCGCTCGGGCGTCGACTCGCGCACGAAGGCCCACAGATTTCCGGCCAGCAGGCGAGCCGCGCTTCGCGCACCCTTTTCGCGGGCTTGTTCGCGCCACCAACTGCGCAATGCTATCCAGAGCTGTTGAGTGAAACCTAAAGGCACGCCTGCATGCTAACAAAACTGACTGCGCCGAATGAGAGTTCTCATTTCCGTAGAGACGCTGCTTGCTGCGTCTCGGACGGGGCAAGCCCCATCTTCACTTCGAAGCAGACCTCGAAGCAGACTTCGAGGCTGGCTGAGCCTCGTGCGGTGGTTGCGGTGGCGCCTCTCCTGGCGGAAGGCCCTTAGTGATGAAATAAATGCTCTTTGGATCCTGCACTTCGATTCGCCCGTCCGGCATCAGCTTGTACGGTCGCCCCTTCGGATCGGCGGGAGTCCCATGGATAAACCCCGCGCGTTCCAGATCGCCCGTGGTCGCGGGCAATCGTCCGGTGTGTTCGCGGTACTTTTCGACTACCTGCTCCAGCCGCGTCACGTCTTCATCCACTTGCAGAGCGAGCAAATGTTCAACCGCGTTTTGGCGGATCCGCGGTTCTTTTGTGCTCTGGTAGGTGGTGAACCACAGCATGCGAGCGGTGTCGAATTCGCCCGCATGCTGCGCCATCCGTGCCGCCAGGATGGACATGAATTCATTGGTCACTGGAAGCCTCGCTCCCTGGGCAAACGCGTCCGCCGCCTTGGCATAGTCCTTGAACTCGGTATAGTACAGAAATCCCAGATTGTAGTAGAACCGCCACTGGTCGGGGTTGTGCTCAATTCCGTACTTCATCAGCGAGAGTGCGGCCCCCGGCAATCCCGCGCCGTTGGGCGGCTTCGGAGCGAGAAAGTTGGCCCCAAACTGATAGGCTGGCAACATTCTGGGATCCAGTTCCGTGGTGACTTCGAGGAGCGGGGCGAGTAAGCGGAAATCGCTGGAACCATTGTGATGCTGTTCTCCGAAATACTGCACCGCTCGCGTCCAGTAAATATCTGCCATCAGGCCGGTGTAGCCGAGGCTCAAGCGCCGCAACACATTCGATGAACGCAGGTAGAGCGCTTCCTGGGCCCTTGCTTGCCGCGGGGTGTGGTCGATGACGTATAGCATCGCCATTCCTCCGGCCATCGAAAACAGCAGCACAGTGACTGCCACCAGGTTCACGCGCCGAGTCGCACTGATTCTCATTTCAGATTCCGACGCTGAAAGATCAGCACCGCTCCCGAGATCGCCATCGCCGAATAAAACAGCGTGTATAGGCTGTTGTACAGAACCAGGCGCCCGGGCACGGGGTCTCCGTGCGCTACCTGGCTGATCACGTTCAAAGCGGAAAAATTTGGCACCGTATAGGCGATGGCAGTCGCGATCCAGCCGCCCACTCCCTTTGCGATCTTGGCGAAGCCCCGCAGGTCTTCCGCCAGACTTCCGATCACGAACAGAGCGAAGGTAAAGACCGCCGACATCAGCGGCGTTGAAAAGGACGAGAAAAATAAAGCCAGCGCGCACACGATCAGAAATTGCAACACGATGAAATACAGCGCGACGAGCACCCAGACATCCATTTTCTCGAATCTGTGCGCCACATAGAGCAGCGCCAGCAGCACTCCAATCGCCATGAGGAACGTGTTCACCAACAACGTTCCGGCGAGCCCAAAGAACTTGCCCACTATGAACTCCCATCGGCGAACCGGTCGCGATAGGACTGTGTACAACGTTCGTTTGTCGATCTCTTTCGAAACCAGGCCGATCCCAATGAAAATGGCGATCACCACTCCGAACAGCGACACCGCGGTCAGCCCCAGATTCACTACGACAAGCCGCTCGATGTCGATCGAAATTTCTCCGACCAGAATCGCCGCTCCTGAAAGCAGCAGCGCGAACGCGATCAGGTTGTAGAGAACCCGGTCGCGCACCGCCTCGCGAAAAGTGTTGAAGGCGATATACCCGATCCGGTAGTTCATACGCCCACCCCTTTCCGGCTGTCTTCCTTCCGGCCGTCTTGTTTTTCAACCTCGGGGGGCCGGAGTTTCTGGATGTAGTATTCCTCGAGTGAACTGCGCACCGGCGTCAGCGAAATCAGTTTGAGGCGCTCGCGCCGGAGCACTTCCAGTGCCGCATCCTGCTGCTCTTCCGGCAATACCGCGTTCACCATGTCGCCGCTGATGTTCGCCACCGCTCCGAGGCTGGTCAAATCCGCGGGCACTTTTTGCGCGTAAAAAATAATCTCGACTTTGCCTTGCGTCTGCAAAGTCAAGTCCGCCACCGCCCCGACCCCGCGCAACTCACCCTGGTGGATGACTCCCACCCGGTCACACAGCGCCTCCGCATCCGACAGAATGTGCGTCGAAAAGAAAACCGTCTTGCCTTCGTGCCGCAGTTGCTGGATCAGGTCTCGAACTTCGCGACGCCCCATAGGATCCAGTCCCGACATCGGTTCATCCAAAAACACCAGCTTCGGGTCGTGCAGGATCGCCTGCGCCAGCCCCACTCGCTGCAACATGCCCTTCGAGAACTTCCGCAGCTGCACTCCTGCCGAATCGCTCAGTCCCACCCGCGCCAGCATCTGTTCAACCCGCGCCGAGCGTCCTTTTGCCGGAACTCCAGAGAGCTGCCCGTAGTAGTTGAGCAATTCTCGGGCGCTCAGATGATCGTAGAAGTAGGGTTGCTCGGGCAGGAATCCAATCTGCGACTTCATCCGCGGATCATCCATATCCATGCCCAGAATCCGCGCGGTTCCGGCCGTAGGGAACACCAGCCCCAT
>Ga0210400_10001500_pt1 | contig 23128 bp, 19 predicted proteins | sample IncBWH26MmetaG_FD_155456 | JGI IMG/M metagenome (GOLD analysis project Ga0210400, IMG submission 155456) | Forest soil microbial communities from Barre Woods Harvard Forest LTER site, Petersham, Massachusetts, United States - Inc-BW-H-26-M | ecosystem: Environmental > Terrestrial > Soil >...
CGCGGCCGCTTGGAAATCTTCCGCCCCTCTCGCTCTCCGCTTCTCTGTGCTCACTCTCGCCGCAGTTCTGGTCAACCCGCATCTTTTCGTTTACGACCTGCTCGTCCTCGCTCCCGCGCTTCTACTGCTCGCGGACTTGGCTCTCGCCAGCGCGCAGCCCACGGCCTCCGCCGCACTGAAGGCGTTGGTATACCTCGCATTTGTACTCCCGCTGTTTGGCCCGCTCTCGCAATGGACCCACCTTCAACTCTCCGTCCCCGCGTTCACCGCTCTCTTATGGCTGCTATGGAGACAGTCCGCGACCCCGAGTCACAAACTTGCTCCGAGCGAATCCAGCGTTGTATAACGCTTCTTCCTAACCGGGACCCCTATGCGAATCCACAAAACTGCCTGCGTCGTAATCATCGCCATAAGCTGCGTGCTGCCTCTCGTCACTCAGCCTCTCGCCGCGCAAACCAAACCCAAGCTCACGCTCGACGAATTCTTCAACTCCGTCGACGTAACCGCGCTTGAGCTTTCCCCCGACGGCAATTCCATCGTCATCGCCGCCGAACGCGCCGACTGGGACCAGCAAATCTTCCGCAGCGATCTTTGGCTCTATCACGATTCAGAAAAGAAGGATGCCGAGTCAAAGAAGGATGCCGGCAAACCCGGCTCCGCGACCGGGACTCTGATCCAGCTAACCCAATCCGGCCACGACTCCGATCCCAAGTGGTCCCCCGACGGCCGCTGGATCGCTTTCCTCTCCGATCGCAAATCGTCCTCGGGAAAATCCGACGACTCCGATAGCGACGCCGACTCTAAAGACGATTCCACCGCCCAACTCTACCTTATCTCTCCCAACGGCGGCGAAGCCTTCTCCGTGACCCAGGGGGAAGAAGATGTCCACACCTTCGCCTGGTCCGCCGATTCGCAAAAAATTTACTTCGCCACCCGCCAGCCTTGGACCAAGTCGCAAAAAGACGACTACAGGAAAGATTGGAAAGATGTAGTCCAATATCGCACCGCCGAGCGCGGCGACACCATCTTCGCGCTCGACCTGGCTGTAGCGCTCGGCCGCCACGCCATCGCGCCCGCTGGGCTGGACAAGAAAGCGGAGAAAAAAGAAGGAGAGCCCGAGCCCCAGCCCGACATCACTCCGGGGACTCTGGCGATCGCCACCAGTCCCCTGCGCGTCGAAGATCTGACCACGTCTCCCGACGGCAACAAACTGGCCTTCGTCAGCAACGCCATCAACCGGCGCCAGGAAAAATACGAAGACACCGAAATCTACGTAGTAGATCTGGCAAGTGTGGGGCAGGCACTCCCTTCGGCGGGCTCAGGGCAGGCTCTGCCCGCCACTGCCGGCAGCAACGCAAATGCTGTCCAAGCACCGCGCCGCATCACCACCAATCAAGCCGAAGAAACCAGCCCGCGCTGGGCCACCGACTCCCGCCACATTCTCTTCAGCGTCGGCGTCGGCGACGTCTCCGGCCCATACCGCGACCTGCAGCCGCATCTCTACTCCGTCGATATCGATTCAGCCAAAGTCGAGCAGTGGAGCAAAGACTTCGTCGGCCCCATCGATCATTACACCGTCGCCGACTCCACAATCCTCGCCGCCGCCCGCCTAGGCACCGAAGTCCAACTCTATTCCGCCGCCAAGCCCACCGACTCTCTCCATCGCCTCAGCAACTGGCCCGGCACCTACTCCCGCATCTCAACCGCGCCCCACTCCCAGCGCGTGGCCTTCGTGTACTCCTCGCTAGGCAAACCCGACGAAGTCTATCTAGCCGACAGCTCCACCACGCTCGATCAAGCCCAGCCCATCACGCAATTCAACAAACTCTTCACCGAGCGCGATCTCCCTCAAGGCAAGCCCTACCAGTGGAAAGCCGACGACGGCACGACGGTGGAAGGCATGCTGATTTATCCTCCAGGAAAATTTGAGCAGAAACATCTCCCCATGCTGACCTTCATACACGGCGGCCCCGCCGACGCCGACGGCAACTCCTTCGCCGCCAACTGGTACGACTGGGCTGCCCTCGCCGCCACCAACGGATGGCTCGTCTTCCGTCCCAACTACCGCGGCAGCACCGGATACGGCGACAAATTCCTCCAGCAGATCGTCCCCCAAATCGTCTCCCGCCCCGGCAAAGACATTCTCGAAGGCGTCGACGCCCTCGTGAAAGACGGCATCGCCGACCCCGACCACCTCACCATCGGCGGCTACAGCTACGGCGGATACATGACCAACTGGCTCATCACCCAAACCGCCCGCTTCAAAGCGGCGGTGACCGGCGCCGGCGCCGTCGAACACATCGGCAACTGGGGCAACGACGACACCACCTACGACGACGCCTACTTCCTCGGCGGACGCCCCTGGGAAGCCGCCAAGCAATATCACGACGAAGCCGCCATCTTCCAAATCGACAAAGTAAAAACCCCGACCCACATGGTCGCCGGCGCCGACGACATAAGAGTCGCCGTCTTAGAAGATTATTTGTTGGAACACGCCCTCTACTCCCTAGGCATCCCCAACAAGCTCCTAATCTTCCCCGGCGAAGGCCACGGCCTAGGCAAAAATCCCTGGCACGGAAAAATAAAAGTAAGAGAAGAATTGAAGTGGCTCCAAAAATACAGCGGCGTGCCAGCTCCCAACTAACCGCAACTCAACCAGCACTTGTCATCCTGAGGAGGGCGTCCTTTGCCCGACGAAGGACCTATGCAACTCGCCGTCATCGCCGATGTTGTCGGCGACTGCATAGATCCTTCGCTCCGCTTGATTGCATAACGACGTTGGATGACCAGAGCGAAGTACCACCCACCCCAGCCCCAAGGGGGAACTTAATAGCCCCGGGCGTAAGTCCGGGGTAAGCTCGATAAAACGGAACCGAGTCCTGGAGGGACGGCACCCGCCGCCGTGTGGGTCGGTGGAGATCAGCCGTTCGACGGAGGCTGCTCGTCGGCCTCACCAACGTTTGGCAACGGCTGCTGAAGCGACGCTGAATCGGCAGTATACATTTTTATCCACCAAGCGAAACCCTTATGCTGAAGCCTATACACCCCGCGCTCGCCCTCCTTGGCAAGAATGATCTGTCTTTCACGTAACGCTGACAACGCGTTGTCCAAGGTTGACTCTGGCCCTTTGAATTTCGCCTTTATCTCTTTCTTTGTGACCCAGTCGTCGAGCTTGTCAGCCATGATCCTAAGAACTTGCCTGTAGCTCTCCTTTTGAATTTTCGCGTAGTAGCTGTCTCGATAGTAGCGATCGCCGATTCGCTCCATAGCTCCACGTCTACCAAATCCGCCATTAATGACGTCCTGCACGTCGATCACGTTATCGCTGTCGGCGGCAAATGCGGAGAATGCAAACTGCTGGATAAAGTGCGGATAGCCTTCTGAATAAAATGCTAGGTGGTCCTTCGCCTCTTCCGTGATGGTGGTTTGATCCGCGTTTGACCGGTTAGCGTGTGCAAGCCCCATATCCACGACCCGCTTCACTTCGTCTGTTGACAGCCTCCCTAGTACTAACTCGTCGAACAGGCGAAGAGAGGACGGGTGACTGGCGGTCAAGACACCACGCACTTCCGGCAATCCTGCGATTCCAAATGCAACGCGGGCGCAACCGCGCCTATGAAGCCGCTCGGTCAGCAACTTGAAGAAGGATCCCAGCGAGAGCTGTGGCGATGAGTTGTCAGCCTCATCAATCAGGATCAGGATGCCGTCGAACCGCGCCCCGAAAGTCGATGCCTCACCCTCACCGCAGACCCGCTCAGCAACAGCGGCAAGCGAGTAAGAAAATTCCTCAAGCAGAAGCTCCTCCCCCCGAGATTGCTCACCGGGCCTGAGCTTGAATCCACTCGCTTCGATCCTTTTCAAGAATTCCCAGCTCTGCTTCAGGAACTCCCGCGCCTTCTCGGTCTTTCCAAGTGCCCTATCCAAGCCGAGTTGAATCTTTTCAGCTAACCCGAGTTGTGTGGTATTGGGATCGACGTCCGTATCGACCGTTAGAAACGTAACTCGAGTCTCGTCAATGCCGTCGTGCAGACCCTCGGCCACATTCTTAAGGTAATTTAGGAGGGACGACTTACCGATGCCGCGCTCGCCTGTAAGCATGAAGTTTGATGGATTGCCTTGCCTTCGTCTGGACAAGACAGGACTCCAGCTTATGTAATTCATCTACTCGGCCTACAAACATCCCCTGGTGGACGGGGGAATTTGGCGCGTATGGGTTTATCTTTGCCATTGACGGCCTACTGTTCCATCGAGAGATAATACCGCGGGAGGAAATTCTGGGACAGAAATTCGAGGACGCCGAAATTCGGAAAAATTCGGCGTAGATTCGAGGAACAGACGGACGTAACCTAGATTTCTACTATGGGAACGATGCACCCGGGCACTGGCCCTTTTTCCACAGCCATCCACAGAAATTTTCCCCGTTCCTGTGACGCATAACCTTGACCGAGGATATGGAAAGCGCAAAACTAGACCCATGCGCGAAAGCTCCTACCGGACCGCCCGCACCAACCAAGCTAGGCCTAGCCTTCGCGCAGAGATAGCTAAGTCCTTATTCGGCAATATCTTAGCTGCAAGTCCTTACCGCTCAAGATTTTGCCCAGACCTCGTCATATCAAAACTCGGCAAAGTGCTGAAAACAGATACTTTAGCGGGAAGCAGCAAAAAAAATGTGAGAGGTATCCCAACCCCAAACCCGAGATTGACACGTAATAGGTGTCCACATATACTGTGTCAATGAACGTCACTCTCTCCATCGAAGATCAGCTTGTGGCTCGCGCCCGCAAGAAGGCCGAGGCTCTCGGCAAGAGCCTCAATCAGATGATCCGCGACTACCTGCAGACGGTCGCTGGCGGGGACGATCCCGAAAGCAGCATCGAAGAATTCAATCGTCTCTCCGGCCAGGGCCACTCCCACGGATGGGCCTTCAACCGCGACGAGATTCACGCCCGACAAGGTCAAGGTCAAGGTAACGCCCGACAAGATAACGAGCGAGACAATGCCCGCTCGTAGTTTCTTCGACACCAACGTCCTCATCTACGCCGATGACCAGGCCGCGCCCGCGAAGCAGAAGCGGGCGCTAGAACTTGTCGCCGAGCACCGGCGCGCCAAGACCGGAGTTGTGTCGCTTCAAGTGCTGCAGGAGTATTTCGTCACCATCACGCGCAAGCTTCAAGTGGATGTCCGAATCGCCCGCCGCAAGATCGAACTGCTTGCCGAATTCGACGTCGCCGCTCCCGAAGTTGCGGACATCCTGGCAGCCATCGACCTGCACCGCCTTCACGGCTTTTCCTTCTGGGATTGTCTGATCCTGCGCGCGGCCAAACAGGCCGGTTGCACCGTGCTGCTCTCGGAAGACATGCAAGACACGCGCGATATCGACGGAGTTCGAATTGTTAATCCATTCCACTAGGCCGCCGATTTTGCCAGCCGCATACAGACCGAGAGGGCCCCATCCCAGCCTTCTTTGTCGGTTGAGCTGCTGCCCTCGGGATCAGTCGGTCGGCACGTCTCCGCGCCCGCCCATACGCTCTTGCAATTGCTTTCGGTATCTTCGGCTCAGGCGCACGCTGGCTCCGCTCTCGAGGCGGACTTCGTATTCGCCATCCGCCCTCAACCTTAATCCTCGGACGCGCTCCAGGTTCACGATGCTGGAACGGTGCACGCGGCAAAAGATGTTTGGGTCGAGTTCATCCTCGAGTTCGGAGAGGCTGCGCCGCAACAGATGATTCTTGGTCCCGACATGCAGGCAGGCGTAGTAGTCGGCGGCTTCGATCCAGTCGATTTCCGAAAGCTTCAGGAAACAGACTTGCCCTGCGGCTTTGACCGCAACGCGTTCCAGCTTGCGCGGAGCGTCCCCGCGAATGCGTTGTTTGGCGCGGCTGACGGCCAGTTCGAAGCGTGCGTTGTCGAAGGGCTTGAGCAGATAGTCGAGCGCTCCGGCTTCGAACGCGCGCAGGGCATACCGGTCATACGCCGTCACGAACACGACGGCGGCGGGCAGATCTTTGCCCAGCATTTCGAGCACATCGAAGCCGTCGACCTCGGGCATTTGCACGTCGAGAAACAGCAGATCCGGTTTCGCTCTGCGGATTTCGGCAAGCGCGTCCATGCCGGAAGCGCACTCGCCGACGATGTCGATTTCCGCATCGAGCCGCAGTAGCACGGAAAGATTGCTCCGGGCCAGCGGCTCGTCGTCAACAATCAAGGCGCGGATTTTCGAGGGGTTCGCTTCGGCATGCACGGAGTCACTCTCTGATTTGCGCCGGCGCAGTTGCGGATGTGAACGGCACCGACACCGATACTTCGACGCCTCCGGGTTCCTGGTTGCGCATGCTCAGGTCGAAAGCGTCGCCGTACAGGCCGCGGAGCCGAGTTCGCGTGTTCGACATGCCGATGCCCGACTGCCCGCTCTCCCATCCCGCGGGCAGGCTCGGGCCGTCGTTGTACACGCGCAACGTGAGCCTGCCATTCGAGCGCGACGCTGCAATCCGGATCGCGCCTCCGTGCACACGCTTGGCGATACCATGTTTGACGGCGTTCTCAACCATCGGCTGCAAGAGCAGACTGGGGACTTGTGCGGAAAGCAGGTCTGGGGGAACATCCATGCTGAACTCGAGCCGTTCAGCGAAGCGCACTTTCTGAATATCGAGATATTTCTGGGTGAACTCCAGTTCCTCGGCCAGCGGCACTTCCTGGCGGCCGGAATCGGCGATCACTCGGCGCAGAAAATCGCTGAGTGCGGCAATCATGCTTACGGCCGAGTCATTTCGATTCTCGCGGACGAGTCCGGCAATCGCGTTGAGTGTATTGAACAGAAAATGCGGCTCGATCTGACGGCGCAGAGCGTTGAGCTGCGCCTTCGAGAGCTGTTCGTTTAGCCGCGCCGTTTCTGTTTGGTGCCGTGCCAGCTTCTTCTGCGCTTCGAGGACGTGCGCGATCAGAAGGATAAGTCCGTAGAGAATCAGATACGAAAGCAGTCCGTTCCAGAACCTGTGCCGCCAAAGAGTGGCAAAGGGAATGGGAGGGCCGTCGACCATCCAGGGATTGAACGCCTTCTCCCAGATGGAAACCCATGCGGAGTGAAGCAGGCCCAGCGCCGCCGCAGCGGCAAGATGCGCAGCCCAGGTGGAGACGCGTCTCCATTGCGCTGGAGGACAGCGGCGAGCGAGCCGGAGCACCAAAGGAGTCGCCGCCGCCCACGGCACCCAGGCAAATAGCAGAGTGAAAAACAGAGGCACCCAATCGTGGCGCATGCCTTCGGCCCGCATAACAAAAACAGTTTGGGTGGCGTCGAACAGGCCGATCCCAAACCAGATGGCTGCGATCCATAACCAGCGGGTTGACTCGGATTGCCTGCGGGCCTCGTCCATGAGCAGAATCCTACTCCACGGTCCGCCGAAAAAGCGCAACAATGCAGCCAACTGCCCGCGTTTTGCAGTGGGCGGTCTGGTTTCTGGGGAGCAGGATGAACGATACTTCCCCGCATGAGGAAAACAAACCGAACCGTCATTCTTCCGCTGGCAGTAATCGTTCTGCTGTCTACCGCGGCGTTGCTCAAATCCGCACCGGCTCCGGTAGTGTTTGGACCGGAGTATACGAGCGACAAGAAACTAAAACTGCCGGAAAACTATCGCCAATGGACTTATGTGACCACCGGCTTCGACATGAGCTACAGCCGGGACGCAATGCAGATGGACCACCACATGTTTGACAACGTTTTTGCCAACCCCGAGTCGTACAAGTCGTTTCTGGAAACCGGGACGTGGCCCGACAAAACTGTGCTCATGCTGGAAAACCGCATGGCGCAGGGCAAGGGATCGATCAATCAGCAAGGCAACTTCCAGAACACCGAGGTTATGGGCCGCGAGGCGCACGTGAAAGACGAGGCGCGCTTTCCCGGGAAGTGGGCCTTCTTCATCTTCGGCGACGAGAAGACGGGTACGATGGTTCCCACCACGGCGGAATGTTATTCCTGTCACGAGCAGCACGCTGCGGTGGATAATACGTTCGTCCAGTTCTATCCCACGCTGTTGCCGATCGCCGAGAGCAAAGGCACCCTCAGCGCCGCTTACAAAAAAGAAAGCGCCGGCGAGAAGAAATAGATTGCCGGGTTATGGTTTGCGGAGTTGACCGGCCTGCCCGAAGCGCAATCGCTGTGGTGAGTTCTCTGAGAACGGGGGAAAGCGCGACTACTTCGCAGCTATCTTCACGCCCTTCGAAGTCGCTGCATAACGCGCAATCCCCCGATACAGCGCTTCGGCGATCTGCTCGCGATAGCCGTCGCTGCGCAGTTTTTGTTCGTCGGTGGGACTGCTGACGAACGAAACTTCCGCCAGGATTCCCGGCATCGCGCTCTCGGTGAGCACGACGAAGCCGGCTTCTTTGATGCCGCGGTCGCGCAATCCAGGATTCTGCGCAGACAGCGTTCCATACAACGACCGCTGCACGCTGGCCGCGAGCCGCCGCGATTGCTCGATGCGTTCATGCAAGTCGGCTGGGGAGAGGCTCGCGGTGATAGCCGGTTTAGCGCCGCCCGCGGCCGCATGCGTGTCAACATCTTTCGATCCCGGAGCGGAAAAGAAATTGGTGTAGTAAGTTTCCACACCTCGCGCCGACGGCAAGTCGCTGTAATTCGCGTGCACGGAGACGAACAAATCCGCCTGCGCCTGATTGGCGATGCTGGCCCGCTCGTCGAGCGTGATGTAGTTATCATCGGGACGCGTGTAGATCACTTCCATCCCGAGACGGCTTTCGAGCAGCTTGCCCAGTCGTTGCGAGATTTCGAGTACCAGATCTTTTTCGAGCAGCCCGCGACGGCCAACGGTTCCGAGGTCCCAGCCTCCGTGTCCAGCGTCGACCACGATCCGCATCTCGGGCACGCGCGTTCGCAGTTGTAGATCTTCTTTCGTCGGCGGAGGAACCACGATTGCGAGCTTATTTTTTTCCGCCTCGCCGGCGTTCGGGAACAGGTTCACTGCAGCTTTCGGCGTCGCGCCGACCTTGCGCACTTCGACGACCAGGCGATAGGGATTCGGTTCCAGGCTCACCGAGAAGGTCGAATTCGATTTCGTCTCCAGCACAATGCGCGTCATGCCCGCGACCGGTTGCGCCATGCGAACGCGGCTCACGAATGTGTCGCCCACATCGACGGATTTTCCGACCAGCTCCGCAGAAAGCTGGGTGTCTCGTAAATCGAAATAAATGCGGTCGGGACCGGCGAGACGATGCGCTTCGTACTGCACCTGATCTTGCAGATCGAGAACCACTGTGCTCGAGTCGGCCGATGTCCAGTGGCGGATTCCAGTCACGCGCGGAAACTTCGAGAGCTCCTGCGGAGAGGCTGGTGCGCTGTCGGGCTCGCCTGCATCCGAATTCGCATCGGCACTATTCGCTGTGGTCGCGCCCGCAGCGGTTGCCGGTGCAGCAGTCGGCACTTCTTTCGGCGCTGTCGAGTCGGCCGGCTTGAGTGGCATTTCCTCGCTATGAATAATCGCGCTGCCTTGCGCCGTTTTCTTCAACCAGACTGCACCGGCAACCGCCGCGCCGACGACAATGCAGACCAGCAGAATCAGCAGGATTGGCCGGTGCTGTCTGGAGTCGGCTTCGGGTATCGCGAAATTTGGCGCCGTCGCGGTTTCGGCTGCGCCGGCGTTGGGAGTCTCCTCGACACCGAGCTTGTTGGGGAGCGCCGCCGCGGTTGGGCTGACCTTTTCAATTCCCTTGATGGACTCTGCGGCGCGGGCTGCGTTCAACGCAGCAGCGGTCACCGGGACGCGAACCGTCGGAACCGGAACAGCCGGAACATGCGCGGGCGGAACGGCGACCGGAGCAGCAGTGCGGCTGACTTTTGGCGGTTCGACTTTTGCAGGCGCGGAGACGAGAGGCGCAGGAGCGATGTTAGCCGGAACCGTGGGAGCAGAGACGACCGGCGCTGAAACAGTTCGCGCGGGAACACTCTGCACCGGAACGATCGCAACCGAAACGACTGGCGCAGCGTCGACTGCAGTTGTGGTTTTACTCGGACGCGGCGATGGTTCCAGTTTGGTGGCTGCCGCTTCGGCGGATTGCGCGAAGCGATCTTCGTCCTCGGGCTTGAGTGCGCCTAATACCAGCTCGGCGAGCAGGCTCAGGTTGCGGACGTCGCTGTCATTGAATCCGAAGGGCCATTCGGAAAACGCCTCGAGCACGCCAATCACGCGCCGGCGTCCGCACAGCGGAACGGCGACCATGGAGCGCGCTCCCAGCTTGCGGCAGGCCTGCAGGTTTACCCGGGGATCGGTTTCCGTGTCGTCGCACATCACGATCTGGGCGCTGCGGAAGCAAGCTCCGGAGAAAGCAGAGTCGCGGTCGATGCGCGCGCCGATGTCGGGGCGAACCGTGCCCGCGGCCGCGCGCAAGACGATCTCGTTATTTTCCGCAAGTGCGATGGCGAGACCGTCCGCGCCCGTGATGGCTACGGCGCGTTCAGCGACCAGTTGCAACACTTCATCGAGTACGAACTGCTCGTCTGATTCAAACTCAGTGACCGGACTAGCGCCCGGAGCGATAGGAGCGCCGGCATCGAAACCTTTGTGGATTGAGGCCAGAGCTTTTCTGCGACGGACCTGGTCGTGCAGCGCGGAGAAGGCGAGCAGCGCCTGCAGCGCGTCGCGTTGCGATGGTTTCGTGGGATCTTGCACGGGATGTGAGGGTGAAGCGCCCGGCTCGCGCGGCCATGCGGGCGGACTAATTCCGGCACCAGCTCCACCGCTAGCTCCAGTGAGCGCAGTTGTCACTTCGTGGTCCGGTTTAGCGGTCGTGGTCGCCATTTCGAGATGGTTCATCCTTAAGTTAACGATCTTTTAGGCTGGTGGCAATTACCTGGACATGCCCCCTCGGACATGTACTTTAGTAAGGCCTGTTTACTTGGTTCAAGGTTTTCCGAACAGGTTGCGAAAGAGCGCGCTCTGTCGCGGCTGAATCGGTCCCCAACGAGTTCCGTCGTACCTTCCTAGTTACTAAGGTGGTGTCTCACGCGGGGGATAAGATTGCTGGGACAGGGGCCTGGCCGACCTGATTTTCCGGCGGTGCTGTTTATGGAAGCAGGACTATCTCCCGCGCGACAGGCGCGGGCCAAGCATCGGCACGAACTCCGCACTCTGACCTATGTGACGCTTGACCAGGCGAACGGCGGGATCGTTCGCAATCTGAGCCACGAAGGCATTGGAGTGCAGGCGGTGGCGGCGGTGCGTCCGCAGCAACTATTGCGCGTCCGCTTTGAATTGCGCAATCCGCGGGTGCGGGTGGAAGCTCGCGGCGAGGTCACGTGGTCCACGTTTTCCGGACAATGCGGGATTCGCTTTGTTGAGCTGTCTCCGCGGATGACGCGGCAGATCAATGAATGGATTTTCGGGAATCTCCTGGACGGAGTTTCGCTGCATGCCGAGCACGCGGGACCGATGTTTGCCGACTCCGCTTCTATCCAGGTGAGTGACGATGGACTGATGGTTTCCGCGTTACCCCTGAAGGTGATTGAGTTGCCGGTGCGGGCGGACGCGGTGTCGCATGCTGATCTGCGGGTGGATAGCGGTGAGATCGCGCGTCCGGCGAATGAATTGGACTGGCTTTCGCAGCCGCTTTCGGGGCGCAGCCTGATCTGGACGATCAATACACTTGTGATCGTGGCGGCTCTGCTGTTATTCGCGCTGGTGTTTTTGTCGGTGACTGGCGAAGCCCCGGCGTGGCCGGGGGCGATGGTGAGCGGAGCCGCGATCCTTGTAGCCGCTTTGTATTGGGGATTTTTTCAGGTGTTTGGAGGGACCAGTCCTGGGGCGCGATTGGCGCGGTTGGTGGGGCGGGATGTGGAGGACGAGGAAGCGAGGGATACGCGGTTTCGGTGAGTTGCCGCGTTTGTGCCAAGAGTGTGAGAGTGGAGTGCCCCTAACCGCAGCTTCTCTTCCGCCCCTTCGGGGCTCGCTCAATCTTCGACTTTTCCACCCACGGCTTGCGCCGTGGGCTGCATTCTGTCGCCGCTCCGCGGCTTCTGATCGTTTCGAGAATGGCTTCAGTTGGCGAAGTATTGTTGGGCGAGCCAGAGCTGCAGCGTGCGCTGTTGTTGCGGGGCCAGCTTCACGAAGCGGATGCCGACGTTACCGCGCTTGTCCTGCCAGGCGATTTCAGCTTTGGCTTTCAGGCCTGCCCGCGCGCCGGGGAGTTCGAAAGAAACTTGCAAGGCCTTCGCGGCTTCGACCGGATCGTTGGTGTGAATCTGCATTCCACCCTGGCTGACGTTGACCAGGTAGGCGTCCACAGGCTTGTGGCCTTTGCTGTTCAAGGACACGGGCACCTCGAGGCCGGCGCGATGATAACGGAGGCGGCCGTCAAGAATCATGTTGCGCGCGGCGGAGAGCGTACGCACCGCCTGTTCGACTGAGATCGGCTTCTCGAAGGCGAACAGCGCGCCGCTGGGCTCGAGGCTCCGCGTATTCTGCGGGCCGCCCATGATCACCAGCGGGACAGTTCTGGGATTTTCCATGGTTTGCAGTTCGCGCAGGAATTGCGAGCTGCCGTTCAGATCGCAGTCCACGATGAGGGCGTCAATCTTTGACTTGGACATGCGGGCCATGGCGCGCTCGGGTTCGTTTTCAACGGAGACGTCCATGTGAAGGCCGCCCAGGATGCATTCCAGAACACTAACTTCCTGCCAGTCGCGTGAAACTACCATCGAGGAAAGTGTCATGGCTTCCACTGTAGCGGTGGGCGTAATGCGGACGTAGATAACCAACGTAATGACGCGTACGGCTTCGGGAAGTGTGCGATGCGCGGGCAAGAATCAGTCGGTTGGCGGGCCCGGCGAAGGCACTCGAACGAAGAAATGACACTGCTTTCTAATGTGCGTTGTGTGCTAAAATCCAGAGCCGCAAGACTGCGCAGAGTATATTATCCCACGCAGGCAGAGCCGCTCTGCGCCGGATCAGGCTAGAGAGGAGAACAAAGTATGAGTGACGAAGCTCTTGATAAGCAGCAGCAGGCACTACTGAAGAGCCTCGCGAAGAAAGCCGTAGATTTCCTGGTCAAGATCTCATCTCTGCCCGAAATCGGGAAAGAGGGTTACAAAGTCGTGCGCGAGCTCGATAAAGCGGCTACCGTACTGGAAGGCGCGGCTACCGGGGAGCTGATTTCTTCGGACTACACCATCAACCAAGTCGCTGCGGTATCGAAATTCCTCTACACCCAAACCACAAGCCTCGCGCGGCACGACGAGGGCTGGTGGATGGAGAACTCGAAGGTGAATTTACTCGTTTCGAAGGAGACTACGGTCGCGCTCCATATTTTCTCCGAAAAGCGGAAGCTGCTTCTTGATCTGAAAGAAACCTGTGACGGAGTGAAAGACCTCGCCCTAGTGGCCATGACGGCCGCAAATGCGAATGTAAAGGGATTTGCAAAGTTGTATATTCCGTCGCTCGTCGCCGTAGACGGCGTTGTCACTAAAGAATCTCGCGACCGCTTGGACTACGCGATTAGCGCGATCGATAAGATCGTGGAGCTCATCGAGCACGTAATACGCGAAACGGCAGATATGCAGAAAGCTGCGGATCGCTTGATGGTCCTGATCAACAGCACGGACCACGGAAAAGGTGCAGCCGCAATCAAGGGCCAGTGATTGCGCCCACCATACTCCCTGCGACTAGCTCAATGAAATGGTTGATAAAAACTACCAGGGCGTGGTTGCGAGCGTATCGCTTTCCCGAAATTATTGGCGTAACATTCCCCTGGCACTCACTGACCTCGGCATAGCGCATGGAGAGGCCTGTTCGTTTGCCAAAGTTCGTATAGAAGGCCGTCGGGGCCACGAAAATACGTCCAAGCCTCTAATTCACTCCCTTCAACATCGGTTACAAATGTGACGCCTCGCGATGTCAACTCAGTTCTTGCCGCCCTCACATCCTCCACTTGAAAAGCCAATACTGGACACGCATGCAACCGATAGAAGCGGCTCTCAGAACCGAACACTTCAAACAACTGGCCGGATGGCAGTTCGAACTGGACCACGCCGTTGTTCTGATAGCTGACCGAGAGCCCTAAGACCTCTGTGAAAAAGTGTGCCGCCGATTTGAGATCGGGACTCCGCACCCCTGCCCACGTGTACCCGAGCACCCGCATTGAACCTCCCTCGAAAATCGAGGATGAAGAACCGACTAGAGTTACACTCAAAACAGGGTTCGGGCCATCGCACTCACTTTCCCCGGTACCAATCCACGGTGCGGCGCAGGCCTTCTTCGAAATCTACTTTGGGTTTATAGGCTAGGCCGGCTTCGGCCTTCGAGATGTCGGCGAGGGAGTGCTTGATGTCGCCGCCGCGTTCGGGCTCGTACCGAGGTTGGCCGGTATACGAGGTAAGGCCTTGGAGGAGCTTGAAGGTTTCATTGAGAGTGACTCGGCGGGCGGTGGCGACGTTGAAAACTTGTCCCGCGGCCTTGGCGGCGGGAGCGGTGCAGGCCAGCAGGTTAGCCTCGACGGCGTTGTCGATGTAGGTGAAGTCGCGGCTCTGCTCGCCGTCGCCGTAAATTGCGGGCTGTTCGCCGCGCAGCATCAGGGTGATGAACTTGGCCAGCACGCCGGAATAAGGGGACGTGGGATCCTGGTGAGGGCCGAAAATGTTGAAGTAGCGCAGGGCGACGGTTTCGAGGCCATAGCAGCGGTAGAAGGAAATCATGTAGTGCTCGCTGGCCAGTTTGGCCACGGCGTAGGGAGAAATGGGATCGGGCTTCATGGCTTCGTGTTTGGGTAGCGTGGGAGTATCGCCGTAGGCGGAAGACGACGCGGCGTAGACCACGCGCTTGACTTTGGCGTCGCGCGCGGCCACAAGAACGTTGACGGTGCCGTCAATGTTGGCGCGGTTGCTGGCCAGGGGATCGAGGACGGATTTCGGCACGGAGGGAATTGCGGCCTGATGCAGGACGAAGTCAGCGCCGGCGCAGGCGGAGCGCATGGCGTCGAGGTCGAGGATGTCGGACTCGCGGAAGTCGATGCGGGAGAGAATGTCCGCGAGGTTCTCGTGTTTGCCGGTGGAAAAGTTGTCGACGCCGCGCACCTGCTCGCCGCGGGACAGCAGGGCCCGCGCCAGCGACGATCCGATGAATCCGCCAATGCCAGTGATCAGATAGAGAGCCATTTGCATTCATAATAGCGAATGGCGGGGACTTCGCGAGTAGAAGAAGGGGTTCCGGCGGCAAGCCGGGCAAAGGACTTCGCGCCGAGACGAAGCAGGCGGTTACTTCTTGGGGTTCGCGCCCTGACTTGTCCGGAGAATTCTTAGGAAGTCTTCGCGCATCAGCATCTGGCGGTTTTCGAAGAACTCGGTGAGCGCCTGCACCGCCGCCGCGGGGTTGGAGATGACGGGCATCGCGTCCAGCACTTTGCCGGAGGGAAGCGTGGAAGCGATTCCGGGGCCCATGAGCATGGATGGCCGCGAAACCTTCATCAGCATTTCTCGTAATCGAGCCGTATTCTCCTGGGATGTATCCACGAAGGCGATGCCCATGCCGAGGTAGGGATAGCTCACGCGCACGGTGCCCTGAGTCTCAACGCGCACGCCGTGTGCTTCCAATTTTATGTGCAGCGCCTTGCCTTTCGGATAGGCGGACTGCGCCTCTACGTAGCAGCCGTGCAGGCTGATGTCGGTGAACGTGGCCCAGGTGTGACCGGCGGTGCCGTCTTCGCGCATTTCGATGCTGCCCTCGCACTGGTAGCGTAAGCTGCGACGTTTTTCGCTTCCTTGGAATCGATTGCCGGAGGTGGCGCCGGTGAGATTCGATCCAAGATGTTCCTCGGTCTGCGTTCCGGTTTCGGCCGCGCTCATGCCCGTGCCTGCACCTGTGCCAGCGGTGGAGGAGGCCGGTTGTTTCAAAGCTTTCAGATAGGCAACGCCTGCGTCGTATTCCTTTTCCATAACACCCCGATGCGGACGAACACGGTCAGTTTTAGTCGAAAGTCGGCCCCGAAAGGCTCGTCAAACGGGCGAGCTTTGCCGGGGACATGAAGTTACTATCGGAGAAACCACTACAAAGATTTAGGCACGAGCGGGAATGGTATTAAGAGTCTTCTAATTCAGGACCTGCCCGAGGAGTCTGCGGGCGCCGCCATTTGCTGTGCTACTTGCCGGATCTGCTTCCAAAGTTCGTCGCGTCCGGCGCCGGTTTTGGCGGAGTAGGGAAGAGGGCGAGCCGCAGGATATTCCTGGGTTAAGGTTCGCAGGGCGTTGTGCAGTTGGTTGTTGGAGAGGCGGTCGCTCTTGGTGGCTACGAGCAGAAAGTCGTGGTCGGAGGCACTGAGGAAGTCGAGGAGTTGGCGGTCGCTGGGCTGCGGGGGAACGCTGGCGTCGATCAGAACGACGCACAAGGTTAGAGTGGGGCGTTCGTTGATGTAAGGCTCGATGAATTTCGGCCATTCCTGGGAAATCTCGCGGGAAATTTTGGCGTAGCCGTAGCCGGGAAGGTCGGCGAAGATCAGCTCGGGCTGGGCTTTTCCGGGCCAGCGGATCTCGAAGAAATTGATGGCGCGGGTGCGGCCGGGGGTGGAACTGGTGCGCGCCACCTTGTCGCCGACGAGGGAATTGATGACGCTGGACTTGCCTACGTTGGAGCGGCCGAGGAAGGCGATCTCCGGGAGCGTGGGAACAGGGAAGTGGGCGGCGTCGGTGGCTGAGGCGATAAAGCGGGAGAGAACCCTCATGGTCAAGTTTGCATCGGGGGAGAGCAGATTGGCAAGCGGGACCGAGGGCGGGTGCACCGTCCAACCCGAGATCCCTCACCCGGCTGAAGTGCGCCGGGTTCGGGATGACAACTTTAAGATGAGGAGACTCAGCGCTGGCGAGCTGCTAGCGGGCTGGGTCCCGGCGAAACTGCTTGCTCAGGGTTAGGGCCTGATGCTGGTAGGACGATCCTATGTTCGTGCCGTAGATTTTTTCCGGGCGGGAGAGCAGGTGCATGTAGTTGAGGCGGCCGACGAGTTGGCCGTGTTCCATGAGGAAGGGAACTTCGTGGGCGCGAACTTCGAGCACGGCGCGGGTTCCTTTGATCTCGCTGGAACCGTAGCCGAAGCCAGGATCGAAGAATCCGGCGTAGTGGATGCGGAATTCGCCGTCGGAAGGATCGAAGGGAACCATCTCGGCGGCGAAGTCGGGAGGGACACGGACGCGCTCGCGAGACGCCAGGATGTAAAAGTCGCCGGGCTCGAGGATCAGATTCTTGTTTGCGTTCTGATGACGAACTTCCCAGAACTCTTCGGTCGGGTAATAGTTAACGCGATCCAGTTCGATGGCCGGAGCGTAGCGCTTGGCTTTGTAGGCAATGATCTCGCCGGGTTCCGAGGCTTCGAGGTTGACGGTGATGCGGAGGCCGCGCTGCAGTTGCGCCTTGCCCGGGACCCCTTCCTCCATGTAAACCAGCGGTTCTTCTTGATCCAATCCTTTGATGGTGCGATCGCCGGAGCGGGGACTGCCCTGCACGAAGCGCAACTGACTGAGCCGCATGCCGGCGCGAACGGCGACGGTAAATGTGCGCGAGACAACTTCGGCGTACAGCTTGCCTTTATATCCCTGGGGCACGCTATCGAACTCGGTACCGTAATCGGTGATGAGGCGGGTGAAAATGTCGAGACGGCCGGTGGTGCTTTTGGGATTGGCGCGGCCGGAGACGTTGTCGGGTAAGCTGAGTTCCTCGACCAGCGGGACGATGTAAACGCAGTCTTTTTCGAAGACGGGCGCAGCGGTCAGATCGACGCGAGTCATGCGCAGGTCTTTGATTTTGTCAGCGACCGTGGCGTTTGGTCCGGGTAGAAAGCTGGCGCGGACGCGGTGTGCCATATCCCCCAAGCGCAGATCGAGACTGGCGGGCTGGATGTGGTCGGGATGGATTGCGGGTGTAGCCGTGATGTGTCCGCGGGCGATTAAGTTGGTGATTTCCTGCGAGGGGAGGATTCCCGTGGTCCGCGGCTGTCCTGGCTCGGTGGGGAGATCGGGCCCATTCTCAAAAGCAATCTGACTTTGGTTCGATGTTGACATCTGTCTTACTGATGCGCGGCCGGGCTGTCTCCGGTGGTGGAGGTCAAAGGCGGAGCGATCGGTTGTACAGTTTCTTCCTCGCTGAGCGCAGGCAACGGCGATTCGAGGGCGATGGCCAGGACCTGGTCCATGGTTTCGACGAAGTGCAGCTTCATGGCGTTGCGCAGGTTTTCCGGGACCTCGGCGACATCTTTTTCGTTGTCCTTGGGCAGGATCACTTCGAAGAGACCGGCGCGATGGGCAGCGAGCAGTTTTTCTTTGAGGCCGCCGATGGGAAGAACTTTGCCGCGCAGGGTGATCTCGCCAGTCATGGCCAAGTCGCGGCGCACGGGAATTTTGCTCAGCGCGCTGGAAATTGCCGTCGCGATGGTGATGCCTGCCGAGGGGCCATCTTTTGGAATGGCGCCTTCGGGAACGTGCACGTGGAGATCGAGATTGCGGTAGAAGTCGCGGGTCAGCCCGAGGCGATGAGCGCGCGAGCGCACGTAAGACATGGCGGCCTGAGCGGATTCCTGCATGACGTCGCCGAGTTTTCCGGTCAGCGTGAGCTTGCCTTTGCCGTCGACGACGCTGGCCTCCGTGCTGAGGATCGATCCGCCGACTTCGGTCCAGGCCAGGCCGGTAACCAGGCCGACTTCGGATTTTTCGTGCGCTAAAGTGTCGCGGAACTTGATGACGCCCAGGAATTCGGGAACGTTTGCGCCAGTGACGGTGATGGTGTAGTTCGGGCCTTCTTTGACCACCTTGCGCGCGACCTTGCGGCAGACGTTGCCGATTTCGCGCTCCAGGTTGCGTACGCCGGCTTCCCGCGTATAGGAGCGGATGAGGCCGGTGATAGCGTCGTCAGTGAACTTGACGTTCTTTTCCGACAGGCCGGCGGCCAGCATCTGCTTCTTGACCAGGAACTGTTTTGCGATCTCAACTTTTTCCTGCTCGGTGTAGCCGTGCAGGCGGAGCACTTCCATGCGATCCTGCAGCGCCGGGGGGATGGTGTGCATCACGTTGGCGGTGGCCACGAAGAATACCTGCGAGAGATCGTACTCCACGTCGAGATAGTGATCGACGAACATGAAGTTCTGTTCGGGGTCGAGCACTTCCAGGAGAGCCGAGGACGGGTCGCCGCGGAAATCCATCGACATCTTATCGACTTCGTCGAGCATGAAGACCGGATTCTTGGTGCCGGCCTTCTTCATCATCTGAATGATCTGCCCGGGCAGAGCGCCAATGTAGGTGCGGCGGTGGCCGCGAACTTCGGCCTCGTCGCGCACGCCGCCAAGGGACATGCGGACGAATTTGCGTCCGGTGGCCTTGGCGATCGACATCCCCAGCGAAGTTTTCCCGACGCCGGGAGGTCCGACGAAACAGAGGATCGAGCCTTTGGGATTTTTTACCAGTTGGCGGACGGCGAGAAATTCGAGGATGCGCTCCTTGATTTTCTCCAGGCCATAGTGATCTTCGTTGAGAACTTTTTCGGCGCGGGAAATATTTCTGATTTCCTTGGAGCGCTTTTTCCACGGCACGGCGAGCAGCCAGTCGAGATAGTTACGTGAAACCGTGGACTCGGCCGACATGGGCGGCATGGCTTCCAGTTTCTTCAGTTCCTGCAGAGCCTTGTCCTTGACTTCCTTGGGCATGCCGGCAGCTTCGATTTTTTTCTTCAGTTCATCGAATTCGCTTTTTTCGCCGCGGCCGAGTTCCTTCTGGATGGCCTTGATCTTTTCGTTGAGGTAATACTCTTTTTGCGCCTTCTCCATCTGGCGCTTTACGCGCGACTGGATGGTGCGGTCGACGTTTAGCTTTTCGATTTCGATGTCGAGCACGTCCGCGATGCGGGTGAGGCGCTCGGCGGGATCGAAAATCTCCAGCAGTTCCTGCTTTTCTTCGATTGAAAGCTGGAGGTTGGCGGAGATCACGTCGGTCAGCTTGGCCGGGTCTTCCATACGCACGGCCGAAATCATGGTTTCGTAGTTCAGGGCCTGACAGAGTTTTACATATTGCTCGAAGAGGGCAGTGACGCGCTGCATGCTGGCTTCGAGAGCCGGATTGGCCTCGGTGGCGTAACGCGCCACGCGGACCGTAGCCTGCATAAAGCCCTCGGTGTCGACCACCTGCAGAATCTTGCCGCGCTCCACGCCCTCGACCAGAACTTTAATATTGCCGTCAGGGAGCTTCAGGCTCTGCACGATGTTGACGATCGTGCCGACCTGGTAAATCTCATTGGATTTGGGTTCGTCGATGGAGGCGTCGTGCTGGGTGGCCAGAAAAATTTTCTTGTCGGCGGCCAGCGCCTCTTCCAGGGCTCTTACGCTCGACTCGCGGCCCACCACGAACGGCGTCATCATGAAGGGGAAGATCACCACGTCCCGGATGGGCATCATGGGCAGCTTCCGTGATTCGAACTTTTCCTTGGATGTGGTCACTGAGTCTCCCTGGGTTTACAAATCGACGAAAACAAATTCACGAAAACTAACTGGCGCGACGAACTGCCCACCTACCAGATTCTACGCCCACTTGACGGCCTGTGATACGGGTTTCGCACTTCGACCCTGCTTGCAAAAACTTGCAACATCATCTTGCTGCACAATCTCGGAGATGCTTATCCGGCTTTTTCCATTACGGTGGTGAAGGATGCGTTGCGTTTCTCCACCATTTCCCGCGTGACTTCGAACTCTTTTACTTTCTTCTGGCTGGGCAGGTTGAACATCAGGTCGAGCATGAGTTCTTCGAGAATCATGCGCAGGCCGCGGGCTCCGACTTTGCGCGCCATAGCTTGGCGCGCGATGGCGCGCAGAGCCTCGTCGTGGAATTTCAAGCGCACATTCTCGAATTCAAACAGACGCTGGTATTGCTTGACGATAGCGTTCTTCGGGCGGGTGAGAATTTCGATGAGCGCGAACTCGTCGAGATCTTCCAGCATGCCGACGACTGGCAGGCGGCCGACGAATTCGGGGATCAGGCCGAATTTGATCAGGTCTTCCGGCTGGATCTCACTCAACAGTTCCTGAGTGCGCTTCTTCGAGACCGCCGACTCTTCTTTGTCGGAGTCCTCGCTACTCTTGAAGCCCAGGGCCTTCTTGCCCATTCGGCGGGAGATGATTTTGTCGAGGCCGACGAAGGCTCCGCCGCAGATGAAGAGGATGTTGGTGGTGTCGACCGGAGTGAATTCCTGGTGGGGGTGCTTGCGTCCGCCCTGCGGAGGAACGTTGGCGATGGTGCCTTCGAGAATCTTCAGCAGGGCCTGTTGCACGCCTTCGCCGGAAACATCGCGGGTGATCGAGGGATTCTCGTCCTTGCGGCCGATCTTGTCGACTTCGTCAATGTAGATGATGCCGGTCTGGGTGCGGCTTACGTCGCCGTCGGCAGCCTGCAGCAATTTGAGGATGATGTTCTCTACGTCCTCGCCGACGTAGCCGGCTTCGGTCAGCGTAGTGGCGTCAACGATGGCGAAGGGCACATCCAGCATGCGGGCCAGAGTCTGGGCCAGCAGCGTCTTGCCAGTTCCAGTCGGGCCGATCAGCATGATGTTCGACTTGGTCAGTTCGATGCCGTCGCCGGTTTTCTGGCGGTTCATGAAGATGCGCTTGTAGTGGTTGTAGACGGCGACCGCGAGCTTTTTCTTGGTCTGTTCCTGGCCGATGACGTATTCGTCGAGGAAGGTTTTTACTTCCTGGGGCTTGGGCAGTTGATTTGGCGTGCTGCTGGGAGGAGTCGCGGTGCGGTCGTCCTCGAGAATGGAGTTGCAGACGGCGACACACTCGTCGCAAATATAGGCGCGGGGATAATCGCTGGGCGACGAGATCAGTTTGGCCACGGCGTCCTGCGACTTGTGGCAGAACGAACAGCGTAGAATCTCGTCGGAGCCCGACTTATTTTTCACTCGGCTGCACTCCTTAATCTGTTTCCGGCCTGGTCAGAACCCCAGCGCCTCTTGGCTCTTTCCGGTCGACCCGCCGGTCTGCTTTTCGCGGCTGACGAATTCCATCAGGCGCGAAGGCAGATCATACAGCTTTTACGGTCTTATAGATGATATCGTCTATGATTCCATATTCCTTAGCCTGCTGCGCGTTCATGATGAAGTCGCGCTCCACATCCTTCTCGACCTTGTCGAGTTTCTGCCCGCTGTGTTTGGAGAGTAACTGGTTGGTTATCTCGCGCATACGCAGGATTTCGCGGGCGTGGATGTCAATGTCGGTGGCTTGTCCCGACAACCCTCCCATCGAGGGCTGATGTATTAGAATCCTCGAATTCGGAAGTGCCAATCTCTTTTTAGCCTGGCCTGATGCCAATAGTAACGCTGCCATCGACGCGGCCTGGCCCACGCACAGCGTCATGACATCGTTCTTCACGTACTGCATGGTGTCGTAAATGGCCATGCCGGCCGTGATGGAACCACCCGGAGAGTTGATGTAAAGCTGGATATCTTTCTCAGGATCCTCTTGAGCCAGAAACAACATTTGGGCGATCACCAGGTTGGCGATGTTGTCGTCAATGGGTGTGCCGATGAAGATAATGTTGTCGCGCAGCAGCCGGGAATAAATGTCGTAGGCGCGTTCGCCCCGCCCGGTCTGCTCAATGACCATCGGAACGAGCATCATGTGTGCGTCGTTCTTGTTCCCATCATTTTGCTTCATGTTCACCTGTCACACTCCGCCCCGACGCAACGCTTAGCTGGCTGGGGAGGATTCGAAAGTGGTCCGTGTCTTTCTCGTTCTACTCGGACTGGCGATATAGAAAATCGAGGGTCTTTTCGCTGCGGATTCTGTTCCGGATTCTATCGAGGCCCCCATCCTGTGTCAAACGAGCGCGGAGCGCTTCGGGCGTCTGTTTCGACTGCTGGGCCAGGGCTTCGAGTTCGTGATTGACTTCGTCATCCTCGACCGCAATTTTTTCCAGATCCGCGACGCGTTCCAGTAACAACGACGACTTCACATCCTGCACCGCCTGATCACGCTGGCCCGCCCGCAGGCGCGGCAGGTCCATTTTCTTGAGGTCCTCCATCTTCATGCCTTGAGCCGCCAGGGCGCGCAGACCGCGCTCCAGACGCAGATCGATCTGCCGGTCGACCAGCGACTCGGGCACTTCGAA
>Ga0210400_10001502_pt1 | contig 23111 bp, 14 predicted proteins | sample IncBWH26MmetaG_FD_155456 | JGI IMG/M metagenome (GOLD analysis project Ga0210400, IMG submission 155456) | Forest soil microbial communities from Barre Woods Harvard Forest LTER site, Petersham, Massachusetts, United States - Inc-BW-H-26-M | ecosystem: Environmental > Terrestrial > Soil >...
TTCTGGCTTACCGCCACCGGTGCGTTGTTGGTCAATATTTCGCTGGTGATCGGCGAGTTTGCGCGCACCGGCTGGCTGCCATTCCCGCCGTTATCGGAGCTGACCTATTCGCCGGGCGTCGGCGTCGATTACTATCTATGGTCGATCGAAATTTCCGGGGTCGGTACGCTCGTCTCCGGCATCAACCTCGTCACCACCGTCCTCAAGCTGCGCGCCAGGGGTATGACCTATCTGCGCATGCCGATGTTCTGCTGGACCACGCTCGCGACAAACCTGTTGATCGTCGCGGCATTTCCGATCCTGACCGCAACGCTCGCGATGTTGATCCTCGACCGCTATCTCGGCTTTCATTTCTTTACCAACGAAGCCGGTGGCAACGTCATGATGTTCATGAACCTGATCTGGGCGTGGGGACACCCGGAGGTCTATATCCTCGTCCTGCCGGCGTTCGGCATTTTCTCGGAAGTGGTCTCGACTTTTTCCGGCAAGCCGCTGTTCGGCTACCGTTCGATGGTGCTGGCCACCATGGCGATTTGCGTTATCTCGTTCATGGTTTGGCTGCATCATTTCTTCACCATGGGCGCCGGCCCCGATGTCAACGCGATCTTTGGCATCGCCAGCATGATCATCGCGGTGCCGACCGGCGTGAAGATCTACAACTGGCTGTTCACGATGTATGGCGGCAAGGTGCGGTTTGAAACGCCGATGTTGTGGTCGATCGGCTTCATGGTGACGTTCGTCATCGGAGGCTTGACCGGCGTGCTGCTCGCCGTGCCGCCGGCGGACTTCCTGCTGCACAACAGCCTGTTCCTGATCGCTCACTTCCACAATGTCATTATCGGCGGGGTGCTGTTCGGCGCGTTCGCCGGCTATACCTTCTGGTTTCCGAAGGCGTTCGGCTTCCGGCTGCATGATGGTCTCGGGAAGGCGGCATTCTGGTTCTGGCTGATCGGATTCTATGTCGCCTTTATGCCGCTTTATGTCCTCGGCTTTCTCGGCATGACGCGGCGAATGCAGCACTACGATGTCGCGGCGTGGCGTCCGTGGCTGATCGTGGCCGCAGGCGGGGCCGTTCTGATCCTGATTGGAATCGTCTTTCAAGTCTCGCAGATCGTCGTCAGCGTCCGCCGCCGCGAAGAGCTGCGCGACCGCACGGGCGATCCGTGGAACGGGCGGTCGCTTGAATGGGCCACCGCATCGCCGCCGCCGGTTTTCAACTTCGCTATCCGGCCCGATGTTCACGGGGAAGACGCGTATTGGGAGCTGAAATCGCGTGCCGGACAACTGGACCCCGAGAAGAGCGAACCGGTCTACGAGGACATCGAAATGCCCCGCAATTCGCCAACCGGATTCGTTTGCGCGTTCTTCGCAACCGTCATGGGCTTTGCGTTGATCTGGCACATCTGGTGGATGGTCGTTGCGGGCTTCCTCGGCGCGTTCGCGACCTTCGTGGTGTTCGCGTGGCGCGACCATGACGAATACGTCATCCCTGCCGCAGAAGTCGCGCGCATCGACCGCGGCAACAGGGCGGAACGTCATGCGATGGTTAGCCAGGAGGCCGCCCAATGAGCACAGTCGCCTTTACCGAGGCGCGCGACGATCCCCAAGCGTGGCGGGCCGGCCGGGTTTGGAGCGGCCCCGCATCCAAGCGCATCGTCACCGGCTACGGCTTCTGGATCTTCATTCTCAGCGACATGGTGATGTTCTCGGCCTTCTTCGCGACCTACGCTGTTCTGCTCGGGCAGACCGCGGGCGGGCCGACCGGTCATGACCTGTTCGACATGCGCAGTGTCGCGATGGAAACCGGATTGCTTCTCGCGTCGAGCTTTACCTGCGGCCTCGCCAGTATTGCAGCCGACACGCGCAACGCGACCTGGTTCCAGATTGCCATGGCCATCACCTGCGTCTTCGGCCTCGGCTTTCTCTTGCTTGAAGGGAAGGAATTCGCCGGCCTCGTTGCACAGGGTGCCGGACCGACCCGGAGCGCCTTTCTGTCGGCGTTCTTCACGCTGGTGGGCTGTCACGGACTGCACGTCTCGGCTGGCATCCTGTGGCTGCTGACCATGATGGCGCAGGTTTTGACCAAGGGGTTCAGGCCGGACATCTTGCGCCGCATCCTGTGCTTCGCGCTGTTCTGGCACGCGCTCGACATCATCTGGATAGCCGTGTTCACCGTCGTGTATTTGCATGGGAGCGCAAAATGACCAACGGGCACGATGAAGTCGCGCCGGGCGACGAGTACGCAGATGGTGGTGGCGTAGCAGAGCGGGTCGTCGGTTATCTGACCGGACTGGGGCTCGCCATTCTGCTGACGGCGACCTCTTTCTTTGTCGCTGGCACCGATCTCGTATGGCAGCCGAGCATACCGGTCGCGCTTGCGGTGCTGGCGATCGCCCAAATGGGCGTGCACCTGGTGTTCTTCCTGCACATCACGACGGGACCCGACAACACCAACAACGTGCTGGCGCTGGCGTTCGGCGTCCTGATCGTGCTTCTTGTGATGGTCGGATCGCTCTGGATCATGGCGAACCTCAACCACAACATGATGCCGATGGATAAGATCATGCAGATGCAGCGGTAGAACTTGCAGTGCTCAGTGCCTCCGGCGCCTCCAGACCTGCCACGATTTGGCGGGCGCGAGCGCGGTTTTGCAGATTGCACCCCGGTTCCATGCAACGGCAATACGCGAAGCGCGGCATCGCGCGTAGCGTTGCGCTTCTGTCGAACGTCCGCCTGGAACGATGTGAGCAGCCCTAAAGCACAATTTAATGGTGCAAACAGACCAGCGACCTAGATCACGTTCGGAGTAGCCACGTCACGCTCGTTCCCCGAAGCGGCATCACGCGGTCCACAGCGTTGGTTGGATGTGGACCGTCCATCATGATGGTGCACCGTTGCTGGGAATTCTTGCGCAAAAAAAAGATGTTGACGCGGAGGAGCAATCGTCCGGCAGTCCCGAGGGGAATTTCAAATGTGGATTGTTCAAGTAGCCCTCAAGCGGCCCTACACGTTTATTGTGTTGGCTTTTCTCATCGCGATCTTCGGTTCGCGAGCGGCGCTGCGCACGCCTACCGATATATTCCCCAGCATCGACATTCCGGTCGTCAGCGTCGTCTGGACCTATTCCGGGCTGCTCCCGAAGGATATGTCCGACTACGTCGTCTACTATTACGAGCGCCAGCTGACCTCGCAGGTCAACGGCATCGAGCACATGGAGTCGCAGTCGCTGAACGGCTACGGCGTCGTCAAGATCTTCTTTCAGAAGGGTGTCAATGTCGCCGCCTCGCTCGCACAAGTGACGGCTGTCTCGCAGACCGTGCTGAAGCTCCTGCCACCCGGCATCACTCCGCCCTATGTCCTCAGCTACAACGCGTCGAGCGTTCCGATCCTCAATCTCACGCTCTCGAGCAAGACGCTCCCGCAAAGCAAGCTATTCGATCTCGGCCAGAACTTCATTCGCCCGCAGCTCGCAACCGTCAACGGCGCCGCGCTGCCTTCCCCTTATGGCGGCAAGGTTCTCCAGGCGCAGGTCGACCTCGACCAGACGGCGATGCAATCGCACAATGTATCTGCCGAGGATGTCGTCAACGCGATCTCGGCGCAAAACCTGGTGCTTCCTGCCGGGACCGAGAAAATCGGCAAGTTCGAATGGAACGTCGCTCTCAATGCAAGTCCCACCCTGATGGATCATATTAACGATCTTCCGGTGAAGAAGGTCAACGGCACGGTCATCCATGTCCGCGACGTGGCCTACGTTCATGAAGACGGCGCACCGCCGCAGACGAATATCGTTCGCGTCAACGGCGCCAAGGCCGTGCTGATGTCGATCCTGAATGCTGGCTCCGCCTCGACTCTTGACATTATCGCCGGCATCAAGGCGCGGCTGCCCAGGATCGAGGCGGGAATGCCGGCCGGGCTCGACCTCCACATGGTCGGGGATCAATCGCCCTTCATCAAGGCCGCCGTCTCCGGCGTGGTTCGCGAAGGCACCATTGCGGCGGCATTGACCGGCTTGATGATCCTGCTGTTCCTCGGAAGCTGGCGCTTGACCATCATCGTCATGATCACGATCCCGCTCGCGGTTCTGTTCTCACTCACTGCGCTGTCCTGGCTGGGCGAAACGATCAATATGATGACGCTCGGGGGGCTCGCGCTTGCGGTCGGGATCCTGGTCGACGAGAGCACCGTTACGCTCGAGAACATCGACTGGCATCTGGAGAATGGCAAGCCGCTCGAACCGGCTATCCTGGATGGCGCCCAGCAGATCGTCGTTCCGGCCTTCGTCACGCTGGTCTGCATGTGCATCGTGTTCGCACCGATGTTCCAGCTTGGCGGCGTGGCCGGCTATCTGTTCCGGCCGATGGCGGAAGCCGTCATTTTTGCCCTCATCGGGTCTTTCCTGCTGTCCCGCACCCTGGTCCCGACGTTGGCCAGGTACCTGGTGCGGGCGCCGCATCCGGCTCACGGCGCTGGAGGTGCGGCCGCTCCATCGCGAAATCCGCTGAAGCGTTTCCAGCTCGGATTCGAGCATCGGTTTGAGCAAATCCGTGACCGGTACCACCGACTTCTCGCGCGCGTTCTCGGGCGTCCGAAGTTGTTTGCCGCAGGATTTTTGGCTTGCACCGTGTCGTCGTTCGTCCTGCTGCCATTTCTCGGGCAGAATTTCTTTCCGGCGGTCGATGCCGGGCAAATTCTGATCCATGTGCGTTCCCAGATCGGAACGCGAATCGAGGAAACCGCGCGCCTGTGCGATGAAGTCGGGCACAAAATTCGCCAGACTATTCCGCCGGATCAGCTCGCGAGCGTGGTGACCAATATCGGATTGCCCATCAGCGGCATCAACGTCGCCTATGGCAACACCGGCACGATCGGTCCGTCCGATGCGGATATTATGGTTTCGCTCAAAGAGAACCACTCGCCGACGGCGGCTTACGTCAAGCGGCTGCGGACGCTCCTGCCGCAGACATTCCCTGGCACGACGTTCGCATTCCTGCCGGCCGACATCGTTGCGCAGATCCTCAATTTCGGCCTGCCGGCGCCGATCGACCTGCAAGTGATCGGAACGAAACAAGAAGCGAATTACGCTTATGCGACCGATCTCCTCAAGAAAATCCGTAAAGTGTCCGGTATCGCCGACCTGCGTATCCAGCAAACCTACAGTTATCCGCAAATCAATGTGGCAGTCGATCGGACACTCGCGGACGAGGTCGGCCTGAGCCAGCGCGACGTCGCCAACAGCCTTCTCGTCACGCTGTCCGGCAGCGGCCAGGTAAAACCGAACTTCTGGCTCAATACCAAGAATGGCGTGTCATACCCGATCGTGGCGCAGATGCCGCAGTACCGGATCGACACCATGTCCGATCTCGCCAATGTTCCGATCACGTCCAAGGAATCCGGAACGCCGCAATATCTCGGCGGACTGGCCGACTTCTCGATCGGTCCGAGTGCGGGCGTCGTATCGCATTACGACGCTCAGCCGGTGATCGACATCTACGGCGCCACCCAAGGACGGGATCTTGGCGCGGTCGCATCCGACATCCGCCGCATTATCAGCGAGACCAAAAAGGACGTCCCTCCCGGCTCCTATGTAGCGCTGCGCGGGCAGGTCCAGACGATGACAAGTGCGTATGACCAGCTCTATTTCGGCCTGGCCGGCGCGATCGTGCTCATCTATCTGGTGATCGCGGTCAATTTCCAATCCTGGCTCGATCCGCTCATTATCATCTCGGCATTGCCCGGGGCGCTCGCCGGCATTGTCTGGATGCTGTTCATCACCGAGACGACCTTGTCGGTCCCGGCCCTGACGGGGGCCCTGATGTGCATGGGCATTGCGACGGCAAACAGCGTTTTGCTCGTCAGCTTCGCGCGCGAAAAGCTCGAGGAAGGTCTGGACGCCGGCGCCGCGGCGCTTGAGGCCGGGTTCACGCGGCTTCGACCGGTGATGATGACGGCCCTCGCGATGGTCGTCGGGATGTTGCCGATGGCGCTCGCGATGGGCGACGGCGGCGAGCAGAATGCTCCGCTTGGACGAGCCGTGATCGGCGGGCTGCTTGTTGCAACAGTCGCCACGCTGTTCTTCGTTCCCACGGTTTTCAGCCTTTTGCATCGCCGCCACGGTCACGCGGCCGAGAAGAGACCGGGTTCCGAACCTATGGCGGAATCTGCCACGTGAGCCAGGAGAACCGGTGTGTCGGAACATGAAGACAAGGCGCCAGAAGTTACGCCGGCGAAGCGGCAGCCACGCACGTCGCGCCTGCTGAGCGTGGGCGCCGTCGTGCTTGTCGTTGCGGTCGCCGTTGAAGGGATCTGGCATCGGCAATCGCAAGAGAAGGCGGTTGCAGCTTGGACCGATGCCGCCGCGGTTCCTGTTGTCGACCTCGTTCGACCTACGAAAGGTGCGTCGCAGCACCAAGTCGTCCTTCCCGGCGAAATCCATGCCTGGTACGAAGCGCCGCTGTATGCCAGGGTCAACGGCTACTTGAAAAACTGGTACTTCGACTTCGGCTCTCAGGTGAAGAAAGGCGAAGTGCTCGCCGATATCGACACGCCGGAAATCGACGCCCAGTTGACCGCCGCGAAGGCCAAGCTCACTGCGGCAAGCGCCTCGGTCAAGGTTCGCGACGCCGAAGCACGGTTCGCCAAGTCGACGTATGAGCGCTGGCGGGACTCGCCGCGCGGCGTCGTATCCGTGCAGGAACAGGAGGCCAAACAGGGCGAGTATGAGAGCGGCATTGCACGCCTCAACGCGGCCAACGCCGATATGGCTGTAGCCCAGGCCGATGTTGACCGGCTCGAATCGCTGCAAGGCTTCAAGAGGGTGGTCGCTCCGTTCGATGGCGTCGTCACCGCGCGCGAAACCGACATCGGTGCGCTCATCAATGCCGGCAGCAACGGCACCGCGCGGGAACTGTTCAGCGTCGCGGACATTCACAAGGTGCGCATCTACGTCAAGGTGCCCCAGCGGCTGGCCGCCGACATTCACCGGGGCCTGGCGGCCGAACTGCGCTTGCCGCAATATCCGGGCAAGGTCTTTACCGCAAAGGCCACCACGACCTCACATTCGGTCAACACGTCATCGCGAACGCTACTGGTCGAGCTTCAGGCAGATAACCCGGATGGGCTGCTTCAGCCCGGTACCTATGTCGAAGCTCAATTGAACCTTCCGAGTGATCCGAACACCGTGCTGATTCCGTCAAGCGCCATATTGTTCAGGCAACACGGTCTGGAGGCCGCTGTCGTCGGCGACGACGACAAGGTCACGCTGAAGAAGATCAGTTTGGGCCGGAATCGCGGCATGCAGGTTGAAGTGACGGACGGTCTCATGCTGTCCGACCGGGTCGTCGACAGCCCGCCAGATTCGCTCGGATCCGGCGACGTCGTGCGCATTGCCGGTCATCCCGTTCCAGGCAATCCGCCGAATGGGCCAGAAAGGGAGGCCAAGGCGAACTAAGTCGGCAACTCGCGACGGTCAGGTCGGCAAGCCGGTCCTTCGTTTCGTCATGCAGGAAGGAACGGGCGCCAAGCTCACGCTTGAGTGTTCGGCGACGCCGGCTCGCGAAGCCAGGCAGCGCCTGGCCACGAGATAGAGCAAGAACTGTGAAAACACAGCAATATCGAGGGTTTCATTCCTCTCTCTCGGGCTCCATTTATTTTGCATGGCTCGGCCGCTCATCTTCGATCGGGGCGCCTTCGATGGTCCGGGCAGACAGCAACATCCCTGCAATCATCGCTTATTGAAAGGAGTTAGTGGAGCGATGGATATTAAGGCCTTACTTGGTGTCGGCGGCGTCCTTATCGCGGCCATGACGTCCCAATTCAACGACCAGGTTACATCCCTCGCGCTTGTTGACGTTCGCGGTGCGCTCGGGATCAGTCACGATCCCGGAACCTGGATCCAAAGCCTGTATGTGTCCGCCGAGATCGTAGGCATGGCCATCTCGCCGTCGCTGCAATTGATTTTCACACTAAGGCGTTGGGCGCTTTTTGCGATTGCGCTGTGCGGCGTGTCGAGCGTGCTGATTCCGTTCAGCCCGAATGTCGAGGCGATCTACGCTCTGCGGGTGCTCCAGGGCCTCGCGGGAGGCCTGATCATTCCACTTCTGATGACCACGGCGCTTCGCGCTCTCACGCCGAACACCCGGCTCTACGGCCTGGCCCTCTACGCTTTGACCGCAACCTTCATACCAGCGCTGGCTACGACGGTAGCCGCGCTCTGGACCGATATCGCGGTTTGGCGCTTCGTGTTCTTGCAGACGATTCCACTCTGCTCACTGGCTGGCGTCCTGGTCTGGTACTGTCTGCATCAGGATCAGCCAAGCTACGAACGGTTCCGAACGCTGGACTGGCGCGGCGCGCTGCTTCTGGGCATCGGGACCGCCGCGCTGAGCACGATGCTGTATCAGGGTGACCGGCTCGACTGGTTCAACTCAAGGCTGATCTGCGTGCTGGCTCTGGTCAGCGCTGTCGCCATCCCGCTGCTGCTGATCAATGAATGGTTCCACCCTTCGCCGCTTCTGAAGCTGCAAATGTTCGGCCGGCGCAACTTCGCCTATGGTGTGCTTGCCCTGTTCACCTTTCTGGTTATCAGCCAATCCGGTTCGACGGTGCCCTTGCGATACCTGCAGGAAGTCCAGGGCTATCGACCGCTACAGTCCAACCTGATCACGCTGGAGATCGCCGCATTGCAACTCGTGATGCTGCCTGCCATGGCGCTGCTGCTGGATTACAAGCGGGTCGACTCGCGCCTGGTCAGCCTGGTCGGGCTGGGGTTGATCCTTGCATCCTGCGTCGGCTCGTCCTTTCTGACGGTTTATTGGAACCGGGATCAATTCTATTCATGGCAGCTGCTCCAGGCGATCGGTCAGCCGATGGTGATCATGCCGCTGCTGATGATGGTGACCAATACCTTCGTCGGCCCGGCAGAGGGTCCATTCGCGTCCGCGCTGATCAATACTACACGCGGCCTCGCCGAGGCAGCGAGCGCCTGGTTCCTGGAGCTCATTAACCGCTGGCGCGACGCGCTGCACTCCGGCCGCATCGTCGATGAGGTTGGCCAGGACCGCTGGCGGGTGATTCAGAGCAACGGCGTGCTGCCACAGTATCCAGCGCCGTTGACTCCAGGCGGTCGCCCCCGCGTGCCGGGCAGCCTGGAAGCCTTCAGCCACGCCGTGCAGCAGCAGGTAACGATCCTATCGACGAGCGACACTTTCCTGATCCTCGGAGGCCTGAGTGTGTTCCTGATGGTCGTGGTGATGACGTTGCCGGTCCGCGCCATGCCGCCACGCATCCACTTTGCAAAGCTTTAGGAATCCGCATGGCAGAGGATGTAGCCGAGCTCGAGACGCGACCCGCCGAGCCGAAGCGGAACGAAAAGCCGGAACTTGCGCCGACGCGCGAGAACGAGGACCAACCGCGACAGAAGGATGGAATGCCGGATGACCGGAAGGCCCAGGAACTCGATAAGCTTCCCGCGCCTCTGCCGCGCTGGCCCTTCGTTCTGGTCGGACTCGTCGTGGCGATCTTCGCCGCGGTGGTCCTGTACATCATTTTCCGGCCGCGCCCGGACATCCGGACCAGCGATGCTTATGTGATGGTCCACTACGCCACGATCGCACCGCGCATCTCCGGTCAGGTCGCCACGGTGGCGGTTGACGACAACGACGTCGTCAAGGTTGGACAAGTACTCGCAACGCTCGACCCGCGCGACAATGAGACTGTGTTGGCTTCCGCCGAGGCGGCGGTGGCACGCGACAAATCGCGCTTCGATGAAATTTCCGCGACCGTGGCACGCCAGCCGTCGATCATCGCGGAGCAACAAGCCGCAGTTACGTCGGCGCACGCGAGGCTCGCTTTCGCGCAAGACAACGCGCGCCGCTTCGGTAACCTCGCCACGACGGGAGCCGGCTCAACGCAGGAACACCAGCAGGCCGACACCACGCTTGCGCAGGATCAAGCCTCGCTGGATGGCGCTGACGCTTCGCTTGATGCGGCGCGCCGGCAACTGGATGTGCTCCGGGCCCAGAGATCTGCCGCGGCTGCAGCGGTCAAGGCCGATGAGGCTCAACTCGAACAGGCCAGGCTCAATCTGTCCTATACGCAGATTCGGGCGCCGATCGAGGGCATGGTGGGCGAGCGGTCCGTGCAGGTCGGTAATTATGTCGGCCCCGGCACGACGTTGATGACCGTTGTGCCGCTCGATCAGGTCTATATCGAAGCGAACTATCTGGAAGTGGATCTGCTGCACGTTCGCAGCGGCCAGCCTGTCACCATCCATGTGGACGCCTACGATATCGACCTCAAGGGAACGGTGGTCAACATCCCGGCGGCCTCCGGTGCCGCCTTTGCACCGATCGCGCCCAACAATGCCACCGGCAATTTTACCAAGATCGTGCAGCGGCTGCCGGTCAAGATCGTGGTGACGCCCGGGCAACCTTTGGCTAAACTCCTGCGCGTGGGCATGTCGGTCGAGACCACCATCCATACGGGACTGGAGGACGTCGTGGACGAACAACGCGGATCAAGCGGCCGCCTGACCGGGCATTGACTTGTGCGTGCTTTGCGTCTTGTGCGGTACCTTTCCGGCCCGACGTTAGCCGTCGGCCTGATCGGCTGCTCCGTTGGGCCGGACTACCAGAGCCCTGAGGTAAGAGCAGAATCCAGACGGCCGGCGCCGGATGGAGATGGCCTTCCCAGCCGAACGATCGAGGGTGCGATCGATATCGTTTGGTGGAAAAGCTTCCGGGACTTTGAGCTATCCTCGCTCGTCGAAAGGCTGGCGGCGCAAAACCTGGACCTCAAGACGGCGGCGGAGCGCGTGGTCCAGAGCGTGGCGCAGCGCCAGGTCGCAAATTCTCAGGGGCTGCCGCATATCGAAGGTCAAACATTGACGACCTATAATCGGTACAGCACGACCGGCCCGCTCTCCCTGCTCACGCCTGCGCCTGGCGCGCCTTTGGAATACGCTCTGTTTCATGATGGCTTGACGTCATCGTGGCAGTTAGACCTGTTCGGTCGCGTGCGGCGCGCCGTGGAAGCCGCCGACGCCAACGCCTTGGCGGCGGTGGAGAACCGGCACGGCGTCGCGCTCGCGGCAGTCGCCGAACTGGCGCAAAGTTACATGCTGTTGCGCGGGACGCAGAACCGTCTTGGGATCGCGAAACGCAATCTCCGCCTCGTCGAAGAGAACGTGGAGCTTGTGAATACCCGTTTCCGCAACGGTGTCGCCACGACGCTCGACATGGCGCAAGCCCGGGCTCAGCAGGCGACGATAGCCGCAACCCTGCCGCCGCTCCGTGCCCGGGAGGCGGCGCTTATCAATGCGATCGGACTGCTGCTGGGCGAGGCTCCCCGCGCGCTCGAGGCCGAGTTGCGCCGCTCCCAGATAATGCCGCGCGTGCCCCGCAGGGTTCCTGTGGGCCTGCCTGGAACGAGCGTACGCTGTCGCCCGGACGTGCGCGAGGCGGAGGCGCGGCTGCACGAAGCCACGGCGCAGACGGGCGTCGCGGTGGCGAACTTCTACCCCGACGTGACATTGAACGGAGGCGCCAACGTGGAAAGTTTGCACCTGAGCAATCTGTTTACCGCGGCGTCGACCGCATTCGCGGTGGGGCCATCGATTTCGATCCCGATCTTCGAAGGCGGGCGATTGCGGGGCGCCTTGGCTTTGAGCGAATCACGACAGCGGGAAGCGGCTGTCTTTTTTCAGGAAACGGTCTTGCGGGCCTGGAAGGAGGTCGACGACGCCTTGACGGACTATCGCGAAGCGCAGCGCCGGCGCATCGACGTCGCCCGCTCGGTCACGGAAAATCAGGCCGCCCTGCAAGCCGCCAGGCAACGTTACTCGGAGGGTGCGACCAACTTCCTGGATGTCACCGCGACACAAGCCCAGTTGCTTCAGAGCGAGAACGACCTTTCCGACAGCGACACGCAGATCGCAACAGATCTCGTCAATCTTTATCGTACCCTCGGCGGAGGATGGGAGGTCGCGGATGTTCCCTATGGTGCCGATCGCGCATTGCGAGAGAAAATCGGAACGCCGTAAATGCCGCCGCCAAATCGTGTTCTGAAAATTTCACCTGGTCGCCTGAAGAGTCCTCGATTGTCGGCGTGACGAATCATCCTTGGCGTCAGTGCCACGTCCGTTCTCGGGTGCAACCCGGCAGCGCCGGACATGCGATAAGGTAGTCGACGGCAGCATCCATTCCCGGGCCCTATATCAGTTCGCGGGTGCTATCAGTCCGACTCTCATATCCTTGGCGATAAATACGCATGTGTCATCGGCCAATACACGGCCGTTCGCTATTCCAAGAGCCAGTTTGCCGCGCCTGACCTGGCGCATACTGACCTCGTATCGCACACGCTTGATGTCTGGTTTTATGTCTCCTTGGAACTTCACCTCGCCGACGCCAACGGCGCGGCCTTTGCCCGGTGAGCCCGACCAGCCAAGCCAATAGCCGATGATCTGCCACATGGCGTCCAGACCTAGACATCCCGGCATTACCGGGTCGCCGGGAAAGTGACAGTCAAAAAACCACAGCTCCGGCGTGATATCCAGCTCACCGACGACATGGCCCTTGCCGAATTCGCCGCCGTCCAAGCTGATCTCGATGATACGGTCCATCATCAGCATGGGCGGTGCTGGCAGCTGAGCATTGCCCGGGCCGAAATAGCCGCCCTCGCTCGATTTGAGCAGATCTTCCTTTGTGTAGGACGATTGCGGAACGTGAAAGTCGCGAGGGTCGGACAAGGATGTCACCTTTGACGATGTTTGGCGGGTCAATATTGATTGCCTGGCCTGGATTCAAGTCAAGAGTTTCCAAGCAGACCGTGACGGATTCCGGCGATGCAGCGGTCGACCGATTTGCGGCTTTCCGCGTCATTGCCGTTGTTTACCTGATCGCTATGGAGATTGCGGCAGGCGCAGGCGGCGGCGATCGGCAGCATTTTATTCGGAATTTCCGAAATATCGCTTTTCGCCTGACCCAAATCAGTCGTATATCTCCCGCCGTCCCGTCCCACAGAGGGGCGGCTCGCGATCGTCACGGACGCGGGGCGGGATGCGGTGGACGCGGGCGGCGCTTCTGACGAGGGCGCTTGCTTGCGGACGGTGAAGTCGTGTGGTTCTGACGCCTCGACGCTGGCGTTCAAGTTCTTGAGAAGCAAGCTTCTCAGGGATGACGGTGACAAAAAAGCCCGATCGCCGGGAAGAGCACGAAGGAAACCGTTAAAACCATTGCGCGGGGAATGCCGGGTGATTTCCGGCGTGACCGTGGTGACTAACGCGCGTGTTTACTACCCACCACGCGCGGCTGCGGGCGCTCCGGGCGCCCGGCATTCCCCGCGCCCTCTGATTTTTCAGAAGGCGGAATTTCTTGCACAACTCGGGCGCACTGTGTCGCGAGAGCGCGAAGTCGTGTCTTGGAAGAAGTCGCGTCTTGGAAGTCGTGTCTTGACGGTCTGCAAACGTCTCGCGTTTTGGCTGTTTGAAATTCGAATCTGTAATTCTTTCGGCTGGTGCGCTAGCTGATTTCCTTGCGCACGATGGCGGCGGCGTCGCACATCGCCTTGAGCTTGCCGAAGGCGATGTGGCGCGGCATGTATTTCATGCCGCAGTCCGGCGCCGGAATCAGCCGGTCGGCGGCGACGTATTTGAGGCCCTGGCGGATGCGATCGGCGATCACAACCGCAGTCTCGATTTCGGGATCGCCGAGGTCGATCACGCCAAGCATGATCTTCTTGGACGACAGATCGGCCAGCACGCCGAGATCGAGCTTGGGTTGTGCGGCCTCGATTGAGATCTGCTCGGCGCTGGTATCGGCAAGCTCGGCCAGGAATGAATAGCCCGTCGGTTTGGTCGCTCCGGGTACGACGGCGGCATAGCCGAAGCAGACATGAAGCACGGTCGGCACCGTGATGCCTTGCAAGGCGCGGTTGATCGCCTTGACGGCATAACGCCTCGCGGCCTCGGGATCCTGACGGACCCAGGGCTCGTCGAACTGGATCACGTCGGCGCCGGCCTTCTGCAACGCCAGCGCCTCGGCGTTGACGGCGGCGGCAAAAGCCATCGCGAGTTCTTCGTCGTCCTTGTAGAATTCGTTCCTGGCCTGCTGGCTCATGGTGAACGGACCGGGCAGCGTGATCTTCGCGGCGCGGTCGGTGTTGCGTCGAAGGAACTCCATGTCGCGCAACTCGACCGGGCCCTTGCGGCTGATTTTCCCGACCACGCGCGGCACCGGCGTTTTCAGGCCTGAACGCGAGATGGTGATGGCGGGGTTTTCGCTATCGACCCCATCGAGCGCGGTCGCAAAACGGTTGGAATAGCTCTCGCGCCTGATTTCGCCGTCGGTTACGATGTCGATGCCGGCGCGCTCGAGGTCGCGGATCGCAACGATCGTCGCATCGTCCTGGGCCTGCTCAAGATACGCTTGCGGGATGCGCCATATTTCAGTCATCCGGGTCCGGGGCACGGATTTGGACAGCATTTCGCGGTCCACCAGCCAGTCCGGTTGCGGGTAGCTTCCCACGACGGTCGTCGGCAACACGTGTTTGGGCAGTGGCAAGCTTCAAACTCCCGGCGGCAAACGCGGCACTGTCGGCGCGGCTGGTTTATCGATTGTATAGGTATTGGACAACGCCGTGTCAGTCCAGAACCGGCTTGAATGCGGCCGTCTCTTACCGCAGCGATAGCCCCGTTGCTGCCTCCAACTCGGCGAGGGCTTGCGGCGCGTTGAGTACCTTGATCGTGGTCATCCCCATCTCGCGTGCCGGCTTCAGATTGACGCCGAGATCGTCAAGATAGACGCAGTGTTTGGGGTCGACGTCGAGGGCTTCGACCATCATCCGGTAAATCCGCGGGTCGGGCTTTCGCAGGCCGATTTTGGCCGACTCGATGACGTGGTCGAACAGCGCCATCACCTCCGCGAGGTAGAGCGACCGGCCGGCCTTGCTCCCGATCGCGTTGGCGGGAAGGTTGTTGGTGATGCACCCGGTCTTGAGGCTGGTCCCGATACGTCTCAAGGCCTCGACCATCTCGGGCCGCAGATCCCCTGACAGCAGCGGCAGGACGTCCTTGCCCCGAACCTCCGCGCCCAGAGCCAGCGATTCCGCCGCAAACAATCGATCGAATGTTTCGAGATCAACTTCGGCGCGCTCGAATTTCGCCCACGCATTTTCCCAATGGTTGGCGGCGTTGGTGCGCCTGATAATGTCGGCGGGGAGACCGCGTTCGGCCTCAAAACGCGCGAAGGCCTCGAACGGCGAGGTGGTGAGCACGCCACCGAAATCCCAGATCACTGCCTCCAGCATCGATTTCCCCGCGATGCGATCCCAATCCGGGAGCGGCTAACACGATGGGCCGGCCCACGCCAGTCCTTGACGTCCGGATCGGCGTCCGGCGAGCCGGAATTCAGGAATTGCGCCGGCCTGTGCTGGTCGCGATCGCCGCGGCCGCGGTGCGGTTCTCGACGCCCAGCTTGGCGTAGATTTGCTCGAGGTGCTTGTCCACCGTCCTCGGGCTGAGACCGAGGATCTGGGCGATGTCGCGGTTGGTCTTTCCCTTGCTCAGCCACGACAGCACTTCGCCCTCGCGGGCGGTCAATCCAAGTTCGCTGCTGAATTCCGCCGGTGTGTCGCCGCCTGAATCCTTTGCCAGCCGCAGCAGGAATTCATTGGGCGCCAGTTTTCCCATATATTGCAGCCGAAGCTGTTCATTTTCAGGGAATGACGCCATCGCCTGGGCTCTCGAACCGGCTTTGCCGTTTTGAGCCTGTTCGAGCCATCGCAGCATGGTATCCGGCAGCACGAATTCATCGCCGGAGCCAACCGCGAGATTTTCCGACAATAGCTTCTGCGCTTGCGGCGTCGCCCACACGATCCTGCCTTGCCGGCTGACCGCGAGCAGAAAGCGGCCGGACACATCGAGCGCGGCGCGGGCGCTCTGGGTCAATCTTGCATTGGCCAGATGAACCCGGATCCGCGCCAGCATCTCTTCAATGACGATCGGCTTGGTGACATAATCGACGCCACCCGCATCCAGACCGCTGACGATGTGTTCGGTCTCCGCCAGTCCGGTCATGAAGATGACAGGCACATTGCTCAAGCCGGCGTCGCGCTTGAGACGCCGGCATGTTTCAAAGCCATCCATGCCCGGCATCACGGCGTCGAGCAGAATGATATCGGGCGTGATCTGGTCGACAATGCGCATGGCCGCCGCGCCGTCCATGGCGACCATGACGGTCATGCCGGCGCCGTCGAGCGCATCGGTCAGGAGCCGCAGCGTTTCCGGCGAGTCATCGACGACGAGCGCGACGTCGCGCTTTTTGGCTTCAGTGATCATAGCTGTGCAGCGTCTTCAGGGTTGCCATGTACTGATCGAGATCGAAGCGGTCGATCAGCGACCGCATCTGCGTAACAAAGTCGGCGTGTTCGGGGTAGTCAGTTCCTATTTCATCCAGCTTGGCCTGGATCGCGCGAATATAGCCCAGTTGCCCAAGGCCGATCAGCTCCTCGACATGCTTCACCGGCGGACGCGAGCCGCTGTCCGGCTTCCAGTGCGGTACGGCGATCTGGTAGGTCTCGTACTGCCATTCGATCTTGAGGAGCTGGCGGATCAATTCCAAAAGCCTTGGAATATCGATCGGCTTCATCAGATAGCCATCGTGAAACGGCTGCGCCAGCGGCGCGCCATGCGCCTCCAGGGCGCTCGCCGAAACCATCAGGATACGGGCCTGATGGTGGCCGGTCGAGCGTAGCGTCTCCGCAACCGTCCATCCATCCATGCCCGCCATCGAGATATCGAGCAGGAACAGATCGGGCCGGCAATGCTGCGCGAGGGAGAGGCAGGCGGGTCCGTCCGGCGCGCTGAGCAGGATGAAGCCGAGCGGCGTCAGCACCTCGCGCAGGAGATCGCGCTGGACGGGGTCGTCGTCGGTAATCAGGATGGTTTTGCGCGGGCCGTGATAGCCGAAAACGGGCGCGTCGACCGGCGCGATGCGCGTCGGGTTGGTCACTTCCGACAGCAGGATCTTGACCCGGAAGGTACTGCCGGTGCCGACCGAGCTCGTGACCTGGATGTCGCCGCCCATCACGCCCGCGAGCAACCGGCTGATGGTCAGCCCCAGGCCGGTCCCGGTTTGCGGCTGCGAGACGCCGAGCGCACCGCGCTCGAACGGCGCGAAGATGCGTTCAAGGTCATCACGCTGAATTCCCGGGCCGGTGTCGATCACCTCGAATTCGGCGACGGGGCTGCGGTAGTGAACGACGAACTGCACGCTGCCGCGTTGGGTGAATTTGATGGCGTTCGACAGCAGATTGATCAGGATCTGGCGCAGACGTTTTTCGTCGGCGTACACCACAACGGGAAGCACCGTCGGACGCTTGAAAATGAAATCGATGCCCTTGGCGGCGGCTTGCAGGCGGAACATGCCGACAAGCTGGTCGAGAAACTCGCCGACGCGAACCTCGTCGCGCGACAAATAAAGCCGGCCCGCCTCAATCTTCGATATATCGAGAATGCCGTCGATCAATCCCGATAGATGATCGGCGCTGCGGCGTACCACGCGCACCTGATCGCGCGGCTTGGTGCTCAGGCTCGAATCCTGTTCGAGCAATTGCGCATAGCCTGAAATGGCATTCAGCGGCGAGCGCAATTCGTGGCTCAGTCCGACCACGTACCGGCTCTTCGCGAGATTGGCCGATTCGGCGACCTCCTTGGCGCGCTGCAACTCGGCGTCGGTGCGTTTGTGGGCGTCGATCTCCTGAATCAGCAGCGTGGTCTGCCGCCGGGTTTCCGCTTCCGCCGCGCGCCGGCTTTGCTGCGCCAGTACGAACAGCCAGGCGACGACCCCGATGATAATCGACAGCGCGAAGAACACTTTCCAGAGCACGTCGGATAGCTGCAGATTGTCGGCCTGAACCGTCGCCGACGTCTGCAGATAGATCATGCCGAGCGTCAGTCCGACCAGCCCCGCGGAAAGCGCGAAGACGCCGAGATAATGTCCGAGCTGCGAATTGATCCGGGCATAGATCGGCTGTGGCAGCAGTTTGCCGAGCGTTTCGGAGACCTGTGCCTGGACTCGCGCATGCGGCTTGCAGAGATCGTGACAGCGTGCATCAAGCGAACAGCACAGCGAGCAAATCGGTCCGGCATAGGCCGGGCACGACGCCATGTCCTCGGGCTCGAACGAATGTTCGCAAATACAGCACTGGATCGCCTCGATATTTTGCCAGCTGCGCTTCGGCTTGCGCGCAATGTAATATTTGCCGCCGGTGGCGAAGGCGATCAGGGGGGCGGCGACGAACGCCACGAGCAGCGCAACGAATGGCGCCAGTGCCCTCGCCGTCGGTCCGAACAGGCCATAAAAGGCGCTGATCGAGACGATGGTGGCGATGGTCATGGCGCCGACGCCGACCGGGTTGATGTCGTAGAGGTGCGCGCGCTTGAACTCCATGTGCTGCGGGCGCAGGCCAAGCGGCCTGTTGACGACGAGATCGGAGACCAGCGCGCCGACCCAGGCAATGGCGACGTTGGAGTAAAGCGCGAGCGTCTGCTCCAGCGCCTTGTAAACGCCGATCTCCATCAGCAGCAGCGCGACCAGCACGTTGAACACCAGCCAGACCACGCGGCCGGGATGGCTGTGGGTAAGGCGCGAAAAGAAGTTCGACCACGCGATTGATCCGGCATAGGCGTTGGTGACGTTGATCTTCAACTGCGAAAGGATCACGAAGGCGCCGGTCAACGCCAATGCGAGGCCTGGTTCCGACAGCACGTAGCGAAATGCTTCGAGATACATCTGCGCGGGTTCGGCGGCATGCTCGGTGGAAACGCCGTGGCTCAATGCAAAGAATGCCAGGAACGATCCCGCCAGCAACTTCAGCGCGCCGAGAATGATCCAGCCGGGGCCGGCGCTTAAGAGCGCGATCCACCACGCGGTCTTCGAGGTTCGCCGGTCACGCGGAAGAAAGCGCAGAAAATCGACCTGCTCGCCGATCTGCGCCACCAGCGCGAACACCACCGAGGCGGCGGTGCCGAACAGCAACAGATCGAGATGCCCCGCAGGATTGCCGTGCTCGCCGGCAAATTTTATCCACTCCGTAAAGGAGTGCGGATTGGCGTACGCGATTGCCGCGAACGGCATAACGTGAAGAATGATCCACAGCGGCTGCGTCCACAATTGGAAACGGCTGATCAGCGTGATGCCATGGGTGACCAGGGGAATGATGACGACGGCGCTGATGAGATAGCCGACCGGGCGCGGAATTCCGAAGCATATCTCCAGCGCGGTCGCGAGAATGACCGCTTCGATTGCAAAGAAGATGAACGTGAAAGATGCGTAGATCAGCGAGGTAATGGTCGAGCCGATATAGCCGAAGCCGGCGCCGCGCGTGAGAAGATCGATGTCGATGCCGCATTTGGCGGCGTGATAGGCGATCGGTAGACCGCAAAAGAAGATAATGACGCTGACCACCAGGATGGCGGCGGTGGCATTGGTGACCCCGTAATTGAGGGTGATGGTGCCGCCGATGGCTTCCAGTGCCAGGAACGAAATGGCGCCGAGGGCGGTGTTGGCAACCCGGGCCGCAGACCAGCGCCGCGCGCTTTTGGCCGTGAAGCGCAGCGCGTAGTCTTCCAGCGTTTGGTTTGCAACCCATTGATTATATTGGCGTCTTACGCGGTCTATCCGCTGCCGCCCTGCCACTTTGAGCTCCTCACGCCTGAGCGATCCGCCTGCAAAACCCGTTTCAAAACCTACGTCGCTATTTTGCGGTGCAATATACGCAATCTTGCGTATCTGTGCACTGCACAATTTCGGCAATCCTGATCTGACCAATAGCGCGTCCTCGAACCGAAATGGGGTAGTCATGTCAGATGAAATCAAGCGGGGCCTGCAGTCCCCGTTCAGGCGCAAACTGCTGATGGGAATGGCCGCGTTGCCGGCCATCACCATGCTGCCGCGCCCGTCCTTCGCCGATGTTCCGGCGACTTCCGCGATTAACACCACCGGTCTTGCGGTGACGGACACTGAAGTTACCTGCGGTATCCTGCATTCAGCCACCGGCACGATGGCAATTTCGGAGACCGGTTCGATCGAAGCCGAAAAGCTCGCTATCGCGCAAATCAACGAAGCCGGCGGCATCCTCGGCCGCAAGATCAAGTTCATCCAGGAAGACGGCGCCAGCGACTGGCCGACCTTCGCGGAGAAAGCCAAGAAACTTCTGGTCAACGACAAGGTCGCGGCGATCATGGGCTGCTGGACCTCGGCATCCCGCAAGGCGGTGCTCCCCGTCGTCGAGCAGTACAACGGCATGCTCTATTACCCAACCTTCTATGAGGGTCTCGAGCAGTCCAAGAACGTCATCTATACCGGTCAGGAAGCGACCCAGCAGATCCTCGCCGGCCTGAACTGGATTGCCAAGGAAAAGGGTGCCAAATCGTTTTTCTTTATCGGTTCGGACTACATCTGGCCGCGCACGTCGAACAAGATCGCACGCAAGCACGTCGAGAACGTGCTCAAGGGCAAGGTCGTCGGCGAAGAATATTATCCGCTCGGCAACACGCAGTTCAATTCGGTGATCAACAAGATCAAGCTTACGAAGCCCGACGTCATCTTCACTGACGTCGTCGGCGGATCGAATGTTGCTTTCTACAAGCAGCTCAAGGCGGCCGGTATCGATCTGTCGAAGCAGGCGCTGCTCACCATCTCGGTGACCGAAGACGAAATCGACGGCATCGGCGGCGAGAACATCGCCGGCGCCTATGCATGCATGAAGTATTTCCAGTCGCTCGACAATCCGAACAACAAGCTCTTTGTGCCCGCGTTCAAAAAGATGTGGGGCGAGAAGACGGTGATCGGCGACGTGACTCAGGCCGCATATCTCGGCCCGTGGCTGTGGAAGTTAACGGCTGAGAAGGCCGGCAGCTTTGATGTCGACAAGATCGCGGCGGCTTCGCCGGGCGTGGAATTCAAGGGGGCGCCGGAAGGCTACGTCCGCATCCATGAAAATCATCACCTCTGGTCGAAGACCCGCGTCGGTCGGGCCAAGCTCGATGGTCAGTTCGAGCTGATCTATGAAACCGCCGACCTGGTCGAACCGGATCCGTTCCCCAAGGGCTATCAGTAATACGCGCTACCCGTAATGCGCGACGTTTGCCGCGCTTCCCATGCGTAAGCCACTCCCTGGCGTGAGTTCATGTTTCACGCTCAAGACCCCCGCGTCGCGAACCTGCTCGCGACGCGGGACTTCCCCGATGGAGGAGATCAATGTTCGGCGACTATTCGATTGGTGATCTTGGTTCGATCTTCGTCATGCAGGGCTTCGCGGGCCTGATCCTGTTCTCGGTCTATGTGCTGATGGCGCTCGGTCTTGCGATCATCTTCGGCCAGATGGGCGTCATCAACATGGCCCACGGCGAGTTCATGATCCTTGGTGCCTACGTCACCTGGATGACCTCGAATTTATTTCAAGCGTACCTGCCGGGATTGTTTGCCGGGTATTTCTTCGTGGCGATGATACTGGCCTTTTGCGCGGCCGGTGCGCTCGGCATGCTGGTGGAATGGGTGCTGATACGGCATCTCTACAAGCGTCCGCTGGACACACTGCTCGCCACCTGGGGTCTCAGCCTCATGCTGCAGCAGGCCTATCGCTCGGTTTTCGGCGCACGTGAAGTCGGCGTCGAATTGCCGCAATGGATGCTCGGTTCGCTGCATGTGACCGACAGCATCGAGGTGCCGATCAACGGCGTCTTCGTCATGTGCCTCACCGTGCTGATCACGCTGTGCGTCGCCTACATCATGTACAAGTCGCGCTGGGGCCGCCAGGTCCGCGCCGTCGTGCAGAATCGCGTCATGGCCGGCGCCGTCGGCATCAACACCGAGAAGGTCGATCGCTACACGTTTGGTCTCGGCTGCGGCATCGCCGGCATCGCGGGCAGTGCCTTTACCATGATCGGCTCGACCGGACCGACCTCGGGCCAGCTCTACATCGTGGATACTTTCCTGGTCGTGGTGTTCGGCGGGGCCGCAAGCCTGCTCGGCACGATCGCATCGGCCTTCAGTATCTCGCAGACGCAGTCGACGCTCGAATTCTTCATGTCGGGGTCGATGGCGAAGGTTCTCACGCTGCTTGCAGTAGTCGGAATTCTCATGCTTCGGCCGCAGGGGTTGTTCGCCCTCAAGGTCCGCAAATAACAAAAAGGGCTCGAAGCCATGACCAATCGCTTTGTCAATCGATCGGAGCTGATCGGAATCCTGGTGCTCGCTGTTTTCCTGGTGGTGATTCTGCCGCTCTGTCTCGATGTGTTCCGGCTCAATCTGGTGGCGAAATATCTGACCTATGCCTTCGTGGCGCTCGGTCTGGTGATTTGCTGGGGGTATGGCGGCATTCTCAGTCTGGGGCAGGGGGTGTTTTTCGGCCTCGGCGGTTACTGCATGGCGATGTTTCTCAAGCTTGAAGCGTCGAGCCCCGAGAATACCAAGATCCAGTCAACCCCCGGTATTCCTGATTTCATGGACTGGAATCAGATCACGTCGCTGCCGCTGTTCTGGAAACCTTTCCATAGTCTGAGTTTTACCATCGCCGCCGTCATTCTGGTGCCAGGTATCTTTGCCTTGATCATCGGCGCGGCGATGTTCAAACGCCGCGTCGGCGGCACCTATTTCGCGATCATCACCCAGGCCGTCGCAGCCATCCTGACCATCCTTATCGTGGGGCAGCAGGGCTATACCGGCGGCATCAACGGCATGACCGATCTGCGCACCCTGAACGGATGGGACATCCGGCCGGACCACGCCAAGGTCGTTCTCTACTTCGTTGAAGTGGGCTGCCTGTTCGTTTGCATCTTCATCGCCCAGTTCATCCGGCACTCGAAACTGGGCCGCATCCTGGTCGCGATGCGCGACAAGGAAGATCGGGTTCGTTTCTCTGGCTATAGCGTCGCCAACTTCAAGATTTTTGCCTTTTGCGTCGCAGCAATCTTCGCGGCGATCGGCGGTGCGATGTTTGCGCTGGAGGTTGGCTTCATGTCGCCATCCTTTGTCGGCATCGTGCCGTCGATTGAAATGGTGATCTATACGGCGGTGGGAGGCCGGCTCTCGATCCTCGGCGCGGTATACGGC
>Ga0210400_10001503_pt1 | contig 23089 bp, 27 predicted proteins | sample IncBWH26MmetaG_FD_155456 | JGI IMG/M metagenome (GOLD analysis project Ga0210400, IMG submission 155456) | Forest soil microbial communities from Barre Woods Harvard Forest LTER site, Petersham, Massachusetts, United States - Inc-BW-H-26-M | ecosystem: Environmental > Terrestrial > Soil >...
GTTCTGTGAACAATCCAACGGGAAAACTTTAGTCCATGCAAGATCATGCCGCCCATAAGTATTCACATCAACCGGTGCTTCCACTATACCCTCACCGGGTGGACCCTGTGGACCGGCTGGACCTTGCTCGCCAACTACACCACCCCCCTGAAGATCATCACGGGTTACAAATATCTGAGCAGCAGAAGAAGGTGTATAATTAGGGTTCGGGCTTTGTGCATTAATGATAATCATCTGCAATGTTTGTTTGATTGCCAACAAGCAAGGAACGATTGTCGCCAGTGTATTACCGGGATCGGGGATCGACGGATATATCGTTCTACTAGGCAACTTTAAGCTCCTTCACCGACGTTGCCGCCTTGAAGAATTTCATACGGATTACACCTTCAAATTGAAACTCCCATTGTGTCCACTTAGCGCCATGCGGAATAAGCAAAACTTCGCCTGATTGTTGTACCTCTCGCACCACCAATTGCTCACCATCTCCAAACACTCGACAGATCAAATACTGTGTTGTTGGATCATATTCTTGAGTTTGATCCGTATTGCGTATCCCCGGCAAGAAAGTAACTTCGGGGGGGATATCGAACAACACCATGAACGCTTTAAACTGTTGGGGGAAAGTAAAGCGAAACTTCTTTGTTTTGTATATCCACGGCCATAAGACCCCACCATTGGGTGGGTTCCACTGATAGACTTGATTATCGGTAATGTAGAATATTTGCCCAGACAACTCATCTGTCAGTGCGTTAACGATGGGTGTAAAGGTCTTAAGATATGTAAACGGCACATTGGTATCGGTGAAATCAATTACACTGCCGTTAATGTAATCCCCTGCATTGGGGTCAATCGACGGCGCACCCATCCCTTTAATAAAGCATGCCATCGATAAAGAGTAACGACCCGATACCAAGTTCCAAGGCTGTATCTGGTACCAAAACTCTTTCTCGAAAATCTGATCAGTTACATTACTGGTGCCACCCGTATTGAGCAAAATATACCCATTGGGGGAAGCATAGTAAGCACCCTCACCGCCCGCAACAATGGAGCCGCGCCCAATGCATGGTTCATTGGCAACGATCTTACCTATCGTCATCGTATCCGGCGTGACGCCGGTCGCGATGAAGGGCGAACCCTCGGTCATGATATTGAGTGAGGTGCCATTAGCAGTTAGGCCGACTACCGGATAATCAACCGTCAGAGCATAGACTGCGGGCCACGCATGGGGGAGGTAAGGTTCACTGAACCATATCTCACGCGAATTAGTATACCCAGCAGCAATACCATTCGCCATCAGCACCACACCCTGTAAGCCGGGAGGCGGTGGAAGATAGTTAATAGATTGCAATTGTTGGTTAGCGGTAATGCTCGCATCAGCCGCACCATCAACGACCTGCGTGTAACCTGCCCAATTAATCGCAACTTGCTGCACCTGATAATAAGTCGCATTGCCGCTAGAATCTGTAACTGTGCGATAGAGCCGGTAGTCCTCAACGTTGGTGCCAGTACCAGCGGGTGGAGGCGGTATATCAATAATCCAAGCCCCAGCGTCAGTAAAACCATTGGCTACCGTTGGCGGTGAAGGACAACCTTCTTCACTGTAAGCAGTTACCATCGTATAGACGTAGGCTCGGCTTTCTTGTACGCTACCACCGATTGAAGGCGTAACCGTTGGCGCAGTTACTGGTACAGGCACACCCAATGACATCATTGGAGTGCCCGATTGAATATTAGCTAATGTATTATAGACGGGGCCGGGACTTGACGTCGGCCACTCTGGATTAGCTCCAGTTGAATTATACTGGTCAGAGGGAAAGAAATAATACCGATCCCATTGGTCGCCTACCGTCGGGTTGCGGATCGCCGCCATGTAAGGATCGGGAAATTCCATCCATATCGAACCGGTTGCCGAAAAATCAGGCGGATTAGCCGCAGTTATTGGAATGCGATACACCAATTGTGTATCCGCATACAAAATCGTATAGACTGAACTCTCCTGCCGGAAGCCACGCACCGCGCCTTCATACAACCATGTGTTCTCAGCAAACTGCGCGTTAACATCCGGCAGGAGAATAGGATCGCGGAGCGGCAACATGCCGCTAAAATCCGCTATCATAACAGTAGCGACTTTATCCTCCTATTGCTGTCGCTGCGGTCGAAGCTGTTGTGGGCCTCCAGCCGCCAATCGTTCTGCGATCTTCCGTCCTGCCTCCTGTTCGTCCGCAGTGCGAGTGTTCGCTTTCGTACTGGCTTCTTTACCTGCCTTCTGTTCAGCGAGGGTCGCGTCGGAAAGCTGTGGCCGTTGTTGTGTACTTCGCTGACTTTGTGGTCCCATCGGGGTGGTGACTAACATACCCCCTTGTGATGCTCCCTGTGACGGTTGCTTCTGGGGTTGGGGTGCTTCCGGTAGTGCCATTCTTTCCTCCTAGTTTTACCACTGGTAATGTTGATGAGATAGGTGGAGCGCCATCAAGCACTAAGTCACCTTGCATCAACACATATGGACCGGCAGCACAAATATCTTGTGTGCGGCGCAACGCATAACCAGCGAACGGCTGCGTAGGCGTCGGCCTAGCCGGTGTGATTGGGGATGGTAACATTCCTCGCATTCGTTAACTGCCCGCAGTTAAAGCCTTGCCTCTAGTGCTTCAATACGTGTTTGCATCTCCTGTATCGTCTTGGTCAACGTCGCCACCAACATTATCATGTTTGGGGCTTGCAAATGGTTTGGATCATCTTTGGGACAATGCGCCGCGGTTTCGCCAAGTGCATCTTGCAGTTCGTGAGCAACAAAGCCCCAGCGTTCACGATCATCTGCTTCAAGAACCGGCCTCGTACCTTTTAGCGCATTCCTATGCGAAAATTCCTTCTGTTGATAACTGATCGGTCGAAGCTCTTTGACAAGCTCCCAAGTCGAACCTAACGGTTTGATGTTCGTCTTAATCCGATAGTCGCAAGCCGGATTAGCGAAGTCTCTCGAAGTCCAGAATTGATAGACAACACCGGAACCAAACGACCAACCACCAGTATAATAATACCCATTACTGCTTAGGCCGAATTGGCAAGCAAAATAATCATTAACGATAAAAGTCATAAAAGCATCATTGCCCGGTTGGGCAGACATAACAAATTGACCAAAACCGCTTTGACCTAGACCACCAACCGAGGGGAAAACCGATTGTCCTTTAGGGTAGAGGCCACCGCCAGGGGTCAGATTACCGTTATAATCAAGCGTCATCACGCCAAACGATGACACCACGTCTCCAGCCGATACACTTGCCCCGACATTAAATTCCAAACCACCAGCATCAGCATAAATAATAGCGCCCGGTCCATCGCCGTAAGCAACGTTGGCGGGGCCAGCTGGGGTGACGTAAAGGTTGAACCGGATTGCGTTACCGCCGGGGAGTGTTATTTCTTGGAGAAAAGCTTGATCATAGTTCAATGGGGGCGAAGTCGGAACAATCATACCAACAGCTAGCGTTCCAGCCGTTGCTGTGCCATCCACACTCAAATCGCCAGAAAAGGTCGCATCTGTACCAACTAACGGGCCGGTTAACGTTCCACCAGATATTGGCAAATAAGAGTTCAATAAACCACTGGAAATCCATTTGGACCCATCCCAAGTCCAAGCAACTTCACCCGAAGTATAGGTATCGCCAAGAGCGGGCGTAGAAGGGAAATCAAGCACGTGCCGCCTCCAATGCTTCAATACGTTCCATTGCTTCTTGAAGCGCTTTGGTTAAGCTTGCAATCACCGTCCACGGATTAGGCGATTGAATTGTATCAGCTTGATCCTTAACTCCGCTCGCCGCACTCTCAACTAACGTCTCCTGAAGTTCATGAGCGACAAACCCCCAGCGTTCAATATTGTCTGCTTTAACCAATGGAGGTGGAGAGCTACCATCTTTAGTAGGGGCTGGATTTTGTGGCGTATAATCTTTATGGCTATAACGGATTGGCTTGAGTGCCTTCACCCGCTCCCACGTTGATGGTAACGGAGTGATGCTTTTCTTAATTCGATAATCAGAGACAAAAGAAATATACCCCATATACGTAGCATCGATCCATCCCTGAACCGTGCCATCGCTATTGTAAAAAAAGTTGAACCGATTGGCACCGTAGCCGCCGGTCATGCCTTGGCGACATGCGTAGCCATAGCCGGCATGGACATCGAGCGGCAGCCAGCAGTTGCCACCGCTGTCGATGGAGATTGATTGGCCGCTGTCCGAATGCGACAGGATCATGCTGTCGGCGGAGTGCTCCCAATAGAGGATGCCCTTTGACGCGCCTGTGTAGTCGAGGAACCAATAATGGCAATTATCTTCGGAGGTGGGTTGCTGGGTGTAGAAAAGGCCGGATGCGCATGTGACGTAGCCGGAAAACGTCGCTTCACTAGTTTGACGATTAATTTGCAACGGTGCGTCAAGGTAATCGCCATTATCGTCGTAACTATAAAGAGCAAAATCACATCCGGCATTAGCCCCAGTCTCTTCAGTGCCATTACCAAGCGACAAATGCCAACGATCCACACCGGAAGTTGTACCCATAATCGAACGCCAACTATTAAGTGGCGCATCAATGGTCGGGAAATTTGTATTGGCTGGAGCGCCTGTAATTGAAATGGTAAGCGGTACACCATCAAAAGCAGCACCGTTAATCGTTACTGGACCAGAAAAATTAGCATCTACAGCGTTTAACGTACCGGTTAATGTTCCACCCCCTAATGGCAACCATCCCGGTAAGGACATAAATCCATTCGATGCAGCTACCCATTGTTGGCTGGTGCCATCATCAAACCAAACATAAAGATTGCCACCAACGGTATCCCACCATAGCGCACCCACCTTCGCATCCAAAGGTGGTGTAGCGCTTAGTAAAACCGCACCCGTATTAACATCAACATATTCTTTCGTTGATGCTCCTAACGGTATCGTTGGATCAGCAGCGAGAATTAATGGCCCCGTTAACGTACCACCAACTAATGGTAAATATTCAGTCACTACCGGCGCAACACCGCTTACCGTAGTCCACTTGGTTCCATCCCACACCCAAGTGGTATTGCCTACAGTAAACTGTTGCCCATTGGTTGGGTTAGCAGGGAAATCAATCACCGGGTCGTTTCCTCGTCAGGCGGTAGGGGTAAACCGGGTTCCGGTGGTGGGACCGGGACATGAGGATGAGGTGGCTGTGGAAATCCGGGGATCGGCGTATTCCCTGCCTGTATCCATTTTTGATATAACAGATACGCAGCATTGTCTGGATCATCTTCCGGCACCAAAGCATTATCTTCGTTGCGGATAAGAATACCATTATTGTTGCGACTGTAGCTATAAGTCTTTGGACCACTCATCAACGCACTCCTAACTGCTAGCAGTTAACGTTCATTGGTATTTAATTATGAATGGGATATCGATGTATGGAGGCAGGTTATTGTGTGGTTGATCCCCACCTGTTGCTCCAAGATAAACCCCAGTATATGCCCCATCAATCCATGCACCCGTTCCCGCAGCATAGACACCCATACTAGTTGCAGCATAGCCAAGGTAGACACCTGTACCCGCAGCGTAAATGCCAATACCGGTACCTGATCCACCAGTTGCTTGCCCAACCATACTCCCTCCAGAACCAGCCGCTATATTGACTGCTGGAGAGGTCCACCCTGTATACGTATGCGCATGACCGGGATCGGCTATACTATGGGCATGGCCAGGATCACCGACACCATGAACGTGGGTAGGATCATAAAGGCTATGAGCGTGACCGGGATCACTAAACCCATGTGCGTGACCGGGATCGCCAACGGGATGCACGTGTGAAGGCATTTCCGGTGTAACGAGGGTATGAGCCGCTTCACCACCAGTTGCGCCAGCAGAAGTAGAAGTTGCCCCACGCGGGAATTTTTGTATCATATAAGGTACAGCAGATGATGTACCGCCAACGGCGGATGTACCAGCATTATATTGATTATTAAGAATAGGCGCAAGTAATGGGATCGCTGAGTTTAAATAGACCGTACCATCACACAATAACCAATTCGTCGGGGGATTTTGCCCCGACCACATCATTATCCCTCCAATCGGTGCAGCCGCATCTATAGCTGCGGCCATAGCATTATTTACGCCTGTATCGACGTATTGCTTAGGTGCAGCTTGTAAAGCTGCAATTGGATTACCATTTAAAGTAAGCCCACCGGTCATCACCCCGCCAGCAAGCTTTAAAACAGGTGTCCATGTTGCGCTTGCTCGACCATAAGCTGCACCGTCAGTCGGCGCTTCTCTAACCAAATTGGTTGGAAGGGTAAACGTCTGATTGACCGTAATCACCCATTGTTGTGTATTGCCGTCATCATACCAAACGTAAAGTTGCCCTCCGACATCATCCCACCACAATTGACCCACTGAAGGGCTAGCGGGGGGTGTACTGCCAACTGATACTGCGGCGGATACTTCCTCCCACCCACCATTTTGCCGTCCGTAAATATTACCATCTAACGGCGCATCAACGAAACCTTGACCGGCTGGACCCTGCGGTCCCTGTGGACCTTGCGGACCCGGTGTTCCCTGTGGACCTTGCGGTCCTGTTGGCCCTTGAGCAAATCCAATGTTTATCCATCCAGTAGGATCATTAAGCGTACTAATCCAAACATAGATGTGATTATCAGGGGTATAGAGCATCGACTGCCCCATAACCATCTGAATAGTATTTGGAGGACTATTGGGAGCGTCCCAATTCGCTGGAATAAAACCATTGGGCGGTAACGTAGAAGGATCGTTATTCGTAAACGATCCAACAATAATTGTAGCCGCACCATCGTTACCCGGTGGACCATCTATACCGGCTGGACCTTGTACGCCTTGAGGGCCAGTTGGTCCTACTGGGCCTTGAATACCTTGCATGCCTTGCGCACCGGGCGGGCCTTCTGGTCCAGCTACACCGGGTACACCTTGTATACCTTGAGGGCCGGGTGGTCCTTGTACATCCCCTATGCCAACCCATCCTGAAGCATTAATCGTTGTGCCAACGAAAGTCCAAATATCCTCCGTTCGTGTATCAACCAATCCTTGCCCAAGCGACATTTGATAGGGGTTAGGCGGATTATCGGGACTATCCCAATCGGCGGGAAAAAATCCATCAGGTGGTAACGCAGAGATCGGTTGATTGGAAAATGATCCAACAAGGATAGCTGTTTGACCCGGTGGGCCTTCTGGACCCTCTGGGCCTTGCGCGCCATCTTGACCATCCGCACCGGGTACACCTTGCAAACCTTGCGGACCCGCAATACCTTGTGCGCCCTGTGGGCCGGGATCGCCTTGAATACCCTGAATACCGGCTGGACCTTGCGGACCTTGTACACCCGGCATACTGTTCATTGACCCAAGATCAACCCATCCAGCGGGATTAAATTGAGGACTAACAAAGATCCAAACATGTTGATCAACTGTATAGGTCAAGCCGCCATTGTAAGGCATAACATATTGCTCAGGCGGATTACCAAGGCTATCCCAGTTAATTGGAAAATTACCATTAGGCGGCAATTGTGCTGGCGTTTTATTAGAAAAGTATCCAACAATACGGACAAACTGACCAGCTTGCCCCATCGGCCCCATCGGACCTTGTATACCAGTTTCCCCTTGCGGGCCGAGCGGACCTTGAACACCCTGCTGTCCTTGAGCGCCCGGTACTCCTGTAGCGCCTATTGAACCTACTGGACCCGCTGGACCCGGTATGCCTTGAGGGCCAGTCGGACCTGTAGCTGGAATAAACGGAACGGGTGGAGGCCATTGCGCCCCATCATAGGGTCCATAAAGCTCACCCGTTGAAACATCCAAATAATAATTGCCCTCATATCCCACAATATTCGGTGGAGGGCCAACACCGGCAAGAAAATAAGGACTTGGTAACGCGGCTGTGCCAATAACTCGCCAAGCGTTCTCCGCAGTATAAACAAACTCCAATCCAGCCGGGGTGGTAAACGTATCTCCAACTGCCGGGTTTTCTGGGAACGAAACATACGAACCAGCCATATAGTCTGGAGGCCAACTCGCATCAGAAAATACGGACACCCATCCACCGGGCGGTTCCGCCCATACAAACGTAATCCCACCGGGTGTTGTAACCCGCTGACCGTGTACCGGGTTAACTGGATATTGAAAGCCCATCGCTTAACTGCTCGCAGTTAGATCACGAACCAGTTCAACCCTGAACCCGTATTCATCCATATACTCAGCACGTTTGTACCCGTATTGAACCACATATCACCGATCTGTGGCCCTGTAGGCGCATTCGCCCCTGTCGTGTATTGCGTAGGACGCTGCGCAGAGGATACCCAAAATACGCTATTACCATCCGTCGCTCGATCATAAATCAAACCATCACTGGTGTTATACCAGCGGTCAAGGATGTTTGCCGTCGTCGGCGCTGTATCGCTGACCCAGAATACGATAAATGTTGAACCAAATTTTGTGTTATCCCCATTCAAGATCGATGCTTGTTGATAGATTGTCGATATCGGTGGTCCACCAACGCCAGTCGATCCATAAACGGCTGGATCGCAATTGCCTGATCGTGTACCGGGTGCAGACACGACAACCTCCAAGTATTGAACATTGACCGTCTGACCGTCGCTCATTAACGCATTAACCTGAAGAACATACTTCAGCCCATTCAAACCACCACTCACAATAAAACTAACGATGTTGTTGTTTGCTTCGATGGTTGTGCCAGACACAAGCAACTGTGGAGCCGAACCATAGTTGAGTACATAAGAAATACTCTGAAGGTTCATATTGAGTTCGCTAAGTATACTGGTGTAGTCGAGTGACACCAATGTCTTTGCGTCGGGTGCCTTGGTGAATGAGCCAAGCACCCCAGTATCGTCAGGATAGAAATAAGCGTTATTGCTATAGTTAATCGGAACAGATGCGGGGTAATTCATGGCAATTGTCCTGACGGTAGGCGTGGCCGAGCGCTATTCCATCCCTGCGGGAAGTTCCATCGTTGCGCCCCATAGGTCAGCATACGACGAACTTCGGTACGCGCAATACCAACGCCTTCATTAAACCTACGCCCGTGATACTGTGCGCCTTGAACACTGGAGTAAGGCTTCCCCGGTTGCAGCATTAACCGGCAAATAGCCCCACTCGCAATGTAATCCATGTACTTACTCATCAACCAATCGGGTGGACAAGTAAATCCATCGCTATCAACCGGATCACTCACGTTCATCGATAGAGTAGCGATCCACGTCTCATCAGCAGATGGGTTCATCGCAATACGCAATACCGGACATTTTACGCCAGCATTTAAAAGAACCCCCGACCTCCGCACCCTAAACAGTGGGTTCTGTGCTTCCGTTGCGCTGGAAACATTATATGTGGACGGGTATTGGATCGGCATATCTTCTGCCGATTGATCCCGCGCTGTTACGGCCAGATATTGGGGAGGACAAGTTGGCACATACTCAGGCGTCCACATGCTGGGAGGTGGGGGTGAGCGCGGTCGTTCAAGACCTAACAAACGGTTTACGACGGCATTCTGTCCTGTCTCAATAACATAATCGTTAGACCATTGAACGACAAAGATTGGAATTTCTAGTAACCAGCTATCGCTACGTTGAAAGAACTCACGCAAAACATTAAACAATTCTAGACGAACAACACCATCCAGTGAGCCGGGTGTGTTTATCCGCACCATATCATTTAAACGAATAATGCTTTCACTAATCATCCGGCACTCACAGTCATCAGATGTTGCTGAAACTTCGCCATGAATGCTTGCGCACGCTGATCTGCCGTATCGGCAACATCATATGTCTGCAAGTATCCAGACATAAACCAAACCATGGGTTGAAAATACTTACCCGGTATCGGCACAATTCTGTTCGTGTTTACATTGCTGGGATATGGAGCCGGTGTCCAATCATTAATATCACCGGCACGCAAAGGTTGCTGATACTTCATATCGAGATACATATCTGGGCGGATACGCGAAGTTTCTAACATCACAAAGTTCAATGCATCAAAAATATCCGTATCGGCGTAACGATACGGAACAATCAAATCCTGCAAGCTTGACCGTGTTTGGTCAATGTAAGCTTGGATAGGCAAATAAGACTGCATTCCTTAACTGCCTACAGTTAACGACCCCCGGTCGCCTAGGGGGGCTTGGGCTTCCGACCGGGGGCCGAGCGCGTCAGATCAAGGTCCGCCTTGAACCACCAGCGCCATTGCCAATGCTTTGAAGTCCAAGATCTGACGACCATAGACTTGCAGACCGCGCAAGATCTGACCGAACGTCCGCTCCGAACGAATGGTTTCCACATTCGTCAGTTGCGATGCAAAGGTCAAACCATGTGCATGACCACCGAGGATCGGATATACGCCCGCGCCCAAGCCAGCGGGTGTACCGTTGGGCAAGAGGTTGGAGGCATAGATAACAAACCGATCCACCTGTCCAAACCTTCCGTTACGAAGGATGGACACAGCGTCGCCAGACACGAAGACTTCACGCAGTTCCGAACGCTTGAGTTGGAACGTAGCCCATGTGGGCATAACGATCCAGCGCCCCGTTTCGGGGATATTCAACTCATCGAGGCACTGCCCGATGCGGAGAATGATGTCGATGATTTCCACTTGTCCAGTGGTGGGGTTACGTCCCACGGTAGCAACTGGATTTGCCGATGTGCCGAGATTGATATTGCCTGAGATTGCACCCGCTGTTGCGCCCCAGTTCGCTGGTGCGCCAGCCGGTCCAAGCGGTGGTACAGCCGCAGAACCTCCCGGCGGGGGAGCGGCTGGTGTCATGATGTTGTTCATCAAGAAGCCGAGAACGTCGGTATCGACCGCAATCTTCATCTGTTCCGATGCATCGTCGGCCCAAATGGAGAGGTTGTTGATATCCGATTGCTTCTCGATCACATCGTCAAGGATGGCAGCAAAGTATAGACCTTGATCGATGGTAAGTTCAACGAAGCTTCCGGTAGGACGCTGGAGAGCCAGATCGCCGTTAACCAGATATTGGTTAATCAACAGCGTTGGCTTCGTGCGGATTTTAACCCGGTCGCCGTAGCTTTTGATTTCCCCTTCATAGTCGGTATTGCTGATTGCCGCCAGAACCGTGGCGGCGTAGAACTTCTCGATCAGCTTGCCCGACCAAATCTCGGGAATAAAACCAGACGCAACGTAGTCAGTCGATGTACTGCCAGATGGGTATATAGGCGGGACTGTTGCTGCACCCGCAAGACCAAGAGCCATGATTTTCCTCCGTGAGCGCTCTTGAGGTGAACACTACGGAGACGTCAGTTCAGATCAGATCAACGAGCTACGCGACCCTCACGACCGGCAGCGAAAATTTCTTGCTGGATGTTATTGTATTCCTGTTCACGCCCAGCATACTTTCCGTTCGCGCTGTCAGTGTAGAACTGCTTAATCTCCGCTACGGTGAAAGTCGGCTTATCAGGGGTGACTTGCGTTTGCCCTACCTTCGCTCGTCCCGGCGCTGCTAAAGACAAAAGATCGACCTGCGGGGTGGTTGCGTAACTGCCAGCAGTTAACGCTCCGTTGCCCGGTTGTGGACCTCCGTTTGCAGGGCCATAGGATGCCTGATCGGTCAAAAACCGACGAAAGAACTCCATAACCCGATTTCCCTGTTGGCTGTTGTAAGCTTCCGCCAACAAATTATGCCTGATTTGCCCGCTGAGAGGGTCAGGCATTTGCAGCCAGTTTACAAATTCGGGTGAACCGTTAACTTGTTTCCAGCTTGGCAACTCCCTGTCGAGTTGGTTGTACATGCGGGATTGTGCGTCATACTCGACTGTTTGACGCACCCCACCGACTTGCTGCTTAACGAAGTTGAGTTCGTTACGCAGGGCATACAGTTCTGGCAATAGGGTGCTATCTTGCACTTCCATTGCGCGCCGACCCATGACATCGATCAGATCAGACCCATAGTCTGATATCTCTTTCTCGGTTACACGCTTGGGACGGCCAGTAATTGGACCACTAAACCGCACCCCACTACCCTCTTGCTGGGGCTGGGGCTGTGGTTGCTGCGGAGTGGGAGGGGCACTGATGGCGGCAATAAGCCGCTGCATGTCGCCAATCTGCCCAGCCAAGCGTTTGTTGTCCTGCTCGGTGCGATCATAGCGACCTTTAAGTGACTTAAATTGATGTTCCCAATCGCCGGTTTCTTGCTGTTGTTGGGGTTGAGGTTGTGCTTGGGGTTGAGGTTGTGCTTGGGGTTGTGGCGATTGTTGTCTCGGTTGCTGTTGTTGTGGCTGTGGTCGCTGTGGTTCCATCGGTGGCTGTGGATTATTAGGATCAAACCGGGCCATTGTCACACCCGGATTAGCGGGTGAGGGTGTTAACGCCACAACAACCGGCGCATCTGCATTTGGCGGTGCGTTCTTCTTCGCCTCTGCCGCTTGCCTAACCAATTCGTTACTGCGTTCCGCAGCCTGTCTTACTGCCGCTGGAACCTGTACGTTTAGATCAGGTTGTTTTGTGCTTAATGCTGCGCCTTCGACACCCATCTTACGCCACCTTCACCTTATCTGCAATCTTGTCAACATCACGAAAATCGTTACGGAGGTTTACCATCCGCCTCCCCATGCCCAAGGATACCGCCATATCGGCATTCGAGGTGCCGATCCCCTGCTCCAATTCTGCTTGCGTATACGCATCGAACCGCGCCACGAACTCCAACCATGGACCGGGCGCTGATTTCGCCAGCCTATACATTGCCTTAATATACTCATCGCGTGCTTCGCGTGCTTCATTCACTAGAACACCCGCGCCGGTTTGCTGGTATTGAGAAGCGGCGGACCTCTCGTATCGTTTTCCTCGACTAGGATATCGAGCAAGCCACCCTTCTTCTTGTCGTCATCCTTCTTATAGCAGTTGGTTGCTAACCGTGTCGGCGGCAAACCCACCACGTCTTCGCTGGTGACGTTCCACAGACCATTCAACTGCTGACGCTTACCGCCAGCCTTGTAGTCGTGAATACCGATATCGGTATCGCCACACTCTTTAGCGTCTTTATTTCTTTCGCTTGCCTTGTCCATTCCAATGTTTCCTTTCCAACTCGACCACTTCCAGTTGCAGTCGTTGAATTTCGTCGCTGTGTTTCGGAACTTCAAGGCTCCACAAGTAGGCGTTCATCTTGTCGATGACTGGATCGCCATAGACGACCGGAGGCAATTTTTCCATCACGCCACCTCCCAATCTGTCGCCAACAAATCGCTCTGCGAGCATGTCCACGGCACAATCGCGCCTTGCGCGGTTGACAAATAAACATAGGGCGTCGTCATATTGAGTTGTCCCAAGATGGGGCGCGGGTGCTCAATTGCGAGCCACATGCCCTTACCATTCCAACCCTCTCGACGTACACGGGCACCGTCTTGCATCTCCTTAACTGCCCACCCAATCGTATTCATGGCAACGCCTCACTCACCGCACTACCTAACACATTCATAGACGCAAAATGCCGCACTCGCATACGAGAAGCAATCTCATAGATCTTACGATGTTGCTCCTTCACAGTATCGAGCGACATAACCAATTCTTTCGGCGGATCGGGCGCATAGAAGCTCTCCAACCGCCTGTTTGCCTCAACATTGGTGCGGATAATCGCGCACACTTGTTCATCCAAGTCCATCATGGTAGCGCCGCCATAGCTGCAACGATGATCTTGATAATCGAACTAAACGAATTGTAATCGGTACTGGTATAGATCGGACAGGGGGGAGAAGCCCCCATCGTGTTCAACGCAGCAGAGATATCATTAATACGCTGTGTAACCGATGACTGATCATAAGCCGCAAAACGAGAAAGCACCTTGATATTGCCACCGTTATCATTGATGACCGTACCAAGGTCACTGAGAACGCCAACACGCGCCGACAACCCAATATCATTGGGGATCGGCGGTAAGGTAATAGCGAACGCTGCTATATTCGAGCGAGCTTTACCATCGGATGTAAAAGCGTCTGTCATGCCGCAGTCACCGTAACAGCACCGGGAGCGCTTGTGCCGCCCGCATTGCGACACGTCACCATCAATGCATAAACCCCACCAACCATATTGGCACCCGTTGCACTGGTGAGCAACACTCCAGCACCCGATATAGCAAAATACCCTGCTGCATTCCCACCAGTAATAGCGAAACTACTTCCACCATTGGTAGCCGTCACCGTACCAATGGTTTGCAAGTTACCCGCTGGAAGAGTAACATCGAAATTCGCCGGATTGACAACCGGCGGCGGGTTCAAAATAGGTTCAATCGCATCCTGTATCGCACTCACCACCGAACCGAACGCGCTGTAATCTAACCATCGATATGTTGGCAAAGGTGGTGACGCTCCTAACGCATTCACAGCCGCATTGAGGCGATTGATGAACATCACCCAATTCGGATGCGTCTCCCCGGCAAGAGGAGAAATACCGGCCACAGTCCCGCCCGCTGCTTCAACCTCTAAGGCTAAGGCCGACAATACAGCGTTGCGGGTGCCGTAGTCGATATCGTAGGGGATCTGGAGCGCCATGGAAGTTAGCCTTCTTGCGATTCTTTCCCGCTGGTACCGGCGGTTTTCTTGCCCGCGTGGCCCTTGCCGAACATTCTGCCAGAGCCGCCGCCCTTCTGGAAGGTGAAATCCTTCCCTGTCGATAGCTCGCCCTTGCGATCCTTGGCGCGCTCGTTCCCCTCCTCGCCACCCTGCTTGGGCTTACCCGATACATCGGGAACGGCGGAATGGGCAGTGCCACGGTCGAACATCTTGTCCTTGCCGCCCTTGGCGAACATCTCTGGCTTCTCTGATCGGCTTTCGATTTTACCCATCGTAATCTCTCCTAACGGGAACAGTTCTAACTGTTCATAACCATCGCAGCGGCTTAACTGCACGCAGTTAACAGGCTTTGCCCGCACCGCCTCGGTCGCGACCGACCCGTCCCTTGGCGTCACCGCCACCGACCGCACCGCCCTTGTTGAATGCTTTCCGCTCGCCCCGGTCTTCGTCCATGCGTTCTTTTGGTTCGCCAACCTCGCCACCACGGGCTAGTTTCTCATGCCGGTCGCGCTTCTTCTCGGCTTCTCCACCATGCTTGAAGCCAGCCGCGCCACCCATCCCACCCGCAGGGGAAGGGGCTACGCGCTGCCCACCGGGCGAAGGCATACCCATAGGCGGGCGAGGTGGACCACCACCAAGACCACCACCGGGCATCCCACCGGGTGCGCCCATGGGAGGACGACCCGCCATCGGCGTGGGTGAGGGGGAGGGCTTGATACCTGCTCCACCCATTGCCTTACTACCCGGTCCCATCATGCCTTTTTTGCGCGCCATAATATTCTCCTATCCCTGCGTCGTCTGACCTCCACTCGGCCCAGTCTGACCTTGCGTAGCCGTTCGCGGCCCACCAGCGGGAGGAGCCTGTGGCCCCTGCATACCGGGTGCACCTGTTGGTCCCGCTGCTTGAGGCGGTGCAGATGGCCCACCCCCAGCCCCACCCGGTTGCGGTTGTCCCATGGCGTGGCCGACTTGCCCTTGCTGCGCTGCTGTCTCCTGCGCTTGCTCCTGCATCTTCTTCATCTTGTCTTCGGAAGGAACGATATCCTCTCCCGGTAGACCCAGACCATCTGCAACAGAGCGAAGGATTTGCGCACGACCCATTGGCCCAATGATCGCATTGTCTATCGGGTTCATGGTCATTTGTAGGAACTGTTCTTGACGAGCGCGTTGCGTATCGCGCTGTACAGCGACGTTCACGCCTAGCACGCGCACCTTCTCTTCACCACTGAGAAGTCCTGATTGATCGGTGAGCAACACCATATCCATCAGGTTGTCCAACACACCCTGCATAATATCGCGGTCTATGTTGGAGGCGACTGTTTGAAGGATTTTCGAGGAGTTTTGAATAAGCATAGACAGGCCGCTAGCTGTACGGCCCAGACCACCAGTAGGAGGAACACCTGTGAGAAAGCGAGGGATAGCTGATGCTTCATCAGCCAAGCTTGAAAACTGGGTATATACGTTAAGCAGATCACCAGAGTTAGATTGAGGTTGAAAAAATATAATAGGTTCCTGCTGATTATTTCCAAACGGATCGGATTTAACATGCCATCGCTTCCACGGGTACATGTCCTCGGCATTCTCACCGTCGCTTAGACGGTCGTCATTGATAACGACCTGCGGACCCGACGCGATGGAAAGGTTATTGACAAGCGCCCGTAGCGCCGCATTCGACACCGTTTGGATATCTGCAAGCAGATCGGGAAGCCCATTGCCGACCGGAGTGCCAGGTATCTTTTCAAACGACGTGACATAATATTGATGCCGCTTGCGTGGCGAAGGAGATTGTTGGACTTTGACGACGTGCCGCCCAATGAGCCACGCATTAACGAAATAGTCTCGTAACGGATCAGGGATGGTTCTGGGGTCCATCCCCAATTCAAGTAAATATCTTCCTTGGGCATTCCCCTGATACTCCAAACATGCGATCATCCCTGATTGGTTGAATCGAGGATTTTCACGGCTTTCCAAGATTGCTCTTTCCGAGTCAGTCTGGTCCCAATTATCGACCAGCCCTCCTCGGCCATATTCGTCGAGAACGGCACGAACTTCGGCGACATTGTAGCCGGGCAAGTCCAGCATATCGTTAATTTCACGACGGGTAAGACGGGTTCTCTCGATGATGTTTGCATCTTCGATCCTCGTTGCACCCGGTGTCCAATAGATATCGAATGGACTAACCCGCTCCCAAGTCAGCTTGGGGACATCCACGACTGTGGCGCGACCCTTCCCGAATGATTGTTGAGCTTGCTGGTTCCACCGTACTTCTGTTTTAATTCTAACGGTGGGGCCTTTAATAACGGCATAGGGGAATAAAGGTAAATCGACTAAAAATTCGCCAAAGGCTTGATAGAAATTCCCTTCTGCTAATATCTCTTCGAGTTTGTCTTCCGCTATCTTAGCCTGTTCGACCGCAATACGCTTGGCTTGGTCCCTTGCATCTTCGACCAAGCCTCGATATCTGTCCCGTATCTCATTGGCTTGAGGCATGGGTGGCGGGGGAGCGGGCGGCATAGGCGGTGGTATACCCGCTTGCATAGGATCGCCGGACGGTAGGGGTGGCCCTGATGTATGTGAGGGAATACTCGCGTCCACCATCCACGGTGGCTGACCTTGTGACGCACCAGCACGATGCGCTTCCATAACCCCTGCCAAGTGCGCTCGGTTCGCATGTATGCCTGCCAAGTGCGCTTGTACCGCTTTACTAACTTCCTCTTGAATGAGTTGGTTGATGGCGTCAAGGATGGGTGGGGGAATGTCAGGATCAGTCGGCGCTTCAAGTGACCACGGCCTGTCGGCACCAAGATACACGTCTCGGAGAAGGCTCGACGTACCGCGGCACTTCTGAGCGATAATGCGCGCATAAACAGATGATCCACCAAAGCGCTTGATCTCCTCAATGATCTCTGGCTCGTACACGCCATTGAAGGCGCGTAGGGCGCGCATCAAGCGAGCAGACCAGCCGGAGGCTGTGTCGTCGCGATGACGCCGCATCATAATGAATTGATCTGTGATGAAGCCCGCTAACCCAATCATCCCTTGGGTGAGGCGGTACATATCGGGGGGCGGTGCAGCTTGAGCCGACCGCGTACTATCATTCAGTTGAAACTGTGCTTGTGTCGCATCGCGACTTACGACGCGCAAGTTCCCCGGTAAAGCCATAGCATTTTTACGTCTGCTCTTAACTGTTAGCAGTTAACGCAAGCTACGCTTTACGCACTAAAACTCTTGACAAGCCCCCCAATATGTGCTACCGAGCGCACACAAATGGCCGCGCAACATACGGGAATATATGGGGAATGTCAAGTACCCTTCGGAATAAACTAAATAAAAATTTTATTTCTGATAAACGCAATATACAAATTGTATTAGATATAATGGATGCTGCCAAAACAGAACGCATTCAGCGCAACATGAAAACACTATTTCCATTTCATAGGAGGGCTGGGCTTACCCTTAGAGGTAAACGAGTTAAGGTAACACTGCCAGCAGTTAGGATACAAGATGAGTGAAATAGCGAAAACAGGCTATTTGGATGAAGATAGGTTGCGGCAGTTAGCGGTGGAACTCGCCCGCGATATCCATGAACCAAACGCTATTCTCAAACATCTCGGCTTAAGCGAGGATGATTACAACGTTATCAAAGATACACGCGCATTTAAGAATATGTATAATCTAGCGTTGGGTGAATGGAATGCAGCGAGCAATACACCCAAGCGGGTTAAGCTCAAAGCTGCGGCAATGACAGAAGAAGTGTTGCCCATGTTCTATGCCGATATAGCGGAACGCAAAGAAAGCTTGAACGCACGGGTAGGCTTGCTCCAGACCCTATCCAAGATAGGAGGTTTGGGCAACCCAGAACCGTTGCCACCGGGTGGAGGTAATCACCAATTCTTTAAGCTCGAAATCCATCTGCAAGGGCGCAAAGACCCGATTGTTATCGATGGACAACCCTTAACTGCTAGCAGTGATACGTTTGGGGATACGTTTGGGTATGGTATACCAATGGAGGCCGTGGATGATCAAGAAGGGCAAGAAGCTAGCGAAGCAATTGGTGAAAGACTTAACGAAAGCCCTCTCGCCGCAAACGAACCGTTTGACGAGTTCTAAAGAAAGCGCAGAAAGGAAATCTAGGGGAGGTGGTTACTCCTACCTGCCAGTCCTCGCCATGCGATGGAGGCAGATGACAACAAACTCCTACTATGCCGAACCGGAAGGTTGCTCTTATATTGTCAATCGCAGAAGTGGTAAGTTCAGTTGCTACTGGATAGCCAGTGTGAAAGACAACGATAAGCCAGATGCTATTATATTAGGTGATATGTTTATGAATATGTATGAAGCGCAAGAAGTGTGTGAGGCATGGGAATATGAGCGCGTGAAGGGGATAGAGAATGGATCAGCGACCCAAAAGCTCATCGAGTAAACCTGTAAATGTACCAGAAAGCATAATGATTCTTGAACGAGTAACAAAATTACTCGACAGGATTTATCCTAACCCTACACACATACAGAAGGCTTATGTTGCCAACGCCCTGCTTATGATTGCAGCGCGCATGATGGCGAATTGGCCCGACCATATCATTGATGATTTCATCGCGTTATGGAAGCAAGAGGTTATGAAAGCGAGAGGTAAACCTAATCCTCCAACCCCGCCTCTGGCTTCATAAGTGGTGAACACTGCGAACACTTGTGTTCGCTAAGATAATCCAACGCCTCTTCCATGCCCATGATCCGTACATGTAACCAATGCACATACCACGATAAAGAGAATAACCACAAACCTATTATAAGAACAATCCATAACATTATCTAAACTTCCATGTATGCCCATATTGGTTCTTTTCGACCACTGTCATCTGATCGGTCTTCAGTATCTGCACAGTAAACTGATTGTCTTGTATAGCGGTTATGATAGCCGGTATCCACACTTCCTTTATATCTGGAGCGCCTGTCGCATCGTGCCGCTGCTCATAGTCGAACTCAAGCCGCTTGAGCAATATAATACCATCAATTAATAATTTATTCTTTAGGTCCACGCTAGCGCGCTTACCCTTGGTCTAGGACGAATAATCTTTCTTCTGTTAACCACTCGCCCCAGCAACCATGAATAAGCGCTCATCGACCCGGCAATCAAACAAACATATTGCAGCGCATCAGAGACATGCGAGAAGTTGTTCTTATCAGGTATAGAGCGGGATTGATCGTATCGATCTTTCGTATACCGATACCCCCCGTTCATCGCTTGAACTAGAGTAGGACATTTAGCTCGGTCAAATAAGACAGCCCCTCCTCCATCGATTTGTCGAAGCAGCATAGCCTCAACGCCTCGGATACGCGGGTCAATGTCGTTTGTCGGCGCACGCTCGGCGGGAAGGCCAAGCGAGGTAAGAAGATCGAAATGGTTAAGCTCAAAGAGACTGTCTTTGTACTCTCCACTGGGATCTCCAACAACAACAATCGGCAGTCCAGCGTAACGCTCCGTGAGCAATGCCGGAATAAGATTTTGCTTGACGTGCTGTTCAAGGCCGATATCAACTCCTGCGACTTCTTCCAAGCACTGGAGCCTTCCTCGGTGATCGAGTTGAGTGATAAGTGACCAAGGGTTTCGTCCAAAGTCTTGGCCCACAACAAGTAGCCGCGCGGGAACAGGCGATAGGGTTTCTCGGACGTGGAACTCATAACGGAAGCTTTCTTGATATACGGCGGAACCTGAAACGTCCCTACCAAACTCAGCCATAACATAACGTCTAATATAATCCTCAGTGCCTAACGTCGCCAATCTATTGTAATACCCTCGCCCCTGCGCTATACGTGCGGGATGCCCCTCTGGTAACATTAACGTATCGGCAGTCTGATCGAGGTGATCTAAGTTCTCAGCTTCAAAGCTCAGACCGCTAGGCTGACGAAACACCTGCCACAAAGGAGGCGCATTTAAAATAAAATCGCACCACGGCGTATTCACGATTGGCATATTGGTATCGGCTATGATCCCTCGCCATGTTGGTGCGCCAAACTCTTCATTGGGAAACCGGCCACATCGTCCGGCAATATGAGATAAAAGACCTATATCGATCTCAGAAGCTTCGTTTATGTAGGCACCGGTTAATTGCGTAGAGAGTAGACGTTTTATATCTTCAGGGTTCTCTAGAGGGATATACATCCACTCTGAATAGATATCTCCATAATCTACATACATCGTGCTTTCAGACACTCGCCAATCCGCAAGCGCACCGAACCAACCTCTCGCATCTTTTAGGACTGTGGCCTTGGCGTCCTTGAGTGATTGTCGGATAATAGCCCAGCGAGAATAACGTCTACCGTCAGAGGCGGGAGCTTGTTCTCCCATACGTCTGGCGATCTCAACCAAGCATGCAGTTGTCTTGCCCGATCCGACAGGTCCACATAAGAGCCGCCCAAAAGCATCGCTCTCCAAGAATCTGGATATTGTGGGAGGTGCATAGTATGTCCAGCCGCGTTGGACGGGCGTGTTCGATTGCATGCGTTGCCTTGTAACTCTCTAGCATGTAAGCGTACGCAAACATGCTACACTTAGAACGCACACACGCTACGCATGGCAACAGAAAAGAACTAATGTAGCCCAAACAAGTATATGATAATCTGACCACCATAAGCAATCGAGAATGCAATTGCTAGGATAATCAGCGGATCGAACCTCATTTCGTTAACTGCCAGCAGTTAAGAAAAAGCCCTCCCCGCCAAGGCAATGAAACGGGGAGGGCTAAAAACGAGGTTTACGTGGGCCGTGACCCCGTATCCCATATTTACTATATCTGATGGGGTATGTCAAGTATGTTTTTTCAGAAAAATTCACCCCCAAAAATTCTGGAAAGGGGGGTTGACATTCTCTTATTCAGAAACAAACGCATTGCGTTTGCGAAATGTTCCTGATTCGTACACGGACTGTTCACTGATGTTCGTATGACTGACACATGACGCTTTTGTGATGGTTGTGTGATAGTACTGTGTTTATATGTATGAAAGGGTTTTGAGGGCCAGGTATATGGCACGACTACCTAAGCGCCGCCCGCGCTGGTACATTGAATGGTCCAGAGCCCATGGTGGGGCTCTGGACCTAGTGTGTCGCTCTTACTTCGTAAGAGCGTTGAACGATACCGCTTTGGCGGAAGCCTTCGGCTTGTCGTCATCGGGGACGATAGCCATGGACAACTTGCCGAAGTTGTATCCGAACACCGCCTTGGAACCGGCTGGAACACGGCCCTTTAGGGCCGTCTTGAACACCGCCTCAAACGCTTCGCGTTTGTCGGCTGCGAGCTTCCGTGCGGCCAGATACTCGCTGTAGGGCTTCGAAAGTTGGGCGGGAAGCGTCGTGGTATCAACTTCCGTCCAATCGCCCTTAGCAACCTTGTTCGCATATGCCATGTGATCTACTCCGTTGTGGACCGCCATCGGTCCTGCCAGCCAAGCGGCGGGGAATTTTGGCCGCCGCTTGGTATCGGTTAACTGCTAGCAGTTAGTGCGTTGCCGAGATAAACGGGAGGTGTATATACTCTTGCTGCGCAACCCTATCGGATATAACCCTGTATTGGTTTGTATCCAAATCGAGTATATTTGCAGCGTAGCAGTAAGCTTCACCGCGAGTAAATGAACCAATCACGTGGTCAGCGTATAGAATGAAATAACCACGATACTCGACGTTCTTGCTCACATAGTCTTCCATTTGATTTCTCTACTAGGTTAGAGGGCTGCGGCTCGCTGGCCGCGCTGGCAAGCGGCGGGGAGATACATGGCAAGAAAATAACATTAATGTTATCGTTAATGTTAAATATAGATAGCTTCTTATTAGTTATTAGATATTAGATTTGCACAATCCCTTAGATGCTGGAGAGAGCGATTTTAGTGGCAGAACCCAGACGTCAAGTTGACATAAACCTCTCTATACTTATCTCTTTAATTTTTGAAAACCCATCTAATAAGAGTTTGTAATTAGATTTATCAACGATTTCAATGACTTATAATAGGATGCTCACCTTATCTAATAAGATCTAATAGTCGCTAGCGGCGGGCCGTCGCGTCGTTGACTGCTAGCAGTTAAGCCGAAATGCCTTAATGTTGACGTAATTTTTCCTTAATTTCAACATCATAGTGGTTTAATGATGTCAGCGTTCAACACAAACATGAAAGTCAATCATATGCCTCAAGGTGAATATCTTCGTAAACATGCAGATCCGCTTAAAATCTGCGAACGTCTCAACGACGAAATTAAACGAATTACATATCAATGTAAAACAGATCGGCAGAAAGAGATAGCTAAGTTTCTTTCTGTTGCCGCAATTAAACTTACCGAGAGCTTCCACTCGACGGCGGAACCTTCACTGCAAGCAGTTAATGGGGGCGATCATGGGCAATAATCTAAAAGCTGTAAAACTGGCATATACAGCTATGGAGGCTATAGGTAAACTTCAACGTTTAGAAAGTGAAATGGATATGACTGGTATGACTGCGGAAGATAAAAATGCAACCTTTGAACTCTATAAAGATCTAGAT
>Ga0210400_10001504_pt1 | contig 23088 bp, 25 predicted proteins | sample IncBWH26MmetaG_FD_155456 | JGI IMG/M metagenome (GOLD analysis project Ga0210400, IMG submission 155456) | Forest soil microbial communities from Barre Woods Harvard Forest LTER site, Petersham, Massachusetts, United States - Inc-BW-H-26-M | ecosystem: Environmental > Terrestrial > Soil >...
ACCCCCACGAACCCGCAATTCGTGTTCGACACCGCGGCTGGTCGCTATGTGCTGATGGTCTTCCTGCCGAAGGACGACGCGCCGGCCGCAGCGGAAGCCCTGAGGCTGCTGGCGACCCATCGCGCCCGTTTCGACGACCAGACGCTGAGCGCCTTCGTCGTGGCCCGCGACCCGCAGACCGCGGCCACGGCGCAGGACATGCAGGGTCTGCACTGGGTGCTCGACGTGGAGGGCGACGTCAGCCGCCTCTATGGGGTCCTGCAGGCCGACGGAACCGACGCGCCTATGTGGCTTCTGCTCGACCCGACTCTGCGGGCGGTCGCCCGCGTGCAGCTCGCCGCCGGCCAGCAGATCTTCGACATGGTCGCCCGGCTGCGCCCGCCCGCCGACCACGCGGGGACGCCGATGCACGCGCCGGTGCTGACCGTCCCGCGGATTTTCGAACCGGAGCTGTGCCAGCGGCTGATCGCCCTGCATCAGGCCGACGGCGGGGCGTTCACCGGGGTGATGCGCGACGAGGGCGCGCGCACGGTGATGGTCATGGACGAGCTGAAGCGCCGCCGCGACGTGCTGGTCGAGGACGAGGCCCTGCAGGCGATCCTGCGCGACCGGCTGGAGCGGCGGCTGTTCCCCATGGTGGAGCGAGGCCTCGGGTTCCGGGTCACCCACATCGAGCGGTACGTCGTGAGCTGCTACGACGCCGACGACGGCGCGGTCTTCCACCCGCACCGCGATTCCACGACCCAGGGGACCGCGCACCGCCGCTTCGCCTGCTCGATGAACCTCAACGACGGCTATGCGGGCGGCGACCTGCGGTTCGCGGAGTATGGCCCGCGCACCTACCGCCCGCCGCCCGGCGGGGCGACGGTGTTCTCCTGCTCCCTGCTGCACGAGGCGACCCGGGTGACGGCGGGACGGCGCTACGCCTTCCTGCCGTTCTTCTACGACCAGGCGGGGGCGGATATCCTGGAGGCCTATCGCGCGCGGACCCTTACGGAGCCCGCCGCCTGATGGACGCGCCGACACCCTCCCCCTGGACGCCGCCGCTGGAGCCCGGCGACCCCGCGCCCTGGTTCGTTGCGCCGTCGCCGAGCAATCCGAAATTCGCTTTCAGCGCCACCACCGGGCGCTACATCCTGCTGGGCTTCATGCCCCCGTCAGGGCCGCGGCGGGACGCCGCCTTCAACGCCTTCCAGGCGCACCGCGCCCGGTTCGACGACGAGCACCTGTCGGCCTTTCTGGTGCTGCGCGACGCCGCCTCGATCGCCCAGGCGCGCAACCAGCGCCCGGGCCTGCGCTGGTTCCTCGACGCCGAGGGGCGGGTCAGCCGCCTCTACGGCGCCCTCGACGACCGGGGCGGCGAGCACCCCTACTGGCTGCTGCTCGATCCGACCCACCGAACGCTTGCGACGATCGCGTTCGACGACCTGGACGAGCTCTACGCCCGCATCGAAGCCTTGCCGCCGGTCGACGACTATGCCGGCGCGGAACTCCGCGCGCCCGTTCTGATCCTGCCCCGGGTGCTGGAGCCCGAACTGTGCCAGCGGCTGATCGCCACCTACGAAGCGCAGGGCGGCGCGCCCTCCGGGGTGATGCGCGACGTGGACGGCCGCACCGTGGGCGTGCTCGACGATTTCAAGCGCCGTCGCGACCTGTTCCTGCGCGAGAAGCCGATCCAGGACGAATTGATGAGCCGAATCCGCAAGCGCCTGACCCCGGCGATCGAGCGGGTGTTCCAATTCACCGCCACCCGCCTCGAGCGCTACCTCGTCGCCTGCTACGACGCCGCGGACGGCGGCTATTTCCGCCCGCACCGGGACAACGAGACCCTGGCCACGGCGCACCGCCGCTTCGCAGTCTCGATCAACCTGAACGCCGAGGACTTCGAAGGCGGCGACCTGCGCTTTCCCGAGTTCGGCCGCCGCACCTATCGCCCCCCGACCGGCGGGGCCGTGGTGTTCTGTTGCAGCCTGCAACACGAAGCCACGCCCGTCACCCGCGGCCGGCGCTACGCCTTCCTGCCGTTCCTCTACGACGAGGCCGGCCAGGCGATCCGAGAACGCAACGCGGCGGCCGTCGAGGCCGCCTCTTGAGCTTTGCGTCGCTTGCGGATTGGATCGGGCGCTCCCAACTCCGCCGCAATCGCGTGTTTTAGGTCCCGAGATGAAACGCTTCGCCGTCCTGCTCTCGTTCCCCGCCCTGTCGGCCTTGGCCCTGGCGCTGGCCGGTCCAGCCGCGGCCCAGAAGGCGATCAGCCCCGGCTATTGGGAGACCACCAGCAAGGTCACCTCGCCCTTCCCGACCCAGAAGACCGAGCGCCGCTGCCTCCAGCCGGCCGACGTCGCCAAGTTCATGGAAGGCAAGATCAACCACATCTACACCTGCACCTATCCCACCAAGGAGATCGGCGCGGGCAAGATGCGGCTGGAAGGGACCTGCGCCACGCGCGACGGCCCGGCGATCCCGATTTCCGGCCAGGGGACCTTCACCGCCGAAACCATGCACCTGGAAGCGCGGATCACGCCGCAGATCGGCGGCCTGAGCGTCCCGGTGCACGCGACCACCGACGCGCGGCGGCTGAGCGAGACCTGCCCGGACCCCGCCGCGCCCGCCGGCTAGCTAGAACGGGATCTCGTCGTCCAGATCGGCGGAGAAGTCCTCCCGGGGCGCGGAGCTCTGGGCGCGCGGACCCGAGGCGAAGCCGGCGTTGTAGCCACCCTCCTCGCGCGCGCCGTCGCCGTCGCCGCGGCCGTCCAGCATGGTCAGCTCGCCGCGAAATTTCTGCAGCACGATCTCGGTGGAATACTTCTCGACACCCGACTGGTCGGACCATTTGCGGGTCTGGATCGAGCCCTCGACGTAGATCTTCGCGCCCTTGCGCAGGTACTGCTCGCAGACCTTGACGATGTTCTCGTTGAACACCACGACCCGGTGCCACTCGGTCTTTTCCTTGCGCTCGCCGGTGCCGCGATCGCGCCAGGTCTCCGAGGTCGCGACCCGCAGGTTCGCCACCCGGTCCCCGGAGGTGAGCGAGCGGATTTCGGGGTCGGCCCCGAGGTTGCCGATCAGAATGACCTTGTTGACGCTGCCCGCCATGTCGATGTCCTAAGCTTCCGTGGTTGCGGGCTGTCAGCCCGCGCGCAAGCTAGCGACCCGTTAACGGGTGAGCAAGGACTTTGTTCCCGTTACGTTCACGATCCAAGGGAACCGTCCACAGGCTTTCGCGCCGGCTACTGCGTCGGCATGGCGCCGGGAATGGCCAGCCGGCCGTCGCCGGTGCGCACCAGGGCGACGTAACGCGGGCCTTCCAGGCTCGTTGAAGTCAACACGCCTTCCTGTTGAAGAAACAGGAAATTCGCTTGATAGGCGCCAAGAATATCCTGCTGCGACCCGCCCATCCGCAGGAACTTCAGCCGCATGGCTTCAAGATTCGCGGCGCAGGTTTCCAGGTTCGCGGCGTTGACCAGCTTGAAGTACTTCAGCTTGCCGTCCTTCTGGGGCGACACGTGGTAGCAGATCCCCGGATCGCCGGGCGGCTCGGTGCGCTGGCTGCAGGCGGAGAGGGCCACGGCGCAGGCTGCGGCGGCGGTCACAAAGGCAAGGCGTTGCATGGGGCCGATCCTACACGGGTAAATTCCGTCGCGCGAGCCGTCAGCCGGGCGGCGGGCACCCGGGCTGCTCCATCAGCGGGCGGAAATTGCGGTTGTCGCCCGAAGTCTCGATCCGCCCCGGGACCAGCCGCAGGGTCTGGGCCGCCCAGCGCCCGTAGGCCGCCTCCCCGATCCGCTCGCACCGGCCCGCGAACAGAGCCTGGGCGCAGGCGGCGAGCGGCATGTCGGGGGTGAGCCTGCGCCACTGGCCCGCGGCGTAGCGCCAGCAGGCGTCGGTCGGCCCGGCGGCCGCCTGCGGAGCGACGGCGGCCGGCGCGGGCTCGGCCGGCTCCGCCTCGGCGACCTTGCCCTCGCCGGGCGGCAGGGGGGTGATCGCCGTCCCGGCCTGGTCGGCCGCCGCCAGGGCGCCGCTTTGGTCGATCCCCACGTCGAGGGCGTCGGTGGCCACCCCGTTGCGCCGGGCGCAGTCGGCCAGGGTCAGGTCGCCCACAAGCTGGCCGGCGACGAAGCAGCGCAGCGGCTTGGCGGGATCCAGGCGGCCCGGCGCCGCGCCGGTGGAATCGATCACCAGTCCGGCGTGTGAGGCGGGCGGCGGGGCCGACGTCTCCCCGCGGTGGCCGGCGACCAGCGACCAGGCGATCGCCAGGCCGGCGGCGAGCGCGACGGCGGCGCCGGCCAGGGCCAGCACGATCCGGCGGTCCTTCAGGAAATCCATGGCTCTCGCTAGACCGCGGGGGCGCCCGTTTCAAGCGCCCCTCGGGCGGCCGAAGCGCCGATCAGGCGAAGGTGGAGGTGGATGGGGCCGGGTTGCCGCCGGTCAGGCGCGCTAGCCCGGCCTGCAGATTGGCGAGCTCGTTGGTCAGATAGGTCGGCACGGTTCCGGTCTTGCCGGTGGCCGCCGCGGTCTGGGCGGCGGTCTTCGGCGTCGCGGCGGTGACCATGTCCTGGTACGCCTTGCGCACGACGCCCATGGCCAGGTTGATGGTGGACTGGGCGTGGCTGACCTGGGAGGCGTTGCTCAGGTTCAGCGTGGTCGAAAGCCCCAGGCCATAGATCGTGGGCTTGCCGTCCGCCGGCGACGTGACGCCCTTGGCATTGGTGGTGTTCAGGCTGAGCACGCCTTCCGCCAGGCCCAGCGTCGGCAGCGCGTTCTTGCCGGTGGGCCCGGCGCCGAGGGTGATCGTCGCCCCGGCATAGGCCGGCGTGATGCTGAGTTGCTTGGCGCCGGTGAGCGAGCTGCTCACCTTGGCGGTGGCCTGGGAGCCCGTGGCGCGGGCGATCTTCGTGGCCAGGCTGTCCAGGGTCTCGTTGCTGTCGATGGTGATCGTGGTCGCCGGCCCCGAGCCGGCCGCGACGGTGAACTGCTCCCCCGCCCGCAGCGAGCTCTGCGCGGTCAGTTGCTGCGAGGTGTCGACGCCGACCGTCCCCTTCGGCAGGCCGAGGCGGTCCAGCACGCTCGAGCCGCTCGTGTCGACCGCGATCGCGGTCGGCGTGGTCATGCTGCTCTTGCCGGTGAACCGGTTGGAGGTGACGACCTGGCCGGTCGAGATGTTGAGCTGGGCGATGAAGCCGTCCTTCGTCCCTACCGCCGGCTGGCCCGGAAGGTCGGTCCCCGCCTGGCCGCCGATCCAGACCTGGCCGTTGGACACCGCCAGGGAGGTCGCGCGGTCGTTGCCGCTGCCGCCGTAGTAGGCGACGGCGTCGGTCGGGCTGGACGAAAGGTTGGTGTTGACCTGGGCGGCGAAGGCGTCGGTGCCTCCCGACGCGGCGTTGGTGATCGTGCCGGCCGACAGCGCGCCGTTGGCTGTGGTCCCGGCGACCACCACCTGGCTGCCGTTCAGCGCAAGGCCCGCGATCGTGCCGCCCTGCAGGTCGCCCAGGTCGCGGGTGGCGGCCAGCACCGGCGCGCCCGAGGAAATGTCGAAGTTGCGCAGGATCGCGTGGCCGCCCTCGACGCTGGCGGTGATCAGCGAGTTGCCGCTGACGACCATGCCCTTGGTCATGTCCGCGCCCGTCGTGCCGAACGTCTGGGTGAAGATCGACTGCGGCGCGCCCGTCGCCGAGGTCTTGAAACCCTCGATGTAGCCGTCGTACCCGCCGATCGGCGCGCCGCCGCCCGGCAGAGCCCCCTGCGCCTGGCCGGCCACGTAGACCGTGCTGCCGTCTGCGCTGAACGACACCTGGGTGGCCTGGTCCTGCAGCGTGGCCCCGCGGCGGGCGGTCCAGACCTCGTTGCCGCTGCTGTCATAGAGGGTCGTGAAGCTGTCGGTCTGGTCGGCGAACGCGCCCGTGGCGCCGGAGTTCAGGGGCCCGTCGCTCGCGCCGTTCAGCGCGCCGGTGACGGAGCCCACCACGGCGACCTGTCCCGTCGAGGACACCGCCAGGCCCAGCCCGGTCGCCGTGCTGGAGGCGCCCAGGTTGCGGTTGTAGATCAGGTGCCCCGCCGAGTCGTACTTCAGCAGGGCCACGTCCTGCGTCCCCTGTATCGACTGGCCGTTGGTCGTGCCGGTCACGTCGGCCAGCATGTAGACCGAGCCGTCGGAGCCCACCTGCATGGCGTGCACCGTGCCGACGTTCGGATCCAGATTGTCGGCGAACACCCGGCCGGGGCTGAAGTTCGCCTGCCCGGGGATCTGCGGCGGCGCGGCGACATTGGTCGTGTCGGTCTGGAACTTGGTGAGTTGCGCCTGGGTGTTGCCGTCGTTGGTGGTCGGGTCGCCGTCCGGATTGGGATTGCCCACCGTCTGCGCGACATAGACCGCGCCGGCGGTCTGGGGCGCGCTGAAGCTGACCTGCTCGCTGGTGCCGAGATTGATCTGCATGGCGAACTGGTCGGCCGTCGGCGCGAGGGTGACGGTGGTCCCGCCCGCGGTGATCGTCTGCGGCTGTCCGGGGATGCGGCTTGAGGCGAAGCGCGTCTGCACGCCGGCGGCCGACAACTGCTGGTTGATGTAGTTGATGACGTTGCTGATGCTGCGCGGCGCCGTGCCCAGGTTCGACAGGTCGATCGGGATGTTGGTGGTGTTCTTGTTCAGGGTCACCGCGATGTTGAACTGCACATTCCCGTCGAAGGCCGGCACGTCGGCCGTCTGCGAGGTCGTCAGCGGCGGGGTGACGTAGGTGGTCGCAGGCGCGGCGACCGCCAGCGTGCTCTTCACGTTCGTCGAGTCGGCGCCCTCCGCCAGCCGCAGCTTGGCGAAGGCGGTGGAGCTGACATAGGTCGAAAGCTGCGCCATCCCGGTGCTGAAGGCGTTGGCGAGTTGCGACCGATCCTGGGGGCTGAGGCTGGTCTTCGCCGCCTGGTTGGCGATGTCCTGCAGGCTCTGCAGGCCCTGGTAGAGCGAAAAGAGCTTCTGGTAGTCGCCCGTGGGATCGGGTCCGCTAAGCTTGGCCGTGCTGGCGCTGATCAGCGGCTGGCCGGCGAGGGCCTTCTGGACGTTGGCGGTGGACTGGGTCGCGGTCTCGCTGGTGTTCCAGGGCGGCGCAGGCGCCACCGGCGCGGCCGGCGTCGTGGCCGCAGCGCTCGATTGGCCCGTGATCAGCGAGGACAGGTCCAGGCTGATGATGCCGTTGCTATTGGTGTTCGACGTATTGAACAGGCCGAGCACGTAGCTTTGAGTTGCGAGCGACGAGACCATGGGTACGCCTTGCGCGGGCTACAGGCCCCGCGTGTCGCACCATGCCGCCGCAACCCCTGCCCGTTCGTTAACAAACGGCCGATTTCCTCTCGGGAAATCCGTTAAGCCGGGGAGACGGCGGGCCCGATCGCGGACAACAAAAAGGCCCGGGACGCAGCCTGCTGCCCCGGGCCCTCCTTACGCCCCAACGGAACGGTTTGGCCGCTACTTGAAGAGCGACAGGATGATCTGCGGCGCCTGGTTGGCGATCGACAGCGCCTGGGTGCCGAGCTGTTGCTGCACCTGCAGGGCCTGCAACCGGGCGCTTTCCTTGGCCAGGTCCGCGTCCACCAGATTTCCGACACCGGTCGTAAGTTGATCGGAAAGCTGCTGGACGAAGGTGTTGTGATTGCTGATCGCCTTGCTCTGCGACCCCAGGTTGCCCAGCGCCTGGTTGGTGTTGCTGATCGAGGTGGTGAGCTGCGCCAGGACGTTGGTCGCGAAGGTCAGGGTGCCGAGGGACGCGGTGGCCGCCACGCTGATGATGCCGCCGCCCAGCGACATGTTCTGGCTGGAAAGCGTAATGAAGCCCGTGGCGTTGGCGTTGGCGATGAACTTGATCTGGCTGACGCTGCCGTCGAGCATGTTGGCGCCGTCGAAGGTCGCGTTCTGGACCACCTGGGTGATCTGGCCGAGAATCGACTTGAAGTCCGCGTTCAGCGCGTTGCGCGAGGCCGTGTCGATGGACGGGTCCATCGCGGCGACCACCTTGGTCTTCATCTGCACCAGCAGGTCGGAGATCGTGGCGCCCGCCGTGGAGGCCACGTCGGCGATGGAGGTCGCCCGATCGAGGCTGGACTTCACCGCGGCGAGCGAACCGATATCGGCTCGCTGTCCCTGCGCGATGGCCCAGACCGAGGCGTTGTCCTTCGCGCTGTTGATCGCAAGGCCGGTGCTGATGCGGTTCTGAACCTCGTTGAGCTGTGCGCTCGTCTTGTTCAGGTTTTGCAGCGCGATCAGGGCGGCATCGTTGGTGTGTACGCTCAACGCCATCGGCGATCTCCTGGATGACCGCCTGCCCGCTTCCTTGCGAGTCGGGGGCCGTTCGCAGGTGAAGCTATGGATTCATGGTGAGCAGATGGTTAACGCCGACGACGATTGCCGCCTCCGGCTGAGCCGGGGCGGTTAACTTCCCTCGGGTCGCTCCCGGTCCAGCGGGAGTCCCTTAGGCGTCAGGCCTTGGCGCGGACCACATCCCCGGCCTCGTAGTCGAGTTGCTCGCGAAGCTGCAGGACCTGTTCTCGAGGCAACTGCTGGACGACCTCGCCAGTGGCTCGATTGACCGTCTTGTAGACGTAGGAGTTGGTCGCCTTGTCCTCTTCTATGACCAATCGCAGGTCCGCCGGATCCTGGCCTGGAGCCCGGCGCTTTTCGGGCGCCCCGACATCGGGGCGCTGAGGCGCCGGCTTTTGGCCGAAGGTGGGATCTGGGGTGGCTGCGAAGCTCGCAACCTTGCTGTCCATCTCTCCTGTCGTGGACGCTTTTGGCGTCTACGCTCCAATGAGGGAAAAGGCGGACGGCGGAGGGACGAACCCTCCGCCGCCGCCGTACGGCCTACTTGAAGAGGCCGAGTAGGATCGAAGACGACTGGTTGGCGATCGAGAGCGCCTGAATGCCCAGTTGCTGCTTCGTCTGCAGCGCCTGGAGATTCGCGCTTTCCTTCGCCAGGTCCGCGTCCACCAGGTTGCCGATGCCGGTATCGATCGTGTTCTGCAGGTTCTGGATGAACGTCATGTGCGACGACAGAGCCGTGGAACCGGTGCCGAGCTTGCCAAGCGCGGACGACACGTTCGAGATGGCGGTGTTCAGGTAACCGATCATGTTGGTGGCCGTGGTCACCGTGCCGATCGACGCCGTGGTGCCGATATTGGCCGTCAGGTTCGCGCCGCCCAGCGACAGGTCCTGGGCGTTCACGGTGATCACCGAGGTGGCGTCCGCGTTGGCGATCGCCTTCACGGTCGTCCCGGTGCCGCCGCCCAGCAGCATGTTGCCGCCGTTGAACACCGCGTTCGTGACCACCTTGCTGATCTGGTCGCGCAGCGATTGGAATTCAGTGTTCAGGGCCGCGCGGCTGTTGGTGTCCAGCGTGGTGTCCGCCGAGGCCAGGGCCTTTGCCTTCATCTGCGTGAGCAGGTCGGACACCGAGGTGCCGGCCGACATGGCCACGTCGACGGTGGACTGGCCGCGCTGCAGCGAGGAAATGACCGAGTTCAGCGAGCTGGACGTGGCGCGCTGGTTCTGCGCGATGGCCCAGATAGCCGCGTTGTCCTTCGCCGACGAGATCTTCAGGCCGGTGTTGATCCGGTTCTGAGTGGTCATCAGCTGGGCTTGGGTGGAGTTGAGGTTCTGCAGCGCAACCATGGCGCCGGCATTGGTATTGACGCTAAACGACATCGCGTTGGTCCTTTTCTCAGGTCGTCGACCGCCATTTTGACAGCCGTGAGCGTTTTGCTCGGACCTCTAATCAGCAAGCATCGGGCCATTTCGACCCCCTCGCGCCCGGCACGCAACCAACTGTAATTATTACGTTATATTTCTGTTAGCCACGTTTCGGAGCGGCATATTCTGCCTAGCCCCGCGACAGCCCGGCAATTTCTGCCGACCCTGCCCGGCAGAAGGCGCCCAGGCGGAATCAAAACGCCCGCGCCGAGGGCGCGGGCGTCGGAAATCCGGTGGTCGCAGGGTGTTTCTGCGGCTCAGGCGGCGGCGCTGGAGGCGGCGACCTGAGCGGGCGCCAGGCCCTGCATGATCATGCGGTTGATCTCGATGAGCGGCTCGATCTTCTCCTGGCCGCGGATCGCCGCCGAGGTGTGCCGGCCGACCCAGATCGCCAGTGAGATGATCGAGGCCCGCAACGGGGCCGGCAGGGCGTTGCCGGGCTGGGCGCAATCCTCGCCGAGCGCCGTCCAGACGCGGCGGTTCCAATCCAGCGCGTCCACGCGGGCCGGGATGTCGCTGACCTCGGCCTTGGCGGCCTCCATCAGTGCGAGCGTCACCTGCGCGAACAGGCGGTATTCGGCCTGCCGCGGGCTTTCAGCCCGCTTCGCCGCCTGATTGTACGCCTGAAGGGACATGCCCCAACCTTTCCTCTTCGTATTCCATGAGCTTCCGGCACCGCATGAGCGCCTTGTAGTACTCGCGCTCCATGCAATTGCGCGAAATCTCCACGCATTCGTTAAGGATCGCGGGATTGCCGATAACGTTCATGAATTCCGTCAGGCGCCGCACGAACTCATCGTAGTAGCGCTCGGCCCCGGCCTCATCGAGGTACATCATCATCACCGGGAAGTAGATGCGTCGGGCCGGCGTGTTGACCTCGTCCTCCTGCATGATGTCCTTCTCGCGAAGGACAGAGGCCTTGTTCTGGAGGACGAGGACGCCGCGTCGGTCCCCGTTCTGCACCACAGCGCCGTTGAGGACGAACTTCTCCCCCGGCTTCAGCGACAATTTCAGCGGCAAACCCGCCTCCCGATCCCTGCGCGTTGCGAACCTGGCTCGCGATTCGAATGACCCATTGTCGCCTTCTGCAGGGCCCCGCGCACGGAACACTTAGGCAGCGCCGGGTTAACGGCCCATTGCAAAGCTCGGACATGTCCAGGGTGAGCGCGCTTTTGGCGCTTTCCGTGGCGGCCTTAAGCTCCCGTTAGCCATGTTGGCCGAGGACTCCCCTATCCGCCGGAGACTCCTTGTCCATGTCGCGTCAGGCCCCGACCAGCGCCACCTCGGCCCGCGCCCTTCAGGCCGCGGCGCCGACTCCCGCACGATTGACCGTCGACAGCCTTGGCCAGTCGGGCTCCAGCGACGCACTCACCAAGCTGAACAGCGCCATATCGGAGCTGAAGGCGCTCTCCGCGGCCCCGATGCTGCAACGGGCCATGGACGCGATCCGCGCCGAGGACGCCAAGGGCGCGTGCGATTGGGCGCTCAAGGCCCTGGAGCAGGACGAGCGCAACGGCTTCGGCTGGTATCTCCTGGGCATCGCGCTCGAACGCGCCGGCGACTTCGCCAGCTCGATCTCGGCCTACGAGGCGGCGCTGAAACTGATCCCCGATCATGGCGAGGTGGCCAACGACCTCGGCCGCCTGGCCTTCCGCCTGGGCATGACCTCGCAGTCGGAGGCCCTGTTCCGCCTGTTCCTGGAGCGCTATCCGGACCACCCGGAAGGCTCCAACAACCTGGCCTGCGCGATCCGCGACCAGGGCCGCCACGACGAGGCGATCGAGATCCTGCGCCCGGCGATCATCAAGTCGCCCGAGATTCCCATGCTGTGGAACACCATGGGCACCGTGGTCTCCGACCAGGGGGACTTCGCCAACGCCCTGGTCTTCTTCGAGGAAGCGCTGCGGCTGGATCCGACCTTCCCCAAGGCCCGCTACAACCGCGGCAACGCCAAGCTGCTGCTGGGCGACGCGGAAGGCGCGATCGTCGACTGCGAGGCGGCGATGAGCGGCGTGCTCGCCGAGGACGAGCGGCAGATGATGCGCCTGTCGCGTTCCACCATCCTGCTGAACCTCGGCCGCATCGGCGAGGGCTGGGACGACTACGAAGCGCGCCTCAATCCGCAGTTCAACGACCGCACCGACTTCGCCGTCAACCTGCCCCGCTGGGCGCCGGACGCCGATCTGGCCGGCAAGACCCTGCTGGTGGTAGGCGAGCAAGGCCTGGGCGACGAGGTGCTGTTCGGCAACGTCCTGCCGGACGTGATCGACCGCCTGGGACCGAAGGGTCGTCTGGTCCTTTCGGTCGAGCCGCGCCTGGTCCCCCTGTTCCAGCGCGCGTTCCCGCAGGCGCAGGTCGACGCCCACGCCACCTATGTCGTCGGCGGCCGCCTCACCCGGGTCGTGCCGCCGCTGCAGGCAGGCCTGCAGGCCGATCTCTGGACGCCGATGGGCTCGCTGATGCGCGAGTTCCGCCGCTCGGTGGAGGCCTATCCGACCCAAGAAAGCTACCTGGCCGCCGACCCCGCGCGCGTCGCCCATTGGCGCAAGGCGCTCGCCGAGGCGCCGGCGGGCCTGAAGATCGGCCTGCTTTGGAAGAGCGCGGTCGCCAAGGACGCGCGCCATCGCTACTTCTCGCCCTTCGAGACCTGGGCGCCGGTGCTGGCGCAGACGGGCGTGACCTTCGTCAACCTGCAGTACGGCGACTGCGCGGAGGAGATCGAGGCCGCGCGGCGCGACTACGGCGTCGAGATCTGGACGCCGCCCGGGATCGACCTGAAGCAGGACCTGGACGACGTGGCCGCCCTCTGCGGCGCCATGGACCTTATCGTGGGCTTCTCCAACGCCACCCTGAACATCGCCGGGGCCTGCGGGGCGCCGACCTTCCTGATCTCGACCCCCGGCGCATGGCCGCGGCTCGGCCGGGAAACCTCCTATCCCTGGTATCCGAAGACCCGCGTCTTCCTGCCGCCAGGTTTTGGCCAATGGGACGCGGTCATGGCCGACGTCGCCAAGGCGCTGGCCGGTTTCGTGGCGGAACGCTGAGCCGACAGCCGGGTTGATGCTGGGACGGCGCCGCCGGGCGCCGCGAGCCAGGAGCCCGACCATGCCCGATCTGTCCGACGCCTTCGGCGACGCCGATCCGCAGGACGGCGCGGAAGCCCTCGACGAGGACAATCTCGACCTCGCCGAAGAGCGCAACGAGATGCGCACCTTCGAGGAGTTGCCCGATCTCCTGGACATGACCCAGGCGGACGGCGACCGTGACGACGACGAGGCCGTGGCCCTGGACGCCGATGAGTTCGACGAGGATGCCTTCGGCGACGCCGACACCGAGGAGGACCACGAACTCGACCTGCATGCCGCCACCGAGGAGCGCGAGGACGACCTCGATGGCCAGGGGCCGGAGGACGGCTTCAACGAGGATCGCGTCTCGGCGCGCAGCGTCGAGGGCCTCGACCAGGTCGCCGACGCGGGAACGGTCGAGGGCGGCGAGGACGACGTCACCGACTTCCAGGCTGCCGAGGTCTCGGACGCCGACCTGCAGTCGATGGGCTATTCGGAGCCCGCCCGCGGCGGCGGCGTCCGAGCCAAGCCCGAGCGCTAAGCCGGCAGGTCGAAGCCCCGGGCCACGAGGCGATCGCGGCTGGCCTGCCGCTGCTTCGCCCAGTCGGACGCCAGCAGGCCAAGCCCCACCACATCGGCGGGCACGCCGTCCTTGCGGACATGCTGGCGGAACAGCGCCTCGCGCTGGAAACCGAACCCCTCGTGCAGCTTCCAGACGCCCTGGTTGTCGACCAGCACCTCGCACCAGAGCTTGTTTAGCCCGAGCTCCCCGAACACGTGCTCGATCACCCAGTATTCGACGAAGGCGCCGATCCCCTGCCCGCGCGTCGACGGCTCAGCCAGGTAGTAGGCCCAGGACGTCCGCCCATGCTCGGGCGCCAGGTCGTAGAGGTTGGCCAGGCCAACCGGCGCGCCGTCCGCCTCGATCACCCAGTAGCGACGCCGCGCGTCGGCCACGACGCCGGCGAACCACCGCGCATGCTCTTCCGGCGAAATGGCGTGGTCGCTGTACATCCAGCGCGCCACCTCCGGCTGGTTGCGCCAGGCGAGCAGCCGGTCCCGGTCGGCGGCCGCCAGCGGGCGCAGCACGACGTGCGGAGCGCCGCTCACGCCGGGATCGCCGAGCTGTTCACCGGCAGGGCGACGACAGCGTCGGCGCCGAACGCCGGGTCGAAGGGATAGAGCTTTGCGTAGACCTCGCGCACGAAGGCCAGATCCGGCGGCACGTCGACGGTCCACCGCAGGGCGGCGAGGGACTCGTGCCGGGCCACCCCGGCCAGCCGATAGGTCTCCGGCCGCCGGTAGACATAGGGCGTCACGTGCTCGCGCTCGTAGGGGTCCCGGGCCCGCTCCGCGGCCTCGAGCAGGGCGCCAGGCTTGATCACCTCGGTGTCGAGGCCGTGCGGATAGGTCCGCGTCCCCAGGGTGTTGGAGGTGTAGTCGGCCCCCACGTCGATATGGTGCTGGATCACCTGGTCGATGAGGTCGGGATCGGTCAGCGGACAGTCGGCGGTCAGGCGGACCACCGCGCTCGCCGCCGGATGGCGAGCCAGGGCGGCGCGATAGCGGTCGAGCACGTCCTCCAGGGCGCCGCGGAAGACCTCCAGGCCCAGGCCCTCGCAGTAGGCCGCCAGGGGGTCGTCGGACGGGTCGGTGCTGGTCGCCACCATCAGCTTGTCGATCCGCCTGGCGCGGCGCAGCCGCTCCACCTGGCGGCCGATCATCGGCTCGCCCAGCACCGGCGCCATGACCTTCCCGGGCAGGCGCGAGGAGGTCATCCGGGCCTGGAGAATGGCGAGATTCAAGACGGCGGCGCCTCCTTGCGCCCTTCACCTAGCGCCGAATCTGGCGCGGCGACAACGTGCTGCGCGCCTGTCCCTGACCGGCGGGTCTGGGGAGGAGCGCGGCGTTGAAGCCGCTTGCAAGCCGCGCGCGTGGCTTTAGGCTGCGGCAGACAAACAACTGTTCGAACTCGGGCCTGAGCGCCCATCGCGGGGAGCCCCATGAGCCAGCGTTTCGAAGGCACCGAGAACTATATCGCCACCGAAGACCTGAAGGTGGCGGTCAACGCCGCCGTGGCGCTGGAGCGGCCGCTGCTCATCAAGGGCGAGCCGGGCACCGGCAAGACGGTGCTGGCCTACGAGATCGCCAACGCGCTCGGCGCGGACCTGATCACCTGGCACATCAAATCGACCACCAAGGCCCAGCAAGGCCTCTACGAGTACGACGCGGTGACCCGGCTGCGCGACAGCCAGCTCGGAGAAGAGCGGGTGAAGGACGTCCGCAACTACATCAAGAAGGGCAAGCTCTGGGAGGCGTTCACCGCCGAAAAGCGGCCCGTGCTGCTTATCGACGAGATCGACAAGGCCGACATCGAGTTCCCCAACGACCTGCTGCAGGAACTCGATCGGATGGAGTTCTACGTCTACGAGACCGACGAGACGATCAAGGCCAAGGTCCGGCCGATCGTGATCATCACCTCCAACAACGAGAAGGAGCTGCCCGACGCCTTCCTGCGCCGCTGCTTCTTCCACTACATCCGCTTCCCGGAAGCCGAGACGATGAACGAGATCGTCGAGGTGCACTATCCGAACATCAAGCAGAAGCTGGTCGCCGAGGCGCTGCGCATCTTCTACGACATGCGCAAGGTGCCGGGCCTGAAGAAGAAGCCGTCCACCTCCGAGCTGCTCGACTGGCTGAAGCTGCTGATGGTCGAGGACATCGACGCCGAGGCGCTCAAGGAGCGCGATCCCACCAAGCTGATCCCGCCCCTGCACGGCGCCCTGCTGAAGAACGAGCAGGACGTCCACCTGTTCGAGCGCCTGGCCTTCCTGGCGCGGCGCGAGGGCGCGGGCTCGCGTCCGGGCCAGTAGGTAACGGGCGTTACGTCGAATTCACTCGCCTTCTGAAGGGGCTCCGGTCAGATTCCTTCGCGAACGGACTGGAGCCTTTTTCATGAAGTCGCTGCTCTTCCTTACCGTCTGCGGCCTGATGGCCGGCGCCGCCGCCTGTGCGCCCACCAAGCCGGCGACGGCGCGCGTGGCGCTCGACTGTCCGGCCAACAAGGGCGACCTGAAGCTCACCGCCACCGCCGCGGACCGGAAGAGCTGCACCTACGTGACCCGCGACGGCGACGAGGTGTCCCTGCGGCTGATCCCCGTGTCGACCACCTACGAGGCGGCGCTGCAGCCCATCGAGCAGGAGCTCCAGGCCGAAGCGCCCAGCGATCAGGCGACCGGCAAGGCCGCCGACGCCAAGGGGGAGGCCCCCGCCAAGGCGTCCTCGGGCGCTGCCGCGGAGGCGGCCAAGGCCGCCAAGCAGGCCGCCGACGATGCGGTCGGGCAGATGCGCGACGCCAGGAAGGACCGCGACATCGACGCGGACGACAAGGTCTCGGGGGATGTCGGCTCAGATCACGGCGACCACGCCGACATCAACCTGCCCGGCATCCACATCAGCGCCGACGACGACAAGGCCAAGGTCAACGTCGGCATGGTGCATGTCGACGCCGGCGAGAACGGGGCGACGGTGCGCGTCGCGCGCGACGTGCGCCTGCGCGGCGAGGCCCTGTCGCCGGAGCGCCACGGCTTCCGCGCCACCTACATCCTGGCCAGGGACAACCTGAAGGACGGCTGGAAGACCGTCGGCTACGAAGCCGGTGGTCCCAAGAGCGGGCCGATCACCGTCGCGGTCTTCAAGGTCCACGAGGGCCACCGCCACAACGTCTCCGAAGACGTCAAGCGCCTGGTCCGCGACAACGGCGGCGTCTAGCGGAGCGGGCGGCGCCTACCCCGCCGGCTGCACCTCGACGACCTTGTAGGTCAGGGGCCGGCCGTCCTCGTCGGTGACGGTCACGTACTCACCCACCGCGAAGCGGTGCTCGCCAAGGCGATAGGGCTGTTCATCGTCGGTGACATCGCCCTCCTCGTAGTCGAAGTACCAGCGCTGGCCGCGCTTCATCAGCCGCCCATCCGCCGGATCCTCGTCGGGCGCGAACCGGCGCACCGCGCACGCGTCCTTGGTCTTGGCATAGGCCGCCTCGTCCAGGCGCCCCTCATCGGTGAGCGGCGCGGTGAGGGCATAGCCGCGGTGGTCGTCGCCGCCGGCGAATTCCGTGCCAGGGTTGCGGGCAAGCCGCATGACGATGCGCGACAGGGTCATTGGACGTCCTCTTGAGACTAATGGGACAAGAACAGCGAAGGCTCGTCGGAGTTCAACAGACTGCGCGTCGTTCCGCCGAATATGAACTCCTGAAGCCGCGGATGGCCAAAAGCGCCCGCCACCAGGATATTGGCCCCTGCCTTCTTCGCCGCATAGAGCAACAGCGGGGCCGCGTCGCCGCTGTCGGGCAGGATGTCGACCTCGGCGTCGACGCCGCGGGCGGCGTAGTAGGATTTCAGGCGCGCCGGATCGAAGCTGCGGGAACTGGCCTTGGGCGCCGACAGGATCACCACCTTGGCGGCCTTTTCCAGCATCGGCAGGGCCAGACGGGCCGCGCGGCTGGCCTCCTTGCCGCCGTCCCAGGCCACGGCCACCGTGCCGCCCATCTTCAAGCCGTCGCGGGCGATCAGCACCGGGCGCTGTTCGTCGGCCAGCATCTGCTGGAAGGCTTCCGCCAGCGGCCCGCGGCCGCGGGAGGGGTCGGAGGTGAACACCACCACGTCGGACAGCCGGCTCTCCGCCGAAAGCCCGGCCCAGACCGGCGTCTGCAGGGCGACAAACCGGCTCTTGGCGTAGGTGACGCCCTCCATGGCGGCGCGCGCGTTCTTCTCGCCGGCCTGGGCGGCCTCCTTCAGGGACTCCAGAGCCGTGGTCTGCACCCCGCCCAGGAACCCCTCGCCCATCCAGGGCATGACGTCCGCCACGTCGGCAGGGGTGTAGACGCCGGCCATCTCGGCCTGGAAAGGCTCAGCCAGCATGACCGCGGCGGCGACGGCGGCCGCGTCGCCCGCTCCGCCGGACAGCGGCGCCATGATACGGGCCCAGCTCATCGGTTCGGCTCCTCGTACGTGAACTTCGACGCCCCAGCGCGTAGGGTCGCATTGATCTTTCCCGGGCCATGGGTCAGGTCACGACCTTGCCAGTGACTGGCTTGACTGTGGAGGGAACGCTTCGGTGAGGAAAGGGCTGCGTCGTTCGGCGTCGGAACCGCGCGCCTGGCAGCGGATGCTGTCGGGCCGGCGGCTGGACCTGCTCGACCCCTCGCCCATGGACATCGAGATCGAGGATATCGCCCACGGCCTGGCGCGGGTCGCCCGCTGGAACGGCCAAACGGTGGGCGAACACGCCTTCTCGGTGGCGCAGCATTCGGTGGTGGTCGAGGAGATCGTCGCCCACATCCAGCCGGACGTGGCCCCGCGCTGGCGCCTGGCCGCCCTGCTCCACGACGCCTCGGAATATGTGATCGGCGACATGATCTCGCCGTTCAAGGCCGCGCTCGGGGTCAACTACAAGGATTTCGAGGAGCGGCTGGAAAACGCCATCCACACCCGGTTCGGCCTGCCGGCCAAGACGCCGGTCCTGGTCAAGAAGCTGATCAAGCAGGCCGACCGGGCCTGCGCCTTCTTCGAGGCCACCCAGTTGGCGGGGTTCACCCACGCCGAGGCGCTGGCCTTCTTCGACGCCCCGCCGCCCGGCTACAGCCTGACCATCGACCCTTTGCCGCCGGCCGCGGCCCAGGCGCGCTATGTGGAGCGGTTCCACGTCCTGTCCGAGGCCGCCGGCTACGTCACCGTCGCCGCGGCGTTCGACACCGAATGAGCGTCGCCGCCGACAGCGCGGTGATCATCGGCCTGTCGGCCGTGGTCGTGGCCATCCAGGCGGACGACGCGGTGGTGCTGACCGTACGCCCCGCGGGGGCCAGCGCCGAGGGCCTGCCCTTCGGCCCCTTCGACCCCAAGGGGCACCGCACCTTCGAACTCGCCATGCGCGCCTTCGTGACCGAGCAGACGCGCTTCACCCTGGGCTATGTGGAGCAGCTCTACACCTTCGGCGACAAGGGCCGCGACGCGCCGCTCGCCGACATGGGCCCGATGGCCGACGGGGGCGATGAGCACGCCCGGGTGATCTCCGTAGGCTACCTGGCCCTGGCCACCGCCGCGGTCGACACCCACGCGCCGGGGTCGGAGTGGCGGCCGTGGACGCGGTTCTTCCCCTACGAGGACTGGCGGGCGGGACGGCCGCCGGAACTCGCCGCGATCGAGGAGGCCCTGCGCCGCTGGGCGGCCGGGGACGCCCGGCGCCTCGCCCGCGCGCGTCTCGCCTTCGCCCTGGAGGACGCGCCCTGGAACGAGGAGCGGGTGCTGGAGCGCTATGAGCTGCTCTACGAGGCGGGTCTTGCTCCGGAAGCCGCCCGCGACCGCGGCGAGGCCGCCACCGCCCTACCCGCCGCCCTGGCCGCGGCGCTGGGCGAGCCGATGCTGTCGGACCACCGGCGCATCCTGGCCACCGCCGTCAGCCGCCTGCGCGGCAAGCTGAAATACCGCCCCGTGGTCTTCGAACTGATGCCCGAGGCCTTCACGCTCTCGGCCCTGCAGCGCGCGGTCGAGGCGATCGCCGGCGTGCCCCTGCACAAGCAGAACTTCCGCCGCGCCCTGGAGCGCGCCGAGCTGGTCGAAGGCCTCGGCCGGATGGACTCCGAGACCGGCGGTCGCCCTGCTGAACTCTACCGCTTCCGCCGCGAGATCCTGAGCGCGCGGCCCGTCTCGGGCCTCAGCCTGCCGCTGCTGCGGGACTGAACCGCCGCCATCGCGCGATGGCGAAGCCAGGATCAGGCCGCTTCATGTTTCGCCGGCGCCTGGACGGCCTTCTGGCGCGCCGCCCACGCGGCCTTCAGCGAGGCCGAGGTGTCGCGGCTGCCGTCGGGGCTCCAGCCGGGCGGGCCGAACAGCCAGCCCAGGGCATGACGGGGCGAGCGGATCAGGTCGGCGGCGATGCCGACCCACTCGTGGAAGGCCACACGCAGCGGGTTGAAGGTGCCGAGGTTGTGCACCAGGCCGTAGCGGCAGGCCTCCTCGTCCAGCTCCGGCTGGAAGGTGCCGAACATCCGGTCCCAGACGATCAGGATGCCGGCGTAGTTCCTGTCGAGGTAGCGCGGGTTCCTCGCGTGGTGCACGCGGTGGTGGCTGGGCGTGTTGAACACCGCCTCGAACCAGCGCGGCATCCGCCGGATCGCCTCGGTGTGGATCCAGTACTGGTAGACGAGGCTGATCCCCTTCTCGATCGCCACCATGGCCGGCGGGAAGCCCAGGAGCGACAGCGGCAGCCACAGCGCCCAGGTCCCCGCCACGCCGCCGGTCCAGGTCTGCCGGAGCGCCGTCGAGAGGTTGTAGTGCTGCGAGGAGTGGTGGTTGACGTGCGCCGCCCACCAGATGCGCCGCTCGTGGCTGAGGCGGTGGAAGACGTAGTAGGTCAGGTCCTCGGCGAAGAACACCAGCACCCAGGCCCAGGCCGCGGTCATCGGGATCGTGAACAGCCGGTGGTGGTAGAGCCAGATCGCGCCGGCGAAGCTGATCGCGGCGAAGGGCGCGCCCGACAGGGTCGAGAACAGGCCCATGACGAGCGACGTGGCCGTGTCCTTCGTCTCGTAGCGGGCCTTCAGCTTGCCCAGTCGCGCCAGGGCGATCTCGGCGATCACCGACAGGATAAAGAACGGGGTCGCCAGCGTGACCGGATCGGTGGGGAACTTCATGCCGCCAGGTCCCTGGGCGGCCAGGCCCCGAGCGCCAGCACCGCCCTCGGCGCGGCGAAGTCCCCGAGCGGCAGGGCGACGCGGCCGTCCTTGACGCCAGCGCGGGCCGCGGCGTCCCAGGCGATGGCGCGGGCCACATAGCCGTCGCCCATCCGCGAGAGCACCAGCGCCGTCTCGCCGGACCTCGCCACCGCGCCCAGGCCGTCCGCGGCGATCCAGAGGCCGCCGATCCGGGCGTCGGGAAATTCATCGGCCAGCCAGCGGCGGGCCGCGGCCTCGTCCAGCACAGGCGCGCCACGGCCGCGGGTGGCCAGGGCCGCGAGGCCGACCATGGCGGCGACGGCGGCCGCCGACACGGCGAGCTGAATCAGGTCGGCGAGCTGCATGGGCCACAAGGCTGGGATGGCGCGCCCCCGCGGTCAAGGAAAAGCCCTCCCACCTCGCCCGCGGCGAGATGGGAGGGCCCTTCGACACGGCCTGTTTGAGGCCTTGTGGCCCTAGAACTTCCGCACGTAGGCGACGGACCAGACGTTGGCGTCCTCCACCCCGTGAGTCTGGAAATCCTCGCGGGTGTAGTCGAGCCGGACGCCGTTCTTGCCGTCGAAGGTGTACTGGCCGCCGACGCCGAAGTTCCACGAGTCTCCCTTGAGCGAGGAGGTCACGCCGGGGACGGCCGCCGAGCCGGAGGTGTGGCCATAGCCGACACGGGCCAGCAGGTCGAAGTTCGGCGAGATCGGCAGGAAGCCCACGCCGTAGATCGCTTCCTGGCTGTTCAGCTTCTCCTTCACGGAGGTCCCACCGACCGTGACCGTGTCATCCTTGACGCCCCAGGACGCTTCGCCCTCGACGCCGAAGTATTGGCCGAAGCGGGCGCCGAGCCGCGCCTGGACCGCGCCCAGGTTGATGTGGCTGAGCGAGGTGTCGTCATAGCCGAGAGTTCCGTAGAACGTCGTTCCGCTGGTTGCGGTCGTCTGGGCTGAGGCGACCGCCGGAACGAGAGCGCATAGCGCCAGGGCAGAAGCGGCGGTGATCAAAGCTTTCATCTGGAATCGTCCTTACAAGTCACGCGAACAGCCCAACCCACGTGGGGTTCGGCTCCAAACGCGGCTCGCGATTGTCGGTTCGGCCTTATTGGTATGGCGAACACCGTATGTGGCTCGCCGGCAACTAGAGCCCTTCCCACTCAGGTCGGATCGACCTGAGTGGAGGAGAAGGGCTCCAGATATAGCCGACGACCCTGTTTGATCCCGGCTGACTTGATTCAAGTCAGCCGGGACAGGGTCTAGGAGACGGAGGAGCCCCGCGTGCTATCACTGCCGCCTTCGCCTCTGGAGATGTGACCCCCTTGCCGCAAGCCGTAATCTCCGCCACCGGCCTCTATACGCCGCCCTACAGCCTCTCGAACGCCGAGCTGGTCGAGACCTTCAACGCCTATGTGGAGCGGTTCAACGCCGCCAACGCCCAGGCGATCGAGGCCGGCGAGGTGGCCGCCCTGACCCCGTCCTCGGTGGAGTTCATCGAGAAGGCCTCCGGCATCAAGGCCCGCTATGTGGTCGACAAGACCGGCTTGGTGGACCCGGACCTGATGCGTCCGATCATCCCCGAACGCCCCAACGAGGAGATCTCGGTGCTGGCCGAGATGGCCGTGGAGGCGGCGAGGCAGGCGATCGAACGCTGGGGCAAGCCGGCCGGCGAGATCGGCGCGGTGATCTGCGCGGCCTCCAACATGCAACGCGCCTACCCGGCCATGGCCATCGAGGTGCAACAGGCGCTGGGCATCGAAGGCTTCGCCTTCGACATGAACGTGGCCTGCTCCTCGGCCACCTTCGGGATCAAGACCGCCGCGGACTTCGTGGCCTCGGGCTCGGCCAAGGCCGTGCTGATGGTCAATCCGGAAATCTGTTCCGGCCACCTCAACTTCCGCGACCGCGACAGCCACTTCATCTTCGGCGACGTGGCCACCGCGGTGATCGTCGAGGACGCGGCCCAGGCGTCCGGTGGCTGGGAGATCCTCGGCACGCGGCTGAAGACCCAGTTCTCCAACAATATCCGCAACAACTTCGGCTTCCTGAACCGCGCCGCGCCGGAAGGGGTCGGCGCCGCGGACAAGCTGTTCGTGCAGGAGGGCCGCAAGGTGTTCCGCGAGGTGGTGCCGATGGTCTCCGACATGATCGTCGAGCACGCCCAGGACATCGGCGTCGATCCGCACGGGCTCAAGCGCCTGTGGCTGCACCAGGCCAACATCAACATGAACGAGATGATCGGCAAGCGCGTGCTGGGCCGCGATCCGGCGCCGGGCGAGAACGTCATCATCCTCGACGAGTTCGCCAACACCTCCTCGGCGGGCTCGATCATCGCCTTCCATCGCGCCAACGACGACTTCGCGCCCGGCGAGACCGGCCTGATCTGCTCGTTCGGCGCCGGCTATTCAGCCGGCACGGTGTTCGTCAGGAAGCGGTAGCTACCTCGCCACTGCGGCGGCAAGGGCGGGAGGCGAAGTCAGTGAGGCGCTTCGGGCGCCGGCGGAGGCGTCTCCGGTTTCGGGTGCGCGGCCTTCCAGTCCATCATCGCCCGCACGCGGCGGCCCACGGAGGGGTGGTCGTAGA
>Ga0210400_10001506_pt1 | contig 23078 bp, 18 predicted proteins | sample IncBWH26MmetaG_FD_155456 | JGI IMG/M metagenome (GOLD analysis project Ga0210400, IMG submission 155456) | Forest soil microbial communities from Barre Woods Harvard Forest LTER site, Petersham, Massachusetts, United States - Inc-BW-H-26-M | ecosystem: Environmental > Terrestrial > Soil >...
GACTTCGTCGTGGCTATACCCCGGAGGCCACACCCGTTCCCATCCCGAACACGGCCGTTAAGCTCCGGAGGGCCGATGATACTCCCTCGCACAGAGGCGGAAAAGTAGGTCGCTGCGACGTTAATACAGAAGCCCCACGCATCATGCGTGGGGCTTTTTCGTTTCCGCCCCTCGAACGCTATCCTGGATCTTTCCCAGGAGCTGTCATGGCCAAGCATGTCTACACTTTCGGCGCGGATCGCAACGAAGGCGGCGCGTCTATGCGGGACCTGCTGGGTGGCAAGGGTTGCAACCTGGCGGAGATGGCTTCTCTCGGGATTCCAGTTCCCCCCGGCTTCACGCTGACAACCGAAGTCTGCTCCGCCTACTACGCGGAAGGCCGGCAGTTGCCGGCGGAAGTCGTGGCGCAAGCGCAAGAGGCCCTCCGATGGCTCGAAGGCGCGCGGGGGCTGAAGTTCGGCGACGACGCGGGCCAGCCGCTGCTGCTCTCGGTGCGTTCCGGCGCGCGCATCTCCATGCCGGGGATGATGGACACGGTGCTCAACCTAGGGCTCAATGACCGCACCGTTCTCGCGCTGGAGAAGGCCAGCGGCAATCCGCGCTTCGCCTGGGACAGCTACCGCCGCTTCATCACCATGTACTCGAATGTGGTGCTCAACCTGGAGCACGCGCACTTCGAGGCCGAGGTGGAGCGCGTGAAGGAGCGGCTGGGCAAACATGAAGACACGGCGCTCGGCGCTGACGACTGGAAACAGCTCGTGGCCGCCTTCAAGGAGATCGTCCGGGACGAGACCGGCAAGGACTTCCCCCAGGACCCGATGGAGCAGCTCTGGGGCGCCATCCGCGCGGTCTTCGAGAGCTGGAACACGCCACGGGCCATCACCTACCGGCGCCTCAACCGCATCCCGGACGAGTGGGGCACGGCCGTCAATGTGCAAAGCATGGTCTTCGGCAACATGGGCGATGACTGCGGCACGGGCGTGGCGTTCACGCGTGATCCCTCCACGGGCGAAAAGCGCTTCTACGGCGAGTACCTCATCAACGCCCAGGGCGAGGATGTGGTGGCGGGCATCCGCACGCCTCAACCCATCACGACGGCTCAGGCCGAGGGCACGGGCCTGCCCAGCCTCGAATCGGCCATGCCTGCGTCCTTCCAGGAGCTTCTAGCCACGGCGCAGCGGCTGGAAGGCCATTTCCGCGACATGCAGGACATCGAGTTCACGATTGAACGCGGCAGGCTCTACCTGCTCCAGACGCGTAACGGCAAGCGCACGGCCATGGCCGGCATCCGCATCGCGCTGGACCTGGTGGACGAAGGCCTCATCGACGAGCGCGCCGCGCTGAAGCGGCTGGACGCAGGGGCCCTCTCCCAATTGCTGGCGCCGGTCTTCAACCCGAAGGAGAAGGAGAGGCTCGCCAAAGAGGGCGCGCTACTCACGAAGGGGCTCAACGCCGGTCCCGGCGCGGCCACGGGGCGGATCGCCCTCACCGCGGAAGACGCCGAGGCCATGGCGAAGGACGGGCCGGTCGTGCTGGTCCGCATCGAGACGAGTCCCGAGGACATCGCCGGCATGGTGGCGGCCCAGGGCATCCTCACGGCCCGCGGGGGCATGACGAGCCACGCGGCGGTGGTGGCGCGCGGGATGGGCAAGCCCTGCGTCTGCGGCGCCTCGGCATTGCAGATCGACTACAGGGCCGGGACCTTGACGGTGGCAGGGCGGACGCTGAAAGCGGGCGCCGACTGGATCAGCCTGGACGGTTCCACCGGCGAGATCTTCGCGGGGAAACTGAGCCCCCATCCCTCCGAAGTGAATCAGGTGCTTGTGGATGGCACCCTGGAGGCCGCGAAGAGCGGGCTCTATGGCCGTTTCGCGCGGATCATGGAATGGTCCGCGAAACATAAGACGCTCGGCGTCCGCACCAACGCGGACACGCCCCTGGACGCGAAGATCGCCCGGGCCTTCGGCGCGGCGGGCATCGGCCTCTGCCGCACGGAGCACATGTTCTTCGAGGGCGACCGCATCACGGCCGTGCGGGAGATGATCCTCGCCACGGACACGGAGGGCCGCCAGCGCGCGCTGGCCAAGCTCCTGCCCATGCAGCGGGCGGACTTCGGCGGCATCTTCGAGGCCATGCAGGGCCTGCCGGTGACGATCCGGCTGCTGGACCCGCCGCTCCACGAGTTCCTGCCCCATGACGAGGCAGGGCAGCAGGAGATGGCGTCCGTGCTGGGCGTGAGTTTCGACGCCGTGAAACGCCGTGTGGCCCAGTTGCACGAATTCAACCCCATGTTGGGCCACCGCGGTTGCCGCCTGGGCATCACCTATCCCGAGGTCTACCGCATGCAGGTGCGGGCCATCGCCGAAGCCGCGCTGGACAAGGGCGCGAAGGCCATGCCCGAGATCATGGTGCCGCTGGTGGGCGCCGTGAAGGAACTGACTTGGCTGAAGGCGGAGCTGCTGGACGAGATCGCGAAGGTGAACCAGGAGCGGAGAGCCTCCTTCAGCGCGCCCATCGGCACCATGATCGAGGTGCCCCGCGCGGCCCTCACCGCGGACAGGATCGCTGCGGAAGCCGAGTTCTTCTCCTTCGGCACCAACGATCTCACGCAGATGGGCTTCGGTTTCAGCCGCGATGACGCGGGGACCTTCCTCCCCGAATATGTGGGCAAGAAGATCCTGGAGGACGATCCCTTCCAGAGCCTGGACCAGGAGGGCATCGGCGAGCTCGTGAAGATCGCGGTGGAGAAAGGCCGCGCAGCGCGACCCCGCCTCAAATGCGGCATCTGCGGCGAGCATGGTGGCGATCCCCGTAGCGTGGTCTTCTTCCACCACACGGGCCTCGACTATGTGAGCTGCTCCCCCTACCGCGTGCCCATCGCCATCCTCGCCGCCGCCCAGGCGGCGCTGGAGGGCTGACCCGGGGCTGCGGCGGACTCACATCAGCTGAACCTGTTTCGTCGCGGCCGCCACCACGAAGCACCGCTCGTTGTTCGATTGGGAGTCCGCCGGGATGATGAAGAACCCGGGCCGGTCAGGCTGGTAGCCTTGCGTCGTGCCGAGGAGCACTTCCCCGTCCTTGAACTCGACCTGGACTTTCCGCCCCTGTGCCGGCTTGAACGGGTCGAACGCGTTCGTTTTCTGGTGCTGGGGGTCTCCCGCGAGGCTCCGGACGAAGAATAGGGCCTTGAGCTCCGCGACTTGCATCTCCACCGGTTTATCTCCGGCCTTGGATCCATCCGGCAGGAGATGGAAGATGCCGCGGGCGGGCAGAAAGTCGTTGGTCTGGCCTTTGAGAGTGCGGCCATCCAGGAACCGAGCGACCACTTGGTTCAAGAGCGCCTCCTGTTGGGATGCGCAGCCAGCCTAACAGCAAGGCTTCAAGTCGACCGCGCCATCCGTCAGGATGGAGTCATGAAGCTCCTTATCGGCGCCTTCCCGCCGGAACTCGGTCCCTTCCTGGAGCGGCCTCCCACGGGCTGGCGGGTGGCCTGCACGGGGGTGGGCGCGGTGTTGGCCGCGGCTCGCACCGCGCGGTTGCTGGAGGAAGTGAAGCCTGACGCCGTCCTCTTCCTCGGCACTTGCGGGCACTACGACGGGCGTTTGAAGATCGACGACCAGATCTGGGCCGCGGAGGCCATCGCGTCGAGCCTGAGCGAACTGCGGGGCGAAGCCTACCGGCCGGAGATCGAGGAGACGCGCTGGGCGACCACGCTGGAGGGTCCGCTGCCCGCTCAGGGTGTCGTCGTCCCCCCGGCCATCACGAGGACGCGCGAGGGCGCGGCGCTGCTCGGCACCCTGGGCGCGGCGGAGCACCTGGAACTCACGGGCGTCTACGCGGCCTGCCACGCGGCGCGTGTGAAGGTGGGCGCGGCGCTGGTGGTGGTGAACGCGGTCGGCCCTGACGCCCAGACCCAGTGGCGCGCCAATCAGAAGAAGTGCAGCCTGCAGCTCATCGAGCAGCTTATGGATCTGAAGGTGTTTTGAAGGGCAAGGAGGTTGCTACGCCATCGCCGCCTTCCAGCCACCATCCGTCGGCCATGGCCTTGATGCGCGCGCCGCGCCTCGGGCCCACCACGGCGACGGGGATGCCGAGGCCTTGAAGGCTCGCGAGTGTCTCCGGGTGGGGATGCTCGAAGCGGTTGTGCAGGCCGGCGGTGATGAGCGCGGCGTCGGGCGCCAAGCCCGCGAGCCAGGCCGGGTCGCCGCTGCTGCGGCTGCCGTGATGGCCCGCCTTCAGCACGCGATGGAAGCTGCCGGCCAGGCCGGGATCGCCCATGTCCATGAGGTCCCGCTCCTGGAGCTGGAGCGCGTCGCCCATGAGCCAAAGTTCTCGATCCTTCCACCGCGCGCGGAGGACGAGGCTCACCATGTTGGCGTTGGGCAGCTGGAACGGCTTGGGCGGCCAACGCGCGCTGAAGGTGAGCGGACCGTCACTCCATCCATCGCCGCGCCGCAGCGCTTCCAGGGCGGGGCCGAAGGCGGGCTTCCAGGGTGCCCAGGTGTTTGCCTCGGCAAGCACCGGTCCGCGCAGATCCTGCACGGGCCATAGCCTCGCCAGAGTGGCCCATCCGCCCGCGTGATCCTGATGGGGATGCGTGAGGATGAGGTGGATGGGTTCGCGAATCCCCCGCCGGCTCAAGGCCCGCACGAGGCGCCGCGCGGCCCAGGGGTCCTCGCCGGTATCGATGACGGTGGTCGCGGCGCCCGGCGCGCGGAGGATCAGCGCGTCGCCGGTTCCGATGTCCACGGCCTCCAGGCTGAGCGAGGTCGGCGCGCGGCCAATGCCGTGCGCGGCCATGAGCGCGAAGGTGGAGGCCGCGATGGCGAGCGCCAATGCCCGTGTGCGTTTCAATCCGGCCTGCCGGTGGGCGAGCCAGAGCCAGGCCAGCAGCAGCGCGATCCAGGGCGCGAGATGGCCCGTCGCTAGCGGCGTGATGTGGGCCAGGGCGGGCGCGAAGCGCTCCGCGAGAAAGCTGAGAGGAATGGCCACGGCATGGGCGAGGCTCTGCACCGGCAGCAGCGTGAGCGCGAGGCAGACGGGCGTCAGCACCGAGATCGCGGGCAGCACGAAGAAGTTGGCCACGAGCCCGAAGGTGGGCGCGCCGCCGTGGAGCAGCGCCAGCAGCGGGATGGTGGCCATCCAGGGCGCGGCGAATTTCGCGAACAGCTCGCCTGCACGGCCTAGCAGCGGGGTGAGCAGGCTGGCTAGAGGCTCGGCGCCCCAGAGGAGGCCCACGAGCGCCCACCAGGCGAGGAGGAAGCCCGGTTCGCATCCGGCGGCGGGATGGAAGAGCAGCCAGAGCAGCAGAGCGAGATGGAGGCCCAGCGCGGGCGGCAGCTTCCAACCCGTGCCCCGGCCCACGGCCCAGGCAGCGCCCATGAGGAAGCCGCGCCAGACGGGCGCGCTGAAGCCCACCACGAGGCCATAGGCGAGTCCGCCCGCGAGGCTGCCCAGCGTGGAACCGCGACCGGCGAGACGCCGGAGCAGCGCCTCCAGCAACGCCATCACCAGCGTCATCTGGAGGCCCGACACCACAAGCACATGCACGGTGCCGCTTTCGGCGAAGACGCTGAAGCGGTCTGGATCCGCGGGCGGGATGCCCAGAGCCAACGCGCCCCAGAGGTCTCGCGCGGCGCCTTCGATGGGCAGGGCGTCGAAGCGCGCGCGGGCCCAGGCCTGGAGCCGCAGCGCCAAGGAGGGACGCGGCGGGCCGAGGACCTCCATCAACGCGGCGCTGCGCAGCACGAGGCGCCGCGGCATGCGATCGCCGCGGGCGCGCCAGAGCGGGCGTTCCGCGATGAGGACCGGCGCGGGATCCACCGCGCGCAGTTCGGCACGCAGGCGCACGGGCGTGCCCGGCGCGGGCGGCGGTGTGAGGCCTTCCGCCGGGAGCCGTAAAGGGAACCGTGCGCCTCGCAGCGCGGCTGGAGCTGTCACTTCCAAGTCGCTGAGGAGGCCGTCTTGGATGGGTGTCCACGGCGCGGCGATGATGCCTTCCAATTCCGCGAAGCCTCGAGGCAAGGCCGCTTCCCATCGCGCGCGCTGATGGAGATTGCCGAGCGTGCCCCAGGCCAGAGCCAGCGCGAGCGGGACCACAGCGAGGCGCTTCCACCGGAGCAGGAACACGCTGGCCAACACAAGAATCCATCCAGCCGCGATCCAGAGCCGCGGCAGGGCGCCATCCCAAGTCTCGGAGATGCACCAGGGCAGCGCGCAAGCGGGGACCATCGCCCAAGCCAATGGCCAAGCCGGGGCCCCGGCCATGCGCCGCCACAGATTCTCTCGCGTGAGCATGGAAGCAGTCTAGGAGCCTGTCCAAGAAATCCCCAGGGCGGCGTTGGGGCGCCGGGCGAGCCAGGCAAGGCAGGCTCGCTCCGCGTAGCGCGCCACTACGCGGAGCGAGCCTAACGCAGCATGGCCCTCCGCCTGACGCGGCCTCCATGAGGCCGCTCCCGCGCCTTCGGCGCGGAGTCAGAGCCTCCCCGCCGCCTCAACCCAGGTTCCCCGCTCCGTGAAGCTGCAAGCTTCGCGGGAGAAGGCCCCGGTGGGGCCTTCGATAGCGTGAGGGGCCAGCCGCCAAGAGCCCGTTGGCTGCGTCACTGCGCTGGCACTATGTGAACGCATCGCGGCTGCGCGCGCTTCCTTGCCACCAGGCTCCTAGTGGCCGTTCCGAACTTGACGCTCCCCGTCCATCACTGGACAGTGAAGGGGTGGACTCTCCGCGCATCCTGCTGGTGGACGACGACCCTGGGCTCCTGGACTTGGTCTCGGAGCTCCTGGCCCGGCGCGGCCACGAGGTGGTGCAGACGGGCTCGGGTCTTCGCGCCGTCCAGCTCCTCAAGGCGGAGCGCTTCGACTTGGCGGTCCTCGATCTGATCCTGCCAGATCTGAGCGGCCTGGACTTGGCCCAGCTGGCATTGCGGGATCCGGACACGGTGGTGGTGGTGCTGTCCGGATCCACCTCCGTGGAGCAAGCGCTCCAGGCCATGCGCATGGGCATCTACGAATATGTGATCAAGCCCTTCCAAGTGGAGCAGCTGGAACACACGCTGCAGCGCGCGCTGGAGAAGGCGCGGCTCAACAAGGAGAACAAGCGGCTCCGCAGCCAGCTGGGCGGTGAGGAGGAGGCCAGCCCGCGCATGGTGGGCTCCTCCACATACCACCGCCAGCTCATGGATCTCAACGACCGCGTGGCGGCCTCGGGCAGCACAGTGCTCGTGACGGGCCCCTCCGGCACGGGCAAGGAGCTGGTGGCGCGGGCCATCCACGCGGCGAGCCCGCGGGCCAAGCAGCCCTTCGTTGCCATCCACTGCGGCGCCATCCCCGAATCGCTGCTGGAGGATGAACTCTTCGGCCATGTGCGGGGCGCCTACACAGATGCCCGCACGGACCGCCCCGGCCGCTTCCTCCAGGCCGAGGGCGGCACGCTGTTCCTTGACGAGATCGGCACCATGCCCGCGAGCCTCCAGGTGAAGCTGCTGCGCGTGCTCCAGGAGCGTGAAGTGACGCCGCTGGGCTCCGACCGCAGTGTGCGGGTGGATGTGCGCGTCATCGCCGCCACCAATGAAGATCTCCAGGCGAGAGTGGCGGATCGCGGTTTCCGCGAGGATCTCTTCTACCGCCTCAATGTCATCCCCATGCAGCTCAAGGCGCTGCGGGAGCATCCAGAGGACATCCCCGCCCTCACGGCCCACTTCATCCGGCAATTCGCGCGGCGCATGGGGCGGCCTCTCAAGCAGGTGGACGCCGAGGCGCTGCGGGCGCTGGAGGCCCATGCCTGGCCCGGCAATGTGCGCGAGCTGGAGAACGCCATCGAGCGGGCCATGGCCCTGGGGACCGATCCCGAACGGCTGCGGCTGGACGACCTGCCTGTGTCTGTGGCGGGCCTCGCGCCCGGCAGTGTTCCGGCGGCCCCGGCCTTCGCGCCTGGCGCGGACCTTCCCGCTTTTCTGCTGGAAGTGGAGCGCCGCAGCATCCAGGAGGCGCTGCAGGCTTGCCGAGGCAACAAGAGCGAGACGGCTCGCCGCTTGGGCATGGCCCGGACGACGCTGCTCCACCGTATCAAGGCCCTGGACATTCCCGAAGGCTCCGTCTCGAAGGAGGCTCCATGAAGCTCCGGCTCCCCCTTTGCGCGGCGTTCGTCGCGGCTCCTGTCGCCGCACCGCTCTCAGCCTGGGCGCCGCGCCTCCACGAGGCCGCGACGGTCAAGGCCGTGCGCATGGTGCCCCGCCGCCTCTCCCTCCTGCTGCGGGGCCATCCGCAGGTCCTGCTGGAAGCGGCCCGGGGCCAGGCCAATGACCAGCCAGCCACCGCGGCGGATGTGGAATCGGAGTTCCGCACCATCCTCCGCATGAGCAAGGAAGGTGTGGGCGCTGAGAACCTCGTCCGGGAACTGGGCGTGCTGGCCCATCTGGTCCAGTCCCTCAACGACCCCTCCTGCACCACGGGCGTCACACCCCTGCGGGATGCCTTCGAGACCTACTCGGATGAGAAGCTGCCCAAGCTGATGGTCACCCGCGAACCTTTCTGGGCCCTCGACGCTCCGCTGGACCCCGCGCCAAGGCTGGAGGAGTGGGCTACGACCAAGGCTGCCCGGACTAAGCTTCTGGAAAGCTGCGTGGACGCCACGGGGAAGCGGCTGGGCCCCTGGGACGATTTGAGCCTGCCCTTCGCCCAGCTCCAGCTGTCTTTCTCCAACTCCGTACACGCCACGGCGAACCTCTGGATCCTCCTCTACCGTCAGGCGGGCGCTCTCTGGCCCCTTCCCGCGGATCCTGAGGCACCCCCTTCCTGAGCCGGGACTCAGGTTCCCTAGTCTTCGAGCCGATTCCGATCTATGTTTTCTAATCGCTGGTCCGTCCACCCCTAGCTCCGGAGTTCCCCATGGCCACTTACACCCGCGCCGGGTCGTACCTGCTCGCCGCCGAGCTCACGAAGGATCCCTTCGGCAGCTTCCATCGCGGCATCCAGCTGGGCGGGTCCGCCTTCGACCGCCATGTGCTCGTGCGGACCTTCTCCGACGAGCTGTTCCAGGCGGGCATGGGCACCAAGGCCGCCGACATCGAGCGGGTCGTGCCGCTGCTGGGCGGCTCCCGCGCCTTCGGCCAGGGCTACCGCTACGAGGGCGGGAAGGTCGCGCTCATGGCCTGCGACTATGTGCCCGGGCGCAGCCTGGCCCAGCTCATCGAGAAAGCCCAGCAGGAGCAGATCCCTTTCGGCGTGGACCACGCGCTCTCGGTCATCCAGGGCGTGGCCCAAGCGGTGGTGCAGATGCAGGCGAAGGGCGTGACCCACGGCCTCCTGAGCCCCCACAGCATATGGGTGAGCTTCGAGGGCGCGGCCCAGATCGTGGATGCCCCCTACGCCCAGGCCATGAAGGGCTACCTCCCCCGCGCCACGGCCATGCAGAACTGGCTGGCGCCCTACCTCCAGCTCCATGGCGGCACGCCGCTCCAGCAGGATCTCTTCGGCGTGGGCGCCATCCTCTTCGAACTGCTCACTTTCAAGAAGCTACCCGTGGGCGGCGACATCGCTTCCGCCATCTCGGGCGCCACGCTCAAAGCTGCGCAGGAGGACGGCCCCGTGCCGGCGGAGATCAAAGGCTTCCTCACGCGCCTGCTGGTGCCGGGCAACCCCTTCGCCAATGTGGAGTCCTTCAACGGCGAGCTGGAGCGGGTGCTCTACGACGGCGACTACAGCCCCACGACCTTCAACATGGCGTTCTTCATGCACACCCTCTTCCGGGAGGAGAACGAGCGGGATGTGGCCGCCATCAAGGCGGAGCAGAGCGATAACTTCACCGCCTACAGCGCGGCGGGCGAGGTTCTCCGCTCCGGCGCCACGCGGTCCCAGCACATCGAGGGTTTCGAGGAGCCCGAGAAGGGCTCGAACAAGGGCATCATCATCGGCGGCGGCATCGCGGCCGTGCTGCTGGCGGGCTTCGCCATCTACTCCTTCTCCGGCTCGCAGAAGAACGCCGAGGCCCAGAAGCTGCTAGTCCAGCTGCAGCAGCAGAAGGCCCTGCTGGACCAGCAGAAGGCGGACCTGGACGCCCAGTCCAACGCCGCCCAGCAGAAGTCGCAGCAGATCCAGACCCAGCTCCAAACCACCACTAACGCGGCCGATAAAGCCGCCCTACAGAAGCAGCTGGAAGAGGCCCAGCAGAAGCAGGCGGACCTGGAAGCCCGCAGGCAGAAGGCCGCCGCCGCCGCGCAGCAAGTCGAGCAGCAGGTGAAGACCGCGAAGGTCGCCAAGGTTGAGCCGCCTCCGGCTCCGAAGCAGGAGCCGAAATCCGCCCCGGTTCCGGTGCAGCAGCAGGCCCCCGCGCCTACCGCCCCCACGCCCGCGCAGCAGCCGGCGGAGCAGCAACCCTCGGGCACCCTCACGGAATCTCCCGCCTCCGTCGCCAGCCGCGCCACGCCGAGCCTTCCCGCGCGCGCGCGCATGGCCAGCGCCTGGGGACCCTACCGCGAAGTGACGGTGAAGCTGCGCGTCTTCGTGGACGAGTCGGGCCGCCCGCTGAAGGCCACCATCCTCCAGGGCTCGCCCATCAACCTCGGCTTCGACGATGCCGCGGTGAATGCCGCCATGCAGTCCCAGTACAGTCCCGCGAACCGCAACGGCCAAGCCACCCGCGGCACCGTGGAGATGGTCTACAACTTCAAGCGCTGAACAGGCCGCGCTTCCTGGAAGAGGCCCGCGAGGGCCTCTTCTTTTTCAAGTCTGGAGGCTCTTGGCCGCGTTGCTGGCGAGCTGGTCCACCCGCTCGTTCTCGGTGTGGCCCGCGTGGCCCTTCACCCACTCCGTCTTCACGCGGTGGGGCTTGGCCGCCGCGTCCAGCCGCTGCCAGAGGTCGGCGTTCATGACAGGTGCGCCATCAGCTTTCTTCCAGCCCTTGCGCTTCCAGCCGGGCAGCCACTCCGTGAGCCCCTTCACCACATACTGGCTGTCGGAGACGAGCCGCACTGCGCAAGGCCGCGTGAGGGACTCCAGGCCCTGGATGGCGGCCATGAGCTCCATGCGGTTGTTGGTGGTGTCCCGCTCCGCGCCGCTGCCTTCCTTTTCCTGGGGGCCGGTGGAGGTCTTCACCCGCAACAGGTAGCCCCAGCCTCCAGGCCCGGGGTTTCCCAGGCAGGCGCCATCCGCGAAGAGGTCCACTTCCGTGTGCATCGTTCCAGCATCGCGCAGTGGGCGCTAAGGTGAAAGGATGACTCGCGCGATCCCCTTCATCCGTGTGGCGGCGGACCCTTTGGACGCGGAGGCTCTGCGGACCGCGCTCACGGACACGCAGGCAGGAGCCCTGGTGCTCTTCGAGGGCCGCGCGAGGGACCACCACGAGGGCCGCGCCGTCCTGAAGCTCTCCTACGAGGCTTACGCGCCCATGGCGGAGAAGGAATTGGAGCGGTTGCGGCAGGAGGCCATCACCCGGTTCGGCCTCCTGGACTGCGCCGTCCACCATCGCACCGGGGAAGTGCCGCTGACGGAAGCCGCCGTCATCGTGGCCACCTCCTCGGCCCACCGCGTGGAGGCCTTCCAGGCCGCGGCCTGGGTCATGGATGAGATCAAGGCGTCCGTCCCCATCTGGAAGCGGGAGACCTATGAGGACGGTTCCGAAGCTTGGGTGGAATGCCACCACAGGCACACGAAGCTCAGCTGATCTCCGCTCCGAAAAGCCGCCCGACCTCGAAGGTGATGGCCGCCACAGCGGCACCGATGATGACTTGTCGTATCCCTGAGTAAAGCGCGCCGCGGCCGTTGAAGCGCGCGGTGGCCAGCCCCATCCCCAGCAGGCCCAGGAGCGAGAGGCCCACGCTCCAGCCCACGGCCGCCCCCCGCGTTGCGAAGCAGAAGGGCAGCAGGGGCACGATGGCGCCGAGGCTGAAGAGGGTGAAGGACATGCCCGCGGCGCTCCAGGGGTTGCCACCCATCTCCGCGGGGTCCACGCTCAGCTCTTCCCGCGCCATGACGGCCAGCGTCAGCTTAGGGTTCTTCATGACGAGCTTCGCCAGCTCCTCCGCATCGCTGGGCTCGAAGCCGCGATTGCGGTAGATCTCGACAAGCTCCACGCGCTCGCCTTCAGGATCTTTACGGATCTCCTGGGCCTCCTCCGATAGGAGTGATTCAGACATCTCCCGGGCGTTCGTAACAGACAGCCATTCCCCCAGGGCCATGGAGCAGGCTCCGGCCACGAGCCCCGCCACGCCAGTGAGGATGATGGTCTTCTCCGCCGCGCCGCCGCCCGCCATGCCCATCAGCAGGCAGAAGTTGGAGACCAGTCCGTCGTTCGCCCCCAGCACCGCCGCGCGGAGATCGTTGCCGGACGCCGCGGGCTTATGGATGTCCTTGTGTCCGGAACCAGAGGGAGCGTACGGCATGCCAACATCCTACCGGCGGACGGAGGCGGACCTCACGCCTGGCATTCCTCCCTGTCCGCCAGCTCCACAAAGGCGGGGAAGACCGCCTCGTCCTCCAGGAATGCGCCCACCAGCCCCTCGATGAGAGATTGGAGCCGCGTGAACTGGTCCAGCTCCAAGGCCCGCCACGGAATCCCGGTGCGATGACTCTCACAGGCGCAAGCCACCATGCGCCGCTCCATCTTCCAGTATTGCTGCTGGAGCGTGCGAGAAGTGGTGGCTTGGAGATGCTGTTCGAGATCCGCGATGGCGGCGATGGCGATGCGGAAGAGCTCAGTCTCGTGTCCCAGCCAGTCGGTTTGCGAGAGGCCATGCTGCGTCACGGATGTTTCCATGTCGAGGCGCCTGGGAACCTCCGCCCGGCGCGGCGAGTCGAGCCGGTTGAGGATGTGGAGGAGGATCCGGAACCGTTGATGAATCGAGTCGGGTTGCATCCCGCTCCTTCCTTTCCTGGAATGGATCGCCGGGCGCGGACGCAGGGCAGATGGAGCCCGCGTCCGCACCTGGCGGCAGTCACTTCACGGGGAAGGCGTTGCCGAAGGCCTGATCGAAGAAGACGAGGTCCCAATCGCTCACAGAGTTGCCGGCGATCGCTGCGGCGGGATGGGGCGCCTGGGGCAGACCCCAGGCCATAGCCACGGAACCCAGATCGATGGCATCCGTCTCGTTGTCCGTGTCGGCGTCGAGCTCCATGAGCAGCATGCGCCCCTTCGCGAATTCGGCGGGATCCGCCTGGCTCGTCGCGGTGATGGCGACCAGATCCCCGTAAAAGGACCAGGAAGGCGTCGTCCAGGTGCCATCGGGGTTGATGTTGCCCACTTGGTTGCCCTCGCGCGGCGTGGCCAAGCTCCAGTCCACCCCGGTGTTGGTGGTGTTCGTGACGCTGCACTGGACTTGCACGGTGGCCCCGGTGGGGAAAATCTGGACCTTGTCGAGGATTCCGGAAGGGACCGCGTGGGCGTCGAGAAAACTGCCCGCGGCATTGATCACCGGGAAAGTCACACGGACCCGCGCCGGCTGCCCGGGAGCGGAACCCACATTCACCGCCGCCCAGGCGTCCATCACGGCTGTTTCCTGGGGGGAGCCCACGCCGTAGAGCTCATCGGCGGACTGGATGGCTCCCGCGCGGGCGTCATCGAAGGTGGCATTCGGAGTCAGATGTTCGGTGAGCGTCTTGTACCAGATGCGCGCGGCGGTGTCGTTGCCGAGACCCGTCATCCCGCTGGGCAAGTAGGCACTGTAGGTGAGGTTTGACGGGTCGCTGGACGCGCCTTCAGAGAGGAAGAACATGCAGCGGTTCAGGACGCCGCTGCTGAAATGCACATCCAGCATCTCCATGCCGTCGTACCAGCCGTCCGCGCTGAGGCCATCCAAGCTGGGCTTGTACATGTACCGGAGGGCGCCGCTGGGGACGGAATTCCGCCCGACCTCCCATTTGGTGAGGTCGCCCGCGGGAAAGTCGGGGACGGAGGTTCCCAGGCTCCCGCCATCCGCGTAGGCCTGGACCATCTTCCCGAAGAAGTCGGAGTTGCCCTCGTTCAAGGCGCCGGATTCGCCTGCGTAGATGAGTGCGGCGGAGTACTCAGTGACACCATGGCTCAATTCGTGGCCGGTGATGTCCATCTCCGTGACGGCCTTCATGCCGAACGAAAGGGTCGGGTAGGTGCCGTCCCCGAACTGCATGCCGAAGTACCAAGGGGACCATTGGGCGTTGTCCTGGAGCGGCGCTGCGCCAAAGGGGCTGAACACGATCGTGTGGACGATGCCGAATGTGGAGGTGCCCAGGCCGTCCACGCCATTCCGGCCGAAGACATTCTTGTAGAAGTCCCAGGTGGTGCTGAGGCCGAAGTGCGCGTCCACGGCGGCTGTCTCGCCGCTGGGCGTGAGGGCGCCCTGGAGCCAGGCTTTGGAGCCGTCCGCGCTGTAATCAAGGATGGGGACGCCCATGCTGAAGTCCCAAGGCGAGGGGAAGACCGTGCCATCGCCCCAGGTGTTGGTAGCGTGCCCCGAGTAAGGGAGGAACCCGATGTTCCCGGTGTTCATGTCGATGTAGCCGTAATAGATCGTGAGCCCAAGCTGGGTCACGCCCTGGGCGGCCACATAGGGGTTGGGCAGGGTGCCGCGGTCCAGGGCATCCAGAGTGTAGGTGCCGCCCGGGGCCTGGGCCGTGGAGAGGTTGACCGTGCCGCGGTAGTAGCTCTGGCCCGTGCCTGTGGCGGGCGTATCGCCCTGGATGGCATTCCATTTGCGCAGGATGGCGCCGGTCCCGGCATCCACGATGTAGCTCATCTCCTGATGGCCGTCCTGCTTGTTGGAGAGGAGCGTCCGCACTTCATAGGCCCACACATAAGGATCCGATGGCGCCTTGGCCCAGGTGCTCATGGTCTTGTCGAAGACCTCGGCCTTCTTGTTGGGATCGAACCGGGTGGCGATGCCGCCCGTGAAGCTGGACGGGAAGGCCACGAGCTCGACCTTGGGAGCTGCGGCCATGGCTCCCTTTGGCGCGAGGTTGCGGAGGGCGGCTTTGGTGGCGTCATCCGCGCTGAGTCTGGGCGCGCCCTGGACGCTGACGCCGCTTTTGATGCCGCTGGTGACGGTCTGGATGCCGCCGTCGGCTTCCACATGGGCGATGGCTTCACCTGCCCACACGCGGCGCCCTTGATAGAGCTGATGGAAATGAACCACCGTGCGGCCCTGAGCGTTCACGAAAGTGTCGTGGGGGAGGAAATCCGTGTCTGATCCCAGCCTGAGCTGGGGGCTGAGCTGGAGCAGGGAGGCCTTGGCCTGCGCGATGGCCGCAGGCTCCTGGGACTTGATGGCCGCCAGGGGGACGGGCGGAAGCTGGGGCGTGGTGGCGAGAGCGGAGAATGACGCTCCCGAGGCCAGCGCGAAGACCAGGCTGGGCAGCGGGCCCAGGTGGGGGCGCGGAAGAGTGTGACGCATGGGTGCTCCTTGTCGGGGCGGAATGGGATCGTTCAGTTGGCGGTGAGGGAGCCGGTGGCGATGGTGATGTCCGCCATCCGCATCTTCTTGTCCAGGGTCCAGAGATCGTCGCTGACGGCGCCGATGTCTTCGGGTATGGCCTTGGCCTTCACCACCTGGAGCTGGAGCGCGTCGCCCGCCGAAATCCCCTGCGCGGAGTCGAGGACGATGGCGATCTGGCAGAGCGGGGAGCCGGAATCCTGCGCGGGCTGCACGCGGTCCTTCTGGTAGATCCCCACGGAGAGCAGGTTGCCCGTTTTCACGCCGCCGGTGAGCGCGACGGGTTCCGTCGGGTCCGCGGCCGCGCTGAGCAGCTTGTAAACGCCGGTGTCGTTGATGGGCAGACCATTGGCGAACACCCCGAACTTCACTTTCGGCGGGGCCTGGAGGTTGAATCCGACACCCCGGGTCTTGGTTCCGGAGGGGCCCACGAGATCCAGCACGATCCGCGTGCCGGTGGAGGACGCGTCCTTCACCAGACGCCATCCAGTGCCAGACGGGTCGCTGTAGGAGAGACTCTTTGCAGGCGCGGGAGCGGCCCCGGACGAGGAGGATGAGCCTGAGCAGGCGAGCGCCAGCGGAAGCACGAGCCCCGCGAGGAGGAGAGAAAGGGTGCGGAATCGCATGGGGGACCTCACTTGACGGGCCAAGTGGATCGCATCGCGTCCACGAAGAAGGAGACGTCCGCGTCATCCACCCACGGCGCCTCGAAGACGGAATGGGCGGGATTCAGGGCGTTGGAGAGGTACCAGGAGTAGGCGACGCCGGCCATGTCCACGGCGTCTGTTTCCAGATCCATGTCCGTGTCCATGTTGATGAGGAACACCCGGCCTTCCGCGAATTGGTTGACGTCCGCGTGGCTGGTGGCGGTGATGGAATGCCAGCTCATCCTGTTCGGAGTGGTCCAGCTCCCATCGCTGTTGATGACCCCGCCCTCTTCGACGCTGTAATCGGAGCCGTTGTACATGGAGGGGCCGCCAAGGCTCCAAGTCACCGAGGTGTCGGCCGTGTTCTGCACGGAGATGCGGGGGAAGACTGTCTCACTCTTGGGGAAGATCTGGCGGTTGGCATAGGCGTTGCCGTAGTGGTTGACCTGGATGTAGTCCCCGTTGCGCCAGGGCGCGAAGCTGATCAGGACCCTGGGGGCCTGCCCCGGCGCCTCACCCACATTGGCCGCCGCGAAGGCGCTTTCGACTGCGGCTTCCTGAGGTGAACCGGCGCCATACAGGCTGTCGGCCGCGGCGATCGCCGCGGTGCGGGCCTGCGCGTAGGTGATGGAGCCGGTCCCGTCCGCGAGGAGGTTCTCGGTGACGGTCTTGTACCAGATCCGGGCGGCGGAATCATTGCCGATGCCGGTCATGCCGCCGGGCAGGAAGGGGCTGTAGTGGCCGTCCCCTTGCGTCGAGGAGGACCCCTGGGCGAGGAAGTAGAGCGCGCGGTTCAGCGGGCCGGAAGAGTAGTGGCCATCCATGTACTGGATCCCGTCGTACCAGCCGTCCACGCTGCGCTGGTCCTTGCTGGGATGGTCGAGCCAGCGGATGGGCGTGCCGCGATTGACGCCCGCCCCTTCCTCCCAATCCGCTCCGGTGTTGGGAATGGCGCTGTCCGCTCCCGTTGGCCGGGTCGTATAAGCCTTCACCATCTGGGCGAAGAAGTCCGAAGTGGCCTCGTTCAACCCGGCCTCTTCATAGCCCGCCCCGCCCACCCAGGCCTGTGCGTAGCTGGGGCTGGTGACGCCGTGAGTCAGCTCATGGGCGACGATGTCCAGGTCGGTCATGGACAAGTGGCCATTGGGATTGGTCGGGTAGCTGCCGGCGCCGAGGTAGACGCCCTTGCCACTAATGGACCACCAGGCGCCGTCAATGTTCGCGAAGCCGGTGGACAGAACTGAGGCGAAGACGCTCGTTCCCTGTCCGTCGAGACCGTTCCGGCCGAAGACATTCTTGTAGAAATCCCAGGTCGTGGTCATGGCGCTCATGGCGTCCACACCGGCTGTCTGGCCGTTGGCGCCATTCTCCTGACCCCAGGAGGGGCCCCAGGGCTGCCCATCGCCCCAAGTGTTGGTGGGGTTGGACTGGAAGAGGTAGGTGTTCCAGGAGCTGACGCCGGAAGGGGAGTGTTGCTCCCACCAAACCTGGAGACCGGTCGCGCTCCAGCCTGAGCCATCCGGCGTGAAGTACTGGAGGTAGGGGTTCGGCAGCGTGCCACGCGAGGTGTCATAGAGCGCGTAGGTACCGTCCGCCATCTGGCTCGTGTTGAGCGTGACCGTGCCGCGGTAGTAACCGTTGCCGGTTCCCTGCACAGGTGTGGGAGCCGCGAGGTGCTGCGCGAGATCATTCACGCGCAGGATGTTGCCGGTGGTGCCATCAATGATGTAGACCAGTTCGTGGGCGCCATCCTGGTCGTTGTGGATGCTCGTCCTGACTTCATAGGCCCACACATAGGGCGCAGCCAGCCTGGCGTGGACCGTGAGTTTCCGGTCCAGGACGGGGTGGCCGGTCTTGATATCTGTCGTCGTGGCGAGTCCGCCAAGGTAGCGAGCCGGGAAGACCACGCGCTCGACTTCCGGCGCGACAGGCATAGGGCCTTTGGGTGCCAGATTGCGGAGTGCCGCTTCGATGGCCTGCTGGCCGCTGAGGCGGGGGCCAGCTTGGAGATCGATACCGGCCTTGAGGCCGTCCGTCAGGGTTTCGACCGCGCCATCCGGAAGCACATGGGCGAGGGCTTGGGTGCCCCAGACTCGGTACCCGTCATAGGTCTGGTTGAGGCGGACGATGGTCTGTCCCTGGTCGTTCGTGAAGGCGGAAAGGGTGGCGAATCCATCGCGGCTGCCAAGCCCCAGCTGGCTTTTCTGGCTGAGGAGGTTGGCGCGGGCATGGGCCACGCGAGCAGGCTGGAAAGAGGCTTGGCGGACTTGCTGGGCATGGCTAAGGGGCGGAGCGGTCCGGGCCGCCATGGGGACAGATCCCGCGGCCAATCCAAGGGCCAGGGCCGTCACTTGACGGAGGGGGGAGCGGTGCATGGGAACTCCTGGGAGCAAGGCGGATGGAATGGATCAGTTGGCGAGGAGTTGGCCGACGGCGATCGTGAAGTCCACGGGCTTCGCCTTGGCGGCCATCTCGACGGTGGGTGTGACCGAGAACGCGCCAATGTCCTCGGCGATGTACTTGGCCTTCACGACCGTGAGGGAGAGGGCAGAACCGGCACTTAGATGACCGGCCGGGTCGAGCTCAAGGGCGATCTGGCAGAGCGGAACGCCGGATTCCTTCGCCGTGGCGCGACGGTCCTTCTGGAAGATGCCGACCGTCAGCAGGTTGCCGGCCTTCACCCCACCCGCAAGGAGCACAGGCTCCAGGGGGTCGCCCGTGGCGGTCATGTTCTTCAGCTCGTAGACTCCCGTGTCGTGGATGGGGAAGTCGGTCACGCCGAGGTCCGGCACCGGATTGGCGGAGGGGAAGGTGCCGAAGTGGACGCCCGCAGGCGCCATGAGGTTGAACCCGGCGCCGCGGGTCATGAGCCCAGAGGGGCCCACAAGGTTGAGCACGATGCGCGTGGGTGTCGAGGAAGCATCCTTCACCAGGCGCCAGCCGGTCCCGGACGGATCGGTGTAGGCGAAGCTCGTGGCCGGAGTGGCCGGCGCGGCCGGAACGGTTCTGCCGGAGCCACCAGAGCCTCCGCCGCAGGCCATGGCGAGGCCCAGCACGAGACTGGAGAAGGGAAGGAGGAGTTTTCGCATGGGGAACCTGTGGATGAGAGCCTGTCCGCTGTTCCTACAGCAGACAGGCATGCGCGATTCGCCGTGAAGGCGTGTATCAGGAACGGGGCTGGAAAGAGCAAAGCTCGGGGGCTTGATGGCATTCATTCAACGACCGGTTTCATGATTGAAGAAAATGAATATAATTTATTTTTGAAAGTTCTTAAAAATAGTTAAGAATTTTAAAGAATTTTTAATTATATTTAATACACAGATAATATATTGTTCAATTTGCTTTCTTTATCTTGTGAGTTCGCAAATTACGCGTCCGAGCCTCTACATCAAATTGGAGTTGTGGCAGCAATTGGACGATTCTCTATAGGACGGGCGAGGCTTCCTTGCGAAGGCCGGACCCACGGGATTCCAGATATGAAGCACGTTCCTGACAATCAGACCCTCGTCCCCGGCATCGCTGAGGCGATACGGGACCAGATCTGCCGGGGCAATCTCCGGGCGGGAGAGGTGCTCCACCAGACGGAGCTCGCCAAGGATCTGGGGGTGAGCCCGGTTCCCTTGCGGGAGGCGTTGCGGCGCCTTGAATCGGAAGGGCTCGTGACCTTCCTGCCCTACCGCGGCACCATCGTCACTCCCGTGACGGCTTCAGAAGTCCATGAGATCCACATCGCTTCCGTGGCGCTGGAGGTGGCCCTTCTTCCCTACGCTATCCCGCGGCTGACGGAACGGGATTTCCAGAAGCTCTATGAACTCTGCGATGAACTGGCGCTGCAGAACGCGACCCCCGAGCGGGTAGCGCTCTTCTACCAGGTCCTGCTCCGCCCTGCGGGCATGCCGACCATCCTCCAGGCCATCGAGGGCCTTGTGTGGCGGTCGGTCCGCTTCTTTCCCCTCATCCAGGCGGTGCGGCATCAGAGCCGGGGCCTTCATCCCACTCGACGGGAGGTGGTCAAGGCTTGCGAGTCCGGCGATGTGACCCAGGCCGAGCGCGTTCTCACGGATTTCCTCCAGGTCCATACCAACGCGCTCCTCCAGCTCATGACGGAGCGTGAGCGCGATCCGGACCATAGGCACGAGGCGATCCGGTGATCCAGCCCGACGGCCCGACGCTGATCCCGGGAATAGCGGAAGCCATCTGCGACCGCATCCTTCGTGGCGCGCTGCGGGAGGGGGAGGTCATCCACCAGACGGAACTCGCCAAGGAGCTGGGCGTGAGCCCGGTGCCGCTGCGAGAGGCGCTGCGGCGCCTGGAAGCTGAGGGGCTCGTGACCTTCCTCCCGTACCGGGGCACCATCGTCACGCCGATCACGGCCCTCGAGATCCGCGAGGGTTTCGCCGCCGGAATCGCGCTCGGGCTGGTCATGCTTCCTGAAGCGCTCCCGAAGCTCAAGCCCGCTGATTTCGACACCCTGCGATCGCTCGCGGAAGCAATGGATGGAGGCGATGCCGGCCAGGAGGATGTGTTGCAGTTCTACACCCTCCTCCTCCAGCCCGCAGGCATGCCCTGGCTGCTGGACATGTTCCGCAAGATCATCATCCGCGGCATCCGCTTCTTCCCGCTCACCCAGGCCAACCGCCGCGAACACCAGCATGTGAAGCCGACGCGCCTGGAGCTGGTGGCGGCTTGCGAATCGGGCGACCAGGAGGCGGCGAAACGGGCTTTCACCGATTACCACCGGATCCGCTGCGAGGGGCTGGTGAAGGCCCACGCCCAGCGCGAGTGGTCGCCGTGAACCCGTTCATCGACAACCAGACGCTGGTGCCGGGAATCATGGAGGCCGTGCGCGGGCAGATCCTGCGCGGCGAGCTTCCCGCGGGCCAACGCCTCCGCCAGGCGGAGCTGGCCCAGTCGCTGCGCGTGAGCCCGGTCCCGCTCCGGGAGGCGCTGCGCGGGCTCGAGGCCGAAGGGCTCATCACCTTCCTCCCCTTCAAGGGCGCCATCGTCACGCCCGTGGCCATCGGGGAGATCCAGGAGATCCAGGAGCTCACGATGGCGCTGGAGCTGGCCCTCGTCCCCCTCGTCTTGCAGCGGCTCTCCAAGGATGATGTGCGACTGCTCCGCGCCTTGAGCAAGGAGCTGGATCAGGGCAGCCGCAGCCCGGAGACCGTCATCGAGTTCTACCGCGTCCTCTTCCAGCCCGCGGGCCGCCCCCAGATGCTCCGGATCATCGAGAGCATGATCTGGCGCACGGTGCGCTTCTTCCCCATCATGCAGGCCATCCGCGCCGACTTCCGCCGCGTGGCGCCAACCCGCGAGGCGATGATCGAGGCCTTCGAGGCGGGCGATCCGGTGGAGGCCAAGCGGGTGCTCCATGCTTTCCACCAGGTGCGGGTGGACGCCCTGGTGGCCGCCATGCGGGAGACGCGCTAGGGAAGATCGTCCGCGGGCGTTAAACTGGAAGGTCGCGCCTGAGTTCCTTTGAGGCCCGCGCGAGCCGATCCTCAGGGGTTCCATGATCGCGTTTTCAGATGTCAGCAAGCAGTACGGCAAGCAGGTGCTCTTCATCGACGCCAGCTTCCAGCTCAACCCCGGCGAGAAGGTGGGGCTCGTGGGCCCCAACGGCGCGGGCAAGTCCACGCTCTTCCGCATGATCATGGGTGAGGAGCACCCGGACGACGGCACTGTGAGCCTGCCGAAGAAACTCAGCATCGGCTACTTCCGGCAGGAGGTGGACGAGATGGCGGGCCGTCCCGTGCTGGACGAGGCGATCGCGGGCAGCGGGCGCCTGGGCGACCTCCACCACGAGCTGCTGGACCTGGAGAAGGCCATGTCCGATCCGGACACCGCGGACCTGGAGGCTGTGCTCGAGCGCTTCGGCCATGTGCAGGAGGAGTACCAGCACTCCGGCGGCTACGAGCTGGAGGCCCGCGCCAAGGCCTGCCTCGCCGGACTCGGGTTCACGGACGAGCAGATCGAAGGCGATGTGGGCGCCCTCTCGGGCGGATGGAAGATGCGCGTGTCCATGGCCAAGGTGCTGCTGGGCAACTTCGATGTGCTGCTCATGGACGAGCCTACCAACCACCTGGACATCGAGAGCATCCTCTGGCTGGAATCCTTCCTGAAGTCCGTCCCTTCATCGCTGCTCATGACGAGCCACGACAAGGACTTCATGAACCGCATCGTCACTAAGGTCATCGAGATCGATGGCGGCGACATCATCACCTACTCCGGCGATTACGATTTCTATGTGAAGGAGCGCGAGCAGCGCGAGGCCAACCAGGAGGCCGCCTACGCCCGCCAACAGGCCAAGCTCGCCAAGGAGCAGCGCTTCATCGAGCGCTTCTCCGCCCACGCGGCCAAGGCCGCCCAGGTGCAGAGCCGCGTGAAGGCCCTGGACAAGATCGAGCGCATCGAATTGCCGAAGAAGCGGAAATCCGTGAAGTGGGAGTTCCGCGCACCGGCCCGCTCAGGCGACGATGTGGCGATGCTGGAAGGCGTCTCCAAGCGCTATGGCAGCCGCCCTATTTACGATTCCTTCAACTTCCACATCCGCCGCGGCGAGCGCTGGTGCGTCATGGGCAAGAACGGCGCGGGCAAGTCCACGCTGCTGAAGATGATCTCCGGCGCGACCAAGCCGGACGGGGGGACGGTGAAATTGGGCGCCAGCCTCAAGATGGGCTACTTCTCCCAGCAGGCCCTAGATCTCCTCGACCCCGACCTCACGGTCATCGAGCAGATGCAGAAGGATTTCCCGCTGGAGGGGCTGGGCGTCCTCCGCAACATCCTGGGCGCCTTCCAGTTCTCCGGCGACGACATCGACAAGCGCATCCGCTCGCTCTCAGGTGGTGAGAAATCGCGGCTCGTGATGGCCCGCATGCTTTTCCACCCGCCCAATTTCCTCGTGCTGGACGAGCCCACGAACCACCTGGATCTCGCCACCAAGGAGATGCTCATCGAGGCGCTGAAGGACTTCGAGGGCACCATGCTCTTCGTGAGCCACGACCGCACCTTCCTCCGCGGCCTCGCCAAC